>Ga0247814_10001135_pt1 | contig 16535 bp, 12 predicted proteins | sample UWRJL179409R1_FD_179947 | JGI IMG/M metagenome (GOLD analysis project Ga0247814, IMG submission 179947) | Plant litter microbial communities from Arlington Agricultural Research Station in Wisconsin, United States - UWRJ-L179-409R-1 | ecosystem: Environmental > Terrestrial > Plant litter >...
AACGTCTGGCGCCACAAAGCGTGTATAAGGAAATCAAACAGTTCGTGGATATTTTGGATGAGGTATTTATTACCGAAAACCAAGCCGGCATGGATTCAAAAACATTCGAAAGAAAAAAAACGGCATTCCTTTTCAGGCATTTACATACACTCCGCAAACAGGAGATGGACATCGCCACGTGGGCCGAGAAAACGCTGATTTATTTTTCAGACCTCTGGCAAGTCAACATGCCCGAACTTATCTCGCAGTTCATCGCAATTTCAGATCTAGCAAAAACGCATTTGCCTACGATAAATGCATCCTTACAAAAAATTAAGACCCAATACATCAGCAAATCTAGCCGTATAAAGACAAAGGACAAGGCCGAATTATTGATGGAGCACTTTTTACTCCGTATGGTAGATGTATCAAAAGCATCGGCAACATATAGCAACGATTTATATCAAACATTGGTTCGTCTCCAAGGCATTTCCCCTCAACATACCCTGATTTTTTTGCAACGGATATTCAACGAAAAAGAGTTCCATATATTCATCCAGGCATTAAGCCACAATAAATTGTTATATTTTTTAAAGGAAAATGTGCTGAAAGACCAAGGTTATTTTCTCTCAGCCCTCATATTGGATATGAAATTCATCCTGCACAAAGCGCAAATTTCTTTATCCGAAGTGGAGCAATATCTATCAAAATCCATCATATACACATGGTTTTGCGATAAAAAAAGGGAAAAAGAATACATCGAGCACATGTTATATTTTATTGCCGACAGAAAAAAATCGGATGTAAAGGCAACAAGGCAATTATTGAGAAAAACAGCCCTTCAGCATAAAGTGGAACTTAAGAGTAAAATCATACTCCATCTATCCTCCGAAGAGGATATGAAAGAAGAAAAAAAAGCCGAAGAAAATATAAAAAAGGACCAAAAGCTGGTTATTCCATACACTTCCGAAAAAGAAGAAACCATTACAGATACCATAGCCGTAAAAAATGCGGGCCTCGTATTGGTTTGGCCGTTCATATCCCTATACTTCGAGCGGTTGAATTTGACCCAAAGCAATGTATTTATTGATGAAACCACACAGCAGCGTGCGGTACATCTACTACAATATTTAGTTAACCAACAATGCGATTATCCGGAACATGGCCTGGCCTTACCCAAAATTTTGTGTGGTATGCATCCATCGGATCCCATGATGGGCAGCATTGAAATAACGGACGCTGAAAAAAACATGGCCGAAAGCCTGTTGGGGGGAATCATCCAACAATGGTCCATACTCAAAAATACATCATCAGCGGTTTTAAGGGATTCGTTCCTGAACCGTTCGGGATTGTTATATTTAAAAGAGAAAGGCTGGGAACTGAACGTGGAACCCCAAGCCTTTGATGTATTGTTGGACAAACGCCCTTGGGGCATACAGATCATTAAACTACCATGGATGAAAACAACGTTGTACTGCAAATGGAGATAAATAAATTACAGGCCAATGCCGCCGCGTTACAAAAGGAACTGGAGTGGTTTGCCAAACTGGTGGATACGCGCATGAAATTATATTTCGGTTCCGAATGTGATTATACATCCATTTACGAAGTGCCCCTGCCCGATGTTTCCGAAGACATTTCCATGTACGGGAGTTTCCTAAAGTATTATAACGTAAACATTCATGAGCGTATTATTCTCATATTAAGCCTTTGTCCACATATAAAACCAGAAGTATTGGATATTTTCTTGGCGGAAAATACGCATACCAAACGTGGCTTTACGGAGTTCGGCGGCATCCGTGGAAACCAGCATGGCGGTTTTATCCCCACGGTAGAAACTGCCGCTTTTTTGGTGGCTGGCAAAAACATGGCGGAGCGTTTTACTGTATACCATTACTTTGGAGAAGAACATTTTTTTGCCAAACACCGAATTCTCAATATACACACATCCGAATTAAACCGTAACGAACCCTTGTTCAGTTCCCCCATGTTGGTTTCCAAGGAATACCTTTCCTATTTCACCACCGGCGAAACGTACCAACCCGTATATTCATCAGAATTTCCGGCCAAGCAAATCAGCACCAGACTCACCTTCCAGGATTTGATCTTGCCCCATGCGGTAATCGACGAGATCAAGGAAATCATGCATTGGATCAAAAACGAAAAAATCCTGATGCAGGAATGGCAGCTCGAAAAACGCTTAAAACCTGGTTACCGCGCCTTATTCTACGGCCCTCCGGGCACGGGAAAAACACTGACGGCATCACTGATGGGCGAAGTATTGGGATTGCCCGTTTACCGTATTGACCTTTCGAAACTTGTATCCAAATACATCGGCGAAACCGAAAAAAACCTAGCCGCCATTTTTGACCATGCCGAACAAAAAAACTGGATTTTATTTTTTGACGAAGCCGATGCCCTATTCGGCAAACGAAGCAGCGGCAGTAGTTCCAACGATCGCCATTCAAACCAGGAGATTGCCTATCTGCTGCAAAGGATCGAAGATTTTCCCGGCGTTATACTTTTGGCCAGCAACCTCAAAGGAAATATGGATGAAGCCTTCATCCGGCGCTTCCAGTCTACTATATATTTCCCTTTGCCGGACGAACATGATCGTCTGAAACTGTGGCAAACCTCTTTCGAATCGGCCAATTTCAAACTTGACGCATCCGTCGATTTGGCCAAGATTGCGCACGACCATACATTTACCGGCGGCGCCATCATCAACGTATTGCGTTATGTAGCCATTAAGGCTGTGGAAAGAGGGGAACGAATTGTATTCCAAAGCGATATTGAGGCAGGAATCAGGAAAGAACTAAGGAAAGAAGGTAAAGGATAACATTATATTTCAATTATAAAACCCTAATTAAAAATCATGTCCATCTAAATCCATCGCATTTAAAGACGTGTTACTTTTTTGATGACGGTCTAACAGTTTTTTGTCATCCTTATGAAGGTTATCATAATCAAAGGCATTTCCGTCAGTAGTCACCAATGATTCACCGTCGTCAGTCATTGCCAGCCCACGTGTGCGCGTTGGCGTCATGGATCCGGCGGCACGTGAACCTGGTGTAAGTCTACCCGATTCCACATGCATGTGTAAGCGGTCGCTCACCGGAATGTTTACTTTGGTATGCGGCCCATAATCCGGAATATTTCCATGCAACGCGTTTGTCCACTTCAGAAAATCTTGTGCGGATGATGATTCCAAACCTAATGTTTGCCCACCATCTACAGCTTTAATGAGATTATTCCGGGCTGTACTAAACATGCCTAGCTGATATGCTACCTTAATCTGATAACTTTGTTTTTCGCCCTGATCTGTCAACTTTTTCATGTTTATAGCCAAACGTTCTTCCGTAGCTACTTTCAGACGGTCCGACCAGCGAATAAGGTCTTTACTGGATTCTGTTCGTTTAACATATTTTTCCGTACTTTTCTGGATGGCTGAATATGGAAAACGGTGTGGCAATGCCCCATCATTATCACTGGGCGAAAAGTCAGATTGATCCTTACCGGTCTGGATACCCAACGTTACACGCCCTAAATCATAGGAGGCTTTAGGAAAATTGGGACGGATTTTTTTCTTCTTTATTTTGGGCAATGGCTTGAACCTTCTTTTCAAATACTCAATGAAGATTTTTGTATGATAATATTTGTGCGTGTCATCATCTCCCGCCCAATTGCTTACAATAGTTTTCCATCCACGTTTTAAATTACTGCCCATAGCCTTATCTATATTGGCAATCAATAATTTTGTGTCTTTCCCTCCCTTTGTTGTGTATTCTCCTGCCATATTACCATCCTTGATCCTAATCATTCTTTGGATAGGTTTGCCGGGGGCGGTATTATGTGAATCATGGTTATCTACCGTGTGATTCGATTTATCTTTTAGTACGTGAGCCGCCATTTGATCAGCCTCTTTTTCCAAACCACCATCTTCGTTCACATTAATCATACCCTTCATCTGCACCGTAGGCCTTACCCTACCCTGCTTCTGTTGCACCACATGCCAAGCCTCGTGCGGCAAATGCCGTTCCTGCCCTGGCGCTATATGTATATCCGTGCCTTGCGCGTAAGCATGTGCCTGTAATCCGGCAGGCTTGGAGGAATTATAGTGTACCTTTACATCCCCCATATCCATGCCCGACAGGTTTTCGATGCCAGACTTCAAATGGTCCGGCATGCCTGTCTTATTTTCTTTCCGTTGCAACAGGCTATCATCACGCTTACGCTCCGAAGCCGGGCGCGAAGTCGTTTCCAATGGTTTATGTTGTTTCATTATCAATTGGGTTAATTAATACCAGATAATCTAAACGTCGTTTAATTTTTTCTGTACCCCAGCCTTGGCAAATCCCATTGGGGCAGTGCACCGTCCCTCATCGTCTTCAGCAATACGGCAAAAGCCTGCGGGTCTTTCTCTATGATGGAATCCATTTTAGGCCGACTGATCAGCCGCTCCGTAAACATGCTCATCATCTCTGTATGCCCGGTAGAGTAATATCGGGCCGTATATTCGGTTTCATATCGATTTCCAAGCCCTTCTATTCCTCCCAAAAAACCAGGCTCGTCCAAATGCCCGGGAACGGAATTGCTGTATATACGCCGCGGATCTTTACCCAACGTTTGGGCTTTAATTTTATGGCGCGAACGCACGAGTAAATAAATAGGAAACCATTTGTCCAATTTAGAGGTATTCTCATAATAATGACCCAACTCGTGTACCGCTGTCGACATTTTAAAATTTTGGTCATAACGGATAAACTGGTTCTCACTATCTGCATTGGCCCTGTATATACCGCCCTGTTTTCTCACTATAATGAACTCTGGATAATGTGTAAAGCGGGCACCCACCAATTTTTCAATGGTCATTACCGCCATCACCACTTCATTTTTTTTCTCTTGTGGTACGTCAGTGCTTTCACCCGTTACGACACCCTGGGCATTTTGGTCCTGTAACTTGAACACCAATTGGTGCAACAATGCGTCTTCCCGTACCGCCAAATCCTCGTCTCCCTCCTGCGGCAGATGCTGCCCCGTATTAAGCGGATTGGCATGTGCCTGTCCAATGGCCAATAATTGGGCATATTCACCTGACTCACGGATGTCGTTCCGGAGTTCGTCCAAATCCATGATGTTTAATTCCTCCACATCGTTATAGGTATTTTCGGTGAAGCTATTGGCGGCATTATCAAAAAATTCGCCCAGATCAATCCCTTTGATGTCATGGGTACGGATGCGATTTGCTACGTCATCCGCTAGTTCCGGATACATCGCATGCAATTCATTCTCCACCAAAGCCAGTAATGCATTTTGTGAAAATGTCTCAAACCCTACGTCAAAATTCAACGGTATATTGGCAATACGGGCCAGCTGGCCACATTGTACCGAAGTGAGTGCTATTTTAGTTGCGGCGGATACCCCACCGCGCAATGCATTGATCCGTGCACCGGCCAATTGATATAAACCCTGTGCGTTAATACCCATTAAATCCTGCGCCGTAGGTAACTCCTGCTGCAATAAGTTGGCATGAAAAGCAGGAAAGGTATTCTCGAACAAATACCACGACCTATCCGAATGTACACCCAGAAAGTTTTCGCCCAAGGCATCCTTAAAAATAAATTCCAGGCGTGAAGCTACGATGCGATTTTCACTCGAAGGTGCAGCACCCTTGGCGCCCCGTGCATACTGTATCTCCTCCGGCAGAACATCTTCAAGCGCATTTACGGCCAACAGCTTGGCCTGCTCATCATCATGCATCACCTTGTCCCCATCATCCGTATGGTGGCTTTGTTTCCATTCGGCTATCCGATTTCTCACCTCCAATATAAATATCAGGTGGTTTGGCGTCACCGCATCCCCAAGCCGCACATATTTCTTAATGGCTTTTTGTAAATGTGTCCATGGCGTGCTGAATAATTCCAATATATCTATTTCGGATATTATACTGCGAAAATCTTTCGAGCCCTCGCTTTTCCCGGCCTTTAGCCTCAATACCGGACGTGCATGCGGCAAAAAAGTAGATGGCATACGTTGTACGGGTCCCAAAGTAGATGCCGTGGTGGATATAAGTTCCCGGTTTTCCGTTGGGGATACGGACAGTGCCCGAGTTCCCATCGCGTCAGCTTCCTTTTCAAGCCCATGGTCATCGTTTACGTTCACCTTACCCTTCATTTGCCGGGTGGGTTTTACCCTGCCCTGCTTCTGTTGTACCACATGCCAAGCCTCATGCGGCAAATGACGCTCCTGTCCGGTCGCCACGTGGATATCCGTACCTTGTGCATAAGCATGGGCCTGCAATTGTTTGGGCTTCGCAGAATTATAGTGCACATTGACGTCACTCATATCCATACCCGACAGATTCTCTATACCTGATTTTAGCTCGTCGGGCATGCCGGTCTTGTTCTCCTTACGTTGAACGGAAAAATCTGCTGTATTATGCTTCTTGTGCGTACTCGCCGAAGCACCTTGATGAGGATGGGCTCCTTGTAATCTGGGGGTCTTCATTCAGGGTAGAATTTAGTATTACAAGATATACATATAATCCATTCAGCACTTTACATCGTGCAAAGAATTATATTTTGTTTTCAACAAATGAGTAGCCCTTGCCTAAACCATTAAAATAAATAGCATCAAAATTTAATCGGAAAGCCTAAAATCCGCATGTTCCGATAGCCATCGGCTCACCCTTGAGCCTTGCCCACACCCCATCTCATAAGCCCGTATTTCATGCGGATTATCGCGGTACGGATTTTTCCCTTTAATCCAATTCCAAACCCAATAAAATCCGTAACTGATTCCAAACCGAGCGGCAGAAAACCAATTATTCCCTATTTCCTGCCGATGATACATCTCGTGGGCAATCAAGTTCAACCAATCCCCGGTGGAATAACGGCTTGTCGAATTGGATGCTATGGCAGGATTTAAATACCAAACCTTCTTGTAAAAAGTACGGGCATGGTAAGGCAACTTATTTGCCTGAACAAAACGGGTATTGTGTATAACTGCCAAATCGAAACCCATGGCCGAATGCAACCAATCGGAAACCGGCTTTTTCAGGCGCCCATTTGAATCAAAAAAAACACTGGGCTGCATCACTTATATAAATCTTATTACTTATATGGTTAAAGAAAACATCCTCGTAAAGTATCTGTACAAAACATATACCAGTAAGCCACATATTACTCCATATAAAGCTCCCACCAAAATATCCCCCGGATAATGCACCCCAACCATGATCCGGCTGACGCTCACCAAAAAACCGAACAGAATAAAATAAGGAAATAAAATGCGCCTGAATCTTGTTGCCGTCTTATCCCGGATAGAATTAAACAGACAGATAAAAAAAGCGATTTGTGCAAAAGCATTGGCCGCATGCGCACTCCAAAAACCATATGGGGAACAACGCGGCGCGATGAAATATACAAGGCCTGTCAAATCTTCCGCCCTACAGGGCCTGGGGCGCATAAAATAGAACTTGGCCAGGTTCGTCCCTTGGTCTGCCAATAAAAACAAAACGGGAATACAAACGGCCACAACCAAACCAAACCGTCCAAACTTTTTAAACAGGAAATATACCGTGGGAACAAAAAAGAAAATCCAAAACCAATTACTCGTCGCAAACAACCAGAAAGCATCCGTCGCCGGTACATTCAAACCGTTGATGAACAAAAAAAGTGAACGATCGAGTGGAGACACAAAATTCATAGACAAAAACTTAGGTTCTGCCGTCTATTCATCATATACCCATTCTCAATTTTCAATTCTCCACTTTCAATTAAAGGTTACTCCTCTTCATCGGTAGGCAAATCAGACGATAAATCATCCGTATCCTCATAGTCGAAACCATCCTGCATCGGTCCCCGGGTTCCATCCTTGCGGATTTTGTTCCAGATGTGGTCCTTCAACTGCATGATTCCCTCTTGCGTATGTGCCGAGAAGAATACAAATTCCATGTCGGGATATTGTTTGCTGAGTTCTGTTTTCAGTTCCTCATCCAACAAATCGCTTTTGGAAATGGCGATCAACCGATCCTTGTTTACCAAACCTGGGTTGAACTGTGCCAACTCATTGGCCAATATTTCATATTCCTTACGCCAGTCGTCCGCATCCGCCGGGATGATGAACAAAAGCACCGAATTCCTTTCAATATGTCTCAGGAAACGCAAACCAAGACCTTTGCCTTCGTGCGCGCCCTCTATGATTCCCGGAATATCCGCCATGATGAACGATTTGTCCTCACGGTACGAAACCAACCCCAGCTGCGGCGTTAGCGTCGTAAACGGATAATTACCGATTTCAGGCTTGGCCGCAGAAACCACGGACAACAAGGTAGATTTACCCGCATTTGGGAAGCCCACCAAACCTACGTCGGCCAGTACCTTCAGTTCAAGGATTCTCCAACCTTCCATACCATCCTCGCCCGGTTGGGCAAAGCGTGGCGTTTGTAACGTGGCCGATTTAAAGTTCTCGTTACCCAAACCGCCGCGGCCACCTTTCATTAGGATACGCTTTTCTCCGGCTTTCGTAATCTCGAACACCGTCTCTCCCGTTTCCGGGTCGCGCACCACCGTTCCCAGCGGCACATCCACGATGATGTCCTCCCCGTCTTTCCCGTGCATGCGGGCGCCCATACCGCTTTCGCCGGTAGTGGCATAAATATGTTTACGGTATTTTAGGTGCAACAACGTCCACAATTGCGGGTCGCCGCGCAGGATGATATGCCCGCCGCGACCGCCGTCACCACCATCCGGACCACCCTTGGCCACAGACTTTTCGCGACGGAACGAAACCGCCCCGCGCCCGCCGTGACCCGAGCGGAACATAATCTTTACGTAATCTACAAATGTTGATGCCACCTTGTTGTTGCGTCCTTTCTACGCCATGTTAGTGAAGACGTGGGAAACATCCTCGTCTTCCTCAATTTTATCGATCAGCTTTTCCACGTCGGCCTTTTGTTCCGGCGTAAGCTCTTTATTTTCGTGGGGCAGCCTTTCAAAGCCGCTCTCCTTGATTTCGTATTTATTTTCCTCCAAGTATTCACGGATCCGGTTGAAATCCGTAAAGCCGCCGTACAACATAATCGTCGTGCTGCCGTCTTCTTCTTCCTCACGGAAAATCTCGTCCACCCCGAAGTCTATCAATTCCAGTTCCAGTTCTTCCAAATCGGCACCCGTATCGGCAATCTTGAAGGTACTTTTGCGGTCGAACAAAAATTCCAGCGAGCCCGAAGTACCCAAACTGCCGCCCATCTTGTTCAGATAGCTGCGGATGTTGGCTACCGTGCGCGTGGTATTGTCCGTCAACGTTTCGATCACGATCGCGATACCGTGCGGTGCGTATCCTTCGTATACTACCTCTTTGTAATCTTCCTGATCTTTAGACGAAGCCTTTTTAATGGCCCGGTCCACATTGTCCTTCGGCATATTGGCAGCCTTGGCGTTCTGCATGGCCATCCTCAGGCGCGGGTTCGAGTCGGGACTCGGCCCACTTTCCTTTACGGACATGGCAATCTCTTTCCCTATGCGGGTAAATACTTTGGCCATCTTGGCCCATCTTTTCATCTTTCTTTCCTTACGGAATTCAAAAGCGCGTCCCATTTCGGTTTATTTTTTAGCGACCGCGAAGGTAAGCAATTCTTATGATACTACCCCGGGGTCTCGGCTCCGCTCGACCTGACGGGCGTTTGTGCAACCTGTACGGTTATAGCGACGTGGTTTTGCACGGTTAAACATGAGTTCCAGCTAAGGTGGTAAAGATGCAGTACTTTGAGCAGCCCCTGCAACATTTGAAAACGCATTTACAACTTTTGGATGTGCGTCTGCAACTATTTGTAGCATTTCTGCAACATTGGGATGAGATTTCTTTGTACTATGAGGAGTTACGAACTATCGGAAGGCCGGACAGAGTCCGGAACAACAAAGACCGCCGAGTCTAGCAGACTTCGGCGTACATGAGGGGCGTAGCTTTGCACAGTTAAATATCGGTTCTCATAAAGCTAGGTTAAGGTGCGAAACTTTAGGCTGCTTCTGCAACATTTGGATACGCTTCCGCAACTTCTGGATACGCTCCTGTAACATTTATATACGTGCCTGCAATTTTTGCATACGCGTCTGCAACATTTTGATGTGCTTCCGCAACATTTATATATGCGTCTGCAACTTTTATATACGCTTCCGCAACATTTGTATGCTCTTCTGCAACAATTGCATACGCTACCGCAACTTATGGATACGCTCCTGCAACATTTGGATGTGCGTTTGCAACATTTACAGGCTGTTCTGCAACATGAGGATGCCGATTCTTTGTACTGTGAGGGGTTACAGATATCGGAAAGCCGGACAGACTCCGATAGTTATCGGAGCGGAGCAACAAAGACCGTCGATTCTAAACAGACTTTGGTGTGCATGAGGGGTAATTTCACACAAATAGTTTCAAAGTCCGCCGACAGCATAAAAAAAGATCGATTTTTTGCGGCCTTATGAAATTGACGTTAAGAAATTTTGTAGTTCATGCCGTTAAGAAGGACAAACTGTTTGAGCGGAGCGAGTTTTTGTCCTTTAGGCAGGGACTGCAAAATTTTAGTCAATTTCATACAGCCTTGACTTTTTTTGTTACTTTTTTCTGTCAAGACAAAAAAGTAAGCCCACGGCAAGCGGCGATAAAGCTCGTTGAAAATCAGTAAACTTACCAACACCCTACCATACAAATTTTGTATAAATAAATACAAACATTGTATTCATCCATACAATAGGCATAACGTAATGTTTATAACTAGTAAAATCTAAGAAGAACAAGCCAAAAACGCATTTTCATTCAAGATATTTTTGTTGGTGCAATAACAAAGTATATAACAAAAAATATCACGATGAAACCAAAAAACACCTCATCATTTCCCTCATTACAGACGACCTCCGCAACGCACGCCTCGTGTACGGGCTCCAAAGCATAGGCCTCCAAGCCGACGACCACCTCCTCAACCTTGGCCAAACCATCTTCAAACTCATGGATTTTCCCGACACCCTGGAATCCGATCCCATATTCGACCATTACTACAAACTCTCCCGCAAAGCCACCAAAATACATTTGGAAGATACGGCCAAGCTATTGCAATTAGCCAAAGAAATCTACCACGAACTCAAAAAACAGCGACGAAACATCAATACCGGAAACAAATCCGGCTAGAAATGCCCCAAATTATTTACGCAGTTTGGCGTAAACTCCCTGAATAACCTATCCCCTTTTTGGTACACCCAACTTACACACTAAAACAAGCTACTCACTTTCCGGAATGAACAACTTACACCCCGGAACGAGCAACTTACACTCCGGAACGAGATACTTACACTCCGGAACGGGACTGTTCCTGCAACTTTTGGATATGTTTACGCAACATTTGGATGTGCGTCTGCCCTGGGAACCCACCTTCCCAAATGCCATATTGAAAACCAACATACCCGTTACCTCACCAACACCACGCTGCCATTCCCAAACCTTAACACATCATTCCCAAACCGATAGGTTACCTGATACACATAAACATCATTCGGTGCCACGTGCCCATGCACGTACCCGTCCCAAGGCTGTTCCGGATTAGCGGTTTGGTATAGCAAACCACCCCAACGGTCATAAATGCCGAAAGTGTACTCCGTCAGTTCGCAGCCCGATATCGGTATCGGTCCAAAACGTTCGTTCATAAGGTCATCATTCGGCGTAAAACTTGTGGGAATATATAACAGGCAATCACACGAACGGTAACCCACCCGTACCGTATCCACAGACGTGCCACAACCATTGGTGGCCATTCCCCAATAAGTACCGGGAACCGTTACCGTATATTGGGCATCGGTCGATTTATCCGACCACAGGTATATCCCCTCGGTGGCCGTCATATCCAGCAACAACAGGCTTCCATCGCAGAGTACGGTATCTCCGAAGGAAACTTTCGGGGCATCCATATAACCTACCGAGATATTATCGGAGAATTGGCAACCGTTACTATCCGTCACCATCACTTGGTATTGCCCCGGTGATTGTACGGTAAACGCAGAAACCACGGAACCATCCTGCCAAAGAGCACCCAAACCGGCAGGCACGCCCAAGACCAACGATTGCCCTTCACACAGCAAAGAGTCCGCACCTAAGTCAATAAAAGGCAACGGAAAAAACTGTACCCGGATACTGTCCGAAACAGTACAAGCCCCCAAACTCGAACTCACCCCATAAACACCCGTGGCATTGACAGATAAGGTGGGCGTGGCGACCCCATTCTGCCATAAATAGGAGGCACCGGGAAAGCCTGCATCCAACACCAACGTACCAACACCACAAATGGAAGTATCGTTACCCAGAGACAGCACGGGCGGTTGATCCGGTATAACCGACAGGCTATCCGAAGCCGAGCAGGTACCACGCGATACCGCCACCGAATAAACACCCCCGGCATGCACCCACAAGGTAGAATCGGCAGACATATTTTGCCATTCGTAACCCGTAACAGGCTGTGGACAGTCCGCATATAACAACAAAGAATCTCCGGCACAAAGGTGTACATTCGGCCCTAAGTTCACCGTAACCGCAGCATCCATCGTTACCCGAATGGTATCCGATGCCATGCAGCCATACAGGTTGCCCTCCACCCAATAAGTACCCGTTTGTGTGGGAATAAAAGTCCTCCCCGTGCTCCCATCCTGCCATTGGTAATGTGTTCCTGCGGGGTTTATTTCCGCCATAGATAATGGCGGATGTTCCGATTCACAAAAAGTGGTGTCCGCCCCCAGTACCACATTGGGAATGGGATTTACGTACACGTTGTAAACCGTCGTATCCATAGCCCCGTAAGCTATATATGAAGTACTTATCATGGGGTTTACCATAAATGAGTTCCCGGTAGCCAGCACCACATGGTTGGTATCGTTGGCCATCACCCAGCTATGTGGGGAACCTCCCGGAGCCGTCAGCATAGTGGAATCCCCTTCACACAAAAACACATCCTGCCCTACCAATGCCACGGAAACCTCATCCACAAACAGGTAAACACCATTTTGCGGTATACCCGCCGTCATACCCGTGGTATTGGCACTCGTATTAAAATTTCCGATCACGAAATACCTTTCGCCACCACCGGCCACATAATCCTGTTGCCATGTTTGCCATGCAAACAACGAATCGCTGCTTACCGCATGGTTGAGCGTAGCCGGAAGCGGAAGCAGGGTCAAATACGTAAAACTTGTATCTTCCGTCATGGGAGGAACCGTTGAAAGATGGACACCCACCGCATTGGTGTTCACCACGGGATGCACGAAAGCCATCTGGAACGAAATGCGGTAGCGCATACCCGGCAACATGGGCGCCGTAAGTGTATTCTTGAGGTATTCGCGGTAATTGTTGGGCGCGGGATGGTTATACAATACCATGCCCGCATACGCATCACCCGCAAAGGAGGGCATGTGCCCCCAAAAATTATCCGGCACGCCCACGTTTTGGGTTACGTTCGGTATAAAAACATTACAGGCATTAAAATAATCCGTAGAACTGCTATATACCGTACTGTTCCATCCCCCACATTGGTATATTTCCCCCAGCAAATCCGGACACGCATTGTATTCTTCAAAACTCGGATTCGGCACCAAATTCTGCGCACGCAAATCGCCCATAACCATCCACCACAGAAAAATCTGTAGCAGCATCAACATATATTTGGGATAAGTATGCATGGGGTTCAAACTATATAACAAAGATAGGCCAGGCCCCAACCCCTTTCAATGACAATTAAGCCCGCTTGTCGGTACGATTATGTTCGATTGTACCATGCACCATCTCCATAAGCCATGCGTGATATACCCTCATAGCATATGAAAGGAGTGAAACGAAACACAAACACAAATTCTAATCAAGTATGATTACGCCGTTCCAAACAAAGCAGCTTATAGATGTAGAATATATAGCTTGGCGCTGATAAACTGTCCACAAAATCTTTCAAAAATCATCCGCACTTTCCGCAGGTGCTTCAGCAACATTCGTAGGTCTTTCTGCAACTTTCAGATACGCAGATTCTTTACTGTGATGAGTTACAAATATCGGAAAGCCGGACAGAGTCCGGAATAACAAAGACAGCCAGGTCTTACAGACTTCGGCGTACGTGAGGGAGAAATTGGTATCTGCATCACTGCGGTAGCAACTTGTTAACTGCTCACTTCCAGCTTAAAACATGTAGTTTTAATACTAAAGGATAAAGATATAAATAGTATTTTAGCCGAAGAGATTGTCTTAGCTCCTGCTAATGAAATTGACGATAAAAATCTAACCAAAGCTGTAGGAGTCATAACTCAATACGAAAACAAGGGATATGATCTAACGGAAGCAGCTTTACTTTCGCGATTGATGCCTTAAATGGTGTATTTAAATCAGGTATTGATTATGTCAAAGCAGAAAGCAAAGGCGCTGGTAAGGCAAGTAAAAATAAAATTAGATTCGATAATAACTCTATGAATAATATTATAAGTAAAATAAGTAAAGATTTAGACGTTGAAATATTCCTTTCTAAGGATCCCACAAGATACGAATGTTCTTATTCAATGGATAATCACGGCAACGTCATCTCACTTTTTTTGAAAGGTGCCAAACTTAAGAATATTGATTTACTTTTACCCCTTTCCGAGAATTTAGAAGTATTGTCACTAGCAGATTGTGCAATTGAGAACCTCTCTAAAGTAAGTGCATTTTCCAGTTTAAAAAAACTCAGCTTAAACGGAAACCCGCTTTTGCATTCAGCTTATGAAAATATATCTAAATTACAGAACTTAAAGGATTTAGAATTATGCTCAACAACTATTAAAGACACCTCTCCTCTCGGCTCTTTGATTAATTTAAAAATCCTAAATTTAAGTTTTAACGATGACCTTATCGAGGTTAAAGGATTGAAACATCTCAATTCATTGAGTCATATCAAACTCCAATTTTCTCTAGTAGATAATCTTGAAAAAATTGAAGTGAATGAAAATATTGAATACATGAATGTTCGCACAAGTGAAATTACCCATGTTGCCGGGCTTGAAAATTACTCCAATTTAAAAGAGCTTATCCTGGATGGAAATGGAATATCCAAGATTGAGGCGCTTGGCAGTCTCGTTAACCTCAAAAGGCTTAATATTTCTTCCACATCGATAGCAAAAATTGAAGGACTAGAAAACTTACGAAACCTTGAGGTTCTTGATTTGTCATTACAACAAATAACAAAAATTGAAGGACTAGAAAACCTAACTAGGTTGAGGGAGCTAGATCTTTCTTTAAATAAAATAAGCAAGGTTGAAAATCTTGACAATCTCCAAAATCTTGAGTATGTCCTTTTGGAATGCAATAAAATACAAGAATTCGATTCATCTTGGCTAAAACATTTATATTATCCGTGCTTTATCGCATTATCTGCTAATCCAATTAAACAGTTGGATACACCAATACCAGAAAATATCACTTTACAATTCCAAAATACTGAGAGATTACGAAAACTCTTTTAGCAGATAATAAATTACTAAAAATGCAGGGAGTACCACCTCTAAAATAAGGGGAAAATTACTTCAACAATTCCCTAGCCACATCGGGCCTGTTCGTTATAATCCCGTCAATACCCAAATTGATCGCTTTCGACATCTTATCCTCCGAATCCAGCGTGTAGGCATACACCGTCATGTTTTTGTCATGCATCTTTTGGATGAATTTCTTGTTGAGATATAGGTAAGAAATATTTACCGATTTGGCGAAAGACAACGGTTCAAAATCACCGAAGCCCAACGAACGGTCGTGGTATATGGGAAGCAGATCCGGCGCGGCAAAAACCAGCTGGTGACAAGGAATTCCGGGAGCCGCTTGGTTCATTTCCTTCAAGTACTGTTGTTCAAATGATTGGATCACCACCCAATTTTCCGCATGGCAATCCTTAATCGTCTGCAATACGTTTTTCACCAAGTTTTTGTATGTGCCTTTCTTGGGCCACTTCAGTTCAATCAACACCGTAGTCCTGCCGTTGACAAACTGTAGCACTTCGCGCAGCGTCGGTACCTTTTCGTTAGAAAATTTGGTATCGAACCAAGAACCGGCGTCCAAGGTTTTTATGTAACCGTACGTGAGGTGTTCTATTTCGCCTTCACCGTTGGTGGTGCGTTTTACGTTGTGGTCGTGCATCACGATGACGGAATCATCCGCGGAAAGGTGAACATCCAGCTCCACCATATCCACGTTGTATTCCATCGCTTTCGCAAAAGCCGAAATCGTATTCTCTGGCGCCAAGCCGGCCGCACCACGGTGTGCTATTATTTTGATGGGTTTCACCGGCTTATCCAATGTTGCGCTCGTAAACGAGAAATTCAGAAATGGAATCACCAAGACCATCACCACAAACAACAGAACGGGTGTGGCGATGGCCAGCGAAATATTCCTCAAACGTTTTTTCATATAATTTATCGGGTTTGTAGTTTCTTGCGTTCTTGCTTTTTCATAATGGCAACCACCATTTTATCCAACGTAAGCCCCTGTACGATGATGGAGAAAATGACGATGAA
>Ga0247814_10001138_pt1 | contig 16509 bp, 16 predicted proteins | sample UWRJL179409R1_FD_179947 | JGI IMG/M metagenome (GOLD analysis project Ga0247814, IMG submission 179947) | Plant litter microbial communities from Arlington Agricultural Research Station in Wisconsin, United States - UWRJ-L179-409R-1 | ecosystem: Environmental > Terrestrial > Plant litter >...
AGCCAATACCAGTACGACGAACAAGGTCGCCTTCAAGCGCATAGCGTTAGCCAACGCGACAAAAATCTGTTCCAGCGACGCTACAACTACGACGCGAATGGCAACCTAGCCGGCGTAGATGACACCCGCAAAGGTAATCGCCGCTATCACTACGACCCGTTGGATCGACTGATCAGTGTGCGTGGTGCGACACCGGAAAGCTTCGCCCACGATCCAGCAGGCAACCTCCTCGGTCAGAATGACCTGCCCGTAGCCAATTTGGCTAACGTCAAAGGCAACCGCCTGCTGATGCAGGGTGACCGCCATTATGACTACGACGCTTACGGTAATTTGAGCCGCGAACGTCGTGGCACAGGCCAGAAACTCGTCACCGAATATCGCTACGACTGCCAACACCGCCTGATCGGCGTTAGCCTGCCGGGTGGCAGCACTGCAACTTACAAATACGACGCCTTCGGCCGTCGCATAGAAAAAACCGTCGACGGCCACACCACTGAATTCCTGTGGCAAGGCGAGCGCTTGATCGCTGAAAGCGCCGAGAACCGCTACCGCAGTTACATCTATGAACCGGGCAGCTTCCGTCCGTTGGCCATGCTCGACGGCGAAGGCCCACGTAAAGCCACCCCGTTTTACTACCAACTCGACCACCTCGGCACACCGCAGGAACTCACCGACTACAGCGGCGAGATCATGTGGTCGGCGAAGTACCGAGCCTACGGCAACCTCGTAGCGCTGGACGTCAACGAAATCGATAACCCGTTGCGGTTCCAGGGTCAGTATTTCGATGCGGAGACGGGGTTACATTACAACCGCCACCGCTACTACAATCCGGGAACTGGACGGTTTTTGACGCCGGATCCGATCAAGCTTGCGGGTGGGTTGAATAGCTACCAGTACGTGCCTAATCCTACGGGTTGGGTGGATCCGTTGGGGTTGAATGGATGTCCAGGTAGTAAAGAAGGGACGTCATCAGGAGATGCTAACGACCCTACGAAAAAAGCCGCGGTTAACGACAGAGAGCCCAATGCGCCAACAATGTCACTTGCTGAGCGTCAGGCAAGAATTCATGAGCTAACGGAGGCAATTGCTTACAAAGAGCTAAAAGCAATGGAAGACCTTTCGCCAAACTACCACTTTCTTGAAAAACATGGTGCGCAAACTACTACACAGTCACAGATGGAGCGCGCCGCTACAGGAAAAAATCCGACGACAGGTGTAATAGAAACCTATCCAAACGGTAAAATAATCACCCCGAACTCGACGAGATACACAAGTCACAAAGCACAACTCACAGCTATAAAGCGCGCGATGCGAATATTTAAAAACACTGGAAACAAAGCATTAGCAGAACGACCAATGAGCATGGGCGGAACAATCGGAGAGGGTTATAAAAAAGGCGGAACAAAGTACAAACAACAAACTAAAGCTGTGACAATACTGGATGCTAACGGTCTTCCAAAAACCTCATTCCCGAAGTATGAAAAATGAAACTAGAACCCACCCTCGACATACTACCTTCACTACTGTTCCCCATCGACATAAACAGCGATCAAAATGAAGCCACCGCAAGCTTTATAGCAAATACGGACACAAACAATGAAGATGAATTAATTAAATTATTTGACGCGCTCATCCAACCGGAATTCAGAAGCCGCATCATGAGCGAACAGCAGTGGTACATCGACACACTCACGTTCTTTCTAAACAAAAAAGAAAAATTTAACCGCGTATTCTCAGATATCACAACATATTTTCCGGAGGACTCATTTGACAAACGCCAATTCATGTCAGTTCTTCTAACCTGCTTAAAAAAATACAAAGAAACAAACTAATGATTAACGACGGGGCGCAATCGGAGAGCATAAAAAGGGGACAAATTTATTTTCTCCAAACCGAAAGTAAATCTGCCCCCTTTTTCTCAGAATAGTCTCGCAAACAAAAGTCGACCCAAAACTTCCATTTAGCGGGTCTAAAATAGCTTGGAACTCCCTCCCCAACAGTATGAACTACGTAAAAAAAGAGGCCAACCAAGCTTTTATTGACATTTCAAAAAAAGTAACGACCCTCAACGCTCCCGAGATTGTATTCATTGGCGACTCTCTTACAGATAACGCATACAAAATAAGCACAGCAAATTTAGAATGCACTCTAGCGATTCTCGCGGACATCCCTCAACATACTTACTTCTTCTCGGAAAGCCTAAGCTTCATCGGCTGCATTAGTAGCGAAGGAGAAATTGATTTTAGCGAATCATCTTCTTAATCATCATTCCCAATCAAGCCGGGACAGGCCACGCGCCTGTTTTCCTGATGGACTAAATAGGGGACAAACTAAAAAGGTGACAGATTTATTTTCTACAAACTGAAAATAATTCTGCCCCCCTCTTAAGCTTTAAATATCACCATTGGACCCCATTAGGTAGAACTATGAATTTCAATGACACCCTCGTAAATACGGACGAGCGATTCGCTATAGGAATTGAAGAAACAACAGGAAAATACTACATCTCGATTTCGGTCAACAATCGCATGGTTGACTACGAAGAATATTATGAATTAAGCAAAGGGTCTTACTTGCTGTTTCTTAAAGACTCCTCTGCAGGGAACACAGGCAGATCCCCATCAGGGCCGTACTGGAGGAGATCAGGAAACAAAACAACACTCATTTCACTCGGGCGGAATTGGATCTGATTGATGAGCTTCTATATTGCTATGGTAAGACAACGTTGATAAATCAATGAAGAAATCACACGCCATGACTGCCCCATTAAAATACAATCTCCAGCCGATCAGAGTACCCAGCGGATGGACAATAACCATCAACAACTTGTTTGAAGTTGAACTGACAGCCGAAACAACTGAGTGGTTCTCCAGCTCGGTTCTGTTGGGTGGCGTTCGGCGCAGTACAGGTCATTGCTTCGACTCGAGGGTCGAACCGGAAGGCGATCCTGAGGGAGAATTCGTGGTGGATTTTTTGACGATAGAACATGACAAACATGGCAAACCGGTCAAAAACTCTGAGGCATTCCTGGGTGAATTCAGAACCCGACACAAAGCCAGGTTTATTGAGAAAATCGAGTCCTTCATGCTGGAGACCTGACAACCTCCGGGACAGAATCTAAAAACTCATGTCGGTTTCGATATTTTCCTCATGCCCGGAAAGTGCTTTAAGAATGGCAGCGTTCTCCGCATATTTTTCTTTCAGTTGCCTCAGCTGTCGATCCGTTCCTTTGCAATAGCGGTTGATCTCACCGACCATCCGGCTGATGTCTTCTGGTTCCACCAGATCAGGCTCGGAAACCTCTCCCCGCAAGGAATCGCAGTTACCCCTTGCCAAGACGTAGTCCGCAACATCGGAGGGCACGGTATTTTCGCTTTTGGCTGGGCCCGCTAAAACCGCAAGTGCCAGCAGCGCCATGAAACGACAGGCCGTGTACCTTTTGGTCAGACTGTTCGTTATTGAACCGGCCAGGGAAGTCTTGTCGATTCCAACCTCTCGAAAAGTCACGCGTGTCACTCGATCAACGCTTGCGCGACCTCATATTTGACCACCACGCGATTGCGATAAAGTCTCTCACGCTTCACCACTTCCCCCACCTGCCCTTTGTTTCGCACTTCCCGCCAGATCTCATTCTCCCGATACACCCGCGCGCCCTCCCGCACAAACCGATGCGCCTCTTGAAACACGTGATACCGATACTCCCTCACCCGATCACACAACAACTCCCCCTCGAGTTGTGTCTCGCCGACGTTCAACTTCAGCTGAAAGCTCCGATCCGTCGGGTTATGCAGCACCAGATCAACGTAGTTATAGAAAATCGCGGCCCCTGACCCGAACGGCAGTACCCGCCCCTCATCCGGAAACGGGTCGAAGCTGTGGTTGGAGCGTTCGACCACCACCAGCGGTGAATGAATCGCCATCCAGTGAATCAGGTTGCTCAGTTGGCAAATGCCACCGCCTACCCCGCGTCGAGCCTCGCCGAAGGACAGTTCCATGCCTTCAACGTAGCCGCGCTTCAAGGTCGGGCGGCCGACGAGGCGGCAGAAGGAGAAGTGTTCGCCGGGGGCGATGATGACGCTGTCGATGGCGGCGACGGCGAGTTTGAGGTTGATGACTTTGTTGTGTTGCAGGGCGAGGTCGGAGTCGCCGAGTTTGCGGATGAGTTTCGAGGTGTGTTTGAGGTAGCGATATGGCAGGCGCTCGACCGTGGCGACGGGACGTGCGTAACGTTTGCTGGAACAGTGCCAGGCGATCTGGCGGAACAGTCTTTTTTGCCACACGCGCAGCCAATACAAGGCCGGGTGGTAGAGGGAGAGTGGTTTCATCCGTGACACAACGGCGATTGCCGTTTCTTCCTTGAACCGTGATAGGGCACGCATTTTATCCGTTAATGGTTGCCAGCACCGCATGCATTTCATACACCAGCGGTCTCAATTCGACACACTCTGCCGGTTACCCAATCCGCAAATTAAGGTTCGCCTAAGGTTGTCTCGCTAAGATCGCGGCCACGAAACCCTGTCGCCCTTGAATCGCAGATGAGCCCTTCTGTCATGAATGCCTTTAATTTGCCCACCCCACCGCAGGCCAATTTCAGTCTGGTCCTGGTCAACTACAAAACCCTGGACTTGACCCGCATGTGCCTGGAGCTTTTGCGCGAGCACGTCACGGAACAGCAGATTCCCGTGTGGGTAGTGGACAACGATTCGGCGGATGCCAGTCTCGATTACTTGCGTTCTCTGGACTGGATCAATTTGATCGAGCGGCCTTCGCCGGGTAAAGAGGCCGGACATATTGCCCATGGCAAAGCACTGGATCTGGTGCTGGACAAAGTTGCCACTGACTACCTGTTTCTGCTGCACACCGACACTTTCGTTTACGACAAGGAAGTGTTTTCGATGATGATGCGCGAGTGTACAAAAACACCGGACATCGCCGCCGTCGGTTGTGTCGAGCAAATCAATCGCGGGATGTTGCGCGATACCTGGCGCTTAACTTCGCGTTTCTGCAAACACTATGTTCGACGGGCGAAAACGCAGTTGGGGCTGAAAACCAAAGAGCCAAAACCGTATAGAGAGACTCACCTGAAGAGTTTCTGCACGCTGTGGAATGCACGGTTGATGAAGTCCCAGGGGCTACACTTCTGTATGGATGATCGGGTACCGGGTTATACGCTGCAGGATCGGATGTCGGCTCTGGGCTACGGCATCAAATTCCTGTCACCTCGGAAGATTTTCCATTATCTGGATCACATCCAGTCCGGCACCGTTGCGGCAGCAGGCACTTACGGCAAGGATCACCGCCGCACGAAGATGTATCAGGCGTCGCTTAAGCGCTTTCAGGGACAGCGAGTGTAGGCCGGGATGCTTAAAATCGGCACACACAAAAAGGGCGACTCTAGAGTCGCCCTTTTTGTTTGCAGAATTTGTATACAACCACTTCCTGAAGGTGTTCGCCCAGTGTAATGGCCTGGCAATCCATGCACCGGTAAAGAGCCCTGACACTGGGCGAACGGAGGGGATTTTAATAGAAGTTGGCGCTTATGTCGTCATTGATAAAGATGAAATTTATGTACTAGAAAGTTAAAAAGTGTGTATCGCCGATATTTACCGAGAAACTTTCGACAACACACTTTTATATGATTGTTCTCATACCTAAACCTGTACAAGAACAATCACCCTGTAGAGTTAATGCTCAACTTTCGTGTTGACTGGTCACTTTTAAGATATCGGTGTAAGTGACGATGACGCTCTGCCCTTCTTTCAAATCTTTCAGTTTGGCTTGAATTTCAGGCTTTTTCACGTCGAGGACTTTCGATACGCCCGCCGGGTTTTGCAGGGTCACCTGATTTGTCTTCAAATCAATTTTGGTGATTTTCAATTGCACCTGAACCTGACGGTACGCTTCACCACCGGGGTTATCACTGCCCGGGGCCTTACGCAGCTCACCGGTACGTTCGGTGGTGCCAGGCAGACCTTTATCCACATCGGTGTCGAGGTAGGCGGCGACGGAACGCTGCACTTCGATGTTGACCTGATCGCCGGCCTTGAGATTGGCGAGGTTTTTCGCCTTGTCGCTGAGCTGAACATGAACCGGCTTGCCTTCGGCGCCTTCGAGCACAACCTGATGGTTGGCGGCATCGACGGAGATCACTTTGGTGGTGACCTGATCTGCTTCAACAGTGGCAGACAGCGGAATATCGGCAGCCAGAGCGCCGAAGCTGGTAGCGGACAGTACGGTTGCGAGGGTGATGGCCTTGGCCAGTGCGTTGAGCTTCATAAGCAATACTTTCCCTGTGATGAATGGCAGCGCCCGGCGCCGAATTGGCTTCGGCGACGAACGTGCCACTGAGCATAGACGCTGTTCAGGGCTTGGCGGGGGTTTGTTGCTTTGCGGTGTCCTGCGCGGTGGATTCGCCACTGGGCGTGCCTTTGCCGCTGCTCTCACGCTGTTTCGGATCGGTGGGGCGCAGGGCGTCGTTGTCACGTTCGGTTTCGCCGGGTGGCCGGGGTTCGTCGGGGTGTTTGCCTTGGGTGATGGGTTTCATGGGGTTGTCCTCAGGCTTCGGGGTCGTCGAGTTCACGGGCGACGTTGATGGCGGGGGAATCCTTGTGCAGGTCGTCGGCTTTGGCGCGCAGGATCTGCCATTGCTCAAGGTCGATGGCGCCCTGGCCGAGCAAGTCGTCGGCGATGCGTTGCAGGTCGAAATAGTGCGCGTCGGGTGATTGCTGCCAGTAGGTCTGGTCGTCGAACAGGCGCTGCCAGGAATTCAGGTCTGGGGGTTGCAGGTCGTCGCTCATGGCAAATCCTCGACAGGTTTCTCTGTAGAGGACAACACACCAAGCCGAGTTCAAACCGATCCTTTGTAGGAGCTGCCGAAGGCTGCGATCTTTTGATTTTGCTTTTAAAAAACAAGATCAAAAGATCGCAGCCTTCGGCAGCTCCTACGGGGATTCGTGGGTACCTTTCAGTACCCGGTCATTTCCAGATAGCCCTGGCCGGGATGGCTGCCGCTGATGTGCACCGGGCCCTCCCAATACGGGATGCGCAGGTTCATCCACGCATTGGGGTTGAGCGCGTCGAGGGTGATGTCGAGGTGTTTGTCGGGAATGCTGATCGACCATTTCACCGGCATCGCCCGGCCGGCGACGTTGGCGGTGTCTTGCGGGGTGAGCCGGATCTGCGAACTGCGCAGGGTCTGCGTCTGGCCATCGGCGGCGATCCACGTGCCGGTGAGATACGGCGCGCCGTCCTTCTGACGCATGCGATAGAGCATCACATGCTCGCCGCTGTCCAGGTGCAGGGAAAACCAGTCCCAACCGGTTTGATTGGCGGTCAGCGGCTGGCTGCTCCATTCGCGATCGAGCCACGCGGGGCCGCTGACGGAGTAGCTCTGGCCGTCGATCTGCAACGTGCCTCTGGCCTGAAAAAACGGTTGACTGTAGTAATAAGAAGCCTGACCTTCTTCGGATTTCTGGCTGAAGCCCTTGTCGCCCTGCAACACCAACGGACGACTGGAAGTCAGGTGCAGTTGATAGGCGAAATCCTTGTCGCGAGCGCTGAGTTGCAGGTCACTCATGGGATCCTGCGCCTGACTGGCGAACCGCCAATCATCGATCCACGCCTCGAACGGCGCCAGCTGCACGCCGGCCTGCCCCACGCCGCCCCGCGCATAACGTTCAGCGGCGTGATGCACCGACGCTGAGGTCACCGCCGCATGCCCCAGCCAGATCGTCTGATTGGCCCAGCCGGCCTGCTCTGCCAGCGGTTTCAGCGCACTGCGAAACAGCGTCCATTGCACGCCAAACTGATTGCCCTGCTGATCCTTGAGGTTGGCGGTGACGTACCACCACTCAATGCGAAAACCGTCATGCGCCCCGTGATCTGCGGGAAAACTGAACACCCGCCCCGGCACCACCGGCGTAAATGCCAACGCCTGATTGCCCATCCCGGCGAAGCCTTTCTGCTCCGGCGTCGATTGATCGCAACCGCCGAGCAGCAACGAAACCATCAGCACAACGAGGTTAATCCTCATGGGCAAACGTCCTCAGCAGATCAGCCGGTTGCGTGCGGTACAGCGAATACAACGGCCACACCGAAGCCAACAAGGTCGCCAGCAACGCCAGCCCCATCAGTTGCAGCAATTGCCACGGGAACACCCGTAACGGCAGCCGCCAGCCAAACGCCTGCACATTGATCACCGCGTCCAGACACCACGCCAGCGCGATCCCCAGCGGCAATGCCAAAACCAGGGTCAGCACCGCCAGCAGCCACGTCTGTCCCAGGTTGAGCAGCATCAACCGCCGTCGCGTCACGCCCAATGCCCACAGTGGTGCGAGTTGGCCGAGACGACTCTGGCTTTGCGTCAGCAGGCTGATGAACAGCGCCACGCCCGCCACCGCCAGGGTCAGGCTGTTCAACGCCGCCGTCGCCGCAAAGGTCCGTTCGAAAACCTGCACTGACCAGCCCTTGAGCCGCGCCTGATCGACGATGCGACTGTCATCGAGTTGAAAACGCGCCTGCAAAGCAGCTAAAAATCCCGGGATGTTCTGCGGCTCGATGCGCAGATTGAAACGGTTGGGCGTCAGTTGCGGCCAGCCACGCAGCAGGTGGTGGATGTTGACCAGCAAGTGCCCCTTGGGATTGCCATAGTCGGCGTAGATGCCAACGATGCGCGGCGACCACGAGCCGTTCGGCGTGGGAATCGTCAGGTGTTCGCCGGCGTGCAGTTTCAGGCGTCGGGCGAGTTGCTCGCTGAGCATCACCGCATCATCCGTTGCCAGATGCCCCCACGGATCACCGCCGCTGGAATCGAGCAACGGCCAGTGCTGGCGATAATGCGCATGATCGATCACGCCGAACACCTCTGCCGGCCAGCCCTGCAACGTCACCGCGACCTGCCAGTTGGGCAACACCGCCGCAACATTCGGCTGCTGCTTGAGCCAGCTGTACATTTCCCGGGACTGCGCCGGGTTGGTCGGGTTGATGTACAGCTCGGCGCTCAGACGCTGTTCGAGCCAGTCATCGAAGGTCTGACGAAAACCGGCGGTCATGCTGCCGGCGCCGATATTGGCGGCGAGGGCCAGCAGCAACGCCATCAGCGCCAGACTCAACGCGGGCAATTGCTGACGGCAATCGGCGAGAAACCACTGGCCGAGCACTGAGCGACTGCGCCCGAGCAACTGACTCAATATCGCACTGAGCAACACCGGCAGCGCCAACGCCGCGCCGAGTAGCAGCCCGGCCATCAACACGAAGCCGCTGGCCAGGCTGTCGCCCCAGATCAACGCCGCCAACGCAATCAATCCCAACCCCGCTGCCAGCCAACCCTGGCGCCACAACCAACGCGCATATTGCTGATGCCAGGCTTGCGGATCGGCCACGGCCAACAACGGCAAACGCGCAGCACGCAATAGACTGTTGGCCCCAGCGAGCAAGGCGCCGAGCAGACTCAAGCCGATGCCGCTGAACCACCACCAAGGGCTCAGACGCAACTGCCCCGCCACTTCCGCGCCGTACAAACCGCGCAGGCTGGCGGCGACGTCCGGCAGCAAGACACTGGCCAACCAATAGCCGCTGATCACGCCGAATAGTCCGCCGACCAGTGCCAGCACACCTAATTCAACAATCAGGCAAACAATCAACATCCGCGCACTGACCCCGCAAGCACGCAGCGTGCGCAGCAAACCGCGACGCTGTTCCAGCGCGAGGCCGATGGCGGCGTGGACGATGAACAATCCGACCAGAAACGAGAGAAAGCCCAAGGCATCCAGATTGAGGTGAAAGCTCTCGGTCAGGCGTGTCAGATTGTTTTCTTCGCCGCTGCTTTTGAGTTGCAACTGGCCTTTGAAGGAATCCGGCAGTTCACCTTGGAAACCCTTGGGTAACAATAGCCGCGACAGTTGCCCAGGTTGTTCGAGCAGTGTTTGCGCAACGCCGATGTCCACCAGCAAAACGCCCGGCGCCATGTCCTTTTGCGCCAGCAACGGTGGCAACGACAGCCCCTTCACGGTCTGCGGCGTGTCGCCTTCACGCAGATCCAGCGCTTGCAGAGTTTCCGGAGAAATCCACGTGCTGCCCGGCGGCGTGAAAAACTCGACGATCCGTTCGATGGGCAGCGCCTGCCCGGCCACCGCCGAATCGGCGGGAAGCGATACCGGCTCAATGCCCAAGAGTTGCAACCGCTGATTTTCGAAGCCCTTGAGCAGCAACCGGCCCTGCAACAGCGGCGACACCGGCCAGCCCTGTCGGCGCAGATCAACGAACCATTGTTGCGCGAACGTCGCGCCATTCGGTGTGCTCAGACTGGCCTGCGGTTCGCCGCCAATCATCTGGCTGGCGCGGGCGTAGCTGTCACGGGCCTGACTGTTCAGTGCTTCGACGCCGGTGAGCAAACTGGTCGCCAGCCACAACCCGGTCAGCACGCTGAAAAACTGCACCGGATGCCGTCGCCAATGGCTGAGCAGCGCGCGCAGTGTCTGACGAAAAACCATCACGTCAGCCGCCCTTTGGATAGCACCACACGCTGAGCCAATCGCGCCGCAACCCGCTGACTGTGAGTGACCATCAACAACGTGGTGGGCGTGTCGTCGAGCAATTCCAGCAACAAGCGCAGCACTTCATCACTGGTCGCCTCATCGAGGCTACCGGTGGGCTCATCGGCCAACAGCAATTTCGGCTGCGACGCCAATGCTCGGCCCAATGCGACCCGCTGCTGCTGACCACCGGAAAGTTGCTCGGGATAGCGCTTGAGCAAATCGCCCAGCCCTAAGCGTTGCACCAGATGCGCCTGCCAGCGCGGCTCATGGCGCCCGGCCAGGCGTGCCTGAAACGCCAGGTTGTCCTCGACGCGCAGACTGCCGATCAGGTTGAACTGCTGGAACACCAGACCGATTTCCGTCCGCCGCCAATTCGCCAGTTGCGCCTCGTTCATCGCTTCCAATCGATGCTCGCCACTGCGGATGCTGCCGCTGTCGACTTTGTCGAGACCGGCCACCAGGTGCAGCAACGTGCTTTTGCCACTGCCGGATTCGCCCATCAGCGCCAGGCTGCTGCCGGCGGTCAGCGTCAGGTCGACGCCTTGCAGCACCGGCAGCGAGCCTTGGGGGGTGAGGTAACTTTTGAAGACATTTTCAACGTGAAGCATGCCGCCACCTGATCGGTCAGTGTGGGGCAAGGATAGCGGATGGCGATGACAGACTTGAATTCAGCGTTGAATTGACCGGCCCCTTCGCGAGCAAGCTCGCTCCCACAGGTAGATCGCGTTCCAAATGTGGGAGCGAGCTTGCTCGCGAAAGCGTCAGCCCAGTCAACTCAAAACTTACTGCCCGACTGCCACACTCGCCGGCGCCTGCGACGGCGTGACAATACTGCCCAGATCAATGTGCTTCCACTCAGGCTTGGCCCCGAGCCGCGCATTGAAGCGGTAGTTGAAGGTAAATTCATCCGCCGTCGCGACACTCAGTGGCTTGCCATAAACAGCCTCGATTCCCGCCAGGTCATAGCCCATCAACTGCAGCAGCGTCGGAAAGATGTTGTAGTGGCTGGAGCGATCCTTGTTCGCCGCCAATTGCGCCGACCAGTCCAGCGTCTTTAGAGCGCTGCCCTGAATCACCACCAACGGCACCAGCCCCTCCTCCTCCACCGGATCGCCGCCGCAATGGGTATTCAATCCAGGATTACCGCGCTCATGCAAATCCTGGCCATGATCAGACGTATAGATCAGCAACGCATTGTTCAGATTGCCCTGAGCGAAAACCCGCGAGAAAAACTCGCCGACATTCCATAACACGGTGTTCTTGTAGGCGTTGCGATACAGCACCCAATCATCTGGCTGACCATTGAAACCGTTGCGCTCGCCGGTATCGGCCACCTCGGTGAACTGCCCGCGCGGCAAGGTCGGGCGGTACGCCATGAACGCATCCGGGTATTTGTCATGCACCGGGAAGTGCGCGCCGACCTTGTTGATCACCACCAGCTCCGGCTGGTCATCGTTGAGCAATTCGATGAGCTTCGCCGCTGCCGCCATGTCGCGATCACGCACGCTGGTCTGGTCGAATTGCACGAACTGGTCGATGTCCTTTTTCTCGGTGTCGGTCATCAGGTTCTGCAGATTGCCGGCGGTGCGCTGGGCGTCGATGTACACCGTGTGCAGACCGGCCTTTTTTGCGTACTGCCAGATCGACGGCAACGTGCTGTTGATGCGCATGTAATCGGCGCGGGTGCCGCCGTAGCGCAGGGTCACGTTGGTGTCGGCGCTGCAATTGGCGATGGACGCCGCGTAGCCATAATTGAAGATATCGACGCCGGGGTGCGCCTGCTTGAGATTGCTGTGCACGCCGAACGGCGCGTTGATGTCCAGATAATTGCCGGAGATGCTCTCGTCGATGATCAGCACGATGTCGTGATCGACGGCTTGAGTGTTACGCGTCAGCGTCACTGGTTCGCGCGGGCCGACGGTGTTGTGCAGCGCTTCATAGGCAAACAGGTTCAGATAGGCCAGCGGCGTGTACATGATCGGCAGGCCCCGCGCACCCTCACCCGCGCGCAAAAACAGCACGGCACTGAGCAGCAGCACACCACACAGTGGCGCCGCCACACGCAAAGCGTTGGGAATCGCCAGTCCGTGGCGGGGTTTCAGGCCGATGCCGAACAGCAACAGCAAACCGCTGAGCACGCCACGCAAGAGCGCGTCCCGGTACTGGTACGCCGCTTCCTGGATGAAACCGCCGGAGTAAACCAATGACACGAAACCGCTGTAGGTCAGGTAATCCGCCGTGACCCGGGTATAAACATCGAAAAACACTGCCGAGACAAACATTGCCAATGCGAACACGTGGCGAATGAGAGACTGCCTTATATACGCCATTAGATATAACGCAAAAGTAAGCGCCAAAAACATCGCGCCAAAAAGAAGTACAGCAAAACCGAGGCCGATAGCATTTAACCGATCAATGTAATATTCGGAATACATCAACAAATAAACAATTAAGAACAATTCTTTGGCGTATCTGAACATGGCGATACCGATCGGGCAAAACGGCAGGGAGTCAAAGGTTTGTCAGTCAGAACCTGACACTAGCACCCGGCCATCAAAGCGCAAGAATTGACTGTTTTTTATAGAAAGCGTCAAAAAAACGGTGACTCAAATCTGACACAGCCAATACGCTACAAGCCTTTAAATTAGCGGCTTACGACCGTTTATCGCATATTTGAAATCTGAACAAATCTGCACGAAAGCGACAAATTCAATCGCAGCAATGACTTGATGGCCAATCGCCAAAAAATGCTCAAGTGTTATACAGATGCAACATGTCATTTTGCTGACACGCTTTTCAAACGCTGCGCTATACCCCTTTAACTATCTCATTCCGTAGTTAACTTTTGGTGTTACTGAGGTGCGCAGATGGACGTGAGCGTATTTGGCACTGGCTATGTCGGACTTATACAAGCCGCCGCACTTGCAGATGTCGGTCATCGCGTTTTATGCGTGGACATTGACCCGAACAAAATTAAACAACTGCAACAAGCAGTGCCGCCAATTAGCGAGCCAGGTTTATCCAGCACGCTTGAGGAAAACATCAAGGCCGGCCGTCTGCTGTTCAGCACCCAGGCCAGCGACGCCGTCGAGCATGCCGAGCTGATTTTCATCGCCGTCGGCACCCCGGCCGATGAGGATGGCTCCGCCGACCTCAGCCACGTGCTCAACGTCGCCCGGCAAATTGCTTCGTACATGGAAGCTGACCGCACCCTGATCATCAAATCCACGGTGCCAGTGGGCACGGCCGATCAGGTGTTGGCCACCGCCAACAGCGAATTGCTGCGTCGCGGCAAAACTGATCTGCAAGTGCGGGTGGTGTCCAACCCGGAATTCCTCAAAGAGGGTAGCGCCCTCGCCGACTGCATGCGCCCTGACCGGATCATCGTCGGCACTCACGATGACGCGGCCCGCGAGCAGATGAGCGAGTTGTACGCGCCGTTCTGCCGCAACCACGAAAAAATCATGTTCATGGACAACCGCAGCGCCGAGCTGACCAAGTACGCCGCCAACGCCATGCTTGCCACGCGCATCAGCTTCATGAATGAGCTGGCCAATCTCACCGAATTGCTTGGCGCCGACATCGAAGCGGTGCGCAAAGGCATCGGCTCTGATCCGCGCATCGGCTACCACTTCATCTATCCGGGCTGCGGCTTCGGTGGCTCGTGCTTTCCCAAAGACCTGCGCGCCCTGCTGCACACCGCCGAACACAACGGCATGCCGCTGAAATTGCTGCGCAGCGTCACCGACGTCAACGACCTGCAGCGGCACATCCTCTTCAGCAAACTCAAAGCACAGTTCCCGCAGGGCCTAGCGGGTAAATCGATCGCGATCTGGGGCCTGGCATTCAAGCCAAACACCGATGACATGCGCGAAGCCCCGAGCCGTTATCTGATGGATGCGCTGTGGGCCGAAGGTGCCAGCGTGCAAGCCTACGACCCGGAGGCCATGTCCGAATGCCGGCGCATTTACGGTTACCGTAACGATTTGCACCTGTGCGCGACCCGCGACGACACCCTGGAAGACGCCGACGCACTGGTGATCTGCACCGAGTGGAAAAACTTCCGTGTGGTCGATTTCGAGTTGCTCGCCGAAAAGCTGCGCTCGAAGGTCATCATCGACGGCCGCAATCTGTACAACCCTGAACAAGTGGCGGCCGCCGGCCTGCATTACAGCGGCATCGGTCTGCGCCACATTGCCCCTGAAGGACTGCGGCCATGAAGGTGCTGGTCACCGGTGCGGCCGGTTTCATTGGTGCCCATTGCGTGTTGCGGTTGCTGCGCGACGGCCACTCGGTAGTCGGTCTGGACAACTTCAACGGCTACTACGACCCGCAACTCAAGCACGACCGCGTGCAGTGGGTGCGTGAGCAGGCCGGCGATTTCAAGCTCGCTACGGTGGACCTGGCCGATGCCTCGGCCATCGAAGAACTGTTTGTCCGCGAACGTCCGCAAGTGGTGATCCACCTCGCGGCGCAGGCCGGGGTGCGTTACTCGCTGGAAAATCCACGTGCGTATCTGGACAGCAATCTCAACGGTTTTCTGAACATTCTGGAAAGCTGCCGGCATCACCCGGTCGAGCATCTGATCTACGCCTCGTCGAGTTCGGTCTACGGCGCCAACCAGCACACGCCGTATTCGGTGAAGGACGGCGTCAATCACCCGCTGTCGCTGTACGCCGCCACTAAAAAAGCCAACGAGCTGATGGCGCACAGTTACAGCCATCTGTTCGGCATTCCCTGCACCGGCCTGCGCTTTTTCACCGTATACGGGCCGTGGGGCCGGCCAGACATGTCGCCGATCCAGTTCGCCCGGGCGATCAGCGAAGGCACGCCGCTGAAGCTGTTCAATTACGGCGAGCACCAGCGCGACTTCACCTACATCGACGACATCATCGAAAGCATCGCCCGCCTCATCGAGCAACCACCGCAGGTCAATCCGCAGTGGGATCGCGAGCAGCCTGACCCGGCCAGCAGCATGGCGCCGTGGCGCCTGTTCAATATCGGTGGGCAGCACCCGGTCGAATTGAAAACCTATCTGGCGCTGATGGAAAAACACCTCGGTCAGACCGCCATTGTCGAGTTGCTGCCGCTGCAACCGGGTGACGTGCTCAACACTTGCGCCGAGGCCAGCGATCTGGCCCAGGCCACCGGATTTCAGCCCCGGATAGAGCTGGATGAGGGACTCGGGCGCTTTATCGCCTGGTTCCGCGACTACTACCCCACTGCCTATCGCCCACGCGCCGTTCGCGGCTGAATTCATGTGGAGGACTCCATGACTGGACATGAGAAAGGTGTACCGATCCTAGAAATGCGCCGCGACAAGCGCGTGGATCCCGAGCACCGAATGCGTCTCGACGCAGCGATTCACCGCCAGGGTCGCGGCTGGTTCACCGGCCGCGACGGCGGTCGGCCATGGCAACTGTCACGCACCAATCGCGTGGTCGCCTGCCTCGGTGCGCTGATGATTCTGCTGCTGATTTCGCCGTTGTTGATCGGTCTGGCGCTGACCATCAAATTCACCAGCGAAGGCCCGGTGATGTTCGTGCAGAAACGCACCGGTTATCGCGGGCGCAAATTCGGCATGTACAAATTCCGCACCATGGTGGCCAACGCCGAAGAGTTGAAAGAGTCACTGCGTCACCTCAACAAGCACGGTGCCGACGCGATCGATTTCAAGATCGACCACGACCCGCGCATCACCCGCATCGGCGGTTTTCTGCGGCGTACCAGCCTCGATGAACTGCCCAACCTGATCAATGTAGTGACCGGCGACATGCGCCTGGTCGGCCCGCGTCCGACCTCGTTCAACGCCTACCGCTACAAGGACAATCACCTCGCGCGTCTGGCGATCTACCCCGGCATGACCGGCCTGTGGCAGATCTCCGGGCGCAGCAACATTGACTTCGACCAGCGCGTTGAGTTGGACCTCAGCTATATCGCCGAGCAGAGCCTGTTGCTTGATCTGAAGATTCTG
>Ga0247814_10001139_pt1 | contig 16509 bp, 17 predicted proteins | sample UWRJL179409R1_FD_179947 | JGI IMG/M metagenome (GOLD analysis project Ga0247814, IMG submission 179947) | Plant litter microbial communities from Arlington Agricultural Research Station in Wisconsin, United States - UWRJ-L179-409R-1 | ecosystem: Environmental > Terrestrial > Plant litter >...
GGGCATGCCGGCGCACCGAGAATTTCGACCGGCAGCGAGAACACGTAACCTTCGCTGCGCACGGTCTTGATGTAGGCCGGCTCGCGCGCATCATCGAGCAGACGCTGACGCAAACGGCTGACCAGCAAATCGATCGAGCGGTCAAAAAGGTCGGCGTCACGGCCCTGTGTCAGATTGAGCAATTGATCGCGGCTGAGCACCCGTTGCGGGTGATCGAGAAAGACCCGCAGCAATCGATACTCGGCACCGCTGAGAGCGACCATGGTGCCGTCCTTGTCGAGCAGGTGGCGGGCCGAGGTGTCCAGCTGCCAACGGCCGAACGCCAGTAGACGCCCGGCTTCGGTGACCACCAGATTGGGCGGCAGCATGCGCGTGCGCCGAAGCACAGCGTTGATCCGCGCGAGCAGTTCACGGGCGGCGAAGGGTTTGGTCAGATAGTCATCGGCGCCCATTTCCAGGCCGATGATGCGGTCGGTTTCATCGTTGCGCGCGGTCAGCATCAACACTGGCGTGGCCTTGTGTTTGCCGACGCGCAGCTCGCGGCACAGCTGCAGGCCATCGTCGCCGGGCATCATGATATCGAGCACGATCAGGTCGACGGTGTTGGCTTCGAGAAAACTGCGCATCTGCCGGCCATCGGCGACCACCGTGGTGCGCAGGCCGTTTTTCTTCAGATAGTTACCCACCAGTTCACGGATCTCGCGGTCGTCGTCGACGATGAGAATGTGATCGACATGTTCCATCGGGTTCGAGCCTCTATATCAAAGGGGAATGCCGTGCAGTCTATCGAGCCTCGCGCGGCTCGCCTGCCTGCCTTTGTATTGCAGTGTATCTGCCGTGACAACGGATACATGAGCACGCAAAAACGCGGTTCTTCCAGGGTTTTGTATCGCTGTGTATCCCCCGATGGCAGGGATACACAGCGATTGAAACGCGCCTGTTCCTGACACAGACGCGATACCTCGCGAGCCTCAAATAGGCTCCATCGAGGCACACACAGATCGCCTCGGCTCAAACCCACTGAAGCCTTGAGGAACACGCCATGAACAACAAGTCCGTCATCGCCGCCTGCCTGTTTGCTGCGCTGAACATTTGCACGCTGTCGGCCCGCGCCGAAGCCGCTGTCACCGCGCAAACCTACACCTACGGCACCCACCTGGATATCCAGAAAGTGATCTCGCTGAAACAGGACAACTCGGTGTCCTGCGGCATCGTCGAGGCGCGCATGACCTACCTCGATTCGGCCGGCAAAACCCGCGTGCTCGATTACAGCAAATTCGCCGACGGCTGCAACAACGACAACTAAGCCATCACCCTTTATAGAAGGAAACAGCCATGAACAACGTATCGCGTTTTTTGACCGCCATCGCCTTCTCCCTGGCCGGCGTCGCCACCCATGCCAACGCTGCGGTTGAACAGCATAGCTGCCACAGCGGCACCTGCTTCCAGCTGACGCCGGTGGCCAAGCAGGGCAGCGACGGCCTGATCGCAGCCGACGGCGCCAGCCGCACGCCGCAGGGCCAGATGTTTGCCGAGAACGGCGCCAGCCGTACGCCGCAGAGCCATTGGCTGGAAAGCCAGAACGTTTGAATGGCTTGTTACATTCATTGATCAAGGGTGACTCACTATGTACCTCATCGCATTCCTCGGCGGTCTGCTGACCGTGCTCAGCCCCTGCATCCTGCCGGTGGTGCCGTTTCTGTTTGCCGGTGCGCAACGCAGCCGCGCCTCGATTCTGCTGACCCTCGGTGGCATGGCCCTGACCTTCGCGCTGATCTCCAGCCTCGCTGTGGTCAGCAGCGAATGGGTAATCCAGGCCAGCAACAGCGGGCGCTACGTCGCACTGATCGTGATGAGCGTATTCGCCCTGTCGCTGATCTCGGCACGCGTCGGCGACTGGCTGACGCGCCCCTTGGTGATGCTCGGCAATCGCCTCGACCCGGACACCCGGAAAAAGGCCGGGCCGTTGAGCTCGATCATGCTCGGCGTGGCCACGGGGCTGCTGTGGGCACCGTGCGCCGGTCCGATTCTCGGCGTGATCCTCACCGGTGCCATGCTGCAAGGCGCCAACGCGCAGACCAGCCTGTTGCTGCTGGCCTATGGTGTCGGCAGTGCGTTGTCGCTGGGGACCTTGATTTTTGCCGGGCGCGGGCTGGTCAATCGGCTGAAACTGTCGATACCGTTCACCGGTTGGTTGCGCCGCGGTGCCGGTGTTGCGGTACTCGCGACGGCGGCGGTCATTGTCAGCGGCTTCGATAAAACCTTGCTGGCGACCACGTCCTCCCAAGGCGTGGTCAGCGTCGAGAAAAGCGTGCTGGAAAACGTGCCGAGAGTGGTCGACTACTTTGTCAGCAAAGTCCGTGCGGACTCGCCGATGGAGGAAGGTAAAGGGGCGATGCCGTCACTTTCCGGCGCGGTGCAATGGCTGAACTCGCCCGAGCTGAACGCTGAATCCCTGCGCGGCAAAGTGGTGCTGGTGGATTTCTGGACCTACGACTGCATCAACTGCCAGCACACCCTGCCGTACGTCAAAGACTGGGCGAAAAAGTACGAAAAGGACGGCCTCGTGGTGATCGGCGTACACACCCCGGAATACGGCTATGAGCGGATCATCGACAACGTCAGGGATCAGGTGAAAAAACTCGGCATAACCTACCCGGTGGCCATCGACAACAACTATGCGATCTGGCGCAACTTCGACAATCAGTACTGGCCGGCGCATTACCTGATCGACGCTAAGGGGCAGGTGCGTTACAGCCACTTCGGCGAAGGTCGCTACGAAGCGCAGGAGCAGATGATCCAGCAGTTGCTGGAGGAGGCAAATGCGCCTGCCGCTTGATCAGCAATACCAATGGCTCAGAGGTCGCGGACCATGAGCCATTGTTCGTTGTCCCAGGCGTGAAAACGTTGCAGCACCTGCCAGCCGCGCTTGGCGTAGTAGTCCTGCTTGTTTTGCGTGTGCAGGTACAGACGCGCAAATCCGCAGTCTTTCGCCTCCTGACAAACCCCTTCAATCAAACGTTCCGCCAGACCTTGCCCGCGCGCTTCAGGACTGACGAAGACGCAGGCCAGCCATGGGCCGAGATCAGGACGCAGGGCGAGGTCATCGCGTGCCAGCGCGGCGCCGCCGACAAGGTGTTCACCGTGCATGGCGATCAGGCAGGACCAGTCACCATTGCCTTGGCCCTCGGCGAATTCACGTTGCCACTCGGCCAGCGGGTGGTCGACGTATTCGTAGGGGAATTGTTGGTGGATCCATTGAGCATAACGGTCGCTGTGGTGCATGTGATGCGCGAGCCAATCGAGTTTTAGTGACATCAGTCGAGTCCGTTCCAGAAGCGAGGGAGCATCAGAAACCAATCCCCCCAACCTTGGCAATCCTCAAGGTGTTCCAGAGGCTTTACAGATTCTCACCATTCATCGGCGAACCCACTGTTTTCGGGGGTTGCCAGACGATTGGCAAGGACGCCGTGCGGTCTCGGCGCGATAGTGCTTGAGCAGGGTCACTGCCGGCCTTGCCCCATAACAAGAGCGCGAGGTTGCCATGCCTAAATTCGTGATTGAACGCGAGATTCCAGGGGCCGGGAAGCTGTCGGAAGCAGAACTCAAAGCCGTGTCGAAAACGTCCTGTGATGTATTGCGCGAACTCGGTCCGCAAGTGCAGTGGCTGCAAAGTTACGTCACCGCTGACAAGATCTATTGCGTGTACATCGCACCTGATGAAGAGCAGGTACGCGAACACGCCAGGCTCGGTGGTTTTCCGGCCAACAGTGTGGCGCGTGTGGTGACGGTCATCGATCCGACGACGGCCGAATGATCACTGATCCCACCCGCAGCGGAGTTCACTCTTATGAGTACCCCGATTGATCTGACTGCCCTGAAGGAACGCCAGAAAGTCGCCTGGGCCAGTGGCGACTACGCCGTGATTGGCACGACGTTGCAAATCGTCGGCGAAAACCTCGCCGAAGCCTGCGACCTGCGTTGCGATGAGGAGGTGCTCGATGTCGCTGCCGGCAACGGTAATGCAACGCTGGCGGCGGCGCGGCGCGGTTGCCTGGTCACCTCGACCGACTACGTTGCGGCTTTGTTGGAACGCGGCCAGGATCGGGCCCGGGCGGAGCATCTGGACGTGACGTTTCAAGTTGCTGACGCCGAGGCATTGCCGTTTGCCGATGAGAGCTACGACGCCGTGCTGTCGACCTTTGGCGTGATGTTTGCGCCGGATCAGAACAAGGCTGCTGCCGAGTTGGGACGAGCCTGTCGCCGAGGCGGTCGGATCGGTCTGGCCAACTGGACCCCGGAAGGCTTCGTCGGCCAGATGTTCAAAATCCTCGGCCGCCACCTGCCTCCGCCCGCTGGCGCGCAACCGCCATCGAACTGGGGCTCGGATGCATGGTTGCACAAGCACTTCGATGATCGTGATTTTCTGGTGCGCGTGATGCGCCGCGAGTTCAATTTTCGCTACCGTTCGGCCGCGCATTTCATCGATATTTTCCGCCATTGGTACGGGCCGGTGCACAAGGCCTTCGCGGCACTGCCGCCGGAAAGCGGACAGGCGCTGGAAAGTGATCTGGCGGATTTGCTCAACCGTTTGAATCGGGCGGGGGAGGAGTCGCTGGTGGTGCCGAGTGAGTATCTGGAGGTGGTAATCACTAAACGCTGAATGAAGATCCCTGTAGGAGTGAGCCTGCTCGCGATAGCGGTCTTTCAGTCAAAAATATTCAGCTGACAGACCGCTATCGCGAGCAGGCTCACTCCTACATTGGATGTGTGTGGATTCTGAAGCCTATTTCACCTGCGGCCGCTCAAACCACTCCAGTGCCGTGCGCCAGATGCAGATCCCCAGAAAGTACGCCGACATCAGCAACCACAGCCCCATCACCAACGGGTTGATCACCGGGTGGTTGAGCACCAGCGACAGACTGCACAGCAGCCAGATCGCCGTCACCGCAATGTTGATCGGCATGAACCGGCGCACGCGGAATGGATGCAGGAATTTCATCCGTGTCACCGTCAGCAACGCCAGGCCAATCACCGTCAGAAAAGTGATCCACGGCCCCGGTCCGATGATGTACAGGCACAGCGCGACCACATTCCAAGCAGCCGGAAAGCCGACAAAGTAGTTGTCCTTGCTCTTCATGTTGACGTTGCAGAAACAGAACAGCGACGACACCAGAATCAGCGACACGGTCAGCAGCAGGGTGTAATCGGGCAGCGGAATGTAGCGATAGATGAACAGCGCCGGGATGAACACGTATGTCAGGTAATCGATCACCAGATCGAGGATCGAACCGTCGAAACTCGGCAGCACCGATTGCACGTTGACCTTGCGCGCCAGTGCGCCGTCGAGGCCATCAACGATCAGCGCCACGCCCAGCCACATCAGGCAGTGGGTCGGCTGGTTTTCCAACAGGGCGAGAGTGGCCAGAAAGGCAGTGACCACGCCAGTCGCGGTAAAACCATGGGCGCCCCATGCTTTGAGCCTGGCGATGTGTACGGTCGATATCACAGGGGCGTTCTCCAGAAAAATGAAGCAGGCCGGGTATCACCCTTGGGCAACAAGGGCGCCGGCAAACCGGGTCGGGGTTGCAGCTATCGACCGGTCTGGCCGGGATAAGGTTCACCATCCTTGAATCTTAGCTGCCCGGCGAAAAAAACGCGGGCGAAATCCGTTGGCGCTTTGAGTCTCAGCCAAACGGTGCTGGCGCAATGGCTTAAGGGGTCTATCGTTGCCAGACGCAGTCACTGCCCTTGCCTGAGGATGACGTCATGAACACCAGCGATTTGCTCGAACAACTGCTGCGAGGCCAGGCCCCGGCAGGTCAACAATCTTCAGCCTCTGCCAGTGATGGTTTGGGTGGTCTCGGCGGCTTGCTGGGTGGTCTGCTCGGTGGCGCCGATTCCACCGCCACGCGCGGCGGCGCAGCGGCTGGAGGGTTGGGGGGATTAGGTGGCTTGCTCGGTGGTTTGCTCGGCGGCGGTGCCGGTGGCGGTCTTGGCGGCGCATTGGGTGGGGCTCTGGGCGGTGGGGGCGGTGCGCAAAGTCGCTCCGGCGGCACCAACTATGCGGCGCTGGCATCGCTGGGAATGATGGCCTTTCAGGCGTATCAGGCCTGGCAACGCAGTCAGGCCAGCGCGGCCCCGCAACAGATCCCGCAAACGGCGAATTTGCTTGCCGGCCCGGAAGTCGAGGAGCACAGCCACGCGGTGTTGCGCGCGTTGATCGCGGCGGCCAAGGCTGACGGGCGTATCGATGAATCCGAAAAACACCTGATCAGCAGCGAAATCGGCAAGCACACCGAAGATCCGCAATTGCAGCAATGGCTCGACGCTGAAGTCGCCAAGCGGCTGGACGCCAATGAAGTAGCGCAATCGGCAAACGGTGACCCTGCCGTCGCCGCCGAGATGTACCTGGCCAGCGTGATGCTGGTTGACGATCAACAGGACGCCGAGCGCAGCTATCTGGATGAACTGGCAGCCGCCTTGCAGATCGATCCGGATTTGCAGGTGCATCTGGAGCAACAGGCCAAAGGTCAGGCCTGAAGTAACGTCAAAAAAATCATAGCCACCCGCAGCTCCGCCAAGGAGCTGCGTTGCCGTCCGTCCGGGCAATTTTCACGTCGATTGAATTTTTCGCAGGCGCTGCCTCTCTGCTGCTGTAGAGGCGCGTGCAACAGCGTCCTGCCAACCGACCGGGAATATTTGCCATGACTGTCCTGACACGCCTGCAAACCGCGACCGATAAACCGCACGTGATGAAGGGCGGTGGGAACATCCGCCAGACATATGAAGCGTTGTTGCGTGATGATCATCCCCAAGACCTCGCACAGGCGTTTTTGCAGGAGCAACTGCAACACGCCGCGCAGCTCTCCGATTCCCTTCCCGAAGACCCCACGACCTGGCATGCCTGGGTAGCCGAACATTGCGCCGACGTTGCCAGCCAATACTCAGACTATCTGCAACAGCGCAAGGCCGGTGGGCCACGGCAATTCTTCCGTGGCAAGGCGCAGGCACTGTATTTCCTGCAAGCGGTGGCACCGACCAAACTGGTTGATGGTGCCTGGCTTTCTGGCCTGTTGCCGCGCTGGCGGGACCCGCGTTTCCAAGGCTTGCTGCGCACTTTTCTGGAAGAGCTGGGCGATGGCAATCCGGCGCAAAATCATGTGGTGATCTACCGCAAACTGCTCGCTGAACACGACTTGCAGGACAGCAGTGCCATCGATGATCAACGCTACCTGCAAGGCGCAATACAACTGGCCCTCGGTGTCTGTGGCGCTGATTACTTGCCCGAGGTGATCGGCTACAACCTCGGTTATGAACAACTGCCGTTGCACTTGTTGATCAGCAGTTACGAACTCAGTGAACTGGGCATCGATCCGTACTACTTCACCCTGCATGTGACCATCGACAATGCCAGCACCGGGCATGCGCAGAAAGCCGTCCAGGCAGTGCTCGATCTAATGCCCCTTGAAGCAGATCGCGATGAGTTTTTGCGCCGGGTATCGCTGGGCTATCGACTCAACGATCTGGGGCAGGGCAGCCGCGCGATCATCGAAGGTTTCGACCTTGAGCGGGAGTTGCTGGCGATGCTCGAACGCAAGTGTCCGTTCGCCCAGCACATGCATTCCGATTACTGCCGCTTCGAAGGGCAGACCGTCAATCAGTGGCTGGCTGCACCTGAGCAGTTGCCCGGATTCCTGCAGGCGTTGCAGAACAAAGGCTGGATCAAACGCCACGAAGACCCGCAGGCCAGTCGCTTTTGGCAACTGATCGCGGGCGACGGTGCGGCGATGTTTGGCGTGTTCAATGCCTACGAGAAACAACTGGTGCACGACTGGATTGCGGGTGACTGGACCTCTTCGGATAAAACCAAACCCGTGCGACGGCACAGTCAGGCCGCAGCGGCCATCGAAGGGCTTGAACAGGATCCCGACGTACAGGCGCTCAACGCGGCGCTGCAAGGCCAGGACGACCTGGCGCAGATCGCGATTGTGATCCCGTGGCTTGCGCCGGCGCGCCATGCACACCCCGCAGGACTGCTCGCTACCCGCCGTTTTATCGAACTAAAATCCCGCTTGCCGTAAGGACATTACCGATGAATCAGGAAGAACAACTCTGCCCTAATGACCTCGTGCTGCTGCAACTGGGCCGGCGCTTGTTGGCAGACGGCTATCGGTTTGTTACGCCGACGCCGTTGACCCATCAGCGGGTCAATCAGCGTGACGAGGGCCAGATGGCCGACTCTTTGCGCGACGTTTTTGGCTGGTCGCGTCCATTCGCGCCGGGGTTGTTGTCGGCCGATGAACAGCGGCAGCTGCAAGACGCGCAGGTCATTGATAGTTACGAAGGCCACCTGAAGAGTCGCGTGCGCTGGTCGAGTTTGGATGATCTGCTGTTCGTGCATTCGGCGTTCCCCACCGACGCGGCCGACGCGGTATTTTTCGGCCCGGACACCTATCGTTTCGCGCAGTTGATTCACGCTCACTTGCAACAGAACTTCGCGCCCATCCATCGCGCGGTGGACATCGGTTGTGGCGCGGGCGTCGGGGCGATTCTGATCGGCCGTGCCCGTCGCGAGGCGCAAGTGCTGGCGCTGGACATCAACCCCGCAGCGCTGCGCCTGACTTCGATCAACGCCGCACTGGCGGAGGTTGCCAACGTCGAAGTGCACGCCAGTGATCTGCTGCAGGGTGCCGAGGGCGAGTTCGATCTGATTGTTGCCAACCCTCCGTACATGGCCGATCCGGCAGAGCGCGCTTATCGTCACGGTGGCGGGACGCTGGGGGCGGGGCTGTCGCTGCGCATTGTCGAGCAGGCGTTGAATCGACTGGCACCCGGCGGCTCGCTGTTGCTCTACACCGGTGTGGCGATGGTCGATGGTCGCGATCCGTTTCTTGACACGGTGCTGCCACGACTGGATGAAAAGCGCTTCGGCTGGACGTACCGCGAACTCGATCCGGATGTCTTCGGCGAGGAACTGCTCAACCCCGGCTATCAACGGGTCGACCGCATCGCGGTGGTGGCGCTGACCGTGACCCGGATTGGCTGAAACAAGGCAGGTGCACGATGAACAGGAACCTCGACGACTACAACCGCATGCGCGATTTTTCGGCGACGTCAGAACCGGCGGCCGTCAAACGTTCGGGGCGCAAATCCGCCACCGAGCACGCCTTGCAGTTCTGCATCCAGAAGCACGACGCTTCGCACCTGCATTACGACTTTCGCCTGGAGCTCGATGGTGCGTTGAAGAGTTGGGCGGTGCCGAAGGGGCCGTCCCTCGACCCCAAGGTCAAGCGGCTGGCGGTGCATGTCGAGGATCATCCGCTGGATTACGCGACGTTCGAGGGCAGTATTCCCGAAGGGCATTACGGTGCCGGCGATGTGATCGTCTGGGATCGTGGCGTGTGGATACCGCAGGAAGATCCGCGCAAGGCCTACGAAAAGGGCAAGCTCAAGTTTGAATTGCAAGGCGAAAAGCTCGGCGGCATCTGGAACCTGGTGCGCACGCACATGCCGGGCAAGAAAGAGCAATGGTTTCTGATCAAGCATCAGGACAGCGCCGCGCGGCCGCAGGATGATTACGACGTGCTGGTGGCCGAACCGGACAGTGTGCTGAGCGAACGCACGATAGTGGGCAAACCCAAACTGGCCGCCGAGCAAAGCAAACCACTGAAAAAGCCCCCGTCCAAGACGCGCAAAGCCGCGACCGGCAAGCTCACCGGCGCGCACAAGGCCAAACTGCCGACGCAACTCAAGCCGGAACTGGCCACCCTGGTTGATAGCGCGCCCGAAGGGCAGTGGAGCTACGAAATCAAATTCGACGGCTACCGGATCATGGCACGCGTTGATCACGATCAGGTGCAGTTGTTCACCCGCAACGGTCACGACTGGACGCACAAACTGCCGCAGCAGGCTGAGGCGCTGGCCGCGCTGGGATTGGAGTCGGCGTGGCTGGACGGGGAAATGGTCGTCGCCAACGAACAGGGCGTACCGGACTTTCAGGCCCTGCAAAATGCTTTCGAGGCCGGGCGTAGCGGCAACATCCTTTACTACCTGTTTGATCTGCCTTATCTCAACGGTGTCGACCTGCGTGAAGTGCCGGTTGAGGAGCGGCGCGCCGCGCTAGCCACGGTGCTCGGCAGTCATGAGCAACCCTTGTTGCGTTTCTCCGAAGCCTTCGACGAAACCCCGGATGCACTGCTCAACAGCGCCTGCCAGATGCAGATGGAAGGCCTGATCGGCAAACGCCTCGGCTCGCCGTATGTGTCGCGACGCAGCAGCGACTGGATCAAGCTCAAATGCAAGCATCGCCAGGAGTTCGTGATCGTTGGTTACACCGATCCGAAAGGTTCGCGCAGTGCGTTCGGCGCCTTGTTGCTGGGGCTGCATGATCGCGACAGCGGCGAGTTGCGCTATGCCGGCAAGGTCGGCACTGGCTTCAACGAGTCGACGTTGAAAAGCATTCTGGCGCAACTCAAACCCTTGCAGGTGAAGCAAGCCGCCGTGATCAATCCGCCCAGCGGTTTCGAGGTCAAAGGCGTGCACTGGCTCAAGCCGAAACTGCTGGCGGAAGTCGCGTTTGCCGAAATGACCAAGGACGGCTCGGTGCGCCACGCCGTGTTCCATGGTCTGCGCGATGACAAACCGGCCAGGGACATCACTGAGGAGCGAGCGAAACCGGTGAAGACTGCAGAGAAGAAACCCACCGCGAAAAAAACCACGAAAAAAGCCCCGGCGAGCAAAGCCGAGAGCGCGCCATCGCAGCTCGGACTGGCCAGCGGCAAGGTGCGCATCACCCACCCGGATCGCGTGATCGACGCGGGCAGTGGCATCACAAAGATGCAACTCGCCGAGTATTACGCCAGCGTCGCCGAGTGGATCCTGCCGCAGCTCAAGGAGCGCCCGGTGGCACTGGTGCGTGCCCCGGACGGCATCGCCGGCGAGTTGTTCTTCCAGAAGAACGCCGAACGCTTGGCGATCCCCGGTATCGCTACGCTGGACAAGGACGTCACCGGACAACCGGTGATGCTGATCAACAACGCCGAAGCGCTGATTGGCGCGGTGCAGATGAGCACCGTCGAGCTGCACACCTGGAACGCCACCACCGTCGATCTGGACAAGCCTGATCGCTTCGTTCTCGACCTCGACCCGGACCCGGCGCTGCCGTGGAAAAGCATGGTCGAAGCGACAGCGCTGACGCTGACTGTGCTCGATGAACTGGGATTGAAAGCGTTCCTTAAAACCAGTGGCGGCAAGGGCATTCATCTGGTGGTGCCATTGACCCGCAAACTCGGCTGGGATGAGGTCAAGGACTTCAGCCACGCCATCGTCAGCCACATGGCCAAGCTGTTGCCAGAGCGCTTTTCGGCGGTGTCCGGGCCAAAGAACCGTGTCGGCCGGATCTTCATCGATTACCTGCGCAACGGGCTGGGCGCCACCACCATCTGCGCTTACGCCGCGCGCACCCGCGAAGGTCTGCCGGTGTCGGTGCCGCTGTTTCGCGAAGAAGTCGCCGAGATCAAGGGCGGTAATCAATGGAACGTGCATAACGTTCACGAGCGTCTGGCGGAGGTCGGCGACGCGCCATGGGCCGAGATGAAGAAAACCCGGCAGAGCATCACCGCCGAGATGCGCAAACGGGTCGGGCTGAAAAAGTGATCAGGTGTTGCGCAGCAAGTCGTGGGCGTTGAGCAGTTCGAAGGCGATTTCGGGATGGTTTTCCAAGCCGCGACGAATGGCGGTGGGGATGGCCGCGCGCGTCTTGCGGCACAGACCCGGCAACTCTTCGATCTGAATGGCAATGCCGCGCATGGTGCGCACTTCGTTAAAACCGGGAGCGACCTCGACGCGCAATCCCAGTTGTTCATACATGCGTTGTTGCAGGTGTTCGAGATCGGCGAGGTCTTTGAGTTTTTCCAGCCGCGCCAGCAGGACTTTCTCTTCCTCGCGGGTCAGGCGCAGGATGCGCAAATCCGCGCCGGGTGTCTCCAGCAACGGATCGCGCCCGCAAATGCAGGCGCCGGGCGGGCAGGGTGAGCGCAAGGGCACAGAAGTCGTCATGGCCTCCATCATAGAGGCCGTCGGACAGTTTTGCCTATGCGCCTTCAGCGGCCGTCCATCGGCTGCTTTATCCGTGATGGCTACTGATTCAGGCCTTCGTAATGCACCAGAATCGCGTTGGCCAGATCTTCATCACTGGCGTTGATGCCAGGATTGTCCTGGCGAACCTGTTGCAGCACCGACTCAAGATAAACCCCACGAATGGCCCCGCCACTGGCGACAAATGCAGACAAGTCGTCACGGGCCGGAATCACCATTTTGTGATCCTTGAAGGTCGAGTACAGCGACGCAGAGACACCGGCCGAGGTGGCAACATCTCCGGCATCGACTTTGGCCAGAGCGGAACCAACGGGCAGGCATAGGAGTAAAGAAGAAACGAGCACTAACTTGCGCATGACGGTGTTCCTCCACAAGCGCGAAGCAAAAAGGGAAGGATTACATAATGTGAGAGGCGCGCGGCGGGCGGGAGTTCCGTGGGGCTGGAAAGTCTGCGTTATTGCAAAACAGACGCAGGCAACGCGATTACGGGTTGCCCGGCCTTCAGACTGCGACGGCTCAGATCACCCCGCAGGCCATGCGATCACCGCCACCGCCCAGCGGTTTGGGCATGTCAGCGTGGTTGTCGCCACCGGCATGGATCATCAGCGCATGGCCCTTGATCTCGGCGATATTTTTCAGGCGCGGCGCCAGTACCGGGTAGTTGGCGATGCCGTCAGCGGTCACGTAAACCGCCGGCAAGTCGCCCAGATGGCCGTCGGCGTAAGGGCCGAGATGCTTGCCGGTTTTCTGTGGATCGAAATGCCCGCCAGCGGCCAGTGCAGCGCCTTTCACGCCATCCTTCATCGCGGCTTCGCAACTGCCGTTCTCATGGACGTGGAAGCCATGGATGCCGGCCGGCAGTGACTTCAGATCCGGGGTGAACAACAGGCCATACGCGGTTTCGCTGATGGTGACCGAGCCGATCGCTTGCGGCGCACCCTCGGCGCTGACCAGATTGATGGCGACTTTTTCCGTCGCCGCCTGTGCGCTGCCGATGGCCAAAGTGCCAAGCAAACCTAACCACAATGCGCGTTTCATAGTGTTTCCTTTTGCTGCTTGAGAATTCAGAACGACGGACGCAATAGCCTGCCGGCATTAACCGGCGATGAAGGCGTTGGCCGTGCGCGTTGAAAATTGAGACTTGTCGCGCAATCCGAAAGTTTTACGGCAGTCTGCCTGCATGCCGACACCTGCTGACACGCTCTGGCACGGCAGACCTGCGCAAATAGGCTTAACTGAAGGTCTGACAGGCGTTTGCGGGCGTGGCCAAGGAGGAAAAACCGGTGTCGATCAAACTGCGTTTAGTGTTGCTGATTGTGACAAGTCTGCTGACGGCAGTGATCGTCAGTCTGGTCAGTTACGTCGGCAACCAGCGAATGGCTGCAGCGGTCAGCGATAACGCGGTCAGCATGAGCGCGCTGCGCAACCACATGGAAGCGGACATGATGCACGACGCCCTGCGTGCCGATGTCTACTCGGCCATGTTGGTCGGGCTGGGAAAAAGCACCAGCACGGCGACCGAGGTGCGCGAGTCGATTGACGAACACGCGGGGCACTTTCGCGAAGTGCTCGATGAGAACCTCAAATTGCCGATCAATGCTGCATTGCGTACAGCGCTGGAGCAGATAAAACCGAGTCTCGACATCTACATCAATGCGGGCGAGCGGATTGTCGGTCTGGCGCTGGATAATCCGGATACCGCGCAACAGGAACTCGGTTCGTTCAATACCGCATTCGGCCAACTCGAAGAGCAGATGGCTGCGTTAAGTGAACTGATCGAAACCAATACCCGGCAGACCAGCGCAGGTACCGAAGCCGCTATCCGCAATGCCAATATTGCGCTTGGTGTGGTGTTGCTTGCCGGTCTGCTGCTGCTATTGGTGGAGGGACGCTGGGTGATACGCAGCATCATGGGGCCACTGAAAACCGCCAGCCGCATCGCCGACAGCATCGCTCATGGCAACCTCGGCGAACCCATCGCCGAGCCGTCCGGCAAGGATGAGGCGAGTGCGCTGATTCGCACCCTGGCGACCATGCAGCGCGATCTGCGCAACATGATCGATGTGGTGCGCCGCAACGCTCACGGCGTCAGCGGCATGAGCGCACAACTCAGTCAGGGCTGCCATCAGGTTGCCGACAGCAGCCAGCAACAAAGCGTCGCCGCCGGCACCATGGCCGCCGCCGCCAGCCAGATGACCGCGAGTATCGAGGAAATCACCCGGCACGCCGAACGAGCCCTGAGCATGGCCAATCAAGCCGAAACCCTGGCGAAAGAGGGCGGTGGGGTGATTCATCAAGTGGTCAGCGACATGGACGATATCGCGCGCTCGGCGCAACAGTCGGCACAGGTCATCCGCACACTGGATCAGGAATCCGAAGCCATTTTCAACATCATTCAGGTGATCAAGAGCATTGCCGACCAGACCAATCTGCTGGCGCTCAATGCCGCCATTGAAGCGGCTCGTGCCGGCGAGCAGGGCAGAGGCTTTGCGGTGGTCGCGGACGAAGTGCGCAGTTTGGCGGCGCGCACCAGCGCCTCGACCCAGGAAATCGCCGCGATGGTCGCACGCATTCAGCACAGCACCCGCGAGGCGGTCAGCAGCATGGAGGCAGGTGTTGCACAGGTCGACAAGGGCATGGCGGTGACGGCTGACGTCGAGCGCGCCATCCGCGAAATCCTCGAGGCGACGTTGAGCACGACACAACTGGTCAACGACATCACCCGCACGATTGGCGAGCAGAGCCAGGCCAGTAACGAGATTGCCCATCAGGTGGAAATGATCGCGGGGATGTCCGAGGGCAACAGCCGGGTGATCGGGCAAACGGCGAATACCACCGATGAGCTGTCGAGCCTGGCGGGGCAGTTGGCGCAATCGGTGGATCGGTTTCGCTTGTAGTGGTGAAATCCGTCGTATTTGTGCTGGCCGTGCTGCCGCCTTCGCGAGCAAGCTCGCTCCCACAGGTTTCGTGGTGTAAATGCAATATTCGCTGCGCCACCGACCACTGTGGGAGCGAGCTTGCTCGCGAAGAGGTCAGTTCAGCCAACACTAATGCCGGATAAATTCACCACAATCAGAACTTGAACGCCTGCCGCCCCACCAGCAACCACTTGCCATCCTGCTTCTGCCAGATCTGAAAGTTCTCGATCTCGGTCGGTATCACCTCAGTGCCCTTCAACGCCTGCGCGGAAAAGTGGTGACGCACCAGCGCGGTATCGCCTGAGAGGGTGATGGTCTGCTTCTGCATCTCGAGGGTCTTGAAGGCGCTTCTGCCGGTTTCGATGTCAGCGATGAACTCTTTCTTGTCCTGAATCTTGCCACTGGAGTGGCCGTAAGTCAGGTTGGGCGCAGTAAGCGCGTTCAGTTCGGCGATGTCTTTGTGCAGCATCGCCTGGGTCAGATGATCGACCGCTTGGGCGACATCTTTTTCTGCCGGGGCAGAGGCGGCCATGGCGTAACCGTTGAAGGCGCAGAGAAAACCGATGAGGAGTCGGGTTTTGGTCATGAAAGTTGTTTCCTTGTTGTTATGGGTTATGACTGAGTTGCTTTGTTTGTCAGTCATCGTACAACTTAGCAGATATCCAGGCGTTGGGCACTTCCTCCCAACCCTTCAATCTTCAGGGGTCATGTTCAGCCTTCGTCGGCCGATAGTGTCCTGAGCGGAAAAAGACTCTCAAGTCGGGAACAGACGCGCGGGTTTGCCCTGACGTGATATTCTTCGCGCCAACTTGGTTTGACCTAATTCGGTTTGCTTGCCTTCGGGCGGGCTGACGGAATCCCTGTCGCTCAAGCAGCTGAAGCCAATAATGATAAGAAGTCAGTTCAGAAGGGACATTAACTGAGGTCGATGCAGGATGTCGGCCTTGTGTGCCCACCCGTCAAAATTGAAGTGTGCCGGAATCCGCGACGCCAGCCTGAGCGTCATCAAAGCGGATCGCATGCAGATAACAGCGGCGGGCGGAAGGCGTTTTATCATAGGTGCAACAGATGTTTAAAAAAGTGAACACAGCCCTGCTGGGTCTGGCTTTGGCGATGGGGATGACATCCGCCAATGCTGACGAAGCAAAGAAAGTCGACGTTCTGCTGATCGGCGGCGGCATCATGAGCACCACCCTCGGTGTGTGGATCAATGAGCTGGAGCCAAGCTGGTCGATGGAAATGGTCGAGCGCCTTGACGGCGTCGCCCTCGAAAGCTCCAACGGCTGGAACAACGCCGGTACCGGTCACTCGGCTCTGGCCGAGCTGAACTACACCCCGGAAGACGACAAAGGCAACGTAACGATCCCGAAAGCCGTCGAGATCAACGAAGCGTTCCAGGTCTCCCGTCAGTTCTGGGCCTGGCAGGTTCAGCAAGGCGTTCTGAAGAACCCTCGCTCGTTCATCAACACCACGCCGCACATGAGCTTCGTGT
>Ga0247814_10001143_pt1 | contig 16460 bp, 44 predicted proteins | sample UWRJL179409R1_FD_179947 | JGI IMG/M metagenome (GOLD analysis project Ga0247814, IMG submission 179947) | Plant litter microbial communities from Arlington Agricultural Research Station in Wisconsin, United States - UWRJ-L179-409R-1 | ecosystem: Environmental > Terrestrial > Plant litter >...
TCAAGGAAGAAAAAATTAAAATGAATTTTTGGACAAAGAAAAAGACCGATGTTTGTCTTGCTTTATTTACGCTGATTTTTCCCGTTGTAATTGGCGCTCTTTGGCACATGGTCAATTCTATTAACAGTACAAGCCCAATTATTCACGGCATGTATTTTTCTATTATTTTGACTTCAGTAGCGTATATTGCTTATATTATTTGGCATTTTGCTCCTAAAGATTCATAATATGAAAATTTCAAATATTCCTGACATTCAAAGTGTCATTAGCATCTGGCGCGCTAAGGTATGTAAAAAATTTACAAGCGGTATTGAGCAGTCTTTTGAGGCAGCATGGCAGCTTAAAATGACGGAAGAAAATTTTGTCAAAGCTGTTCGCAATCTTTATCGCCTTAAAGAAGAAAGAGAAAAAAATGAAGTTTAGAAAAATTAATTTAAATTCAGGCGATTGGGAATTCTATATTGGCAAATCTAATGTTGTTCTGAAAAATTCAGACGAAAAGAAATTCGTTGTGCCATATACAGAATTAAAATCTATGACGCAAGAAGAAATTGAAGAAGCGCAGGCGAAGAAAGGTTTTGCAATTACTCCGGCTGATATTGCAACTTATATTGATCTTAAGCTGGCGGCAAAGTCATGAGCGGATGGAAAGAAGTAAAAGATAATCCCCCACCAGAAGGTGTTTTAGTAGAATGCACAACTCCAACGGGTAATGTTGTGGAACTGCGACGACAAAAGAATTTATATTTTTCTGGCGATATGTATGTTTATTATTTGCCAATTATGTGGAGAGAAAAATCATGATGGCATATTTGTTGTTTGGTGAAGATGATTATGTTTTTGCGGTCTTCTCTACGGAAGAAAAAGCAAAAAAAGCAGCTGATGCTCATCATAAAAAATTTAATGAAACTCTACAAATTAGAAGTTATTCGTTAGATACTCTTTACTCTATTCATGAGATGAGATTTATATGAAACTATGGACATTAGAGTTAGGTATTGATTTAGGCACCCAAGTGTTAGGTATTTATTCTTCTGAAGAAAAAGCTAATAAGGCGGCAGATGCTTATAGAGTAAAAAGGACGTCTAATTGCGGCAATCCAAATTGGTCGCCATCGTTGGAAATAAACGAATTTGAATTGGATGGACAGGTATAGCCTCCCATCCATTGAGATGAGCGAAGCGTAGGTATGAACAAAATTATTGTATTTTCTCTGATCCTTTTTTCTATTTTCGCTGTTTATTTGCCTGAAGCAAATGCGCGAGCTGATGAAGCAGAACGCCTTTCAGCGTCATGTGTTTCCTGGGATATTAAAGATCTTTGTTGTCCTGGGTATTGCGCCGCGAAGAATTCCAATAGGTGGTCTTCGGCTGACAAAATCTTTGATGCGTGCATCGTATCTCTTTCCTGTAAGCCGGGTTATGTCTCTGGCTTTATTGCGTGCGGATCTTGTAAGTGAAAGATATTCGTATTTGTTCTGAGTGCGAGGATGAATTTGATCTTCATTCTCCTGAAAAAATTAAAGCTGGTGGGAAAACTATACATTGCTCTGACTGCTCCCAAGAGACTGCGGTTGAATATTTAGCTGTGGGTGCCGGAGACGGCAAAGGTAATTCGCTAAACATTCTGGCATTCTCTTCAGAAGAAGATAGAAATAAATACAAAAGATATTGGGACAATATTAGTGGTAAGCACAAGGGTAAGGTCGCTTCTCTATCCAAAACTGCGATGACCGATCCTGGAATTAAATTTTCTACCATTACCCAAGACAAAGCTTCAAATCACAAAGGTAAGGCGTAAATACTAGGATATAAAACAATAGGGTGTTGATGGTGGCGCCGCCGGAATCCGAAGAATGTGGTAAGCTCTTATTATATTTAATAAGATAACGCAGGACTTTTTCAAGACCCCAATTAGCTATTCGTTGTTTTATGTGTCTCGGGGGAGCTAATCCCCTGGGACATCTTTTTTATAAGGAATTATGTTTAATTATATTGATAGGCGAATTTTTTGGTTCTCGATTTGTTTTAATACTCCAAAGCTTTATGATTTTTGGAGAAAGATTCGATGAGTTATTCTTTAGAAGAAGTAAATAAACTTACCGGATGCGAGTGGCAATTGTCATGGGGTAAAACATACATCATTCATATATTACAAACTAGAAATAATAAGATTTCTATTCGTTATGAATTTTATAAAGATGTTTTTGTATATGAAGACGATTGCGATTTTAGTTATACCCAAACTGGACATCAATTAAATATTAAAATTTTAACTTTAAAAGAAGTTAATAAAAAACTTAAAAAGATTAAACTATCAAATTTTAGTTAGGCGTTTATGAATAAAGAAATTAAAGATTTAATTAGAGTTGTTGAGGAAGAAAATCTTAGACGAAAAGAAAATGCTCAATATGGTGGTCAGCCATACAACGCAGAAGAAAGAGCTCTTGAAAATATTCAATATTATTTGATGGGCGTCTCCGGTCAAATTCCTCCTGACTGGAAAAAATATGAAAAGTTTCTGGATCCAGAATATTATAAATACCTTGAACTCAAAGAAAAATTTGGAAGCAAATAATCATTTGATTAACCCATATCGCACTTCTTCTACGCCATTTCTTGAAATAAAGAAACCTAATTCTTCTATATTATATATTTTTGTAAAAGATTTATTTATCATGTTGGCTATTGCAATTGGAATTTGTTTATTTATGTTTGCAATTGTTGCATCATTAATTAATGTTCCACATGATAAAAATAATAATACAATTTCAAAAGCTATTAATTAATAAAGGTGATCATGAAACACGAAAAAAATCAAATCAAAATCATTGAAGACAATTTTTTTATCAATGGTCTTATTGAAAACGGATATTCAGAAGAAGAAGCTGAGACAATGCTAATTGATACGATGAAGAATTTTAATAACTATATGTATAGTTGTGTTATCGAGCATACTCAATGATAAAAGGACCGCACAAGTATTTAATGTGCTACATAACCTGTATGTTTGCGCATCATAAAGATCTTATTGTGGGATCCCTTATTAATAAAGGGTATTCTATATCTTCTATATGCCCAGATCAATTAGCGATTGAATGTGTTGGAAATCCAGCTGCATTAATTGCATTTAAAATTTTATGTCCAGCGGATACCGATTTGTCAGAGATAAGAGATCATCTTATGAATTATATGAAAAATAATAATATTCTTTATTATTCTCTTATAATTCAAGAGAATTATTCTACCGCAACTTGGACGCTTGGAAATATTAATATGAATAAAATTCCAAATAAGCCCAAGAAAGATTATCATCATAATCTCTTTGTTCTTAAAAACACCAAAGGTCCGTTTTCGAAAGACCCATCCATTGAGGAAGAGACGCCAGAAGCATGAGCAAAGATAATCGCAGTGATGAAGAAAAGGTCTCTGAATACATCTCTAAAGACATTCAGAATGATTACATGAATTCTGCTGGTGATAAGCCTGGTCTTATTATGGTTGGCATTATTCCTGGTGGTCTGGCTGAAAAGGTTGGTCTCAAGAAGTTTGATCGCGTTCTTGCTATGGATGGCAAAGCCATTAATACGATGAATGATTGCGCAAAAGCCTTGACCAATCGCGGCGAAACATTGACGATTGATCTTCTGCGTGGTAATCAATTCAAGACCATTGTTTTGAATTATGGAATTGAGATTAATTGATGAATGATCAACGCTCTTTGAAAGATCAATTGGATGATCTTGCCAAACTGGCAGTTGATCATAAGCTTTATGACGCCCATGATTGGATTTTGAAGATGCAGAAATCAAATCGTCCAGAGCGTCATGTGCCAGTCCCGGTATCAAAGGAAAGAGAATAATGAAAATTACTATTCGAAAAACTATTGTGCAAGAGGTTGTATTAGACCTACCATTTTGCGCTGAATTGTCGGTTGCTGATGCTATGGAAGTCGCCGAAGCTTATGATCCTAAACATTTTACGTACCACGATAGCTCAGAAATTACCGAAGGTAAATGGGTCGCGGTCAAAATTAACCATGAATAAATATCAGCTCGGAGACAAAGTTTTTCTTTCAAATGAAGATAATTTTTCTTCTCCTTATACTATTACGGGCATTTGGGCAGAGAACAATTCTTGGGGTTATTTGCTCGAGAACAAACAAATAGGATTTCCTCTGCCTTACAGTGAGAACGAAATCGCACCCATCCATTGAGATCGCTACGCCATAACTGAAGGAATGAAAAGACTATGATGAATGTTCATAAGACACTGGTCTCGCTGATTAAGCGAACATTTGGAAATATGGAGCGAGAGAAAGCCGTTGCAATGTTCAACGAAATTCTCGATAACCAAGATAATCAAGAAGCATTTGATGCTACTCTAGCCGCTATTCATGAAGTCTTTGACCGCTCGGAAAAAGGCAAGGTCATTAACATGAAAGAGCTCGAGCCAAAGGTTGCAGAGCTTGTTGGCGATAAAGTCGAGAGCAAGGATGCTCTTAAAGATTGTATTAGGGATGTTCTTGCAACACCCGCTTTTCATGGAATTCAAGGACGAAAGGGCGGCACGTATCGTGTCGCGGACAAGAAGTAATGAAAAATAATGTGTATTACATGAATGACTATCGAGAGATTAAGCGGTGTGAAAGCATCCCTCCTACTCTCAATATTTGCCCCGACTTTTTCAAAGCGCTTTGCGCACCACACCCCGAAACTAAAACTCGCTACCTAAAGATTGTGAAGTAATGAATACTAAAGAAATTAAAAAGTTCTGCAACTCTATGCTTCGTTCGATTAAGAAGTATCCTGAGGCAGAAAAATCGCACATTATGAAGTTTCAGGCTTTCGCTCGAGGATACACTGTTGTTGAAATTAAGTTGAACAAATTCGAAAAAGAAGATCTGATGGGTCTTCCTTCCAAGCTGTAAAGAAAGAATTATCATGAATAAGTTTATTGCATTTGTTTCCGCTATTCTTCTTAGTTCTTCTTTTGCATCCGCCGAAGGAAAGAAGCAGACCCAAAATAACTCTTATAGCCTTCAAGCAAATCAAAAGGCGGGAGATGTTTTTCCCCTCAAGGAGGACCATTATTATACCTTTGATGTCAAAGGTAAGGATAAGGCTGGCAAGATGGAATGCTATCTTCTGGTAGCAAAGAGGATTTATATCGCCGATACTCGCGACGGCAATTCATGCCACATGGAAATGAATACGTTTGCGACCGGTGAATATATGCTCGTTATCTTCAATAAGGGTAAGGCGCAGAAAGCCGATGTTAGCATTCAAGTTATTCATCCTGAAAACGAGGGCGCTGAAAAGGCTCCGGAGAAGAAGGAAGAAAAGCGTCAGGCTCCTACCCAAAGTGAAGACAAGCCTTCTGGAGAAGAAGCCAAGCGGCAGAAGGAAGAAGACGAAGCCCTTGGGCGTTATTTCGCCGAGGGCGGAGGACTTAACTGATGAAGAAGGTTAATGTTCGCGAAGAAGTTATGAAGCATTCTTTTATTGGAAGTCTTCTTTTGACTGCGATGTCAGCGGCATCTTCGGATCTTGGTAAGTTTTCCAAGGATGGTGAGCTTAATTTGGCAAAGGAAGATTCAAATTCTTTTGATGATGTAAAGCTTGTTGTTAATGGCGTCGAAGTTTCGATCCGACCCTTTGCTGATGAGCTTGAAAAGCAATATACTAATTTGGTAAATAAAGCGGCTCAAGAACTTTTGAAAGAAAAGTTTTCATCTTTGGATGATACGCTTTATAATATTCGAGAAATTGCTCTTCATAAGCTAAAGGAAGAAGTCGGAGACTGGTGATTAAGCATCAAGCTTTAGAGCATTTAAAGTTCTATCTTTCTAGAAATAGTGATCGCCCATCCTGGGGTGCAGATCAATATGCGCCTGGAAACTGGTGCCAATTATCAAACATCATTAATTCTGATATTAAAGTGATTGAAGGTGATTATAATTTTTGTCTTCTTGAAGATAATTCAATTCAAATGAGTTGCCCAGAAGATTATAATTTATATAAATTAAGAAGTTATTCAGATAATTTTGCGCCTCTAAATGAAGAAAAGTTCGATAAAAATGATATCAAATCTTTTCAAGATTCAATTAAAGAAAAAGATCCAATTTTTTATGACGCAATTGAATTAGGTTTTTCCACTAAGGAAATTTTTGATAAATTGCCTGACAATACTCCCATCAAAGATATTGACAAAATTGATGTTTATAATTGTTTAATTACAAATTACCCTATTAATAATTTGTATTACGTAATGATCAATATTATTGGTATTGAAAGTATTACAAAGTTAGATTTGGATGCAGGTTTGCTTAGAGATAAGGCTAGCAAACTTAGTCACATTTTTGAATTGATTATTACTTATCAAGATCATTTGATTGATTATAAACACGTTTCAATCGAGCGATTGTTGAAAAGATACAACAACACAAAAAACTTTAAATAAATATTATACAAAGAATATATCAAATATGCAGCATCCAGTTTTAGAACATCTTAAAATTGTCCTTATTGCTAATAATCAATGGGATAAACTTTTGTTTATTATGACGAATGATATTGAAGTCGTTTCTAGTAAAGACTTCGCTTATTGGAAACGAGAGAACGAAAAAATTAAACTTTATAATGGTTCTAATAATCTAGAAGCAATTTTAGAAAATTTAAATAAATTTTACCATGTAAAAAAGTTAGATCTTAACGAAGATCAAATAAAAGAAGTTTCTTTTTGGAAATCTTTTAATTTGCCAGAAACAAATGAAATGGCGATGGCAATTGAATTAGGAGAATTGATGAAAGAATTTGTCGAGAACAATTCTTTTGCTATTGAAGAATTCGATGCATTGAGTATTGTGCAAGCGTTTTGCAAAAATTTAACACCAGCCATGCAGTATTTTGTCATGCGTAAAATTTTAACGATCGTTTTGATCGCGCAATATAATTTGGATGATTCCAAAAATTTTGAACAAGTAATTAGTATTGTTAATGATTTACGTGATGGGGGTAAAACTCCAATAGCATTGTTTAATTTTTATCTTAATCGAGAAAAATATGCATGTGGTGATTTGGAAAAAGTTCTAAATAAACACAGAAAACTAAAGAGTTTTAGATGAAAAAATATTATTATACCTTATTTTGCTTAACCGCATGCTCTTATTCAATCCAAACTGATTTTGGAGATGCTGGTTCTTTTGAAGACGATGCGTCGGTTTATGATGCTGATGCATCTTCTTCGAGTTCTTCGGGGCGCGCAGACGCAGACGCTAACGCGGACGTGCCTGCGCAAGATGTAATCGCTATGGATGCTGATGCAGAGGACCCATCCATTGATGCAGCAACGGATGTATTGGATGCGTCTCCGGATGCTCCTGATGTATTTGTTCCGCCTGATTCTGAATTTGTATTTGAGCCGTACGACATCTCTCATATTTTAAGCCTCGGACAATCTAATTCAACGGCGAATGGATCTAATCCGGTTCTTACGACATCACAGCCTTACAATAACCTTATGTTTGACACAGGGGTTATGACGGTGGCAAATTGTGATGGGCAGGGATGCGAAACATATGAACGCCCACAGGCACTCGTGCCTTTGCGTGAGGGTGATAGATTTTTTAATTATGCGGTCGAGACAATGAGCTCAGCACTAGCTAATCAAATCTCTTTCTTTCACCCAGAGCACACATCACTTGTAAGTTTAAGTTCGAGATCTGGCAATGTTTATTCATGTCTCTCAAAGAGATATTGCGGATGGTTTCCGCAGAATTTTATTCGACCATTTGATGAAGCAATGATGCAGGTTCGTGATGCAAAAGCGCTTGCGCAAGCTCAAAACAAGACTTACATTGTTAGGGCGGCAACATCGGTTCATGGAGAGTCCGATCATTATGGAATGATTTTTCCCCAGCCAGGAACAGCTGGAACACTAAACAATTACAAAGAAGCACTTTTTGAGTGGCAAAAAGATCTTGATACAGAAGTAAAAAAGATTACTAATCAAACGCAAAATATTCCGTTATTCATCTCACAGATTTCTGGATGGACCGATACTCGCTCTTCTCAGGTTGCGATTGATCAGTATCGCGCGCATAAAGAAAGCAATGGAAAAGTTGTATTAATTGCTCCGGCATACTTTCTTGATTTCAAAAATGACTGCCTTCATTTTTCTAATGTTGGGACACAAAGACTTGGAGAGTATTTTGCAAAAGCTTATTATTCTCAAGTTGTTCGTGGCATTAAATACGAGCCACTTCGCCCTCGGTCTTTGACATTTACAGACAATCAAACAGTTGCTATTGATTTTATTGTTCCAATGCCGCCACTTGTATTAGATACACAAACGATTTCTAATCCTGGCGATTATGGATTTGAAGCATATGAAAATAATCAGCGTATCGCTATTACGAATGTTTCTATTGTAAATGGTTTGGTTTATCTTTCCTTTGGAAAGGACCTTGACAAAGATAATGTCGTGATTACATATGCTTTGAATCAGCCCGCCAATTCTTGTATTGGAAATCCACGAGGAGCACGAGGTAATCTTCGTGATAGCGATCAAACACCTTCTCGACTTGGGTATGCCCCGCTTTACAATTGGGCGGTTCAATTTTCTGAAAAGGTTCAATGAAAATAATCGCACCAAAACAATTGCAAGCTGTTCATGATATTGGTTTGACACTCGATCAATTGCATATCGAAGATACATTAAAAAATGTATATTACGTTTTAGAAGAAACTAAATTATCTTTGATAAAAGAAATAACAATTGATCCGAATGGAAATTATCGACTCATCAGTTATATTGGTAAAATAAAAAATGAAATCATAACCAAAGAACAATGCATCAAACTAATTAAACTAAAGAATTTTCAATGACAGAACAACAATCAGCTATTTTGCATGATCTGGGTATCTTTAATAAAGTTAGAGACTTAGTCAGTAAGACTGGGCATGTTTATTATGTTTTAGACAGATATCCAAATGGCAGTTTAAAATGTGATCTTGGTATTACCCAAGAAGGTTTGATAATTTTCGCCCGCTATCAATCGGGTTCTAAGAAACAAAAAGTTTCTATTGATGAAGCAAAGCGGTTAATAAAACAATACAAAACATTAGGAAACTTTAAGTAATGGATGATAAACAAATTTTAATTAAATCCGATAATAAAACAGATTTTGATCTTGCTTTTCAATTGTTATTTAGTCGAGAGACTACCAAAGCAACATCGTGGATGGTTCATCCCGAACATGGTCTTGTATTATTCTGGGGATCAAATGAAGCTAAGGTTTATCAGCCACAAGCAAAAGATTTAGTTTCGACCATGCTTCCATATCCTATGAATAAAGATGCGGCAAAAGATTTTGCCTGGGGATGGCTCGAAAGCCGAACAGACAAAGATTTTGGTCCAAAGCCAGATATTGATGGCTCGGTAAAAAGAGGATTTAAAATTCATAACGGATTAGACAACGGTGCATTCGGTGCAGGCGCAGCCGGATGTTTCTATGGGATTGTTTGCGTCAAGCCCATTTGGGCTACATATCATAAATAACCAAAACAAAGAAAGAAAAAAAACATATGACAACTCTAGTAAAAGACCTTGAACTCGTACTTACTGCCAAAGACGGAAACACCTCATGCGCAGGAGGAGGCGGAGATCCAAATCTATTTCTCTTCCTCGCAACTCGAAAGACCGATGTTTCCTTCGAAGAAGGTCCGGTTTCATGGTCCATGAAAGAAGATGGTAGCCTTTCGCTTAAAACTCCAAAGGCTTATGTTCTCAAAGATGTTCGTGAGAAGCTCAAAGAGTTTTACGATGCGTCGGATGTTGAGAAGACTGAATTCACCTTTGATCAAATTGCCGATGTTCAGTTTCTGAAAGACCGTGGTCTGACTGACTACGCAGAAGCAATGCAGACCAGCCTTGACCTCGCCGCGTTCCTTGACGCCACGCCCGAGGTTGATAAGCAGGGAGAAGAGTTTCAGGCACTTGCCACCAAGCTCGTAAGCCATGGACACAGCCCTTGTTATTTTGGAACTCGTATGGGTATTAAAATCTCTCGCCTGGCAGAGTTTGATTTGGATGAGGTTGAGCCTATTCAGGGCGAGCTCGATTATCTAAATTCGGTTCATGCCAAATTTGCGGATGCCCACGCCTAATTCTAAACAGATGAAAAAGATATCCAAGCTTTTCCCAGAAGCTTGGATATCTGTTTCTGAGTTTATTGGCACTACGTCATCACAAGACCAATATCTAATTCTAGATTCATACCCTGATGGGGTTAGAAAAACGTATCTTGTTATAGATGGATCGGGAGATTTATGGTATTATGGTTTTGGGTTTATGCAAAATATTGATTACGAAGAACTTTCTAAAAAAAGAAACAATATTAAATTTCTTCGAAAATTAATCAAACCTTATATTAAATTGAAAAATTTTAAATGAATATCAAACAAAAACTAACTAATTTGCTTCCCGGCGATTGGACTTCAGGAAAAGAAGAAGATTCTTTTTTGACTTATTATTATCTCGTTTTTACTAGAGATGATAATGGGCACCGTGAAAATTATTTGTTTGTTAATGAACAATATACTTTATCTGCATCTTCTCCTTGCAGAGAACATTTTAAGTTAGAAAACATCAAAAACATATTTGATGTTAGTTCAGATGAAATAAAGTTTATTAATTGTAAAATTAAGCAATTTTTAAAAATGAAAAATTTCATATGAATGAAAGAAAACAAAAAATAAAAAAACTATTTCCTGGAAATTGGACATCTGGTAAGCAAGAGCGTAGTCTTGAAAATTATTATTATTTAGTTTTTAGCAGAAATAAACAAAATCTTCCTAAAGATTATTTGTGTTTAACACCAACAGATATTTTGGTAGCTAGTTATAATTGTATAGGTTTCTTTAATTTTCTTATGAAAGAAAATATTTTTGACGCTTCTTCTGAAGAAATAAGATTGATTAATGTTAAGATTAAGAAATTTAAGAAAATAAAAAACTTTATATGATTGATTTTGAAAATTTACAATGTTTAAATCCTTTGTGCGAAAGTATTGGCTTTGATTATTTGTATGGTCAGACCTGGCGTGTAGGAAAATTAGGATGCAGAAAATGTGAAGCTCGTTTTTATTATTTAAATGTTGATTGCGATATTGACAATGATAGTTTAAATGAGCAATCAATGGAATTGTTTCCATGTTTAATTACTTTTTCAAAAGTTAAAAACATAATTAAGATTTATAAATCAAAAGACTTGATGCGCGAAGATCCATCTTTTTATTTCGTACGAAACATATCTTATTCAAAAGATAATTTCATAACAATTTATAATGAAGCGCTTCTTATATACAAGAAATATAAACTAAATAATTTTTCATGATTACCAAAGAATATCTTCAAGAAAAGTTTTTAATAAACTATTGGCAATTGGATATCGCAACAGCTATAGGAAACTACTCTAACTCTGAAAAAGGCTTTGCGCTTTTACTTAAAGTGCCAGAGTTTATTAAGATTATTTATCGATTTGATAATACGATTGATTATTTTTATGCACTGAAGAATGCTTCAAGCTATAAAATTTCTGAAGATGAATTAAAAAGATTAATTAAAAAACACAATACATTACGAAATTTTAAATGACCCATCCATTGAGGGCAGGCATGTCAGAAATAAACATAGAATATCTAGAGCGTAGGTTTAAAATAAAAGGTTGGATGGCTACGCAAAGTATTTATTATGATGATTTGCCTCTTAATCAAAAGGGGTATTTAATATATTTAAATTGTCCAAAATTAACCAAATTGATTTATCGATTGGATCGTTCCATAGAAAAATTTGATACAATTGCTTCATTTGAACGTGTGAATATTTCACACAAAGAATTTAAAAAAATAATCAAAAAACATATAACATACACAAACTTTAAATAAGAAAGAACAAACTATGAACAAACAGAAATTTATGATTGGGTTATCGGCTCTTGCGCTTCTTGCCTACGGATGCTCATCATCCGATGATCCAAGTCCCGAGCCGGATGGATCAAGCTCGTCAAGCTCTTCGTCTTCTTCTGGCGATACTGATGCGGATGTTTCAAGCTCTGGGGGCTCATCCTCCGGTTCAAGCTCGAGTACCTCAAGCTCTTCCAGCTCCTCAGGAAACGTTGTAGAAGATGCTTCAATGGCAGATGCATCGGAGGGCGGGTCTCCTCAAGAGTGCTTAGCCATTGTTCCAACGCAATGGCTCAATACAAATTGTTCGCCTGCAACATGCGCAAGCGTTTTTGAAAGCGAATTTACTCCGAAGATTGATGGAACATTTATTGATTTTGTTCGATTTGTATTTGATGCAGAGGCGACGGAGCTAAATACCGACTATGAATTTTCTATGCAACTTGCAGTCTGGCAACGAGACATGCGAGCTCTGGTAGGAAATTCAGAAGCTGATGCTCGGCATTTTAAAGCAGAGAGTGGAACACTTAATGTTTCTAGTTTTAACTCAGAAACAAAATCTGTTTCAGCAACACTAACCGATGTTAAGCTTGTCGAGCTTATGCCTGGCGATGGACCTCCGGTAAAAATGCCTGGCGGAATGTGCCTTACGCTTTCTTCAGCAGTCGTCGTTCAAAACTGAAAACATCGGATATATAGATTTCACGACCAAAGCACGTCAGCTCACCTTAAAAATAAAGGTGGGGTGAAGGAGGAAGATTGTGCCGCCCTTGGCAATGATAAGAAATTATTATCCCTTGGGCACTTTTGGGGAATAGATCAATTGGTAGATCAGCGGATTTTGGTTCCGCCTGTTAAGAGTTCGAGTCTCTTTTCCCCATCCATTATTTATATAGAAAGTAAATTCCTATGGAGTGGAAGTTAGTTAAAAATCTAAAGCCATACGAAGATTATATTACTCCTTCAGAAGAAGATAATTCTTTGGTTCGTAGATATTATAAGCAGGATAAAAAATATCCTATTTTGTCTTTATCAATTTATTCTACAATTGATGATAAGAATGTGCATGAAACAGATCAAGGATTCTCTATTCATTTTTCAAAGAAAATTCATAAACAGTTTCATTGGGATGATTTTCCAAAAATCCCATTTGAATTGTATTCTGAGCTAACAAATATGTTAGAAGAAGCTCATCAGCTTATGAAGAAGCAAATTTCATTGCGGAATTTTAAATGAATTCTCAAGAAGAAATTGTTGAGAGATTATCTAAATATATTCCAAATAATACGGGTTTTTTCAAAAAAATTGAAAGGTGCTACGAAGATAATCCTTTCGTAGCGCTTGTTTTGAATCGCAACCGAGCTATTTTAATAAATTTTAAAGGTAATATTTTTGATTATTCAATTGGAGATAACTATATTTTAATTTCAGAATTACAAGCAAAATTTTTAATTAAAAAGTATTTTATGTTGAGCAATTTTAAATGAATAAAAGACAAGAAGTTTCAAAGCTACTTAATTCAAAAGAGATTAATTGGCTTTCAGGAGCCAGAGTATTTATCGGTGCGGATTTAAATGATGATGATTTAAACTATACATTCCAAATTCTTTGGAAAGAATATGATATTGCAATAGGTTTTTATGAGGAGCCTGAAATTGTTTTAAAGAAAATTGCTAAGTTTGATAAACTAGGAAATTTCCTATGAATGAAATTCAAGAAAAATTAATGCAACAAATTAGTCTTGATTTGCCTTGGATAGAACCATTGACCGAAGGCGACAAAGATATTACTGCAACGGTATCCAAATGGACACATTCAGGAGGCATGATAACTCATGCTGCAGATATTGATAATGATTTGTATATTTCTATCCATCCAAATGGAAATATTTTCTATGGAAACTTTTGGGATGGCTACAAACTCATCTCGGTTAAAGAAGCAAAAAAGATTGCTAAAGAATTTCTACTAAAGAATTTTAAATGAGATTTATAGATGTTATTTTTGTTGTTTTGTTGTTGTTGGTAGTCTTTGTATTAATTTACTGGCTTCTTTCAGAGCGTAGAATTGCTGATAGTTATGATCCAAAAATATTAAAACTATTTCCTATTGAATTTATCCATAATGGTGGTGATTATTATTCTTATAAACTTTTAAATAAAAAAACATTATACTATGACGCGATGAGAAGAAGGTTTTGGATACCTGGAAGGTATGGAACGAAGTTTGAAATAGTGTATTTTACACCCGAAGAAGCATTAAAAATGGTCTCTAAAGACGTAAAAATGAGCAATTTTCAATGAATTCGTTGCATATTTTCTATATTTCGATGATTTTCATCGGGTTAGCGATAGCCGTATTAAATCTAATAGATTTGCATAATGAACGCAAATATCTTAAATATCCAAAAGTTTTAGAGGAATTTCCTATTAAATTTCAAGGTATTGGTATATATTTTTATGAATTTCCTAATGGAAATCCGATAACATATAATGTATATTCTAAATTATTTCAGCTGGGTCGAGACAAAATTACAAAAGAGCATGCACTTACTCTAATTAAAAAAGATATTAAACTAAGGAATTTTGTTTGAACAATTATTACATGGATAAAAAATTGCGAAAGTTTATGTTTGATAAAATCATTCCTTACGCAAATTCAGTTTTCAAAGCAGATTGGAAAATTGTAGGGTTTTTGTGCGTAGAAGCTGATTGCAATATTAAAGACGTAGATTTCACAATTGAAATGTCCGAATATCATAGAGAATTTCTATTTGGAATTTATACTCATAACTTTGACATGAGCGAAAATTATTTAGTCAATGGACATGATGTTGCCAAAACAATTAAACAAATAACCAAAATGAAAAACTTTCAATGAGCAAAGAAGAAATACAAAAAGTGTGGTCAGAGATTTCTGATCATAAATCACAAATATCAAAATTAAATAATAGAATAAACTATCTTCTAAAAGATAAGATGAATTCACTTCCAATAAAATTTGATTGGAAAATGCAGGGAGATATTTTTAATTATTTAGCAGCTTATGAAGTATCAGATACTGGAGTTAAATGGAAATTTACTTCAACATTTTCATTTAAGAAAAATGATTTTATTTTCTGGGGGTTTGACGGGATTAATATTCGAATTGAAATGAATGAGCAAGAATTTATTAAATTTATTAAATCAAAATTTAAATTAAAGAATTTTCAATGAAATACGATCTACAATCATTACAAGAAGAATTTGGATATGTATGGATGAAGAATCATTCGGGTAATTATTATAATTGTGTTGACGACGATAAGAATATAATAATTGCCTATCATGTTGTTAATGGAACATTTCACAATCTTGTAAATATTCAGCCAGCTTTTTCTATAAAAGATGTTAAATGGAAACTCAAGTTATATTTCAAACTAAAAAATTTCCAATAATGTATTCTAAAGAAGATTTAAAAGAAAAGTTCGGAGGAACATGGACAAAGAACATGCCTTTGATATGCAAATTTTCAAATGAAAATTCTTTGTTTTTCTTTTTTGAAGACAAATGTGTCCATTATAATGGAAAAGAATTTGAGATATTAAAGAAAACTTTTGATGCGTATTACCCAGTTCTCTACATTAGAAAAATGCCAGAAAGTGATTTAAAGCTTTTTATTAAAATGAAAACAACAATGGAAAACTTTAAATGAATAAAAGGCAATTAAAAGAATTGTTTGGTTTGGATTTTATTGCTTTTAATGAACACAGTTCATACGCCGTGTTTGAATATACCCTTGAAGACATAAGTATTCAATATTATAAGTATCAAAATTTATTTGTATTTATTGCATCCGGTCATTATATGAAAACGGATAATATTAAAGATGTAAAGCAATTTATCAAAAACAATATTACATTCAAAAATTTTATATGAACGAAGAAGATCTTAAAAAAATATTTGATTTAAAGTGGTTTCATTCTCAATCAAAAGATCCTAAAGATGAATTCTATTACGCAATAATCCATGAAATGAAAGATTATTTCATGATTGAAATTCAATATGAGCCATATAAAAATATATTTATTTTAATAAATACAGAGGTTGAAAATGCCACAGCTACACTGCAAGAAGCAGAAAAGTTTTACAAAAAACATATGAAGATGAGAAATTTTAAATGATTTACAATCGCGAAGATTTGGAAAAAATGTTTGCTGGTAATTGGTGGAGTTTTAAAAATTGCATGGTTCTTGATTTTGATGATGGATTTCAAATCTCTTATTTTGAAGATACTAAAAGCTTTATGATTATCTTCGATAACAGAACATTTAAAACTACCTCTTCTATAGAAGAAGTTAAAAAATATTACAACAAACAAATTATGAAATTGAATTTCAAATGAATGTTCTTGAAAAGAATTGGCAAACTTATTTGGATGCTCAAAAAGAATATATAAGTAAATCAGTAGATTATTTAAAAACAATCCTTAATGTTCGATGGTTGTTTGAATTTGATGAT
>Ga0247814_10001144_pt1 | contig 16449 bp, 13 predicted proteins | sample UWRJL179409R1_FD_179947 | JGI IMG/M metagenome (GOLD analysis project Ga0247814, IMG submission 179947) | Plant litter microbial communities from Arlington Agricultural Research Station in Wisconsin, United States - UWRJ-L179-409R-1 | ecosystem: Environmental > Terrestrial > Plant litter >...
ATGGGGATAGAAAACGGTAAGGCTCACCTCACTTGTTATTATATCGGTACAATTCTGCTAAATAGTTGATAGGACAACGTTTCTCTACTTACTCGCTGCCGGACCTCATTTTAATCGGCTCATCGCCCCTCGAGTAGCTGCCGTGCTTATGGCCCTAAGCGTTTATCTGCCTTTCTGGGTTAGCTTTATCCTGAGTGGCATGAGTCTCTTTCTTGTTCTCCTGATGATATACTATGACAAGTCAGCTATTGGCGTTTATACCCAAATCCCTTCTTCTGAAAACATTTGTACAAGTGTAGAAAGCTTGAGCTCTGAGAATTCTTCTTTTAGCATTCATCATGCATAAGTAGAGAACCCCAAAACTGAGCATTCTGAAGATATAGGGAGACAGAGCACTTTAAAAGAAAGTGTTTCTCTATTCCACATAAGAGCCACAAAACTTTGTTTTGGGGCATTTGTCTTTAAGAGAATTGCCTTTGTAAGTGAAGGGTTATGTTTCATTTCGCTTCGGAAAAGTTCCTCTGGCAACTTTGAAAGACCACTTGGCTTTGAGTAGTAACTGCAGCTGGAGCTATATGCATAATGCTGATTATATCTCATTTCCTATTTTGGAAGTTTCCTCAGAAATAGTAGGACATTCATGCTTTAAATCTGAATATTTTCCGGATTTCCTTGCTTATCGCGATACTCGCATTCTTCTTGGCTTGGCTAGCACCTTCTAGATCACTTCTTCTCATTGGTAATCTTCTCCAATCATACTTCTATGCTCAAATACAATTATCTAACCGTTAATAGCAATAGTTGATGCTGGCTTGGCTGAAGGTCTTGAGCCAGCGTTACAAGGCGTGGCAACCTTTTTGACAAATTCCTCCCGAAACTCGCAGCTTTTTGCTACAGTTGCAATCTGTAATACACTAGCCGAGCTAATAGGTAGCCCCATTACTACGCGATTAATAAAGATTAGGCGAGCAGAAAATCATCCATCTAACGGATGTTGTTTCTTGACATCTTGTGTAAGTTTTAAGGATTTCTCGATATTCAACCCCCTAGAAATTTGAATAAGGGATACTCATATTGCCCGAGGTGCTGTTTGGTTTCCTATTTGTTTGGTCTTGTACGGTTACAATAAAAAGATAAAGCAGTTTCTTTAAGATCATTAAAGCTATCATATATCAAAACATTTCTAATTTTACTAAAAGTTTCCAAGGTTTGTCAATTGAAGACTTATAGTCCAGATTTTTCTCTATAATGTATACAAATACCTATAGTACTTTACGATTCACATTTATCAATTGATATATTAGCTTAAATGCTCTAATTCCTGCCTAGCAGCTTGATCGTATTACTAATGGCACAAAGACTTTACTCCAAAACGTCTTAATATTCCACCGCAATAGGAAAACTAAGACAATCAAATCGGAACAGTAGTTACAAAATAGATCTAACTGCTATGCCGAGCATCTACAAGGGGCGTTAGATTTATGCCCAAAAAATAAAGTCGTAGAGCTCAGGGGATATAAAACAAAGCTAATGAAAACAAGTGCCTTACGCTTTTCAATAAGTTAACCAATGCGTACAAGTAAATGCTCGTCATCATCTCGTAACGAATCCGATACCATCCCCTATTCCTCTGGTTAGCATCATCCATCACACTCAACTATTTGGGCCTACCACGGATATTACTCTGATAGTCTCTCATAAGGCTATCTCTACGCAAAATCGTGTCGGGAATAACTGTTAGTCTAGCTGCGAAGTCTCAGCCTATTAATATTCTAATTCCGATTTTGTAACGTTCTAATCCATAGGAGTTATTGTGATAAAGTCTCATCTTTAGCAATCTCTTCACTTTGTGGTCTACAAATTCAAGGTAATTTGTCACTGATGTCAATTAGTTAGCTATATACGGAAGGCGGTGTACGCACGTGGCACAACACCAATATGGATTCTTAACCACATATGTATTACAACCTCCCCAGTTTAGTATTCGATATTGATTATACCTTCTAATAGCACGTTATACGTCCAGGCCTTCTAATTGTAACAGTAATGGCGGTAAGCTTAAGGCTCAATTCAAGGTGTCAAAGTTTCTTGTAAAGACAGGAAGCCGAGGATCTCCTCGTTTCGTCTTTGACTTGGATCAAAAGAGCAGTTGGAACGGCCCCAATTTTGGCCGCAGTCAGGTAGAAACTTGACATACTGTACTTCCTCACATGGTGATTTCAGACCCGCCAACTTGGAGAGTTTATTGCACTTATCCGGGAACAGCTTAGTGTAATGATCTGCCATTTCCCAATTTTTTCAAGAAGAGGGGTACCGAAAGTACTAGAGTGCGCCACATTCTCATCAAATCGGCCTAATAGTACTAGCCCCCCGCTGTGGTACCCGATTTGGACTTTCAGCTCCCCTCACTTCATGTAGCTCATACTCTAGTTTTCCTATTACAGGACTTGACCCTGCCTAGAGGTGCCACGAGCAAGTTGGACAACTGGTTGCGGCGGCTTTTGGTATAATCGTGTGTTCTAAGTCCGCTGATAACACTTCGACATGCATCTATCCAGCACGTTGTCGCGAAATACTTATCATGGAAGCTGACAGCGTTTTAACATTACTGTTGAGTGCTCTCGCTCCTCTTCTTATTGGTTCCACTATACAATAGTCGTGAAGATATTTGGACTTTTTAGAGTAAAGGCACGCTAACATGCACGATGGCAAAAGCGAGCCTCGGGGACATTCCTCCCCCTGTCGATTGTCTCCTATGCGATGGGCCAGATCTTATGCTACACATTTTCCTTGCGTAGGTCCAACAGCTAGTAGAAATTTTTCAACAAGAGTAGGCGGATGGGCAAGAATATAAAAGCACCATGTTTCTCCTCTCCAGCGTAGACTTCGTGTTATTATACAAGTCTACCTTTCTTTCCTATTTCTATACTACTCAAGATGGTTCAAGCTGATACTCCAGTACCAATTAATTCATGCTCAGTACCGTTGTACTCTAGTATCATTAACGATGTCATATCACTACTACCATCAGCTCTTAGTTATTGCAGCTCACACTTCCCACTGATGGCAAGCACGACGACAACTACAATATATGCGAGTCCATCCACCGCCACGCAAACCTTACTTGTATCCTATACTCCTACTAGCACCCAGACTATTATTGTTACGCAGAGTACGACAGAGGTCGAGGCTACTGGTTAGTAAACTCAAAGCTGTCCGGTACTTCCATCAGCAAATAGCTATCGGAAAATATGCTTACTTGAATATTTTTATCTAGAGACTATAACCGCCGCAACATATACCATCACCGGAACGAGTTTCGTCGCTTCAACGCAGACAGTGACAGGCTCGACAGTCACTATAACTGTGTGTCCCAATGTGGCTGCCCCAGGCAAGCTGAAGCGCAATCCTTTATGGGGCAAAAGATTGGAGGCCCGAACAGTGGTCACTACAACGAGGCCTCCAACTTGTAATGCAGACAACTGCTATCGTGCGCTTGTAGGCTATCAACGCACTGCTGTGCCAACTTACTGTGCTGCTTACTTGAGGTCTACCACACTGTCGGCACCAAAAAACGTCGCCACCTACGAGCCATCTAGGATATCAAGTGCTTGCCGCTGCTTGACAACAGGTCAAACCACGACCTCAACTTCGAGTTCTTTTACAACCACAAGCTCAAGCACTTCTACTAGAAGTACCAGCTTGCCTCCATTGGATGCAGCTCTGTGCTCATGTATCGAGAAAGCGCCAATCAGTACTGTCGTTCAGACTGTGACACCAACAACCACTGTTACCATTGATTCACTGGTCACAGCAATGGACACAACGTCAACCGTACTATCCACGATAACTCTTATAAGCTCCTCGACTCCTATCAACTCGGTCGATGCAACTGAGTTTGCTACGGTACGCCTAAAGCCCTTTCTTTGTACCTTCTTGTCTTTTCGCCGCGCAATTATCTACATATTGACTGCTTGGAATTTCGACTAACTTTTCCACTAGGTAACATCTTACGTTGCTACGACCACTTCTACAACGGCAACAGTCACAATGACTGCGGCCGCAGGTGGAGTATACACAGAACTCGAACCTACCGGAGGCGCATGTGGTTGCGGATTCGACATCTACTGTGGCTACAGTGCGGACTTTATGAACGTTGAGCGATTTTTGACTACGGCCGACTATCAAGCTTGTGTTGACGCTTGCGACTCCCAACTCAACTGCGCCTATGCCGTATTCGATATCACTAGTAACACATGCAAGATTTCTACGAGTTATCAAGGTCAGGCGGTCTCAAGGGCGACCACCGTGTTGATCATCAAGCACTCCCTGGATGGGTGCGCGCATTCGGGTGCGGCAGGGTGCATGAACCAATAAAGTATAGAACCGTCTTGTGTGTTTATAATAATGTCATGTCATCAACTCAAGACTTCAATGGGCGAGATTGACTCCGTAAATTTCTATCTGTGACTTAGTATAAAGATCTGGCCGTTGGAATATGATATATGTTATACTCGTTCCAATGCTTTTAGCTGCTAATAGAGCTAGTGTATATACGAGCCATTAACTGCCAAGCCCTACCAAAATGAGCTCTATTAGCGTGGATAGAAACAATCGAGGTTAGCCTTTAATTTTATTAAGCTTGTTTGCCAAGTAAGCTCAAAAAGGGTTTGTATACCCTGATATGGTAGCAAAAAACCCGATGCGCACCCAATGTGGTTTGTATCGGTGTTTATATCTCCTTCATATACAACTCTATTATCTTCGGGTCATATTGATTTTTTATCAACGCACTATGATAACGGACCATTTCAAAGCCATGCTTGTCGATCAAACAACTGTTCCATATGATCTCGAAGGTCATAAATGGGAATGTTATTTGTAACTCAATATGATATATTAGTTCGTAGACTATCAATGCTGGGATCTACCGGGTCCTTTAGCCAGAACGCTCGTGGTAAGCCATCCGTAGGTTTCTCGAAAAATGTAAGAGATGCAAGCTGTAATGGCGGACGTAACACAATCCAAATATCATAAAAGGATGACATTTTGTCAAGGACCCTATATCACGATGGAGGGGAGGTTCCTCAAAGTAAAGAAGGGTTCTTGTATACGGTATGGTCTAAGAAACAGAAGGGGCAACACCTCTTTTCGCGATACTATACTGTAATACTAGAAATGTAGAGCCAAGGGTGCCTCAGGCCACAATACATTTGAGACAAAATCACGGTCAGGCCAATATATAAAGAACAGGTCTAATCGAGTAAAATGTTTTTCGGTTTCGCATACACACTAGAAGCTACTAGGGAGCGAAGGATGTTTTTCTGACATTTAGTGTAGTCGGCAATAGATAATCATAAGATGGCCTTTGAAACACAAACCTCAGCCCTGTACACCATATAAACCACTGGTAATAGCCGCCACTTGGAGAAGTTTATGGCACGCACCAACTTGCTTATGCAAAGAGACTAAAACGGTAGGTAGTAATGTGGACGCCTGCCTTTGAGTCCGAGGAATTGGATATTTTGGGCTAAAGTGGCGCCACACAATCCTCTATCTCTTACGATAGCTCTGTTACACAGTAGAGTAGGCGGATGGGGGTGCCTAACATTGCTAGAAAGAGGAGGTGGGGAGGGGTTCGCGAATCATAACTGTCATCTAATCTTATAGACTTACTCCGTAATATTCACGTAAATAGCATATGACTAACACTGACACTGCTGAGACTGCTTTAGGTGGGGTCTGAATTGGGCTATTCAGATTGATGTCTAAATTGCGCTCACTAGGTCTAATAAGTATGTAGTGGCTCTCCAATTAATTCTGTCAGGAAGGATAATATTGTAAGAGTTTCGCATACAGAACATAACAGTGTCTCTAACTAAGCCAGCTTCTAGAGACAATGGACGGACATCTAATGCATTATCTTTGAATAAATCTCAGTCATCACGTTCTCCATCCACTACCACCCATTCCAAAGCAACCCTAGAAGGTAAATTCTTCCACCACCATCAAAGGAGATTTTCAGTTAGACCACAAACTGGTTATAACACGCCTAAACAGGAATTCTTACGCCTCAACAATACAAAGAAGCAATTTCGTTTCACGCAAATCAGACCGCACGCCAATCTCCATACCCAGGGCAAAACTTTGACGACTTAGCCTTGCTCTTACAACACCCGAATCCTATACGTCCCTCGCCCCAAACCCCTAACTCATGGAATCACCCTCTCGCAACACTGTATACACTAGAGCATGACCCTAATATAACCACTCAAACATCAAATAATCAAAATATTTTACGAAAGGCGGATCATCTATTTGCACCAATAGAACTAACAAAGCACCTTCGCTCTGCAAACTCCAGTCAAGCAAACCATGAATCATTGAAATCGTATATGCTTTTCTTATCAGGCTATCCTGCTTCAGACTGGCTCGGAACATTAGGCTCTCTCTGCCAAGTGGATCCTGACCAATACCAAAGACATCTTAGGTTTTCACCGAGACAACGATATTTTGTAAATCCGTCATTGCCATCGGCAGTAAAGAACATTATCACGCTCCGATTTATTACGATTGGATTCCGTTGTTCGCCTCTTCTGGGTGGAATTGATCATTGGCGTCAAGAAGGAGCAGAGGCTATGGAGCAGTATCGACACAATCTGAAACTCAATCGGCAGAATGTGTCCACTGGAGACTCTGTTGTGCGGCATTATTCTGTTTATGACAAACATTACTTCTCAATTGAGCAGTAGCTGTCAATCTCCCTGAACTACTTTAAAAAGCAATGGTTCGGTACGTTTTCCCTCATCACTTAATAGCCTGATGTGTTGACCACTGACAGTTTTGCTATTATCGGATACGGGTAAAATTTAGCAGATAGTGTGGCAGGGCCATGGCTACCTAGCAATGATCAGGAGAACGGCATGCCAAACTCACAGTGGAAGACCAGCCTTCTTCCAACAATACGACATAGGCCCAAATTGGCCTTGAAATCGCATAAGTATACGCTAAATCCAGAAGAACAGGATCCAAGCCTAGACCTTCCTCAAGTATCCTCGATTGTTCACCGAGATTATGGAAAATTTCTGGACTGGTCATTAATGAAGGTTGACCCTTTCTACGCATTGCATGAACTGTTCGAAGTCTCAGCTTCGTCGGAACTGCAATGTCTTAATCTAATAGAAGATAAACTTGAACCGGAAACAGGTTATGAGATTCATTCCAAAAACTGCTTCTAACTTTTAAATCTGTTATACAACTTGGACATTTTACAAATCCATATTCAGCGATTAAGGGAAAATATCGAGAAGATCAAATGCCGAGGGAGTCATCAATGGCCACCCGCTCCAGACGACACAGATCTTGGCAAGAAAGCGAAAGATGCAGCCAACCAACTTCATCGGAACTATGAGTTCTTGCTTTGCAAAGCACAGATCCTGGCGAGTCGTTGCGAGAGGGGCAGGGGCGTAATCATGAACAATCCAAACATCGCAAAATCCAAACGAGCTATCCTTCAGGCGTCCAGACTACACAAAATCACATTTCTGGCCTTCTTCTACGTGCCATTATCCTTCACGTCGTCTTTTTTTTTGGCATGAACTTCGAGCAATTCAGCGCGGGTCCAACCTTGGGAATCTGGGTCTGGTTTGTTATTTCTGTCCCCGTTATGCTGCTCTCTTTTGTTTTCTACAAATGGGACATATCTGTAAAAATACCAAGAGGTTCCCAGGTTGGGCGAAGACTTCAGAAATATTAGAGGAACTTGTAGTGATTCCTGATTTTATTTTTCAGAATTTCTAATGAGGTCGAAATTTTTGCGCATGCGTCTTGCATATTCGCATAGGCTGGAGAATTTATTAGAAGGCGAACGAATATAGTGAGCATTTCTGATTAGTGTCCTTCAAGTCCCCTAAAATTGGCAGGGAGGCAGGCAGCCTTACGCTTAGGATGTACTGTTGGTGTATTCAAAATGAGTGGCCACTCTGAGATTGTCAATTGAGCAGCCGCTTACTTAGATGTAATCTATCGAATCACTAGCATTGATTTGAACCAAGTCTGTAGTCAGAGTCATATATGTGAAACTAGTCACGACAAACTTAGAGGTAATACGTCTGAGTCATAAGCTCAAATCTCATACTTCGGCTAGACCACAAAGTTAGATAGTTATTTACATATCGTTGTAAGTTATTTACTTGTTCTTAATCATCGAACTTAGGAAAGGGCTTGTGCTATTCTCTAAAAGGTTGTGAGAGGCTATAAGTGTAATAGTGTACCCACTTGCTTACTTATAACGATTGTTCTACCTTGGATTCAGCCGGTTTCGTACCACACGATATATCCTACGGGCAGGCGTGACTTAATACAGTAGCTGTTGTCATGAATACTACATAATTATTACAGCAGCAGGAGGGGGCTCGTGGTTCTTGTTTATTCTATTCTCAACTAATCTACTTACATTAAACGAAAAACGTCTTGATTGATTCAACAAGAATACCAGGGGCTTCCTCGGGTATATAATGACCAGAGTCTACTGACTTCCCACTAATGACTGATTTGGAAACCTCTTTCCACTCTGCTAAAGCATCAAAACATTTCTCGATAACTCCATGCTTCCCCCAGAGAACCATAAGTGGATTCTGTATCAATTTTCCATCCGCGATATCCTGTCTGGCCTCTTCCATATCGATTGTCGATGACGCTCTGTAATCCTCACACATTGCATGGACCGCCTCTGGCTGTTCCATGACAGCGAAGTACTGAGCAAGGCATTCAGGTGCAAATGCTTCCAACCCAGCGTGGCGTCCACCCATAAATTGTTTAGCAAACAGCTTTGGATTCTGTGAAATCATTGTTTCTGGAAACGGGTACGGCTGGATCAAGAAAAACCAGTGGAAGTAAGCTTTGGCGAATTCAAAGTCAGTTTTTGAATACATTGCAAGAGTTGGGCAAATGTCGAGGAAGATGGCTTTTATCACATTGGACGGATAATCTACGCAGAGTTTGTGGGCAACTCGTGCGCCCCGATCGTGTGCACAAACGTAGTACTTGGTGTGTCCTAGACTCTCCATAACGATCTTCAAGTCGCGTGCCATTACACTCTTTGCGTAGTTAACATGGCCGTTACTATGTGCTAGCTTTGTTGATGCACCGTATCCTCGGATATCCACAGCAACAATAGTAAACTGGGAAACTAGATGAGGAGTGATTAAGTGCCACATATGATGCGTTTGGGGAAACCCGTGAATAAGGAGGAGTGCTGGTCCTGAGCCTCCGTGTATCCCATGGATGCCAACGTGGGGTGATGATTGCACATCTATGTCAAACTCTGAGAACCCTTCGAACATGATAACGTTGTGACAAGAACCGTTCGCTTGCTGAATGGGTTTCTAGGAACAGATGGTTGAGTAAAAGGCAGATATTATGACAAATGAATAGTTGTATGCGTACGACTTATTTGTGTTGAGGCGAAACGATAGTTGGGGTAATTGGTTTTGTCGGTTGAACTATTTACCGCTAACATGAATCGTTTCGTAATCCATTTTCTAGATTGCGGGGTTCAAATTTGAGCGAGATCTTCTATTGGACTTATAACCAAGACATTGTTTTGACCAGTCATTGATCTAACCGACTTTGCAGCATGTTAAAAGCAGAATCCCAATTTTATTTTCCACGCATATCTTTGTCCCGTATTCCTTCTCGCAAATAAGATTTTATTTTGCCAAACCACATATATAAATCACCCACAATGTCGACAAAAAGCGCTATTGAGCCGGTTCATGCGTGTGCTGCTGGAAGCCAGAATTATCGCATAGCCTCTATCCCAGCTGACGGAATTGGACCTGAAGTTGTCAGTGCCGCGATTGAAGTGGTAGAAAAGCTGGCCCAAACACTCAAGACCTTCGAGATCGAGTTTACGCACATTCCCTGGGGAACTGCATACTACAAAGAAAACGGCCGATATGTCGATGAGAATGTCCTAGAAACCCTTCGTGGGTATGATGCAGCACTTTTCGGGTCGGTCGGTGCACCAGGTTAGTTGCATGTTTTCAAAGTTTACGAAGCCTAATGAGGACAAATTCAGATGTTCCCGATCATATCTCTTTATGGGGACTATTACTCGCCATAAGAGGACCACTTCAGCTTTATGCCAATGTTAGACCCGTTCGTACCTTTCCTGGCACTAAATCTCGGCTGCGAGATGGAGAGGAGGGAGATATCGACTGGGTACTCGTTCGTGAGAACTCCGAAGGGGAATATTCTGGTCATGGCGGCCGTTCCCATTTAGGGCAAATTTGGGAGACGGCGACGGAAGTTGCCATCTTCACACGCGTAGGCATCGAACGCATTATGCGCTTTGCCTTCGAAACAGCACAATCGAGGCCAAGAAAATTGCTCACTGTCGTGACTAAGAGTAATTCGATGAGAAATGGAATGGTCTTATGGGATGAAGTTGCGCTCCTTGTTTCCAAGAATTTTCCAGAGGTAAAGTGGGATAAGATGTTAGTAGATGCAATGACTGTTCGAATGGTCAATAGCCCAAAATCCATCGACACGATTGTTGGGACAAATCTACACATGGATATTCTATCGGATCTCGCCGCAGCATTGGCCGGATCAATTGGAGTTGCACCGTCCAGCAACCTCGACCCAACCAGAAAAAATCCTTCATTATTTGAACCAGTTCATGGAAGTGCTTTTGATATTACTGGAAAGGGTGTTGCTAATCCAGTGGCAACATTTTGGTCTGCAGCTGAGATGCTTTCTTGGCTAGGAGAGAAGGATGCGGCGAAGACTCTCATAGATGCAGTCGAGCAGGTTTGCAAATCAGGCATCTTGACTATTGACCTGGGGGGCAAGGCGACTACGAAGGAGGTCACAGAAGCAGTTTGCAAAGAGATAGAAAGCCATGGTGTATCCAAACGATAATCTAAACTTTGTTTAAAGAGGGGTTTTAGATAAAAACGAAATGTCTACACTACCTACGTGAACCATAAAATATCCTAAGCTTTTTCATATCGTGAGGCGGGTTCCTATATCTCAAGCAGCATATATTCATCTCTGAGGGTAGGTTGACACATGTATGTTAGATCACAAATTACAGCCTTCTCTATGCTGAATTTCAGGTCGGGTTAATAATATCCACAAACACATCACTGCTATCTGGCAATCTAAAATCTTTGAAGAATCAACTATAAATGTTCATTAATTGTTACTATACAATCCTTCTTTGTTCTCATCCTATGGCCCAAAAAGAATAATAACCCATTATAGTCCCTCACCTGGGTCTAAAAAGTATTTTTGTGTTTAGAAAATTCCCATCAAAGCTTCGGATTCTAAGCAAGTAGATATGCAATTGATTAAACAAGTAATATATGTTAGATACTATATATACAATATTACTCGATTAACTGTTAATTTACCACTATTATATAGTTGCTCCTCTTCCGAGCTTACCCGAGTCATGCCCTTGCCCCTCCCCCATGTTTAATATTTTTGTCAGATCAGTGCCCTAGATTCCAAAATATCGCCTCACTCTATTGCCAACCTCGAAACTTTCAAGCTACTTACCGCTGCTTAGTTCTACGCAATCTCAAATTTCATGATGTTTAGTCCCTCCCATCTGCAATCAGTTCCAGATTATTGTTCGGCTAATGGGTCTGTCGAGATTGGTTCTCTAAGCATTTCATCGCCAAACGAGAGTCAGTTCTTTGGTAGCTCAAGTGGTGTCTTTTTTGTAAATACGGTTTTGCGAGCATTTGCAGAAGTTACTCCTGGTACCCCTTCAGCGGAAACCACCACACAAGTCACGGGCGCAAAGTCTCCCAATGCAGTTCCAGTAGAGAGTTGCATTGCTGAGCCAAGTAATGATTCCGATATGAGACCCGCACCGACTCCGGTTGAACAAAGTTATAATTTCGCGATAGAAAATCCAAAAACTTATGGAATATCTGAGAATGGGCTCGGACGACCCCCGGCACCAGAAGTTGCCCAAAGACTGGTTATGTCATACTTCGAGCACTGGCATCCAATCTTGCCATTTCTTCACGGGCCTACCTTTCTCCAGGAAATGGAAGCATTCTACGCTAGCGATGCAGTAAATTATCAGAACGACATCCTACCCCAAGCCAGAGATCACAAAACCCGTGCGGTCACATTTCAGTGCATTCTGAATATAGCTAACATGGACATGACGGAGAATGTCTCTCTAGTCGAATCTACATCTGCCCTGATGTCGTTGTTAGGACAAATTTCTATGAAGCACGACGTGCCATCACTACAAGCCTTACTTGCAGCACAGCTATATTTAATAGCGTCAATGTCGCTCCAAGCTGCCTCCACTGTTGGTGGAATGTTATGGAGAAACATATTTCACGCAGGGTTTCATCGGTGTCCGGTTCGCTATGTTCAGTTATCAGATCATGATTGCGAGATACGAAAGAGGATTCTCTGGTCTACCTACGCTATGGACAGATATCTAAGTCAGGCATTGGGTCATCCTCTCGGAATTCAAGATCCGGATATTGATGTTTGTGTCCCAGGGGCTAGAGAGCTCAACAGACCTGTGCCCAAACCTATAAACTCTAGAGAGTTGCAGGATTCAGAGAAGGCAATGCTACTACATCTTCCTGAAGGTCATCCCGGTTTGAATCAGCAAGACTCTCTAAACCAGAGAACCACATCACAAAGCGAAGCTATTTCACAAAGTGCAACTAGCTACTCTGATACGTGCCAAGATCAATATCGTTCTCTGAAAACAAAACAGCCAAGACATAGCGGAGAAGATGTGCTTGCAGCTTACATTGGATACAGTCGAATTACAGGTCACGTACTAGAACTGTTCCATAAGTCAATTCACAATCGCTCTGTGAACAATGATAGTATTTTAATATTGACCTCGGAAGTACATGCGTGGTGGAATAACCTTCCCCAGAAACTTCAGGACTTGCCAATTGACGACAAGCAAGAAGGCTCAATTTATAGTTTCGCACCTTTCTTTACTGTCATCTATCAACAACTCATCTTGCTTATAAATCGACCTTCTTTGTCGCTAAATCCTACAAGACCTGCTTTTAAATCTAGTTTGCAGATATGTATTGGGGCCAGCCGGTCAATAATTTCGACGTTGAAAATTCATTACAAAAACAGACCTCATCATTCGGCACCAGGTATACTTTCCAGTACGTGGATGGCAGGTTTGGTCATTGCATTTGCTTGCCAACTCAATGCCTACCCTTCCCAAAAAGGCCTTGTGTAAGTATGTATATTTCCAACACATTATATTTACTAAAATCACCTCCTTAGAGAAATTCAGACGTGCATGGACCTACTTCAGATTATGGGCAAGAAATGGAACAGTGCTAAGCATTGCCACAAAGTTCTTGAACTTCTTCGTTCAAACTTAGTTTCACAATTGGACAATGGGGCATCAGGACGGAGGCCGAATCAATCTAGGAGCGGCTCACAAATATTGTCTCGTGGAGGTGGTACATGTCAGAGTTCACGGCCGGATGATATGGAAGAAGGCCGTGGCAGTAGCAAACGGCAGAGACAGGATAACGAGGAGTTTGGTACGACTGACAGTGTATCGAATTCAGGAATTCATAGTCAGGAGAATAGCTGGCATAGCCGGAATCTACCTATATTTGGTGATGTTCTTGGAACTAGTGCAATAACCGAAATGGAAAGACTCAACGAAGCGGAAATGCCGGACTTATTTGGGCAAGTAAGTTGGGAATCCTTGTTTCACACTAACGGCGATAACATGCCTGGAATGGCGACTTTTTCGCAATAAATTATATGTTGAAGATTAAACTGTAATAACTGAATGTGAACTGTTACCTAAGATAATATATTCATGATCATCTACTAGCTACTAGAGGGGGGCGCACTTTCTCTAAGTCCAACAGTAGAGTTTTCTAAGAGGAAAACATAATTAAATCTATTAGTGCCCTTCTCCTTACCACAAGAATGTCTGCTGAAAGTCAAGTGGGAGATGTAAACCCTGAACTTTGGCGCTGAATGTTTCTGGGGATGCCAAATAAGCTGGGTCTGTGGTTTGCTCTCCGATCCGCTCCTCAATGTTTGCCAAATGATCTGTAGGATGTTGATATAGCTGACTTGGAGAATCCCTGCAGTCTATTTGAATATCTTCAGAGTGACCCCTTGGCTGCTGATATTGTTCAACAGCTACAAAGCTGGGTTGGATTGGAGATTCCGATAAAAGTTCGACCTGGGTACCCTGGGTTTCCAAATTGTTTCTTAAATTGCCCTGTAGATCATCCTGTATGTTTTTGTCCAGCTCTCGACGGTGACCATGTTCATTGTCACCCGCTACTTGGTCTTGGTGCCATCGCATAACCTCGGCAGGTGTATCAAGTCTGAATGTAGCCCAGTACTCCACCGCTGCTTTTCCCTGAACGATTACTTTTTTATAAGACTTTGCACCTATTAGTGTGCTTCCCAGTCCGATCGTCTTCGCTCCGTGGTGACTTGGAAAGCACCGAGATACCATGATAGGGAGATTTTCAGCTGGAATTGCAGACATAATGCTTAGCAACATGTTTTCAGTCTCGTACAGTCGAGTTTCTAGAGTTTCTGTGTACCCTTTTGAAGGACCTCTAAGTTATAGACACAAAAATTACCACTTGAGACGCTTTTGGAGGTTGGAAATATTGGTACCGTTTTTGTTGTCGTGGCCATTTGCACTCCTGCTTCATATGGTGGCAACGGAGACAATTTGGTCTGTAAATAATCAGACTTCTTTATTCTGGATATATTGTGCACATAAACAGCGAATAGCTTCAATGTAAGTGAATAGGTAGGTTAGGTGAGTGTATGACCTACCTCTCACCTCCACACTATAGGTAGATTAGTATATATGCCGATATCCTCGAAATTGTGTAATGAGGTCAAAAATGCCCCCTACTGATATTGAATAGGTTTGTGAATGAAATCATGAAATGAAATAATATACATACTTTTTGCTTCTTTACCCGACAAGAATTGCAGGCTGCTGTGCTGCGGGAGAATGGGCCATGGTGTTGGGCCTTGGAACCACGGTGTTTTTCAGTAACCATCATAGTCTATCCTCAATGAAGTTCAAGTAAGAAGTATCAAATAGGCTGCTTCGGTAGAATTATAAAAGTGAGATTGTTTATTCCCATAGTTAACACGGTTACTAGTTTAACCGACCCCCACCTATCGGCATATGTCGGTTAAACAATCTACCGCTACCACTTTCTAGGTCACGATCTATAAATTGTTACATACGATTATGAATACTTCTCTCATATTAGAGAAGAGGATACAGGGGAGCTGTTAGAGACAATTTTCTGGGCATTTTTGACAAAATCAAAGACTGCCATCCACAGTATACAGGATGCTATTCACTCTGAAATTATATTTTCTTAGACAGTTTACAGCTTGACTTGCAAACTCATCCAGTGTTCTATTCTTAGAGGATTTTACGAATGGAGTGAAGTACAAGAACAAGAGCAGAGAGGTAGGGATAGGGGACCAGTATGACAGAGATTCAGTTCTACCCTTCCATGAAAATATTAATCTTGAAATCGGCACGGCTTAAAAACCACCACTGACTTAGCTTATCTAGCAATGGATATATGCCAGCGTTCTAAACTATGTCAATAAGCTAAGGCGATATTTCCTTAAGTAAGACAAAGAGTTTTAATGGGGGCTGATATCTAAAGTTAGACACAGCTAGATAATTACAGTGAGTCCCACATACATGTAAGTTAATTACTATTTACCATAAATGCTTGCATTGTCAAGAATCAAATTCTTGGTCCCATTAATGGTAGGGTCAAACAGGTCCTCTCGTAATTATATCCATTAGCTTTACATTCGTGGTATTGATTTGAGAGATCAAAATTGCTACTGCTATAACTGTGGCATATGCCATAAGGAGTTGCATTGTTAAACACGACACATTCACGCCAGCCTCCCTCTCTCGCACAATTCCCGTCTCCATAACAACTCTATGATCATCAAGGACCCTATTTGTTTAGTTTTTCTAGTAGGGAATTGTCCTTTTCCAAGAGCAACATAAGACATTCCAGGGATCTACGTATAGCAGCCAAGTGCGATGCCATTCCCTCAAACTCATATCCACCGTCGCACAAAACGGGCTACTGGGTATATCGTCTCTCTGGAAAGTATCGAGGATAGAACTTCAGAACTCATATGCTTGAGATCCAGCGCAGCAGGATATCGAGTGTTGTCGTGGCTAGGAGGGTTATAAAGAGGAAGGATTGAGGGTCTAGGACCTGTGCAAAGTCGCTGGCGTTAATACGCTTTTCCTGCTGTTTGATTATGGAAAGAATAGGGAGCTAGCCTTACGAGTGGTTTGAAAAATCTGCAAACTTCGATAACTTATAACAGCTGCAAAGATTGTTGCAGCAATACCTGGAATACTGAGAAATAGGCTCAGAA
>Ga0247814_10001145_pt1 | contig 16428 bp, 13 predicted proteins | sample UWRJL179409R1_FD_179947 | JGI IMG/M metagenome (GOLD analysis project Ga0247814, IMG submission 179947) | Plant litter microbial communities from Arlington Agricultural Research Station in Wisconsin, United States - UWRJ-L179-409R-1 | ecosystem: Environmental > Terrestrial > Plant litter >...
AGCCGGTCACATCGATCACGTTCGCGCCGGAGATCGCGCTGCCGGGGGTGAGGGTGCGGGAGTGGCCACGCACCAGCGTGACGTAGCCGTCGCCGAGCTCGCGGGTGAAGCGGGCGACGTCGAGGTGGTCGACGTGCTCGGGCCGATCGTCGCGCCAGGTGGGCGCGTAGAGCAGAACACGGGCATCGGCGGCAATGCCGAGCCGGGCGCGCAGCGCGAGCACGTCGTCCGGACTGGCCGCACCGGGTGCGAGTACGTCGTTGCGCGGGTAGCCCTCTTCCCAGGTGCCCCTGAAGAAGGCATACGCGGAACGGAATATGCGCGACGAGTAGGCGTTCTGGGACAGCAGGATGGTCCACCGGTGGCTCTCGCGGACGGTGGCGACCGCTGCCCGCAAACGAACGCCCCGTCGGCTGAGGGCGATGCGCTTGAGCGGAGTGCCGTGCCAGGTCTGCAGTACGACCTGGTGGGGGCGCCGGACGTACCGTCGGCGCAGCCAGTCGTTGACCACGAGCACCCGGGCGGCCGCGCGGACGCGCCACCACTCCTCGCTGCCGTCGATGATCGCGATGGCGCCCGGCGGCACGGCGACCGATGCGTCGGAGACGCTCCAGTACCGCGCGACGTCGGGGCGGGCGAGCGCGAGGGCGCGGTCGATGGCGAGCGGGTTATCCGAGACGTTCTGGCCGTAGAAACTCTCGAAAAACACCGCGTCGAGCGGTTCCGGGCGAGCAGCGACGTAGGCGGCCTCCAGCCGCGCCTGCTGCGGGCGCCCCTTCTCGGAGTCGCCGAGCGGGGCGGAAATGTGGGCGGTGAGCGAGCCGTCCGTTGCGCCGGCGAGCCGGAGGTGGAGGGCGCCGGGAACGAGCGACTCGGGCGGGAGGCGGCGGGGAGCCGCGAGGCCGGCGGTCGCGCGCACGGACTCCTCGCCGAAGGAGACACCCGCGTGATAGGCCCCAGAGGGCGGCGGCAGCGCCGGGCCACCCCAGCGGGCGGCAAGCAGTTCCACACGGGCGGTCCAGCCGTCGCCGTCGAGCGAGACCGGGGCCGAGAGCTGCAGCCGACGCCCCGTCAGAGTGATCGTCTCCGGCGCATCGCCGCTGAACGTTCCCGACAGGATGAGCGCCGGGGCGGCGGTGGTGTCGAGTGCGAGGGAAGTGACAACGACGGACGCTGAGACGGACGCGGGGGCTGTCATGCTGTGCCTTTCAGGCGGGAGACGATCTCCCCGTAGACCCGCACGGTGTTGTTGCCGTCCGTGTGGTCAAAAAACCGACGGGCGAGCGCTGCGGTGTGCTCGGCGAGTTCGGTGCGGAACGAACTGTCGCTTGCCGCACGGCGCAGCTGGGCGAGCACCTCGTCCCAGATGTTCACCTCGCGGCCCCCACTGAAGCGACCGTACGGTTCGTAGAGGCCGCGGGATGCCGCGTAGCTGGCGACGTCCGGAGCCAGAAACAGCACCGTCCCTCCCGTCAGCGAAAAGTCGTAGGCGATCGACGAGTAGTCGGTGACGAGGGTGTCGACGGACGGCAGCACGGGGGTGATGTCGGGCACCAGGTCGGAGCCGAGCAGGTGGATGCGCGGGGAGAACGTGGTTCCGCGGCCGTAGTCGCCGACCCCGAGCGGGTGTGGGCGCACGAGCAGGTGCGCACCGGTCTCGTCGAGGTAGCCGGCGATGGACCGCCACTGGTCGTCGGTGGGCAGGGCGGGGTCGGCCGCACCGTCGCGCCAGGTGGGCGCGTGCAGCAGCACGGGAGCCTCGCCCAAGGGAGGAATGTCCAGGGCAGCGGCGATGCGGGCGCGAGCCGTGGAGCGTCGCTGTTCGGCTGTGCCCTGGGCGAGCACGTCGTCCCGGGGGTCGCCGGTGACCACAACGCGATCGGGCCCCAGGCCAAACGCGGTGCGGAGGCGTTCGGCGGACACCTCTGAGGCCGCCGGCAGCAGCGCAATGGCGCTGGCGGCGCGACGGTACAGCGCGTGCAGGGTCGCCCGGACGATGGCCGTGTTGGGGAGGAACGGCGCGCGAACGGTCGCCGCGGAGTCCAGGTGGATGTGTTTCAGCGGGATCCCGTGCCAGAGCTGCACGATGAACGCCCCGCGGGTCCCGAACCGGTTGGCGTCACCGAACCCGTGCGTCACGGCGATGACCTCCGCGCGGAGCGTCAGCCAGAAGCCTGGCCAGCTCATCACTGGCACGGCGGGAATGCCGAGCGCAGCGGCATCCACCAGGTCCCGGTTGTTACGGGCCATCCAGGTGATGGTGAGCGACGGGTCGGCCGCGCGCGCTTCGAGGTAGAGCGCCAGCGCGCCCTCGCCCACGCCGCTGCCGCAGCCAATGACCCAGGTGCCGGGCCGTCGCGGAACGACGAGGCTGGCGAGGGCGCCGAGGCCGTACAGGGGAATCGAGGCGACCTTGCGGGCATTCCCCCTCGCGAAGGTAAATCGGCTCACGCCCACGACAGTAGCAGCCGCACCGTGGCGGCCAGGGGGCGGCCGGCGGGTTATGGTCTCACCCGGGTCAGCTCGTAGATGACGGAGGTGTGCTCGGGCTGGGTGCCGACGATCCGGAATCCCAGATTTTTCAGGTCGTCCAGCGCGTAGGTGCCCACCGGCTCGCCCGGGAGGTGATGTTCAAGAACCCAGACCCGGTCAATATCGGCGAACCGGGACGCCACGGTGTGGACCTTGTAGGTGGAATCCCACCACCAGGTATTTCGGGTGTACGGCACATTGAGCGTGGGGTCAACGAGCCCGGCGAAGGAGTCGGGGTAGGCGTGCAGTGCCAGCCGCAGACGCTGGGACGGCCTCGTGGTCTCGTCGAACACCACCGCGTCGCCCGCTGCGGCGTGGGTCTGGATGTACCGGGCGACGGGAGCCCAGTCGCTGTTGTTTTTGGCGTAGACGGTGCGCTGGAAGATGTAGCTCGGAACGGCGGCAAGCGTGACGACCAGCAACGCGGCCACTCCCCAGCGGCGCGGGATGAGCGACAGCAGGTACCCAACGAGCAGTGCGATCGCCGGGGCGCACATCGACAGGTAGCGGTTTGTGTACACCGGGGTGACGATGGTGGCCAGAAGCAGGATGGTGGGCGGGACGAACGCCACGGCGCCGGCGACCAGCCACAGCGGCGGAGTTGGCGCGTCGCGCTGCAGGGTGAACGGCGAGGGGGTGCGGCTGCGGCGCGCGCGCACCAGCAGCACAACGAACGCGGCGAAGAGAAGCGCCATGAGAGAGGCGTAGAAGATGTTTCCGAACCACTGGCCCACGAGCACCAGTTCCCAGGTCGCCCCCGGATAGACGCCGAGGAAGGCGATCTGGTTGCGCTGGGCGGCGCCGGCCACGATGACGGGCAGGGCCAGGACGAGGCCGCCCAGCGTGGCGAGGAGCCAGGGGCGAAGCATCCGCCGACGCTGCCCCCAGAACCACACGATCACGGCATGGCCCGCGATGACCAGGATCGAGAACAGGAACACGTAGAGCGACAGGGCCAGCAGCGCCGCGTAGCCGACCCACGGGAGGATGCGGCGTTCCTCGCGTGCGAGCAGGGCGACCAGCAGGTAGGTGAGCCAGATGACGATCGCGGCGCTGAACGCGGACGAGCGTGCCTCCGTCGCGATGTCGGTCATCCGGGGAAGCGCGATAGCGACAACACCCGCGAACACGGCGGCTCGGGGACCGGCGAGCCGGTGGGCAAGAAGAACCACACCGGCGGCGGCAATGCCCACGGCTATCGCGCTCGGGAACCGCACCGACATGGGCGATGCGCCGAAGAGGTCGATCCAGAAGTGCAGAAACAGGTAGTACGTGCCGTGTACGGCGTCGACGTGGCCGAGCATCGTGAACAGGGTGTTGAGCGGTCGCTGCGCCGACATGATGCTGGCGGCCTCGTCTCCCCAGAACGAGGGGATGGACGAGCCGGCGCTGCCCACGGCCAAAGCGGCGAGGCCGACGACCACAGCGAGAATCGCGATCGAGCGGGGAGTGCGGAGCGCGGGGGCGGTGCGGCCACGCGGCATCCCAGACCTCATATGCGTCTCCACGCCCTTCTTTCCACAACCGATCGTGCCGCGCGAATACCGCTGAATCGTACAGGAGGGACATGTACGTGATCGGTGCTGCAGACGGCGACCAACTTGTCCAGCACCGGGAACGCATAGCTGGCAATGCCAGAATGGGAACATGTCGAACACGCCCCGGACCACCGTCCACGAGCGCGAACCCGATGGAACCGCACCCGCGGCTCCCAGTGGTCGCCTGCCCGCGCTCGATGGGCTGCGGGGGATCGCGGCGCTCGCCGTAGTGCTGCACCACACCCTGCTGCTCAATCCGCTGTGGCCCGCGAACCTCCCGTCGGGAGAGCCGGTTACCACCACAACGGGCTGGCTTCTCGACTACACACCCCTGAAGCTCTTCACAGCGGGCTGGGAAGCCGTAATGCTGTTCTTTGTGCTCAGCGGCCTGGTGGTGACGCTTCCGGTGCTGGCGAAGAAAAACTTCGACTGGGTGGCCTACTACCCGCGGCGGGTGGCGCGTCTGGGCATTCCTGTTGCCGGGTCGTTGGTGCTCGCCTACATCTGGGTGGCCATTATCCCGCAGGTGACCAATCAGCCGGACGGCACCTGGTTTACGAACTCCAGCACCCCCAACCTCACCTGGCAGTACTTCGCCCGAGCCGTCGACCTGTTCGGCGGGGACGGCCAGATCAACAACCCGGTGTGGTCGCTGCGCTGGGAGATGCTGTTCTCGCTGGCGCTGCCCGTGTTTGTGATCCTCGCGCTGGCGCTGCGGCGCTGGTGGCTGCTGGCGCTGCTGCTCGCGGTGGGCTCCACCTGGGTCGGCCTCCGCACCGGAGCGGACAGTTTCACCTACCTGCCGGCCTTCTTCATCGGTGCGCTGATGGCGACGAAGCTCGACCACGTGAACGCGTTCGCGGATCGCATCAACGCCCGCCGGTCCCGACACGCCATCTGGGCGGGTGTGGTGCTCCTCGGGGCGTTTATGCTCATCGCCTCGTGGCTGATCGGTCCTGAGTTCAGCGGGTCGGACGAGCTCCGCGTCGGCCTGCGTGCCCTCACCCCGCTCGCCGGAGCCCTGCTGGTGCTCGCGGCTATCGGCTGGCGCTGGCTGGCCGCGGTGCTTGCCAGCAGGCCGATCCGTTTCATCGGCACGATCTCGTTCAGCCTGTACCTGGTGCACGTTCCGATCCTGATCTTCAGCGTGTACCTGTTCATTAGCCTGCCGCTGATCGTTGGGCAGATCGTGGGCGTCGTCATCTCTGTCATCGTTGCGGTGGGATTCTGGTGGGCGCTGGAAGCACGCAGCCACGGCTGGTCGCGCAGCATCGGAATCTGGGCATCGGCCCTGTACGCCCGGTCGCTGGACCGTTCACGGTAACCTAGAGGGATCGAATCGGGGGAAGCATTTGAGCCCTAATCCCGATGTCCACTGCCCGGGGCGATGTCGCCCCCGCGCCTAAGAACCAAGGTGATCCCTCTGTTGTCAGTCCGTGAACGCGCGTTGTCCCGGATAAGCGAAACCGCTTATCCCGTGAACGCTGGCGGTGCGGCCGTATGAAGGTACCCAACCCTGTGCGGGTGATGCGCCGGGTTCGCCGCGCCCTCGGTGCTCAGCGTCACTCGCACTATCGCAACCAGGACATCCGCCCCCACACCGTGCTCTACGAGTCGTTCTCCGGCAACGGCATGCTCGACAACCCGGAGGCCATCTTCCGGGCGCTGCTGGCCGCGCCGGACATGGCGCACCTGCAGCACATCTGGGTGCTCACTGATTTTGCGAAGTACGCAGCGACCATCCGCGAGTTCGCCGATCGCCCCAACGTCACGTTTGTGCGGGCGAACTCTGCCGCTCACTTCCAGGCGATGGCCACCAGCGAGTACCTCTTTAACAACGCGACCTTCCCGCGCGAGTTCAGCAAGCGCCCCGGCCAGATCTACATCAACACCTGGCACGGAACACCGCTCAAACGCATGGGCTTTGACATGCCGAACGGCCCGCACGAGGCCGCGAACACCATGCGCAACTTCGTCTCCGCCGACTACCTGCTGTCCGCAAATCCGTTTATGACCGAGACCATGTACGCCGGCGCCTACAAGCTCGCGGGCATCTTCCGCGGCACCGTCATCGAAGAGGGCTACCCGCGGGTCGACCGTCAATTTCTGAGTGCGGATGCCACGGCAGAAGCCATCGGGACGCTGGAAGCCAGCGGCATCCACACAGCCGGACGCAAAGTTCTGGTCTACGCGCCCACCTGGCGCGGCAAGTCATTCGGTCGCCCCGACAACAACCTCGACGAGATTCTCGAGGCCCATCGCGCCATCGCCGATGCACTCGATCCCGCCGAGTGGAGTGTGCTGCTCAAACTCCACCAGGCTGCCCACGGCCAGGCCGCAAACCGCCCCGAGCTCCGCGGTCTCCTCATTCCCAACTCGGTGCCGACCAACGTAATCCTGGGTCTCACCGGGATTCTGGTCACCGACTACTCGAGCATCTTCTTCGACTTCCTGCAGACCGGACGCCCGATCGTGTTCTACACGCCCGACAAGGACGAGTACGCGGACAGCAGGGGGTTGTATCGGGATGCCGCCGAGCTCCCCGGTCCCGTGTTCTCGACGCCGGCCGAGGTCGCAGCCGCAGTGCGTGGGTACGCCGCCGCCGGAGTCGACGCGGCACCGTCCGCCGTCTACGCGACCGCGCAGCAGAACTACACACCCTGGGAAGACGGTGCGGCCTCCGACCGCATCGTCGACATCATCTTCCGGGGCAACACCGACGGGTACCGGCTGCGGTCGCTCGAGGACGATGGCCGCACCTCTGTGTTGCTGCACGTTGGCGGCATGCGGCCCAACGGCATCACCACATCGGCGCTCAACCTCATCAACAGCATCGATCACACCCGCTACGACGTATCGATTACCTACACCGGGGGCGCTGCCTCCCGGAGGATGCTCGACGAGCGGTTCGTCGACCCGGCGATCCGGCACTTTCCGCGCGTCGGCGGGATGAACGGCAGCAAATACCTGCACGTGAAACGACGGGTGGCGTCCCGATTGGGGCGCACCATCAACGAGCGATCCGATCCGCGGATGGACCAGCTCTGGAATGACGAGTGGTTGCGCTGTTTCGGCGACAGCGCCTTCGACAACGTGATCGACTTCAGCGGGTACAGCCCGTTCTGGGCGACGCTGATGCTGCACTCGCCTCCTGCGCACCGGGCGATCTGGATGCACAACGACATGGCCGCGGATGCCCGCCGATCTGTCAACGGGAAACTGATCCACTGGCGCAGCCTCAACGACGTGTTTTCGCACTACGGCGAGTACGACGCTCTGGTCTCGGTCTCTCGGTCGCTGGCGACGATCAACCAGCGCAACCTTGGCGATCGAGCCGCCGCGGACAAGTTCCTGTTCGCGCCGAACACGATCGACGGTGCGGGCATCCTGGCGCAGGCCGCCGAGACCGCGTCCGTTACTCCCTTGGTTGACGCCGCGACGCCCGAGTCGGCGGCCGTCGACTCCCGGCTGGCAGCCGTCGCGGCATCGGGCGACCGGGTGTTTGTCACAACCGGGCGCCTGTCGCCGGAGAAGAACCACGCTCGCCTCATCGAGGCGTTTGCGCAGGTTCACGCCGCCGACGCGGCAACGCACCTTCTCATCGTCGGCTCCGGGCCGCTGTACGGGGCGCTCGAGCGTCTGGTAGCAGAGCGTGGGCTCTACGATGCCGTGACTCTCACCGGCCAGCAGGCGAACCCCTACGCCATCATGGGCCGGGCCAGCTGCTTTGTGCTCTCCAGCAACTACGAGGGGCAGCCCATGGTGCTCCTGGAAGCTGCGGTGCTCGGGTTACCCATCATCACCGTCGAGTTCCCCTCCGTGGTGGACGCGCTGCCTGATGGGATGGCGACCATCGTGCCGCAATCTGTTGAGGGGCTGGCTGCCGGCATGACCGCCTACCTGCACGGCGATGTCGGCACAACCACGTTCGATTTCGAGCGCTACAACACGGACGCCATCGCCGACTTCTACAGGGTGCTGCGGCCTCACGCTAGAAGCTGATCCGCCACAGGTAGTCGCTACCGTCGGGGCGGAACCACCGCACGATGGCGATACTGTTCCGGGCGAGGTCGTAGCCCGAGATCTCGACCTCCAGAATGTCTCCGGAGTGCAGCGTGCGGGGCGCGGTTGTGGGGAGCTCGCCGGAACCGTAGAGGCTTACCGTCACGCCGCTGAGCGATTCCAGTCCCAGGTTGCGGAGGGAGAATCGTCCGTCGATGGCGTCTCGCTCAAGCGACCACGGCACACGGTAGGCGGCCTCGGTGCTGAGGGCCGCAAGATGGCGTCGGGTCATAGCTGCACGGTAGCCAAGGCAGCCGACGCCGTCCTCGTCCCTGGGGAGAGCTAACACGTAGCGCGTGTGGGGGAGGAGGGGCGGCGCTGTCAGTCGTCGCTGAGCGGTTGGGTGTCGTCGGTTTCGACCCAGCCCTTGTTGGCGCGCTTCGTTCGGCTGGACTTCTTGATGGTGGGCGCGGTTGGGACTGCTTCGACCGCTTGTGGCCCGCGTCCTCGCAGCCGGGATGGTCGGACCGCCCGCGGTTCGCGGGGAGCCTTCGGAAGGCGAACGCGCGGCTCCAGCTCCACCGGGAAGGTCGCGGGGGCAGGGCCAAACGCATCACGCGAGCTCGTAACAACCTTGCGGCCGAGGATGTTGTTGCCCGAGCCGCCGACAACAGCGCCAATACCAAACGGAATCACGCGTCCCACCATGTTGGTTCCCTGGGTTGTGACAAATCGCTTGATGAAGGTCTTTTTGATCTTGTCGGCAATCTGACCCATGGCCGCCTGCGGCATGCTCTTGGTGACGAGCTCGCCCCAGAAACCTCCACGCGTCGGACCGCTGCCGGTTGCCTGGCCGGCGAGCTGGCGGACGAGATCAGCGCCGGCGCTGCCAAGCATCAGGCTCATCACGAGCGTTCGGGCGCGCTCCGGGTCGTCAACCACGATGCCGTGCACCTCGGTGACGGACTGCGCAAACAGCGCGCTGGCCTCCAGAAAACCCGCGGTCTCGGCGGCCGAGAGCGCAAGGGCGGTTGCGGTCCCAACAACGGGGAACGCAGCGCTCGCTCCAACGAGCGCACCGCCGGTGGTGACCGCCGTTACATAACGGCGCTCAAGCACCCGGATCACTTCGGCAGGCGTGGCATCCGGGTGACTGCGGCGAATGGTGCGGATGTGCGCGAGGACGACCGGACGCTGGACGGACAGCACCCTGTCAAGTCCTCGGATGATCTGGGGGTTAGCGGGAGGAACGACGGTCATACATTCGAATGGTAGTCCGCGTTGTAGCGATCAATTACCTCATCGATCGGACCGTCGAGGACAAGTCCGCCCTTGTCCAGGTACAGTCCGCGGGTGCAAAACCGTCGGAGGTCGCGCTCATTGTGGGAGACAAAAAACAGTGTGCGTCCACCGGCCAGCAGTTCCTCAATGCGGCGGTAGCACTTTTCCTTGAAGCCCTTGTCCCCAACGGCGAGCACCTCATCAACGAGGAGGATGGGTTCCTCCAACCGGGAAATGACGGCGAACGCGATGCGAACGCGCATGCCGCTGGAGAGGTGCTTGTAGGGAGTGTCGAGGAAGTCGCCAATCTCAGCGAACTCGATGATCTCGTCGAACCGCTCGTTGATCTCGGCCTTCTTCATGCCGTGCAGACCCGCAGTCAGGTAGACGTTCTCGCGCACGCTGAGGTCGTCGACAAACCCGCCGGTGATCTCGATAAGGGGGGCAACGCCGGCGGCAACGCCGATGGATCCTTCGTCGGGGAACATCACTTCGGCGACCAGTTTCAGCAGGGTCGATTTGCCCTGACCGTTGCGCCCCACAACGCCAATCGCCTCGCCGCTGCGCACCGTGAAGTTGATGTCACGCAGCGCCCAGAACTCACCGGGCCGTACCCGACGTGCCTGCGAAGCGAAAAGGTCCTTGAAAGTGCGGCGCTGGCTCCGGTTGCGCTGGAAACGGATGCCGGCACCGGCGACAGTGATCACCGGAGGCTGGTTCGAGGTCACGTCGTTCACCCCACTAGTCTGCGTCATCGCTAAATCTGCTTCAGTACTGAGCGGATGGAGCCGCGGAAGACCAGAATGCCGACGCCAAGGATGAGCAGGCTCATCACGGCGGAAACGATGACGGCGAACCAGTCGGTCTGGGCGGGAAAGAACGCCGCACGATACAGCGAGAAGATTCCGCTCAGCGGGTTGAATGCCGCCAGCGTGGGCAGGCTTCCCGGCAGATTATCGAGTGAGTAGATGATGGGGGAGGCGTAGAACAGGAAGCGGAGTGCCAGCTTGATGGCACGTTCCAGGTCGCGGAAAAACACCACGAGCGGCGCGACGATCAGCCCGATGCCGGTGATGAGCACGGCCTGCATGGCGATTGCCAACAGCGAAAGGAACACTTCCCAGTGCAGGGTCGCCCCGGTGAAAATGGCGAACACGGCGATAACCGGGATGCTCGCGACAAATTCGATGCCCTTGGAGCAGACGAGCCGGAGTACCCAGATGGTACGGGGGATCTTTGTCGAGCGGATCAGCTTCTGTTCGCGGAGGAAGGCACGGGTGGTGTCAGAGACCGCTCCGGTGAACCACATCCACGGCAGGAGGCCGCTCAGCAGGAACACAATGTACGGCTCGTGTCCCACGCCGCCGCTGCGGTGGAAGACCTGGGTGAAAACAAACCAGTAGATGCCGGCCATCACCAGCGGATCGAGGATCGACCAGAAGTACCCCAGGAACGAGGTGGAGTAGCGCACCTTGAGGTCGCGACTCGTCAGGAGCCACAGGGAATGGCGATAAAGCGCGAACGGCGACCATTTGCGGCGCGAAAGTGCTGCGACGGTCACGGGTTCCTCTACTCAGGTGGACGGACCCCAGTGCCCGCGGGCTGACTCCTCTAGACGAAGAGGTTTGCCCTCTCCAGGTCTTCGGCGAAGTCAACTTCGACGGCATAAAGGTCGGAAATGTCTACCGGCTCAATGCGCAGCTTGTCCTGCTCAATAGCCAACTCTATGCCACGCTCGAAGTAGTCCTGATCTTCAACGCGCTTCAGCTGGCGAAGCAGCACAGCCTTGTCGTCGCGGGAGATGTAGTTGATACCAACAGCTTCTCCCAGGCCGCCCTTGACGGTCTTGGACAGCTCCTTGATGTATCCGTTGAGGTCGGTCGTGTACTTGACTTCCTCGTCGGAGACACTGGCCGTATTGACCGACACAAACGACTGGTCGCGCGCCACGAGCTGCGCGGCGCGAACGAGAGCGGTCGGGTCGAAGACGACGTCGCCGTTCATCCACAGCACTCCACCCGGCGCGGACGCCTGCAGGGCACGCATCAGGCTCTTGGACGTGTTCGTCTGGTCGTACTGCTCGTTGTAAACAAAGGACGCCTGCGGGAACGCCTCGATGATGTGCTCAAGCTTGTAGCCGACAACAACCGTGACCTGGGCAGCGTTGCCGAAGGCGTGGTGGATGTTGTCGAACTGCTGCTGCATGATGGTGCGGCCATCGGCGAGTTCGGTCAGCGGCTTCGGAAGGGAGCGTCCGAGACGGCTGCCCATACCTGCTGCCAGAATGACGATCTGGGTGCTCACGTTACGTCTCCTTACTGTTGCCCGACGGAATGAAACTAGTGTTCATTGGCTATTAAGCTTCGGGAATTGCATTTGGACACAGCGTTGTGCTTTCGACAGCTTAGCGACGCTGCCTGAAAACACACAGGAACTATTGGGGTTGTGGCCTTTTCGTGATGAGGGCGTTCTGCACCCAGCAATGGATTGGTACGGTTGCATGGTGGATTCTCAACCTGATGCGACCTCAGCGACTGGCGCAACGTCATCGGTCCGGTCCTCGGTGAGCCCCAAAACGGCGCCCGTGCGGAAAGTCGCGCCTCGTCGGCCTATTAAGAGAGCGACGTCCGCTGTGAAGATCGACCAGGAGCCTCAGCGCGAAGTCGTGCTGACCATCGAGGGTCTCGTCAAGCGGTTCGGCGACAAGACCGCCGTAGCCGGAATCGACCTGGAGATCCGCGCTGGCTCGCTGTTCGGCATTGTTGGCCCCAACGGTGCCGGCAAGACAACGACACTATCCATGATCACAGGCCTGCTGCGGCCAGACGCCGGGACCGTCACGGTCCACGGGTCGGATGTCTGGACAAATCCCGCTGCTGCCAAGCGTCAGATGGGGGTGCTGCCAGACCGTCTGCGGGTTTTCGACCGCCTGACCGGCGCGCAGCTTCTTTATTACGCCGGTGTGCTGCGGGGGCTCGACCGCAAGACGGTTGTCTCCCGTACCAACGACCTCGCTGCGGCATTTGGCCTCGAAGATGCCCTGGAGCGTCTGGTCGCGGACTACTCCGCGGGTATGACAAAAAAGATTTCTATCGCCGCTGCAATGATTCACTCGCCGCGCCTGCTGGTTCTCGACGAACCGTTCGAGTCCGTTGATCCCGTGTCGGCGGCGAACATCACCGAGATCCTCCGGCGCTACACGGCGGCCGGTGGCACCGTCGTCCTCTCCAGCCACAGCATGGACCTCATCCAGCGCATCTGTGACCGGGTCGCGGTCGTTGTTAACGGCGCGGTGCTCGACACAGGGACGGTCGACGAGGTACGCGGTTCCAGTTCCCTCGAGGACCGTTTCGTGGAGCTTGCCGGCGGACGCAAGAGCGCGGAGGGCATGGAGTGGTTGCACAGCTTTTCCGACTGAAGCTGCAGCTGCTCGGCAACTCCTCCCGTCGGAGCACCTGGCAGCTCGTTGTTTTTATCATTGGTCTCGTCTACGGACTGGGCGCTTCCATTTTCGCGATCGTCTCGCTGGTCACCCTTCGTCTGGCGGACGTCGAGGACGCGCGCGCGATTGTTGTGGTGGCGGGCTCCGCCGTTGTTCTCGGGTACCTGCTGTTGCCCCTGCTCTACGGCGCGGACGACACGATGGATCCCCGAAAGTTCTCCCTCTTCGGAATGCCCACCTCCCGACTGTCGCTCGGGCTCGCTGTGGCTGCCCTGGTGAGCATCCCGTCCGTCGTGATCACGATTGTCGGCGTTGCCCAGATCGTCACCTGGAGCCGCAGTCCCCTTGCCATGTTGCTGTCGCTGGTGAGTGCCGTGCTGATCGTTGCGACGTGCGTTCTCGCGTCGCGGGTCACTACGTCTGTGGCGGCTCTCCTGCTTTCAACCCGCAGGGCCCGCGATGCCACCGCCATCACCGCTCTGGTGGTATTGCTCCTGCTGTCTCCGGTGTTTGCGCTGCTCATCAACGTCGATTGGCGGAACGACGGCCTGCAGGTGCTGCGCTCGGTCGCTGCCGCGGCCAGCTGGACGCCCATTGGCGCTGTCTGGGCCGCCCCGGCGGACGCCGCTGCGGGCGACGCAGGCGCTGCCGTGCTCAAGACCCTCATCGCGCTGGCGTTCGTCGGGGTGCTGTGGGTTGCCTGGCGTGCCCTTGTTGCGGCAATGCTGGTGTCGCCGCCGCGCCTGGCGCCGGTCAAAACCTACCGCGGGTTGGGCTGGTTTGAGTGGTTCCCTGCGACGCCGACCGGGGCAATCGCCGCACGCAGCCTCACCTACTGGGCGCGGGACTCCCGCTACCACGTGTCCTTGCTGGTGATCCCGATTCTGCCGGTAATCCTGGTAATCCCCTTGATCGTCGCAGGGGTACCGCCGTACTTCCTCGCGCTGCTTCCGGTGCCCATTGTTGCGCTGTTCCTCGGGTGGTCAGCCCACAACGACGTCGCCTACGACAACAGCGCTATCTGGCTGCACGTCGCATCGCACGTTCGCGGCAGCGCTGACCGTTTCGGTCGCGTTGTCCCCGCCCTTCTCATCGGTGTTCCCGTGGTCATTGGAGCATCGTTTATCTTCGCTCCGCTGGCGGGCGCCCCCGGGTTTGTTCCCGCCATGATCGGCGCTGGACTGTGCCTGTTGCTGGTGGGGCTCGGACTGTCGAGCGTGATGTCGGCGCGGTTCCCGTACCCGGTTGTGCACCCCGGTGACAGCCCGTTTGCACAGCCGCAATCGTCGGGCACCGCGGCATCCCTCACCCAATCGATTTCGTTTTTTGTCACCATCGCGCTGTCGGCGCCGACCCTGTGGTTTGCGACGCGCGGCTTCCTTGATGGAGGCGACTGGATCGACAGGGCACTCTGGCTCGGTATCGGCAGTGGGCTGGCCGCGTTCGTCATCGGCATCTTCTGGGGCGGGTGGATTTTCACTCGTCGCTCACCGGAACTTCTTGCCTTCAGCGTGCGAAACTAGACACATGAGCGACACCGATCACACCGGCGGCGGAACGTCGACGCTTGAACGCGAACTCGAGGAGCTCCTCAACCAGGAGCAAGTCGAAGAGGGCGATCACGAGCGTTTTTCCCACTATGCGCCGAAGAACAAAATCATGGAGTCCGCGATGACCGGCAAGCCGGTGCTCGCGCTCTGCGGCAAGTTGTGGGTTCCCGGCCGCGACCCGGAGAAGTTCCCGGTCTGCCCGACCTGCAAAGAGGTCTACGAGGGGCTCAAGAAGTAGCACAGTGGTACGGCTCGTGTCTTTGGGTACGAGTTGACTCCATTACGCAGTAGTCTCGCCTTGCGGTGACTATACGTGGGGGAGTGCTCAATGTCGGTGCGGTACGAAGAATTACCCGAGTTGGAAACGACGGACGGGACCATTCTTTTCCTGCTGAAACGCCTGCGAGAGCGGGCGCCCGAGCGCCTCGCGCGGGCCATTGAGCTCGTATCGGCGACCGGCATCGAGGGCGCGGAGGCGTCCCGGCTGTTGTTGGCTGAGGAACTCGTCACCTCCCACGATATTGCTGAGGCGACGGCATCCTCCTGGGGTCTGAGCTACGTTGACCTCACGCAGGTGCGGATCGATCCCGTTGCTGCTGCGCTCTTGCCGATCGGACTGTCGAGGCGACACAGCATGCTGGTTATCGCTGCCACCGAACACTCGGTGACGGTGGCCACTGCGACGCCCGGTGACGTGATGGCCGTCGACGATGTGCGGGCAGCGACCGAGCGCGAGGTTGTCCTGATGATCGCCCCGCTGGACGACCTCCTGAATGCGCTCGACCGCTACACGAGGGACATCAACAGCCTGGCCGAGCTTGGTCTTGTAGACGAGACGTCCGGTGGGCTGCTGGTCACCTCGGGCGAAAGCGACGAGCCCATCGTCCGGTACGTCACCTCAATGCTCGAGCAGGCCGTGGGCAACAGGGCGTCCGATATCCACGTGCAGCCGACGGACGGCGACCTGCGTATCCGGTACCGCATTGACGGGGTGCTGCACGACATCGAGACGGTGCCGCAGAGCGCGATGCCCGCGCTTGTTTCCCGCATCAAGGTCATGGCCTCGATGGACATTGCCGAGCGCCGCCTGCCGCAGAGCGGCCGCATCACCTTTGCCCATGGGACGCGCACGGTGGACCTGCGAGTTGCGACCCTGCCGACGGTGTGGGGCGAAAAGGTTGTCCTGCGCGTGCTTGACGCCGAGCGCATCGAGCTGGACCTGGCCAAGCTGGGGTTCAGCGACCGCAACTTCTCCGCGTTCTCCACGTCGCTCCATCAGCCACACGGGATGGTGCTGGTCACCGGTCCGACGGGCTCCGGGAAGTCGACCACCCTGTACGCAGCGCTCACCGCAATCGGGCGGCCCGAGGTCAACATCATCACGGTGGAGGATCCGGTCGAGTATCGGCTTCCTGGCGCGAACCAGATCCAGATCAACGCCAAGGCGGGGCTGACATTTGCCGCTGTGCTGCCGGCCATCCTGCGCTCCGACCCCGACGTTGTGTTGATTGGTGAGATCCGCGACCGAATAACCGCGCAACTGGCGGTTGAGGCGTCGCTCACTGGGCACCTTGTGCTCTCGACCCTGCACACCAATGACGCGCCGAGCGCCGTCAGCAGGCTCGTGGAAATGGGTATCGAGCCGTTCCTGCTTGGGTCGTCGCTTGATTCGGTGGTTGCGCAGCGCCTTGTTCGCCGGCTGTGTGATTGGTGCAAAGAGGAATACGCCCCACTCGACGAGGAGTTGGACTCGCTGCGGTGGGGGGATCTGTCAGCGCCGATACCGTCATCCTTGTGGCGGGCGGTCGGCTGCCGCGTCTGCTCCCAGACCGGGTACCGCGGCCGTTTCGCGATCCACGAGGTAATGCCCGTCACCAGCGAGATTGAGCGGCTCACCGTGTCTGGCGCGTCCACCCAGGATCTCCGTCTGGCGGCCGTTGGTGACGGGATGGTGTCTCTGCGCGAAGACGGTTTGATCAAGGCCGCCGAGGGGATCACCTCCGCGGTCGAGGTGCTGCGCGTCGCGCATTGACAAATCGTTACAAAAGAACACCGCGGCGTCTTAGGTGACATGCCGAAACTT
>Ga0247814_10001146_pt1 | contig 16419 bp, 8 predicted proteins | sample UWRJL179409R1_FD_179947 | JGI IMG/M metagenome (GOLD analysis project Ga0247814, IMG submission 179947) | Plant litter microbial communities from Arlington Agricultural Research Station in Wisconsin, United States - UWRJ-L179-409R-1 | ecosystem: Environmental > Terrestrial > Plant litter >...
CAAGCCAGTGGTCATGCCTAATTTTTTCATGTCTTCCGCATACGAAACTGCGTGGCGCAATCCGTAGAACAAACCTAAACCGGTGGCTTCGCGACGACCGCGGATACCGCCTTGGCTGATCGGTTTACCCGTTACACAACCCAAAGAATCGATTTCCAAGTGGTTGAATGCGGCATATGTATCGGCAATCCAAGCCATCTCACGCTCCCCTGTTCCATAATCCGGAGCGGGAACATCGATACCTGGACCAATGAAATTCTTTTTAATTAATTCGGTGGTATAACGGCGTGTAATTTTTTCCAACGTATCCACATCATATTTACGTGGGTTGATTTTGATACCGCCTTTTGCACCACCGAACGGTACATCCACCAAAGCACATTTGTACGTCATCAAAGCGGCCAAAGCCATTACCTCGTCTTGGTTTACATGATCGCTATAACGGATACCGCCTTTGGTAGGCGTTTTGTGGTGACTATGCTCCACACGGTAAGCCTCTATCACCTCTACTTTATCTCCCACTTTTACCGGGAATTTCATACGGTATACACTGTTGCAATATTTAATTTGGTCCAGTACACCTGCATCCGCATTTACATAAGCCGTAGCTTTATCGAAGTACTTCAATACATCCTCAAAAAAGCTATTCTCGCGCTGTTCTTTCAATTTCTTGGCCATAAGACAATCAATACTTTTATTTAGAATATCAACTCAAATTCGAGGCCAAATGTATTAAGTTTTCTAACTCAAAAATTTTTGGTATGCATGCATCCCAATTTCCAAAACATAAACCAAATAAAAACCCCATTTCAATTAAGAAATGGGGTTTCCATAAGTATCTAAATATTAAAACTGTACTGAGTATTGTAAACAGAAATACCTAGGTGCTTCCGGAGCTAATGGCCTAAGCGCATATACCCTGTTTGCAACGTTATTTACGATAAAGTTAACTTTATGTCCCGGATGCACTTCGTAACCGATACGGGCATCAAACACATAATCGCCACCTTTTGTACGCGACTCGTCGATCCCTGTTATACCAAAAGCCTTGAATAAGTAGAAGGCATTATCTACATTTTTCATCATACTGTTATAACGGCAGCTAACCCCCACCATTAATTTTTTATATACAAATTCCACATCGGCCCTCACCAAATGGTGGAAACGATATTTCAACATGTCGCCTTTCGGGTTATTGATGGTATCGCTGGTGTTACGGTTGGTCAATTGTTTGCCTTGGCTATCCTCGCCATACACCAAATTCGGATTGTCTACCTTAGGGTTTGTGTATGTGTAACCGATCAACACGTTCATGGTTAAATCCTTGGTCAGCTTACCCGTTCCCATAATGGAGGCTTCCGCACCCCAAACACGAGATTTGCCAATGTTGATGGAACGGAAACCCAATCCAAAAAGCGGGTCTGAAAAACTACCCCATTGGGCAAATGTAAACTCGATGGTGTTGTTAAACCTTTGGTAGAATGCGGCAGCATCAAAATAACCCATGAACTTGCCCAGTTTGAAACCTTGTTTGATACCTACCTCAAAGTTCATACTTTGCTCAGGTGATAAAATAGGGTTTGGATATACCTGTGCCGGGCCTACATTGGTTTTCACGAAACGCTCAGCAATGGTAGGAAAACGATATCCTTGGCCGAATGAGGCGCGGATATATGTCTCTTCTGCCGCTTTATAGTTGATACCCAAACGGAATACCGGAAGAAATTTATTGTTGAGGTTATTCTCGCTAAAAATGATGTTTGTATCTCTGCTGGCAACACCACCGGCAGCGGTATCCACCAAAGTATAGTTATCGTATTTACCGATGTTGAACATTTCCAGACGGAAACCACCGGATATGGTCAAACGTTTGAAAAATTTCTTTTCCACCTGCATATAGAAGGCCAAGTTGGTATTGTCCGTCCTGATTCTATTGGTTCTGATACTATCAAAAGGGGCAGCAACCGGCGGCGGAGAACCGGCAAACAATTGTGCCTTACCCATAGTATAAGTAGCCATTACACCCGGCGTAATACTGAAATCCCTGATCTTGGGGAATACGATGCGGGCTTGGTACTCACCAAAAAACAATTGGCTTGAGTTACCTTGGTTATTAGAGTTGTTATTGTCCAAGTAAAAATAACGTAGGCGTAAACTTTGCGACGAGCCTCCTTTATGCTGGTAGGTAACGTATGGATCTACGTGAAAAACCGTCTGCAAGGTGCGGGTAGTGGTACCCGACAATGAACGATAGGTTGAATCACCATTCGGGCCTGCCCATATAAACGAACTACCCGACTCTGAATACATAAAGTTACCGTTGATACCCCAAGCCAGGCCTTCCACGCTTCTTACACGGTGACGGAAATTAAAGTTGGCACGTGCACGGTTGTCAAACTCGCCCGAGTTACTTTGGTCTGAGAAGCCGGCACTGTCCGCTTTGGCAGGTCCCATATATCCTCTTTCCTTGAACAGGTTACCACCGACAACCAAGTCAAACTCGTTGTGTTTTCCCAACTTTCTTGAATGGAGGAAGCTTAAGCCGCTATTAAACGGAAGGTTTGGCGCCTGGTTCCATTTACGGTCCTTAGGTAGGTTAAAGATACCTCCAAAAAAGGTTACTTTGGTTTTAGGCTTGTTCCCCGGATACGCGGAACGGATGTTGATTACACCGGCCAAGGCACCCGACCCGTACAATACGGATGCGGCACCTTTTACCACCTCGATCTGCTCAATATTTTCTACCGGAATGAATCCCCATGTAGGACGACCCGCATCACCAGAAAGCAATGGCAAATCATCCACCAGAACCATTACGCGGCTACCGGCACCAAAGCTATAGCCAGAACCGCCACGTAATTGCGGCTCGCTGTCCACAATAATCAGACCTGGGGTTTGTTGCAATGCTTGGTCGGCACTGGTTGCATTTTTATTTTCGATAATGTTTGGGCGGATTACATCCAACGATACCGTTACCTCTTCAATACGCTTCTCGTATTTCCCTTCGGTTTTGGTAAAGGTCCCCAATTCAACCCCTTTCGGAAGTTGGAAATCGAACACTTTGGTTTCTCCCGCGGTAACGGTGATGGTTTCTTCCTTCAATGTAAATCCGATGGACGAGGCTTGCACCTTATACGTACCGGCATTTACCTTAAATTCGTATTTCCCGTCGATGTCTGTCGTTGCACCAGTGGCCGTGCCTGGGATGGCTACGCTGGCGAAAGGCACCGAAGATTGGTCTTCGGCAGAAATTACCTTTCCTTTGATTGTAGCCTGTTGTGACCAACCGACCATGCATAACGCTGAAAAAGTTAGCAGCGTAATAATTTTCTTCATAGAAATACGAGTTTGAGTCTTAAATTTAGCGTGCCAAAATATGAATTAAAAACCAAACTAAACTTTGCAAACCGAAAATTTAAAATTCGCACTGGCTTTATCCCAGGTTTCGGGCATAGGCAAACAAACCCTTAAGTTTATTGCCGATGAATTCAGAAACCTTTCGGATGTGTTCGATTTACCTGTATCGGAAATATCGGATCGTACTGGTTTTAAGGCCGAATGGACAGAAAAAATAAGAAAAGACGCAGATTTTTCCTTTGCCAAAAAAGAGATGGAATTTTGTGAAAACAGCAACATCAAAATCCTCTTGCACGGGCAAGCAGATTATCCCGGTAGATTATTATATTGTCAAGATGCGCCTGCATTGTTGTTTTCCAAAGGAAATATACCTTATGACGCCAAACGTTGGTTGGCCATCGTGGGTACCCGAAAAGCAACCCCATATGGCAAAGATTGGTGCAAAAAACTCATTGAGGAGTTGGCAGAGCTTAGGCCCGTCATCGTAAGTGGGTTGGCACTGGGCATTGATATTACCGCACATCGTGCCGCCATGGACAACGAATTGCCTACCATCGGCATATTGGGCCACGGATTAGACAGCATGTATCCCGGAAGCCATTTGCAGACTTCCGTCCGTATGCAAGCCAACGGGGGTTTGATGAGCGAATATCCGAAGGGAACAAAACCCGACGCACAAAATTTCCCCGAAAGGAACCGTATCATTGCCGGAATGACGGACGGTGTAGTTGTGGTAGAAGGCGCCGAAAGCGGAGGCGCCATGATTACGGCAGATATTGCCTTCTCGTACAGCCGTGAGGTAATGGCTTTACCGGGCCGTGCGGATGATACTTGGTCGAAAGGATGTAATGCGCTCATTAAGTACAATAAAGCTTCGCTAGTGGAAAATGCCGAAGACGTATGCCGCGTGATGGGCTGGAAGATTAAACCGGACGGGCGCAGAAAAAAAGCAACCGAGTTATTTCCGGTGCTGGAAAAGGAAGAAGATACACTGTATTCCATCCTGCGCGACAAAGGCCCTTTCCATGTGGACGAACTTTGCCTGTTGAGCGGCTTTACGCAAGGCGAAGTAGCGGTGAATCTTTTAAACCTCGAATTGAAAGGGTTGGTGAGTACGTTGCCCGGAAAGGTTTTTAAGGTCAGATAGGCTATTTTTCCAATGCCCCTATATCGGGCGAGCCATCTGCCAGACGGTTTTTGCCTTCCAGGTCAAACCATGCCTTGGGCGAAGCTTGCGTCCTTTGGTAATTACCGGCATTGATGAGTGGTGACCCATCCAATAAATGGTAGTCATTCCATCCGGTAGCCGTAAATTTATAATCTACATTTTTAATGATATTGATAAATCTGTTGGTCGGAGGAACATATTTATTATCCAACGTAAAGGCACAATTTTCAAACAGATAATCGAATGTACCCCCACCCAAGCTGTCTACGACGAGTTCGTTCAGTTGGTTGCCGGTAACCACGGAATTATACATGCGGAATTTTAGGTTATTGGCAAATGTGCTGTCGTTTCGTTTAAAACCATCCCCAATCAATAGGCTCGGGTTTGGCCTACCGGTTCCGGGCCAAAAATTCACCAGGGAGCAGTGTGTAAATAAATAATCGCCCCCAAAGGTACAAGCCACGCCACCTTGTCCGCAGTTGGACACGCGAAGGTTTGTCGCTTCCAGGTTGAAGCTTTGGGCATAAATTCCCAAAGAGGTCATGTTCTCGATGATGACGTTTTCCAACGTTACTTTTCTGGGTGATGATACGTCGTAAAAATTAAGTGGCTGCATGTTGACGCCAATGGTCCCGTTTTTAATTTTGGTATGCCGGATGATGTTATCGGTTTTTCCGTTAAAGAAAACAAGGCCGCCCCATTGTCCTGGAATTTCGGAGGTAGACAACATTTGGTTGGTTCCGGAAAGTACCACTTCGTTGTTTTGTTCACCCAAAATTTGCAACGTTCCGTCTTCATAAATCCACATGTCGGCGTTTTTAAAGAAATGGACACGCGTACCGGCTGCTATGGTGAGTTTACAATCTGAATCTACGATGACTCGCCCCACAACCACATAAGGTTTTCCTGGAACCCAAGTTTCGTTACACACCCGACGATACGGAAATTTACCGCCATTGCTTAGGTTCAATGTATCGTTTGGGTAGAGATAAATGGCATCGTTGCCTGCGGCCACTAACGACACGCCATCCAAATTGCCATTATACGAAAACATGACGCTATCGGTCTGGAACAAACTTCCGGTAGAACCCGAAGGGTCTATCGTGGCTTCCACAAAAACATAAATGCTGTCTCCGGCCGCAATCTCAATGTCTTCCAACATGCTTCCGGCTTCCCCATCCACCACCATCCTAAATTTGGATGCCGTGCCTCCGGCCATATACACTTTATCCAACAGTAAGTTTTCCTTCGTAGCGTTTCGGACCATAAACACTTCTGTACTGGTACCTATCTGCGTAAACGTACTGTCGAAAAACACTTGCTGACGTGAATATTTCAGCTTCAACGAAGCGTCGGAGGAAAACATATCTCTACGACACGCTGTAAAAGCCAACGTGCATAATGAGATGAGGATGAATATATGTCTCGAAAATTTCAAAATAAACGGCTCTATACGGCAAATGTAATAAACTGCATCAGACAGTTCCTAAAACTAATCAAACGGCGCTTTATTGTGTATGATATAACCAATATTAAACATAAGTGAATAAGGTCTTTGTGCCCCATGGTAATAATTGAACACCAGACTCACGGGCCCTACCGGTGTGTGATAGATCAATCCGCCGCTGGCCAAAAATCTCGTGCGGAAAAAATAATTTCCCCAAGCCGCCGTCAAATCGGGCTGTTTACGGATTTCTCGTATCGGTTGGAAAACATGCCCTTCTGCACGGAATTCAAAATTTTTGGTAATGTTGGTCACCACATGGGCTCCCAATGCCAAATACTGTGGGCTCCGGAACTCCTCTATGAACAACGTTTGCGATTCGGGTGTGGGCGAAAACTGGCGGGACATGATGAGCGAAGAATTATAGTTGGAGAAAAACGGCTGGATGGAGTAAAAGAATTCCCCAGAGAGTCCCGGCCTCACACGTTTATATTTCAAAAAATATTTCTCGAACCTGACGCGGAATTGTACCCACCAACGGTTGGCTCCCGCCAGGGTCATGGAATCGGCAGATGTGCTGCCCGGATAATTGAATTCCAGCCCATTGATATACCTTAACGATGCACCCAAATATCCGCCACGGGATGCATATTGCTTCCGATCCAAGCTATTTTGCTCATATGTCACATAGGCTTGTCCGGCACGAAAAATAGTTCTGTCTGCCGTATCTGTTTGGCTAAACAAGGCTGTTTGGTAATAATCGTTTTGCTGATATACAAACGTTCCGCCAATCAACAATTTGCCTCTGTTGGTAAGCGGAAGACCCAGCGTCAATCCGGCTTCGTGTGTATTCATGAGCACACTACTGGGCCTTATTTTTTCAATGACTACGCCAAAAGTCCGGAAATAATTATACCGGTTATAGGTGTATCTCGGTTCAAGAAAGAATGGCGTTTTGGAAGGGAAATCGAACCTAAAACCTACCCGTGCGGAGTTATAGACACGGCCAAAATAGGCGTTGCCGTATACGGACATGGCATTGGACCAAAGCCTTTTGTAACGAAAACCCACAAAAGCCGTATTGATCGGTTTCCACGAAAGGTTACCGCCGATCTGCACTTCAAAGGATTCGTCGGGCTTTACGCGCAGATACAGATCGTATTTACCGGATGGCGGATCATACAGGGCAACCGGATATATATCCTTGATTTTTTCGTCGGCCACCAAACGGAAATATTGGCGTTTCAGGCTCCCGGAAGGAATGCTGTCCAGGCCTTTATCCGTCAATAATTTTTTTACGTAGGAAGCCTGTATTTTTTTCAGTCCGGTAAAATAGATGTCCTTAAAGACAACCGGCTTCTGTTTCGAGCGGAAAGCGGCACGTTTGGCCTCCAATTGGGCCGGGTCGCTTCTTGAATGTACAAACATTTTTAGACTGTCCATTTTCTCGATGGTGGCCCTCGCCCCTTCTTTTATCGACTCTTCGTTTTGCGTAAAGTCAAAAACTGTCACATCCACATTAGGCTCTATGATGATCATGTTCTGGCAGATGGGATCATAATTCGTGCTACCCATCACCATGTATTTGATGTACGAAATTAAATCGTCTTCGCCGGGTTCACCGCCTCCGCGCCCCGCCACATTACTGCCGATGATGATGTCCGGATTAAAATCCCGGTCAATCACATCCGCCGGAAAATTGTTATACAAACCACCATCAAACATCAATACATCGTTCACCTTAATGGGCCTGATGTATAATGGATAAGTGGCAGATGCCCGAATGGCCGGCGACAGGTTTCCGTTACGGAAGACAACCTGCCTCTTATTTTTTATGTCGCCACCTACGCAACGGAAGGGAATAAAAAGACTATCAAAATCATAATCTGCGGCGGCAATGGCCGGAGAGGTCAATTCCATCAACGCATAATCCAGGTTATATGCCGATACCACATTGGTGGGTAGTGATGTTCTGAAGGTGGAATCCAGGTTAAGTTTTAGGTTTAGGAAAGAGGCATTGGGCTCCTGCTTTTTGAAATAGTAAACATATTTATCGTTCATGACCCCCGTAACCAGATACCTAAAATCGGGATCCATCACCAGTAATTCCAATTCGTCGGGACTGTAGCCGCAACTGTACAAACCGGCCACCAATGCCCCCATGGATGTTCCGGCAATATAATCTATGGGAATATTATTTTTTTCCAACTCGCGTAGTACGCCGATATGGGCAATACCCAAGGCACCGCCACCAGATAGGACCACCCCCACTTTTTGCGAAAATGAGCGATAGGAGCTAATGCACAATATAAAAAACAGGGTTAATTTTAGAAGGTTTCCTTTCATCTAGCCACAAAAATACTATCCACACCAAGTTTACCCAAAATTAAGGGGAAATGAAACATAAATTTAACGTTATTGGAAATAATCGCCTCAAGCAAGGAAACATTATCCCTAGTATTAGGTATCGACTTAAAAATGCCTGTGATTGAAAAAGATGTACATTTAACCATTCTTTTATTTGAATTTTCGAAGGCATGAAAAAATATGTAGGCTTGCTCCTATTCATCACTTTGGCTTGTTTATCCAGCTTACAGGCACAAATCAGCGAAGCGGTTATCCAACAAAATGCCCTTGCGGCAGCACCAAAATATAAACTGTCTGAAGCTGACGTAAAGGATTACCTCATATCGGATAATTACACACGGACAAACGGCAATTCATACGTGTATCTGGTGCAGACGGTGCATGGGTATGAAGTATTCAACGCCATCATGCAACTACATTTTACGGCAGATGGAAAAATGGCCTATTCCAATTCTCGTTTTATCGTAGGTAAGAATTCGAAAACAAATACTTCCACGCCAATCATTACGGCCGAAACCGCATTGAAAAATGCGGCCGTCGAAATCGGGATCGATGCGGATAAGATCATCGTGAAGACCGAGCCTTCGGAACAAAAAAATAAATCGCTGTTGGTTAGCGAAATCCTTTTCAACCGACCGGTACGGGCCTCCTTGGGTTACGAAATTATAGGAGAAAGACTGGTTTTGGTACATAAACTCATCGTGGAACCGCGTGGCACATCAAACATGTTTAACGTACGGGTGGATGCGCAAACGGGAAAGGTCGTCAAAATAAACAACCGCACCCTATCATGTAATTTCGGGACCCGTCCACACACAGGAAAAAGCCATACAGAGTTCTGCGAAAACGATTTTATTTCCCCCTTGAAAATACATGCGGCGGCAACTTACAACGCCTATCCATTGGGTGTCGAAAGCCCCATCCACGGTAGCCGTCAACTATTGACCTCCGTAGAAAACCCCGCAGCCTCCCCATTCGGATGGCATGACGTAGATGGCATTCCCGGGGAAGATTTTACCATTACCCGCGGAAACAACGTATTTACCTATGAAGACCAAAATAACGAGGACGACCCAACCTTCTCTTATTCTCCCGACGGGGGCGCCGGCCTAAATTTTAATTACCCGCTGAACTTTTCCCTACCCCCGGTACAAAACATGGATGCCTCGCTGACCAATCTCTTCGTATGGAATAATTTTATGCATGACGTTACCTATTTCTACGGATTTGATGAGGTAAGCGGAAATTTCCAGGCCAATAATTATGGGAATGGCGGTGAGGCAGACGATTTTGTACATGCCCAAGGATTTGATGGCGGAGGCACCAACAATGCCAACTTCGGCACGCCGGAGGATGGATGGAATCCTGTGATGCAAATGTACTTGTGGTACCATGAAACGGGAAATGTTTTTAATGTGAACTCCCCTTCGGTCATTGCCGGACTATATCAATCGGGCTCAGCCACTTTTGGCCCATCCGTACCCGTAACGCCCATTACCGCCAATTTGGTATTGATGCAAGGCAACAACGGGCCAGCCTCGCAAGGTTGTGGAACCATCACCAACGCGGCGGCGCTAAACGGAAGAATAGCCTTGGTAGACCGTGGTAATTGTACCTTTGTAGATAAAGCGTTAAGGGCCCAAAATGCCGGTGCCATTGCCATGGTGCTCATCAACAACCAAGGCGGCGGACCGCCTACCATGGGAGGAACAGACAACGGAGTAAATATTCCCTGCATCAGCATTACCCAAACCACCGGAAACCTCATTAAGGCACAGTTGCTCAACGGAGCCGTAAATGCCAGCATTGGCGGTGTGGTGGAAGAAGCGGTGTATGATTGTTCTTATGACAATGGGATTGTTAGCCATGAATATGGGCACGGGGTTTCAACCCGGTTAACGGGCGGTCCACAAAATTCAGATTGTTTACAAAACGAAGAACAGGCCGGCGAAGGTTGGAGCGATTTCTTTTCGTTGGTAATGACGGAAAAACCGACCAGCGCTCTCAGCGACGTACGTGGCATCGGCAATTATGCCGATAACGGCGGCGTGAATGATCCGGGCATTAGGCCGTATCCGTACACTTCAGATATGACCATCAATCCGCTGACCTATGAGGATATTGACGGGCTCTCCGTTCCCCATGGCGTGGGCTCCGTTTGGTGTACCATGATTTGGGATTTATACCTAAACTTGGCTGCCGCCCGTGGCCATACGCACAATGTATATTCCACTACCGGCGGAAATAACATCGCCATACAATTGGTGATGGAAGGTTTGCGCCTACAGCCTTGTAATCCCGGATTCGTGGACGCACGCGACGCCATTTTGCAGGCAGACCAAACTTTGTATGCCGGCGCTAACCAATGCATCATTTGGAAAGCATTTGCCAGACGCGGGCTGGGATTTAGTGCGACGCAAGGAAGCAGTGATTTTGTGGGAGACGAAAATGAAGCATTCGATTTGCCGCCCAGCTGCTCTGCCAGCGATGTAGATTTTGTGGCCAATACCACTTCTGCCTGCGTGAATACACCCGTGTCATTCCAAAATTTGGTCATTCCGGCCGCCACTTCTTATAATTGGACGTTTGCCGGCGGTACACCAGCCACATCCAGTGCAGCCAACCCTACGGTTACCTATGCCAATACCGGAAATTATACAGTAACGCTAACGGCTACCAATGCCAACGGAACGGCAACCACCACCAAACAGAATTACATACAGATAGCACAATCCTTAACCTACACCGTAAACACCACGACCACTTTCGGAGGAAATACGGGAACGGCTACCGTTTCGGGTTTATCGGGAATCGGGCCTTATACGTATTCATGGAACGGTTTTCCAAGCGTAACGGGTGCCTCCAATACAGGATTGACCGCCGGCTCCTATTCGGTAACGGTAACGGATTTGTCGGGTTGTTCGTCCACACAGAATTTTGTGATCCATAGCACTGCCGGAATCGAATCGGAACCGTTATATACCATCGAAATTTTTCCCAATCCCACTTCGGATATGTTATACATCACATCCAATGAAAATAACATCATCCGTTCGGTAACGATTAGCGATATTTCAGGCAAACAGATTTCAAACCAAGTATTGAATGCCACCAATACCAATTTAGATGTATCTGCATTGGCTGCGGGTATGTACATGGTACATGTAGAAGTGGGGGAGAATTTATTGGTGAAGCGATTTGTGAAGAAATGATAACATCGAACGGGCAATACAAATGCCCGACGAATCCTCCAAATAAGACTTCCTGAACCGGTTTATACTGAATCAAAGTAATGAAGGTTTACCACTATAGGTACATCAACTTCCCGCCACCGGAATCACCACTTCGTTGATGAGTTTTTCCATATATACCGGCGCAAACATCATACGGCTCCCGTACCACGAAAACATTTCCCCATCCACCAATACCACGGAGGCTTCGGGCAGCATTTTCTCTATTTCTTCAAAATGTTTTTCTTTGAATGGATAAGGTTCCGAGCTCAATAAAATCAATTCGGGATTGGCGGCTTTTAAATCATCTTCGGTAATTTCCGGATAGCGTCCTTCGCAGACGGCAAATACGTTTTCCATACCACAATGCTCCATCATGTCGTGGATGAACGTATCTCTGTTTACGCCCATATAAGGTTTACGCCAAATCAAATAGGCGGTTCTCGGTTTTCTTTTTGCGGTGGGAAGTTTTGCAAAGCCTTCGTTTATCTTGTCGATCACAAAATCGGCCTCTTCCTTTTTGTTCACCAACTCGCCCACTTCCAAAATCATCTTCTTACATTCTTCCAGGTTGCGTACATCGCTAATCCATACGGGAAAATGCTGCTTCAGCTTCAGGATAAGATCCTCGTCGTTCTCTTCCTTGTTGGCAATGATCAAATCGGGGTTCAGCACTTTGATGGCTTCTATATGGAAAGATTTTGTTCCTCCCACCTGGGTTTTTTTCTCCACTATCTCCTGCGGATGGATACAGAATTTAGTAACGCCGTACAGTTTATCCTGCAAGCCTAAATCGCAAATCAGTTCCGTTTGGGATGGCACAAGAGACACGATGCGCAACGGGTTTTCCGGCACATTGATCATGTATCCCATCTGGTCTTTTACTAATTTGCGTTTTAGCATAATACTTTCAAAATATCGTGGCGTGTGATGATAAAGGTGGAATCCGTCTTGAAATCGCGTACCAAAACGGCCGGATTATCAGACGTAATCATCCTCGAAAGATCGGCAATCGACGTAGAAATATCAGCAAAAGGAAACGCGGGTTGCATCACCGTTTCTACCGTTTGGCCTTTCAATTCCGGTTTTTCGGTAATCATTTTGAAGAGCTGGCTTTCATTCAACGAACCTACGATACGTTGGTTACGCGTCACCGGAATCTGAGAGATATCGCGGTTGCTCATCATGCGCACGGCTTCGCTGATTTTCACGTCGGCTTCTACCGTCACCAATTCAACACCCGCATTCATGTCCACCAAATCTTTGGCGGTTTGGCCGGCTTCGTTTATATAACCTTTCATACGCATCCAATCGTCATTGAACATCTTGCCCAAATAGCGCGAGCCATGGTCGTGGAATATAACAACCACTAAATCATCTTTAGTCAGTTTATCCTTCATCTGGAGTAAACCGGCAATGGCAGAACCCGCGGAGTTTCCGGCCCAAATGCCTTCTTTACGCGTCAATTCCTTGGTATAGATGGCGGCATCCTTATCCGTTACCTTTTCAAAATGGTCAATCAATTTAAAATCGACGTTAGCCGGTAAAAAATCCTCTCCGATACCTTCCGTTACGTACGGATAGATTTCGTTTTTATCGAAAATGCCCGTCTCATGATATTTTTTGAAAACCGAACCGTATGTATCTATTCCCCAAATCTGGATATTCGGATTTTTCTCTTTTAGGTAGCGTGCGGTACCACAAATCGTTCCGCCCGTGCCTACGCCTACCACCAAGTGGGTGATTTTGCCTTCCGTCTGCTCCCAAATTTCGGGGCCGGTGGATTCGTAATGTGCCTGTGAATTGCTCAAGTTATCATATTGGTTCGGTTTCCATGCATTCGGCACCTCATTCACCAAACGTGAAGAAACAGAATAGTAGGAACGCGGATCTTCGGGATCCACATCGGTCGGGCAAACGATGACGTCGGCACCAAATGCTTTCAACGCATCCACTTTTTCTTTGGATTGCTTATCGGTAGTGGTAAAAATGCATTTATAACCTTTGATGATGGCGGCAATAGCCAATCCCATCCCCGTGTTTCCGGAGGTACCTTCGATGATGGTTCCGCCTGGCTTTAGCGCACCGGATTTTTCGGCGTCTTCCACCATCTTCAAGGCCATACGGTCTTTGATGGAGTTGCCCGGATTGAAAGTCTCAATTTTGGCGACCACCGTAGCCGGAATATCTTTTACGATACTATTCAATTTGACCATGGGCGTATTGCCAATGGTTCCCAATATATTTTCGAAGTATTTTGGCATATTTCAATTATTCGGGTGCAAAGGTAAGCGATTTAAGGGAAGTAATATAACCTTAAATCTGGTGATGATTTGGCTCGGTATCTAAAAACAAAATCCCCAAAAGGATAACCTTTTGGGGATTTGTATTTATTTATTTTTTCAGTCCAACACTACATCTTGATGACGCGTGTCAATGTCTGCTGTCCATTGTTCAATGTAACGCGCACCAGGTAAATGCCACTCGGCATAGAAGTCAAGTCTAATTTACCTACATTCAAATGCAGTTGGTATTTTTTACCTGAAATATCCATTACATCAATCGATTGAATCACACCGTCCGTTTGGATGTAAACATAATCCAACGTTGGATTAGGATACACCGTCACATCAATGTTTTTGATCTCATTCTCCGTAATCGATACGCCATAAACCGGCACACAGGCCGATGTATCCGTACAGCCGTCTTGTGTAACCACCACAGCATAATCACCGTTGGCAGTTACTATATAGCTTTGGGACGTAGCACCGGAGATAGGCGTCAGGTTGCTACAATTTAACCATTGGTAAGTCGCTCCATTCGCTTCCGAGGCTATCACAAACCCGTTGGTTTCCACGTTTACATTCACGGTTTTAATCGTCAAGTGTAAAGTAACGATGCTATCGCAACCCGCCGCATTGACAAATGTTTGCGTATATGTACCGCTTGTGTTATAGGTTTGTGCATTCAACGTAAAGCTTCCACAGGCTGTCTCCGTCAAGCTGGAACCCGTAGGTTGCTTGATGGTCAAGTTCAACGTCACTATACTATCGCAACCGGCCGCATTCTCGAAAGTTTGCGTATAAACCCCGCTAGCCGTGTAGGTTTGTCCGTTCAACGTATAGTTTCCACAAGCTACTTGCGTAAGTGATGTAGCCGTTGAATGGTTGATGGTTAATACAACCGTGAAGTTCCAGTCACAACCTACCTGATTGGTCAATACTTGCGTATACGTACCAGATTCCGTGTAAGTCTGTCCATTCAGCGTATAGCTATCGCAACCAGTAGCCGTTAACGTATAGCTTGTTGAATAGTTGATGGTCAAGTCCAACGTAATTGTACTGTCGCAACCTACCGCATTAGGTCTCACTTGTGTATAGGTACCACTCGCGGTATAAGTAGTTCCATTCAACGTGTAACTATCACAAGCCGTGGCACTCATGGACGAAGCTGTAGCATAGTTCACCGTCAGGTTCACCGTCAACGTACTGTCACAACCACTTGCATTAGGCAAGGTTTGGACGTAAGTGCCGCTTGTCGTGTAAGTCGTGCCATTTAGCGTATAACTATCACAAGCCGTGGCGGCAAACGTAAATGCCGAAGCATAATTCACCGTCAGATTCAACGTAATCGTGCTGTCGCAACCGCCCGCATTCGTCAATGTTTGCGTATATGTACCGCTCGTGTTGTAAGTCGTTCCGTTCAGTGTATAGCTATTACATGCCGTAGCCGTAATAGAAGATACCGCCAGAGCCGGCTGTGTGATCGTAAATGATTGTGTAGCCTGACACAGATTGACATCCTGGATGGTTACCGTGTAAGTACCGGCAGATAAGCCGGAAGCTGTCGCCGCAGTACCACCGCTAGGAGACCAAGAATAAGTATAAGCTCCCGTTCCACCAGTCACCGTTACCGAGGCTGAACCCGTAGATAAACCGTTACAAGACACGTTGACTTGCGAAGATGTAGCTACTAATGCATCTGGTTGGGTAATTGTTACCGGTAATACTTTTGTACAGCCGTTCGCGTCAGTCGCCGTCACTGTATAGGTTCCGGCAGACAATCCGCTGATGGCTGTCGTACCATCGCCCGTAGGGGTGCCCGGCGTCCAATCGTAAGTGATCGTGCCCGTACCGCCCGTAACCGGAGTAACCGTAGCCGATCCGTTCGATCCGCCATTACAAGATACGTTCGTGGAAGATGTCAACGCTAAGCCCACAAGGGCCGTCGGTTCCGTAATCGTCACCGGCAATGTTTTCGTACAGCCATTCGCGTCAGTCCCAGTAACGGTATATGTACCGGCCAAAAGCCCGGTGATGGAAGTCGTTCCGTCACCCGTTGGGGTACCCGGCGCCCAATCGTATGTAATGGTTCCCGTACCACCCGTAACAGGAGTAACCGTAGCCGATCCGTTCGATCCGCCATTACAAGATACGTTCGTGGAAGATGCCAACGCTAGGCCCACAAGGGCCGTAGGTTCCGTAATCGTCACAGGCAACGTTTTCGTACAGCCGTTCGCGTCGGTCGCAGTAACGGTATATGTACCGGCCAAAAGCCCGGTGATGGAAGTCGTTCCGTCACCCGTTGGGGTTCCCGGGGCCCAATCGTACGTGATCGTTCCCGTACCGCCCGTGACAGGCGTAACCGAAGCAGATCCGTTCGAACCACCATTACATGATACATTCGTGCTCGCCGTAAGCGCAAGGCCCGCAAGGGCCGTCGGTTGTGTAATCGTCACAGGCAACGTTTTCGTACAGCCGTTCGCGTCGGTCGCAGTAACGGTATATGTACCGGCCAAAAGCCCGGTGATGGAAGTCGTTCCGTCACCCGTTGGGGTACCCGGCGTCCAATCG
>Ga0247814_10001147_pt1 | contig 16417 bp, 13 predicted proteins | sample UWRJL179409R1_FD_179947 | JGI IMG/M metagenome (GOLD analysis project Ga0247814, IMG submission 179947) | Plant litter microbial communities from Arlington Agricultural Research Station in Wisconsin, United States - UWRJ-L179-409R-1 | ecosystem: Environmental > Terrestrial > Plant litter >...
GATGTAACATTGGCCAAAAATGGTATGGAAGGTTTTGAGAAGTTTAAAAAAGACAACTACGACCTTTGCATACTGGATGTAATGATGCCTTATAAAGACGGATACACGCTGGCACGTGAAATACGTGAAAAAAACAAAGAAGTGCCTATTATTTTCCTTACAGCAAAATCTATGAAAGAGGATGTGCTTAAAGGTTATAAAGTGGGTGCAGATGATTATCTAAACAAACCTTTTGATTCTGAGGTGCTTTTAATGAAAATTAAAGCCATTATACAGAGAAAAGCATCTGAAACTAAAACTGATAACTCTAAATTTGAGTTCCAGATAGGTAAATTGCACCTAAACTCTAAATTGCGTTTCCTTACTTTTGAGAACGAAGAGCCTATAAAGCTTTCTCCGAAAGAAAATGAACTGCTTAAAATGCTTGCCCTGCATGAAAATGACCTTATGCCAAGGGAGCTTGCATTAACCAAGATTTGGAGAGATGATAACTACTTTACATCAAGGAGTATGGACGTTTACATTGCTAAACTGAGAAAGTACCTTAAAGTAGATGAAGATGTAGAGATACTAAACATTCACGGCGAGGGCTTCAGGCTTGTTGTAAAAAACAAAGTGGCTGAAGAAAAATAAGAACAGGAAACTGTTTAATTCAGGAGATTCTTTTTTTACTCTTAGGTGGCGTTGCAAATTTGCATGCTGTTCTAACGTAAGGGAGAATCTCTTTTTTTTGTTTTGCATTTTGGCTGGAGAAGAGATCTCACTAAAATTTTACACAAATTTTAAATCAGCCCCAAAAACTGTTTACTGAGACTGCAAACTAAATTACTTCCAGTCAAGTTCTAAAGCAAAACACGGCTTATCATCCTTATTAATGGTAAATACCGTAGCATTGCTTTCTTTTGCAAATAATAACTGCACAGCATCGCCCAGTTTAAGTTCGCGCATAAAGTTCATATCAAAACTTTTTAATTGCTGTTTAAGTATTGGGCGCGGGTCTATATTATCAAGGCACCACTCAAGATATTTTACGTTATTGGCATGGTTTACAATATCAACGTCAGACAGTACTACTTTACGCTCGCTGTTTAATGTCAGTTCCCGGTTAATATCTATCTTTTTAAACGATTCTGCCGTTGCTTTCCTGTCAGGGTATTTTGTAACATGCTCATGGGGCAGGGCAAGGGCTTCGGCCTTGCGAAGTTTGGTATTAAATACCGCCCAATAAGTAACAGATCCTATCAGTTTATGCCCACCTGCATGCACTTCAAAAGCCCTTATAGACCGTGAACCCTGCAAATCATATATCCAGGTAGTTACAGTAATAGTATCACCCCATTTAGGCATGTCTTCAATTTCTACCCGCATGCGGCTTAGTACCCATGCCTGGTCGTGCAGCTGCATATCGGTAAAATTAATACCGCCTAATTCGGCATGATAACCGGCAGTAAGCTGTAGTATATTACACAGTTCGGTATGCTTTAGCAGGCCGTTAGGGGTACACTGTAAAAAGTTTATTTCCCAGTTATGCGAGTATACCGATGTAAAATCTTTAGATATTGGCATTATATTTTTCTTCTATATAATTAATAATTTGGGTGGGTGTGGTAGTAAAGTTAAACCACTTCGCACCTTCTGTACGCTTAAACCAGGTTATCTGCCTTTTGGCGAAACGACGTGTGTTTTTCTTTATTTCATCTAATGCAAATGGCAATGTAAACTCACCATCAAAATAGCTAAACAGCTCCCTGTAGCCCACTGTTTGCAGGGCATTTAGATGTTTATAGCCATAAAGTGCCTTTGCTTCATCTACCAGGCTGTCTTTCACCATTATATCTACGCGCTGATTAATGCGGTTGTACATGGTTTCCCGTTCGGCTTCGAGGCCAATAACTATTGGGGTAAAGTTACGGCTGTTTTTCTTTATATTTAAAAAAGAGGAGTAGGGGCGGCCACTGCCTACGCAAACCTCCAAGGCGCGCATTAACCGCTGCGGATTTTCCTTTGCTACCTTTTCATAATGTGCCGGATCTAATTCCTGCAATTGCTGCTGCAAATATTCAATGCCTTCAGTTTCAAACTTCTCAATAAGTTCCTGCCTTACCTTAGGGTCTACATCAGGAAAATCATCAAAGCCTTTTAAAACGGCATCAATGTACAGGCCAGATCCGCCTACCATTACAGCATAATTATTTGTTAAGAATAATTCGTCCAGTTTTGCAATGGCGTCGCGTTCAAAATCTCCTACAGTATACTCTTCAAAAATGGAAATATTCTGAATAAAATGGTGTGGAGCAGCAGCGAGTTCTTCGGCAGAAGGAACGGCTGTGCCAATTGCCATTTCTTTAAAAAATTGCCTGCTGTCGGCCGAAATAATTTCGCACTTAAAGTGCTTTGCAATATGTATAGCCATTGCTGTTTTACCAATTGCAGTAGGGCCTATTACGGTTATAAGGTATTTTTGAGGAGTAGTTATCATGGTTATTTACTAAGGCTCGCACCACAGTTATAGCAAAATTTTGCGTCGTCACGGTGCTGGTGTGCACCACAGTTAGGGCATGCCTGGGTGTTTAGGTGTGCTTTTTCGTTCATAAACTGGGCGGTAACAAGGCCGGTGGGGATGGCTATTATACCATAACCCATTATCATGATTACGGTTGAAAGCAATTGACCCAGAGGTGTAATAGGGGTAATGTCTCCAAAACCCACAGTAGTGAGGGTTACTATTGTCCAGTATACACTTACAGGTATGCTTGTAAAGCCACTGGCCGGGCCTTCTATCATGTACATTATAGTGCCCATAATAATGCAAAGCACCACCACACTAAACAAAAAAACGGCAATTTTAGTACGGCTCTTTTTTAAGGCTTCTACAAGTTGGTTAGATGCCCCAACAAAATTATGAAGCTTTAATATCCTGAAAACCCTAAGCAGGCGTATGGCACGTATGGCTATAAAAAAGCCTGTTCCCGGAAAAATAAGGCCTATGTATTTGGGTAAGGTAGCCAAAAGGTCTACCATGCCGTAAAAGCTAAAAACGTAGCGCAAAGGCTCTCTAACCGCTATTACACGTCCAATGTATTCTAAGGTAAATAATGCTGTAATAACCCATTCTATAATTGCAAGTTCACGCCCGTAAACTATTTTTACAGATGCCACACTCTCCAGCATTACAGCTACAATGCTTAAGAAAATCACTATAAGCAGAGTAATGTCAAAAAGTTTGCCTGCGCGGGTATCGGCCTCATAGATTACCGTATGTAGCTTTTGCCGAAATTCTTCGGGTATAATTCCCTTTGTAATAGGTTGGTTTTCCTGCATTATATAAAAATACGAAATCCGTTAAAAACGCACTATTTTTAAGTCTTTCTTTTTCCGGATGTATTCCTGTATAATTTTTTTAGCCTCCTTGCTGTTTTCCATAGGAATGAGGATATTTTTAAGGATGCTTATGTTATTAACCTGGTAGTTAAGGTTGTAAAAAGCATAGCCTTTATAAATACCATTTTCTATAAGTACAGCACTGCGCTCGTCAATTACACGGCCACGGTCTGTAATGATCATGGTTTGCCCGTTAAAGCTGTTATTAGATATAAACTCTGCAACACGAAGGTTGTAATCTTCGGGAAGTTCGTCGCCCACACAGCCTCCGTTACAGTTGCCCATATCGAAAGGGAAGCAGCTTTGCTTGGCCGATGTATCTAATCCATTTATTTTTTGGCAAAGATTGTATTTGGTGTTAATGCGTAGCAATGCGGCTTTACCTTCGGCCACACCGGCAAAAGAGATTATTTCCTTTTTACGGCCATCAGTCTTGGTAAGATTAAGGCTTAAAAAGCCCTCTGCGTTTTTTACAGCATAAAGTGACCATGGAAAAAGCGCTTTCTTTTGGGCACGGTTAAGTACCGGTTGGTTTACTTTAATTTCCTGGCATTCTTTAAGCAGGGCAATAAGCTCGCTGCCTGTTTCTTCGTAAGTAATTGTAAAAGCTTCACGCTGTATACGTTTAGACTTACGCGAAAAACCGGTAAAATGCTGGTTTACCCTTTTTTTAATATTGCGGCTTTTGCCAAGATAAATAAGGTCGCCGTTTTCTTTGTAGATGTAATAAAGCCCTGTTACAGATGGTATGCTGTCTAATAAATCTTTTAAACGTGTAGAAAGCACTCCTTTTTTCTGGATCGTTTCTGTCTTTATAAGGCCTTTTACAATTTCTTTCTCAAGGTCTTTAGATAGTAAAAGCTTAAAAAGCTGTACGGTTGCCAGGGCATCTCCTGTAGCGCGATGCCTGTCGCTCATAGGGATGCCCAGGGCGCGAACAAGTTTACCCAGGCTGTGGGAAGGCTGCTCCGGCAATAGTTTTTGTGAAAGCTCTACAGTGCAAAGCGACTGGCGTTCAAAATTATAGCCAAGCCTGTCAAACTCTGTGCGAAGCACACGGTAATCAAACTGTGCATTGTGGGCTACTATTACACAGCCATCGGTAATTTCTATAATACGTTTAGCCACTTCATAAAACTTTGGTGCACTGCGCAGCATGGCATTGTTAATGCCGGTAAGTTTTACCACAAAGGGCTGTATCTCTTTTTCGGGGTTTACAAGGCTAATAAACTGGTCTGTAACTTCATGACCGTCAAATTTGTATATGGCAATCTCGGTAATTCCCTCTTCATTAAATTGTCCACCCGTAGTTTCTATGTCAAGTATTGCGTACAAAAAGCGTTGTTTAAGTTTAATGTTTTAAAGATACAAAGTTCGTAAATATAAACTATATATTAGTGCACTCACTTAACGAATAAAGAACTAACAATTATAAATTATCTGCCACCAAAAATGCTGCTGCCTATTCTTACCATTGTACTGCCGCAGTTAATGGCAATAGTGTAATCGCCGCTCATACCCATTGATAAAGTTTCGGGTTTCAGGTTTAAGGTTTGTTCAGAAAGTTGAGTATCCTTAAGTTTGTCGAAAATAGATTTAAGGCGGGTAAACTCTTTGGTTATCTGTGCATCATCATGGGTAAAAGTAGCCATTCCCATAAGCCCGGTTATCCTTATGTTTTCCATTTGCTTAAATTCTTCCGAATCTAAAAGCTGCATCAGCTCCGCTTCATCAAGTCCAAATTTAGTATCTTCTTCTGCTATCTGAATTTGCAGCAGGCAATTAATAACCTTACGATATCTTTTTGCCTGCCTGTTAATTTCGGTAAGCAGCTTAAGGCTGTCTACACCATGAATCAGGTTAACAAATGGTACCATGTATTTTACCTTATTGGTTTGTACATGGCCTATCATGTGCCACTTAATATCTTTAGGCATCTGCTGCCATTTTTCTACCATTTCCTGTACTTTATTCTCGCCAAAAATACGCTGTCCTGCGTTGTAGGCTTCCATTAAATCAGCCACAGGCTTGGTTTTGCTAACGGCTACAAGGGTAACATGCTCCGGAAGGGTAGCTTTTATAGTGTTCAGATTTTGTTGTATAGACATGTGTTTGAATTGATTATCTTGATACTATTTTACCCTCTCATGAACGCGAGCCGGAATTTTAGCTTCTTTACCGTCTTTTTTCATAAGTTCAATATACGATTTGTAGTATTTTTTTGCTGGGCTTTTATCATAATTATTCCAAAGAATATCGGCCAGGTTTAAATGAGCCACGGAACGGTTAGGGAATTGCTCCAGTATTTTTTCAAGCAGGTATTGGGCAGAGGACAAGGCGGTAAAGTACTGTTTTGTACCTTTTGCGTTCTCCAATTTTAAAATATGGTTTTGTATAAGCTGCTCTAAATAATAAGCAACGTCGTTATAACGTGTTACGTTTTTAGTGGTAAGTGGTTCTTTTTGTAGCAGTTTGTATATTTCAAAAGCTGATGGCGGCATTTCTTGTATAACGTAATAATCGCTTTTGTTTTTAAGCTGGTTTTCTACATCGCTAAGATTGAGCGGGCGGTATTCAATATAATGGTAATTATAAAAATCCGGAGACATGAACCCGGGTAATTCGCTAAGCCCTAAATTTTTGTTTGTAAAATAGGTATGAGAATACGGTCCATAGGATTCCTGATATTTTTCTACCTCTCTGGAGGCAGTACGTTTAACCAGCATAGGGTTATTGTCATAAGGCGAAGCTACAAAATAATAATAGTCCTTAAAGAAAAATGCGGTTGTAGGGTCTGGCCTGTGCTCAATAAAAAAATCTGCTATAATAAGCGTGTCCTGCCTAAAATTGAACGGGTGTTCCTGATTTTGCTCATAAGCTTTATGTAAATCTTTGGCAGCATTGTTTAGGTATGTGATTTTTTTACTTTTAAAGTCAATGCCATATTTTTCAGGTATATCATCACTATCCAGGTCCAGATCAAGAGTAATAACATCATCGTATGGCTTAAGTTTTTTTTCGAATGCCGTAAGAGCCGACGGGTTTTTTAACGCGACATATTTTGTTGTTGAATAATCGTCGTAATTAATCACTCTATTATGGTCGCCTCCTATAAAGTTAGCCACATGCAGGCTGCCGTTTTGGGTATATACTTCCTTAAAATCTGCTTTTTCTATTCCTTCATGAGCTGGATTTCCTGTTTTAAAATAATAATTGGGCTTGCTGTAATCATATCCATACTGCCCTTTATATTCTGCCTTTTGGCCGGTTATATGAAAAGCATCTATCCAGTCGGAATCTTCAAAACCACTCCAGATGAACACATAATAATCTTTAAGCTGGGGCGAATAATATATATAAATATCAGCATCGCCACCTCCGTATTCTGTTTCACAAAACCAGTCTTTAAGCAATTTTCCGCCCATACTAATTTTGTATGCAGGCATGTTATTTTCTGTATAGCCTTCCTCAACCTGTAGGCTGTTGTGTATAAATCGGGTAATGTAATTATAGTCACCTACTTTTACCGTTTGTGGTACAGGCTTTACCTGATGGTAATACACCTTGCCGGTTTGTGCATGGCAAAAACAAGTGACAAGAAAAAATAATAATAATTTCCTCATAATCAGTTTCTTAATAATGAAGGCTTGGTTTTGCTAACAGCTACAAGGGTAACGTGCTCCGGAAGGGTAGCTTTTATAGTGTTCAGATTTTGTTGTATAGACATGTTTGAGTAATTGGGATACCAAAGCCTAAAACAGCTTTAGCTTATAGGCATCAAAAATAGTTAAAATCAGGCATTAAAAAAGCAATTGTATTCTTAATGCCTTTAATGTTTATTTTACTAACCGCATGTATGAATAGGTAAATTTATTAGAAGCAATTACCTGATTAGCGAAAAATGCCCACGGTATTCTTTACCATTTTGCCTTTTAACTACAAACCAGTAATCACTGCCCGGCAGGGGCGCACCGTTAAAAGTACCATCCCAGCCTTCACTGCGGCCATTAAAGCCAGTAATAAGCCTGCCAAAACGGTCGTAAATATACACCATCATATCAGGTTCTGCGGCGTAAGAAAACTTAATATGCCAGGTTTCATTAGTACCATCGCCATTTGGGCTGAAATATTTTGGATACATGAGAAGATAAACCGCTTTAGAGTCAAATCCGCATCTAAACTGATCCCTTACATAAACAGTATAATTTCCCGACTCAAGGTTTTCGAAAATATTACTTTCCTGGAAAGTGATTCCATCCAGCGAATATTCAGGGAATATAGGTGTCTCGGTTTGTTTAATGTTTACGGTAATGGTGTTGTTAGTTGTAAAATCGATAATTTCAATATTTTCAATTTCAGGCACCGGTGAAGTTATTACCGTAATAGTTTGCGAAGTGGAACAGCCATTTGCATTAGTAACGGTTATTATATAATCGCCTTCGGTCCTGATTGTGTTTTCTGCAGTCCCAACACCATTAGACCATCTATAAGTTACAAAACCTGCCGGAGCAGTAATCGTAACGCTTTGCCCGGCACAAAAGGCTACCGGGGTTGTCATATTAAGCTCAGGGACAGCATACAGTTGCAGGGTAAAGGCTATTGTTTTAAAACAACCGGGTGTGTCATTACGGGTTACACGGGCATAAATGGTTGTAGGCTGGGTTATGTACAAATTAGGCAAAACTGCGGCTCCGGTATCTGCATCTGCCTGTGTGGCATGGTAGGTTACTGTGTATTCACTTGGGAGCTGGCTGCCAAGTATGCCCGCATCCTGCATAGAAAGAGTAAAAGTATCCTGTCCATCATTTGCTGTGTCGCACGTAAAAAGCGTTCCGGGATCGTTAACTACAATAAGTGGTGTAGCATCTTCTGTCGTGATATCAACAGTTAGATCCCTTCCGCAAGAGTCGGTAATATTTACTGTATAAGTTGCTACATCAAGCCCCCTAAATATGTTGTTTTCACCATTTTGTATCAGGTAAGGAATGCCATTTCGGTGTGTAATGGTATAAATTGTTGGTGCGGCGCCGTTGGTAACAAGTTCAAGGTCTATAGGGCTGTCAGGGCAACTTAATACATTGGTTTCTAAAAGCTGTAACCCCTGATGCAAATCAAATGTGTGCAATTCTTCTATGCAATCTTTAAGGGTTGTTACCGGGCTATAAGCCTGATGGTACTTCAAAATTCTAAAAGTGCCTGACCAATTGCCTGTAGTTAGTGTTTGCGAATTATCTAACTGTATAGCGTTTTGTTGTGTAGGTGCTGTACCTTCATTATACGGTTCATCAGTAACCGGATGGCCCCAGCTGCCATTGGGTAATTGCTTTTGCAGCCAAAATTTCTCATCTGCAGCATTGCTTTGGTAGTTAAAAACAATGTCGTATGTATTGCATCCCGGTATAATTTCCAAATTGTTTGCCGTAACTTCATAACCAGATACAATAACAGAATAATATCTGGGCTTATCCGGGTTGTAGCAGGCATCGACACCTAAAAATGCATAGCTCCCGGCAGGTATGCCATCCATATAGAAAACACCGTCAGTAATATTAAAAGAAACGTCATACGGTATTGGGTACGGGAAATCTGCAGGGGCACGTGTAATCCTTACCCCGGTAAGCGGCTCGTTGTGTGTAGATATTGTCACTGTACCCAATCCCGGGTCGCAGTCTGGCCGGGTATCGCCTAACATGATAGAGGGCACAAACTGCCTTACTAATATAGATTTAGTAACAGTATTATCGCACTCATCGGCAAATTTAAGAGCATAAGTACCGGCCGGCAGGCCCGATAATGCTAACTCGTGCGCGCTCGATATAAATTCACTAACATCATGAGGCAGGCTGGGCTCATAATCTTCAGGCGCACCTGTGATTATGGCAGTGGTGAGGTTAACTTCAAAATCGCCTTCAGTTGGTACTAAAAGGGCATTAATTCCTCCAAGGTTATTCACACAGTCATAATTATAAGACGAATATTCAGCATCTATTGCAGCCCTTACAGTATAAATTACATTTCTGGAATTATTACAGGAATCTGTAATGGTGGCTTTGTAAAAGCCTTTTGGAGCTGGCATATTATAAGACCCAAAATCTATTGTCGGAGCGGTGTAGGGACCGGGGTATTCGGAATTAAACGTTTCCGGATCAAAACCTTCCGGATATTCGTTAAATTCAAACGTATATGGGAGAACAAGGTTTGCAACTGTTACACTAAGGTATCTTTGTGCACATTCGGCAGGCATATTGTTCCCAGTTGCCTGAATTTCCGGGATAAAAATAGGAGCCTGTCCAGGTGGCGAACCAAATTGAGTATGTTCTGCTGTTCCACAAGGATGAATAACCAATACATCTACATCCAGTATTTCTCCCGGTACTGCATTAGGTAGTACTTGTAGTACTTCCAGCAGCCATGGGTCGCCTGATACAATTTCCTGCTCAATTATTATGTCACTGCCCCCGCCGTCAGGGTGTATGGTATATAAAACAGTTAATGGATAAGGAATAGGTGAGCTTCCCCTTGCAGGGTCAGCATGCAACAACAGCTTTGTAGGAAACTCATTACACGCCGGATAAAAGTTGGAGCTACGAGCTAAAGAACTTACAAGAAAACGCCCGCCAGGAGCAATTGTAAGATATTCCGTAGCCTGATTACCACAAATATCAGTCACTATTACGCCATGATAGTCAGGAGTGATACCTGTAAAGTTGGGCGAAGTTTGTGGGGGCAGGGCAGAACCTTCAATTTGGTAAGTAGCAGCAACACCCGATGTTACATTGACTGTAATAGATCCGCTTCCGCCACATAACGGGGTGGTGTTTGTTACTGTAAATGCAAGCTGTGAATTATCCGGTATTGTTGATTGTGCAATTGCTGTAGTAGTACTGCCTCCGGCAGTTTGAGTAGCCGTTATGTAGTAATTGGCCGCAGCTAAGCCACTAACAGTTGTATTGGTGGTTTGGGTAACTGCATTGGCAATATCCGGTAATAGATAGATGCTATATTGTACAGGTACAGCGGGAATTTCATTTGTAACAGAAAAAGTTAGCGTACCTCCTGAAGCACAGGTAGCCGGGGCAGACACAACGTTAAGGGTAAAGTTTTGGGCATACGCTACAGTGCTGCACAGCAGCAATATCAAAACGATATACCCTATGTTAAAAATATTCTTGATAACTTTAATCTTTTGGAGTAATTAATAAACACGCAAGTTACCGAAATATTATATTATAGCTATTTTTTTTTAGTTAATATGGTAATACAATTGCAAGAATTTCGTCAGATTTTAATGAATTAGATGCCGGTAATAAATTATCATTGAATTATAGCAGCAAATTTATAACTCATATAGTATCAGTCCACTCCTGAATTTTGGTTCTATATAAGTGCTTTTAGGCGGCATAATAAGGTTGTCATCGGCAAGTTGTTTAATTTCGCTAATACTTGCCGGGTAAAGCATAAAGCCCACCTTGTAATCGCCATTGTCTATAATTTCTTTAATAACGGTAATGGGTTTGCTGCCGGGTATGTATTCTATGCGCTCGTCATTGCGCAGGTCATGTATGGCAAGCAATGGTTTTAATACTTTATCATACAATATTTGGGCATCTAAGGCTTCACGAACTGAAGTAAAGTTTGTATCTTTTAGTTTTAAGGAATAAAACCCACCATCAAGGTACATTCCAAAATGGAATTTCTGTTCCGGTTTCCATAGTTCAAGGTGTTTGTTCTCCACTGTAAAATCTTTAGCCAAAGCGGTAAGGAACTGTTCTTTGCTCAGGCCATTAAGGTCGTGAATGATGCGGTTGTATTCGTAAATCTTTAAATCAGTTTCGCAGATAAGGAAACTCATAAAATAATCGAGGTTTGCGTTGCCTGATGCTTTATCCTGCTCGTACAACAATTCTGCCGAAGCCGAACGATGGTGCCCATCGGCTATATACAGGCTGTCTATACCATCAAATTGTTGTTGCAGCCATTGTATCTCTGCTTCGTCTTTAATGCGCCACAAGGTGTGCTTGTCGCGGTTAAGGGACGAGAACAAATACAGCGGTCGCCTATGCTTTCGCGTGGTTATCCACTTTTTTAAGTCGGTATTTTCAGGATAGGTAATGAGTACCGGCTCGGTATTAAAGCCCGTTTGGTGCAGGTAATCTTTAAAATACTCTACGCGGTAGGGCAGGGTATCTTCGTGTTTTTTTATAACATTGTTTTGGTAGTCTTCTATAGATGTACCTGCAATAATACCCGTATAAACACGGTTTTTGCTTTGTATTTCGTACAGGTAAAAAACAGGCTTATCTTCCTGTTTAAGCACCTCATCATTTTTAAATTCGGTATATTTTGTGTGTACCGATTTAAACCTCGTTTCTGCCGAAGCCTTTTGCTGGTTTATATAGGCAGGATTAAGTACATGTAAAAATGAAAATGGGTTATAGTCCAGCTGAGATGCCAGTTCTGCCGGGCTGTATTCATCATATGAGCGAGAGGTTACAAGGCTCACTTTGTCGCGGGCGGGGCGTACTGCTTTAAAAGGGACTATTTTTGCCAAAAGGTTTGTTTAAGTTAGTTTTGAAAAAAATGAAATTATTTATCTTTATAATGCCCCATTGCAGATACAACAAATACAGTTACCACTGTTTCTTCCACACGGTAAACTATTCTGTCTTTTTCGCTTATGCGTCGCGACCAATATCCGGAAAAATCGTGCTTAAGCTGTTCGGGTTTACCTTCCCCTTCGTAAGGAGTTTGGGTTAGTTCTAAGAGTATTTTTTCAATTTTTTTTATAGCAGCTTTGTTACCTGATTTAAAATGATTTTTTAAATCTTTTTTAGCATCAGGGGTAATTTCTACAAGATATTTTCCCATATATTTTCTGGGTTTAGGCGTGTAGTTTTACCATTTTTTATATCCGTCTCGCCTTTTTTAATTTTGGATATAAACTCAGCAGAATAATCCTCGTTTTCAATTTTCTCTATTTGCACAAAAGGGAGTTCTTTCAGGTATTCTAAAAATGCTTTAGCCTGTTTACTACCGGTGTCGATTTTAATTGTAATTTCCATAGATTACACTTTTCTGCTTAACAAATATACAAAATTTTGCTGCAGTTCCTTATAAATATAGTTGTTTGAGAGCAACTTACAAACTATTTGGTAAACTGACGAGCCACTTTCTCAGCCTTTTTACTTTCGCTGTAGTCATAGAAACCTTCACCCGATTTTACACCAAGCTTACCGGCACGTACCATGTTTACCAGTAGCGGGCATGGAGCATACTTAGGATTTTTAAAGCCATCGTGCATAACGTGTAATATTGAAAGGCAAACATCCAGGCCAATGAAGTCAGCCAGTTGTAGCGGGCCCATTGGGTGCGCCATGCCCAGTTTCATAACCGTATCTATTTCATACACTCCGGCAACGCCATTGTACAGGGTTTCTATTGCCTCATTAATCATGGGCAATAATATGCGGTTAGCTACAAAGCCGGGGTAGTCGTTAACTTCTACGGGAACTTTACCCAACTTTTCAGATAATTGCATAATGCTTTTGGTAACTTCATCAGACGTGTTGTATCCACGAATAATCTCTACCAGTTTCATGATAGGCACCGGGTTCATAAAATGCATGCCTATAATTTTGTCCTGCCTGTTGGTAACGGCTGCTATTTGTGTTATAGATATAGACGATGTATTGGTTGCCAAAATAGTACGTTCGTCGGCATACTTATCAAGGTCTTTAAATATTTTAAGCTTAAGGTCTACGTTCTCGGTAGCGGCCTCAACCACCAGGTCTACATTTATTACACCATCTTCAATATCGGTATAGGTAATAATGTTGCCTATGGTTTTCATTTTCTCTTCGTTGGTAATTGTGCCTTTAGCAACCATCCTGTCCAGGTTGGCTGCAATGGTATTCATGCCTTTATCTAACGATTTTTCAGATACATCAATAAGCCTAACGCTAAAACCACTTTGTGCAAACGTATGTGCTATACCGTTGCCCATGGTTCCGGCGCCTATTACTGCTATGTTTTTCATGTATTATGATTTGTTTGTTTTGGTAATGATTAAAAGTCAATTGCGTTCGCATTGCAAACGCAATTGTAATTTAATAAAACAGTGTTTACTTATTAAAACACGCTATAATCCTGTGTGCTACCCTAAGCGCTTCGGTACCGTCTTCAAGCGTAACAACCGGAGTTGTACTGTTTGTTATAGCATCGGCAAAAGTTTCAAGTTCATCTAATATGGCATTATTAGCAGCTACATCGGGGTTGTCAAAATAGATCTGTTTTTTAATGCCTTCAGCGTTTTGTAATATCATGTCAAAATCACCCGGAACTTCAGGAGCATCCTTCATCTTTACTACCTCGCAAACCTTATCTAAAAAGTCGACAGATATGTACGCATCCCTTTGGAAAAAGCGGGACTTACGCATGTTTTTCATGCTAATACGGCTCGCTGTGAGGTTGGCCACACAGCCATTTTCAAACTCTATACGGGCATTGGCAATATCGGGAGTGTCGCTAATTACCGATACTCCGCTGGCATAAATATTTTTCACCTTCGATTTTACTACACTTAATATTACATCAATATCGTGTATCATTAAATCCAGTACTACAGGCACATCGGTTCCGCGAGGGTTAAACTCGGCAAGGCGGTGTGTTTCTATAAACATCGGGTTTTCAATCTTTGCTTTGGTAGCTGTAAAAGCGGGGTTAAAGCGTTCTACGTGGCCTACCTGGCCTTTTACGTTATATTGTGTAGCAAGCTTTAATATTTCTTCGGCTTCCTCTATAGTATTTGCAATAGGCTTTTCTATAAAAATATGCCTGCCTGCTTTTATAGCTTCTGTAGCACATTCAAAATGCGAAAGGGTAGGCGTAACAATATCTACTACATCTACGGCTGCAATTAAATCGGCTATGGTGTCAAATTTTCGGTAACCAAATTCTTTGGCAACTTTTTCTGCATTATCGCTGTTAGGATCGTAAAAGCCTGCAAGTTCATATTTTTGGGACTGGTTGAGCAAACGCAGGTGTATCTTACCCAGATGGCCTGCGCCTAAAACGCCAACTTTTAGCATAATAATAAATTTTTATCAAAAATAACATTATTTAGTTTGAAATTCCAAACTTAAGCCCGCAAAAGAGTGCCTGCACCCTTATGATTTATAATAGCGAAGAGATGTTAAGCAGACTTGCATTTTATGAAAATTGTTTGTTAAATTTACCCAAAAACAATTTCCCACTTTTGAAAGATACAGCCAAACATCAAGGACTTAGAAATCAGCTTGCCTCAGTTTTACAGCAAAAAGGTATAACCGATAAAAATGTGCTGGATGCCATTAAAAAAGTGCCAAGGCACCTGTTTTTAAACTCAGGTTTTGAAGATTATGCCTACCAGGACAAAGCTTTCCCTATTGGGGCGGGGCAAACCATTTCGCAGCCGTATACAGTGGCTTTCCAGAGCCAGTTACTGCAAATAGATAAAGATCATAAGGTGCTCGAAATAGGCACCGGGTCTGGTTATCAAACCGCTATACTTTATGCAATGGGCGCTAAAGTATACAGTATAGAAAGGCAAAATGAGCTTTTTAAAACCACATCGTTATTATTGCCTAAACTACACATACGTCCTAAATTACTAACCTTTGGCGACGGCTATAAAGGCCTGCCAAACTATGCCCCTTTTGACAGTATTATTGTAACAGCCGGCGCCCCCATGATACCCCAGCCGCTTATGGCCCAGCTTAAAGTGGGAGGCAGGCTTGTAATACCCGTAGGCGGCGAAGGCGAACCACAAATAATGACCATGCTGATTCGTAAAAACGAAACCCAGTTTGAAAGGCATGAGTTTGGCGAGTTTAGGTTTGTACCTCTGTTAGAAAATAAAAATTGATATTTCCCCCTTATTACATCACTATGAAAAAGCTTTTAATTGCTTTGCTGTTAGTAACCTGTACAGTAAAAGCCCAAACCAGCCAGCAAAAAGTGTGGGATTTACTGCTTACTAATAAGCGGGAAGATGCAAGAAAGCTTTTTGATAAGGATTTAAAGAAAAAGAAAGAAACAGATATAGAGGTTTTATTGCTCGATGCCATGATAGATGAGCAACGAGGCCGCTTAAATTTTAATAAAGATTTTATTACTGCATTTTCTAAATTTGGCGAAAGTAAAGATTTGCTGTATTCGGTATGGTATAATTCTTTTGGGATAGGCAGTGTGTCTACCGATGGATATGACGACCTTTCTTACGAAAAAATGGACTTTATTGCCGGTACAGAAGGCTATAAAAACGACCTACATGTGATTTATAATAAAGCTGTTTTTGACAGGAAAAGACGAAATTATAAAGGGTTTGAAGAAAATATTGCAAAACTGGGCGCTATAGAAAAATGGCAGTTTTGCGGCGTTTTTGAAAACATGAACGGCAGTGGGCTGGAAACGGAATATGAACCCGAATTATATGCTAAAAACGATAAGGTATTTAATGCTAATAGTAATGGTTATGTAAAATGGTACAATCCGCTTATACCCCAAAGGGAAGGATTCCATTTTTATATTAACGAAAGCGAATATGGCAGCGGCATTATATATGCACAAACTTTTATTAGTGCAGACAGCGATAAGCAGGCGCTAATGCATTTTTCTTCGGCAGGGCCTGTGAAGATTTTTTTAAATGATGTGGAAATTTATGTAAATGATAAAATAAATCGTGCCGATATAAATGCTTACCAGCTTAAGTTTAACTTAAAAAAAGGAATGAACAGGCTGGTAATAAAATCGGCTACGGGTAAAAGCAGTGATTACTTTTTTGCAGCGCTTAAAGATGGTAATGGCAGTGTACTTAGCGGCCTTACATACTACGATACTTACATGCCTTACAACAAAGGCGCAGCCGCCGAAATTGATGCGGTTGAGGTTGCCCCGGCATTTGAAACGTATCTTGCAGAAAAACATAATGCGGCACCTAACAGTGTTTTGTATACACTGTTGCTTTATAAAGCATATATAAATAACCACAAAGCAGAAC
>Ga0247814_10001151_pt1 | contig 16376 bp, 18 predicted proteins | sample UWRJL179409R1_FD_179947 | JGI IMG/M metagenome (GOLD analysis project Ga0247814, IMG submission 179947) | Plant litter microbial communities from Arlington Agricultural Research Station in Wisconsin, United States - UWRJ-L179-409R-1 | ecosystem: Environmental > Terrestrial > Plant litter >...
CCCGTGGTGCAGCAGGGGGCAGTAAAGTGTCCTTTTCTATTATAGCCGGAACACCCATAGGTATATATACATCTGTAATGAGCATAGACGGCCTGCGGGTTTGCGCAACACTTTTTGTGTATATTTCTAAATACTGTGCCGTTGTGTTTTCCTGAAGCCCCTTTTGGCTAATGTATTTTCTTGCCGCTTCCCAGGCTTTAGGCAGGTGCGAATAATCGCCCCTAAGGGTTGTTTTAAGGGCATTAAACGGTAATAGTTTTCCGCCTTCATAATCACTGCCGGGAGCAGTAAACATTTCGTCTTTTATAGGGATACTATAGGTACATGCTGCCCTTTTAGTTTCATTATTTATTGTTTTATAAAGAATGAAAGGCTTACCGGTAACAGTTATGTTATTTTCTCTCGCAAAAGCAAGAAGCTTATCAAAAGCAGTAATAGCTTTTTTATTTACATCGGCAAGCGGCAACGTGGCATTGGTGCCTAAATAAAAGGCTCCTTTTTTATTTACTACGCCCACAACCTCTGTAGAATATTTTTGGATTTCCTTAACTAAGAAATTATTAAGGTTAACCAATCCCTTGTCGAGAGAAGATTCTATAGATTTATCAATACCACCATTTAGCAACGCATAGGCTTTTTCTGTAAAAGTAAGCCTGCCTGTAAGCCTTATGCTTACTTTAGTACTACTCTTTAGGGTATCCTTAAAAGTCCATGAAACATCGGCATCAAGGTTATCTAAAGTTGCTTTTTGTGTTATAGAATCGTTTGCCTTAACAGCAATTGTTTGAATTTTTCCACCCTGGCCTTCTTTCTTCCAGTCCATAAAAGCGCCTTTGCCCGAAGAGTTTTCAGAATAGGCAAATGTAGCTGTAGTATCGGCACTGGCAAAAAGCCCCAGGTTTTCCCAGTTTTTATAATCATTAAGGTAATTATAAAGCACTGGCCTGGATACATTTATTGATTTCTCTTTCCTTATATTATATTTTCCATCCTGGGTAGCAATAAATACAGTGGTGGCTATAGAAGCCAGCAGCAGGAGCAAAAAAATATATTTTACAATTTTCATGTAATTAGTTTACGGTGGCGTAAAATTAGGAATATTTCCTGTATATAAACAAAGAACTTTTTCTATAATACTATTAACCCTTATCGCAGTCTATAAAATCTTTAGGATAGGGGGAAAGGCTTACCTTATCTACCAGTAAAAATATGTCGGCTTCTTTGGTAAATATCTCAGTTTCGTCACTTATATGCCCTGCATTCATGGTCTTCCTGTGGGTGGTAGTGTCGTGCTGTTTAACCTTATCGGTAACATGGTAGTTAAACGAAATAAGCTGGCCGTAATCGTTCTTAAACTGCACTTTCCATACATGCTGCTGCCCACGCATGCCTTCATCCTTTAACCGGAATGATATTTTGCTGTAGCAGCTTGTTTTTTGCCACTCTTCCCATTCGCCTGTTTGGGCAAAAACGGTGTAGCTGCCCATAACAAATACAATTAACAGTAAAATCTTTTTCATAGCAGTTTTTATAAAGTTTCAACTTTTAGTATCGTCACATAAAAATCAGGGCTTTTCTGGATGTAAGGATACCATCCTGTAATTTCCTTACCGGGTGTTACCTTATCTGTTAACATGTACGTAACTCCGTTAGCCTTACCTTCATCTTCCAGTTTTTCGTACTCATCAAGGGTTACCACCTTTAAGTCTTTTGTAAAAGGTTTCTCTGTAATTACATACGTTACATTTACAGTACTATTTGATTTAAAATCTATCTTTTTACCATATTGGGCGGCACCATCTTTATTTACAGCATAGTAAGACACTTTGTATGACAATCCGTTTCCTGCCTCTGTCCATTTATCATATTTCTGGGCAACAGCTTTATCTATAGGCATTGCCTTTGTAACATTTGCAGATGCGGTAGCCTGATTTGCCGCGGGTATAACCTGAGTGCGCCCAAGGTCGAAATAATTTACTATCTGAAGGCCGCGTTTGTAAGGTATGGTTACCGTATCGGTATCAATACCCTGCGGACCATATTTTTTAATAATGAATTTATTTTCTATGCCTTCCTGTAGTGGCACACGGGCATAGCTTATAGTGGCAGGTAACGACTGCCAGTTACGGGTGTCGGCTTTCTCTGTTAATGCACCTGCTGCATCGGCACCAAGTCTTACAAGGTCTTCGGCTGTATCGCCCATTGTTTCTTTGGCAATAGCGGCAAGTAATGCGCTGCCCCCTTTTTTAGCGGCAAAACGTACCACAAGGTCTACGGTTTCGCGCAGCATCCTGTCTTTAAGGCACTGCCTGGCAATGGCATTAAAATCCTGGGCTTCCTCAAAAAGCTGTTCTTTGCCATCTACCATAAGGGCCGCTTTAGTGTAATAACTTTCGCGGGTACGGTATTTAGGTATTGCTATGGCATTAATACTGCCCATGTTAGTGCCAAAAGGTATGGGTATTAATATATCCTGCTGAATATTACCATCCATATAGGTGCCGTAAAAAAAATGCCCACCGCCCGAAGCTGTAATAACTATTTGGTCTTTAGCAGGGGCAAGGCCATTTTCCCAAAAAACTATGGCTTCGCCAGCAGGTGGCACGGCAATACTTTTAGGAGGGGTAACGTTAAACTTTTTAAGGTAAGCGTTATACTCATCTGTAAAGCCTAACTGTCGCGATGTACGTATAAGGTCTTTTTTTAACTGTTCCGGCAGGGGCACATCAAAGTAAACCCCGTTGCTGCCGGTGTAAATTTCTTCGGCATTACGGTAAGCAATAAACGCATTGTTTATATCGCCGGTTGCTTCGTACAAAAGGCCTTGCAGTATTTGCGAAAAAGCATCGCGTCCGTATTTGTTTTTATTATTCTTATACTTTTCGTTAAGCTGTATTAGTTTAATGTTTATCCTTTTAGCTTCTACTAATGCCTCATTAGGCTGACCTAAAAAGAAATAGTTAAGCGCCATGTAATAATGAATGGTAACTTTCTCAAAATCCTCACCTTTATAGGGCTCTGCCATAGGGTTTGTAAATTTTGCGGCTACCGTTTGGCCTGCATTAGTTTTAATCTGGTCGTCTATAAGTATGTAAGCCTGTTCCAAAAGCTTGTTGCTGGCATCATAGTTACCATCCAGATGCTCCATCTTGCCTTTTTCTAAAAGATACAGCAGCTTGTTCCTTTTTTTATTAAGGAATTTATTAGCGTCTATTGTTTTAGAAGCCTCCTTAAACCTGCCGGTTACAAGCTGGTTCTCTATATCGGCCGTTTGAGTGTTATAGGTGCTACAGGACTGCAGGGCAAACAACAGTAATACAGATGCCGCCCTGTAAAAGGCGGCAGCAGTTATTTTGGTTGCTTTCATGTAAAAAAGATTTCCCGGTTGTTACTTGATCATTTTTTTGATCTTCTTGTCGCCTATCCACACTTTATCATTGGTTTGGATGTTGGTAAGTTCAAGATCTATCTGGTAATATACCGATTTTTCTTTTTTATTTTCGTCTACAATAGAGTTTATAGTACCCTGAAGCATAAAATCGGCACCGTTTTCAAGGCCAAATTTTTTCATGGTGCTTTGTGAGGCATAGTTTTGCTGGTCTGCCCTTTCTGCCCTTATCTCCTCGCGCATAGTACCGGCCTGAACCAGTTTCATACGGCCCGAGTTAATTATAGCTTTCTCTATGTCTTTAGAAAAAGTTTCGGCAGCAATATGTTCGTGCGATTTGTTTGTAATAAGGCCAACAATGATAACCGGCTTTTTACCTGCATTTTCGGCTGCATAAGTGCTGTACCATGAGTGGCTCATCAGGTCGGCAGTAATTCCTTCGGCAGTAAGCCTGGAGTCGGTTTCGTTCCAGCGGCCGCTAAGGTCGGTTACGGTTGTTTCATTAACGCGCGAAACCTGTGGTGTACTGGAGCAGTTTGTAAGCGTTACAGATAATGCTAATGCAGCAAGCAGGGTAAGTGTACTATTTTTCATAATTGATTATTGGTTAGATTATGTAAAAGTAATTAAAATAATTTGTGTTAATTATTCTTAAATACAAACTATGTGCCATAAATTATAAAAAGGAGTTGTGTACAGAAATAAAAAATACCCCGAAGGGTATTTTTTGTCCTAAACCAACTACAAAATAACTAAAATAAAAATTTTAGTTCCTGCTCTTTACCGCACAGGCTTGTAGTGCAAATTTGCAACATAATATAACAAAAAAAAATACCCATTAATGGGTATTTTTAAGGTGCCAGCAATTACAAACGTATTAAAATTCGTATTTTTTTTCCATTGAGTAACGCAACAGTTCTGTTTTACCCTGAAGATTTAATTTTTTTAAAATATTTTTACGGTGGGTATCTACAGTGGTCTTACCAATAAAAAGAAGTTCGGCAATTTCGTGCGATGTTTTCCCTTTACCTATAAGCCTTAATATCTCTTCTTCGCGCTTACTTAAATGTACTTCATTTTCTACTGACGGAATGGTACCCGTTACCGATTCGTCAAAAAAAGTTTCGCCAAGGGTTACCGCCCTTATAGCAGCCAGTACAATTTTAAGCGATGCGTTTTTTAATATGTAGCCAGATGCCCCTGCGGCTCGCATCTGCATAATGGCCTCATCCTGTTCGAACATGCTAAAGGCAATTACTTTACATAATGGGAATTCTTTTTTTATAAGGCGGGTGGCTGCTATACCATCCATTTTTGGCATACGAATATCAGTAAGTACTACATCGGGTTTTTTACTGCGTACAATTTCCAGCAGCCTTTCGCCGTCATTAGCCTCGCCCACAACATTAATATCAGATTCATACTCAAAAAATATCTTTAAGCCATCAATTAACGATTGATGGTCTTCGGCTATTACAAGATTTATCATATTGGTAAGTCTAAAATTATGGTTGTGCCCCTCCCGGGGGTAGAGTCTATAGTTAGAGTGCCGTTAAGCTGCTCTGTTTTTTTAGTAATTGCTTGCAGCCCCATGCCATCGGCAAGGCTTATTTTAGAGGTATCCATCCCTACACCGTTATCTTCTATAATAATATTCATATTATCGTCGTGCTGGGTAAGGTGTATGGTAGCCTCTGTAGCCTTACTGTGTTTAATAATGTTTGTAGCCAGTTCCTGTACGATCCTGAAGATAGATATTTCCAGGGTATTATCAAGACGGTCTGTAAAACCGAAAGGTATAACATTTATTTGCAGCTTTCCGGGAATTGATATTTTCCCGGCAAGTTTTTTTATGGCCGGTATAAGCCCTTCGTTAGCAAAAACACCGGCATTTTTAGCGTGTGCCAACCTGCGCACTTTTTGATACGCTTCTTCTATCAGGTTGTCTGTTTTTTCGTATAGCTTATTTTCATCTTCAACAACGTCATTCTTGCGCATTTTAAGATTTTCAAAATTAAGCTTTAAGGTTGCGAGCATGCTGCCCAGGTTGTCATGCAGGTCGTTAGCAATGCGCTGGCGTTCTTTTTCCTGCCCTTCCAGCATTATATCTATACTGCTAAGTTCGTAATCTTTAAGGGCTTTGTCAAATTTTTGCTGCTCTATTAGTTTATCCTGTAGTGATATTTTTTCTTTTCTGTTGGCATTTTTAACTATTAAAACACCTATAACGAAAGAAGCTACTAAAAGGCCTATTAATATGTACATTAATATTTTATTTATCTTGTCTTTGTCTTTTAAATCTCTGTTTTCCAACTCCTTTTCAAGAGTGTAGTATTTTGTTTTTATGTCTATATCGCCAATAGCTATATTTTGCTGGGTAACATTAATACTGTCTGCAAATTTTTTTTGCAAAAGGAGGTATTTATAGGCATTCTTATAATCCTTAATATCATAGTAGTTTTGATGTAAAACCGAATATATTTGTTCCTTGTATTTTTGAACATTTTCTTTTAACGGAAGTTTATCAGCTTTTTTAAGCAATTCTATGGCCTTATTGTATTGTTTTAAATGCCGGTACGATGCAGCCTGATTTACATAATTGTGATACAGGTCGTAAGGGTTATCGTTAAGAATTAATAAGTAGGCGCTTTTTTTTAAGTAGTAAAGGCCGGAATCAGGTTTATTGAGATTTTCATTATATACTGTAGCGATATTGTGATATACAGTAGCTTCCTGCTTTATGTTTTTTGTCTCTTTAAAAAGTTTTAGCGCATGAAAGTAATAGGTAAGGCTTTCTTTATAGGCACGCTTTCTCATTTTATACTGCGCCATATACGAATACCCCCTTGCCATTTTAGTGGGATCGTTTTTTTTACTGTTATATTTAAGGTATTCTGTAATGTAATGAAGGTAATCTATAGTGTTGTTTTCCTGTGCATCTATAAGGTAAACAATATCAAGGTTTATGTCTATCGATTTCGCTATACTATCTGTTTCTTTAAACATTTTTTTTGCAGACAGATAGTACTTTAAAGCCTCGTGTTCCTGCCCCGAGTTCTCTAAAATCTTAGCTTGAATATAATTATAAAAAGCTTTATCCGGTTTGGATAAAGCCTTGATGTCGGTCTTATTTAATACTGTTTTTGCCTCATCGCTGTTTGAAAGATCAACCAGTTTTTCGGCCTTCAGCAGATTTGGATCATATTGAGAATAAGCCGTGCTGATGCATAACAGGCAGGTAAACAGGCTTATTCTGAATAATTTCTTCATTTTATAATAGTTACGTCTTTTTTATTGTTCCATACCCGGTTTTAGAAGGGCCTGCAGCAGTTAATGGCGCTGTTAGTGTAATTACCCCTGTGGTGGCTATGGTATTAAGGTTTTGAAAAAGCTGGCCACATATATCATCATACACCAATTTATTAGCTTCGTGGTGAACAATTAAAACCATACTTTCTGAAAGATTAAATCCTTCTGCTGTACCATTAGTTCCGCTATATGTACTTATTGCAGCCAGGCTAACAGTTATGTTTACATGGTTTAACGTATAACCTGAAAGAGATAGCAGGTTATCAGTTTTTTTCTTTACAAATACCACAAGCCCATTATAGCTGGTAGTAGAGATGTTTTTAACTGTAAACTCGTACTCATCAGCGGGAAGGGTTGCCGGTACAGGTAAGCAAATTTCGATAATTGCGGTTTTTGTGGGCTTATAATACCCAAAGCCTGTGTATACTTTCATAATATTTACTGTTTATTGGTATACCACAAATTACAGCAACTTAAATTAAATATAAAATCCCCATTAATGGGGATTTTGTATATATTATTTTGTAGGAAATTTTAAGCGTTATCCTTGGTAAGTAATTTTACAACAAAAAGTGCGGCAATAAAAAGCAAAAAAGCAATGAGTATACGGTAACTGCCTTTGTAATATTTTTTATGCAACGCGAAGTCTTTTCTGTATACATATATCATAACAGCTACAAACGCTACTACAAAACAAGCCGCAAAAACAAGTTGACCGGTGCTAAACATGTTGAAATCTTTTTTGCAAAGTTACACTATTGCAGGATTTTTTTTGGGTATTTTTAAACCATAAATTTTATATTATGAAAATACAGTTAGATGCCGTAAAGCAGTTTCATACATCGTTTGGGCTGGGCATAAGCGAAATACCAAAAAACTGCCTGGGCGAAAACGTAAACCTGCTGCGCTATAACCTTATGAAAGAGGAAAATGAAGAATACCTTGAAGCGGTTAATAATAAGGATATTACAGAAATTGCCGATGCCCTGGGCGATATGCTGTATATTTTATGCGGCACCATTTTAGAGCATGGCCTGCAGTATAAAATTGAAGAGGTTTTTAATGAGATACAGCGCAGTAATATGAGTAAGCTGGGCGAAAATGGCTTGCCTTTATACCGTGAAGACGGAAAGGTGATGAAAGGCCCCAACTATTTTAAGCCTAATTTTACAGAGATACTTAAGTAAATTTCACTAACTATAATTAGGGAAACGTACCTTTATATTTTGCAGAATGCTTTTACAATGTGCACAGTAACCCTCTTAAGGTTTAAAAAGATCCATCGTATAATAGTTGCAATGAAGGATAATAGTAGGTCACCTGTTATTTCGGTAAAAAGTTCGGCGGCAAATTCCATACAACTATTTTATGTATAACTTTTTAATGCGCGGTATTGGCCCTTCGCATTTGCCTTCATGGCACTGCACGCAGCTGGCAACCGCATCGTTAAAATGCTGCTTTGCATTAGTGGGGTCGCTGTAAATAAGCTGCTGTGCCTTAATAAATTTTGCAGCCTGTAATTTAAAAAACGCATCGTTATCGCTTTCATCTGTCATTGCCGACGAATGTATGTTGAGTATATGTTTAGGGAAAGTGCCTAAAGTATCGCCATTTGTTATGCGTTGTTTCAGCCTTTGGTTATCTACATACATTTGCTCCATGAGTGCCGCCATCTGGCTCATTTCATACATTTTGAACTCCTTTTTTGCAGGCTTGGCGCAACTCGCAGCAGTTGTATCTTTTTTAGGAGATGTATCTTCAACGGTTTCCGTTTTTTTATTGCAGCCTGTAATAAAAAGCACGATTATTAGCGCACAAACTATATGTTTCTTCATCTATCTTTTAAATAGTAACCACGAATTACACATTACTCAACAAAATAATTTGAGAATTTGTGTAATTCGTGGCTTTATCAATTATATTATTTACTAATCAAAACACCATCGGCAAGAAAACCATAAGTGGTTTCAGGTTGCGTAATTTTATTAATTTCGGCCTCGCTTTTACCGCCGTCTTTGGCATAATGCCTTAACTGCGCTACAGATATTTCGCTTACAAAAGCCTTACCGCTCACTACAGCATCCTGACCGGCCGCATTAAGCGGTACAAAAAATGCGTAGTCTTTAAACTTCACAAACGATTCTTTTTCATCAGGAAGCTGCAAAGACATCCAGCAGCCTTTCTTTTGGCAAACATCTTTTATTTTGGTTTTAAACTTAAGGGCAACCGTATCTCCGGCCTTAAGGCTTTTATATTTGCTGTACATCTGTTCTTTAGTAAGGGCTTTGTCGGCCAGTATCTTATCGCCAAAAGCTGCATAATCAACAGTTACTTCTTTGGCAGTTTTTACCACAACTTCCGGTTTTTCTTTAGCCTCCGGTTTTTCAGCAGCTTCGGGAGCCTCCGGAGCTTCGGGAGCATCAGTATTAGATATTGTATCTGTATCAACACTCACAGTATCAGTTGCTGTTTCTATTACTGTATCCTGCGTTTTAACTTCGGTTTCTTTTTTGCAGGCCGCTAATGTTAATAGTGCTGCGCCTATAAGCAATGACTTTTTCATTTTTTAACGAAAATTAAATTTTGTGTGACAAATTTATATAGAAAACTTTAAACCTAATAATGCTAAGCCAATATTTATACTTCTTATTTTCAGTATTTTAATTTTTTAATTTTCATTTTTGAGTCCTAAAAAGCCCTTTAAGATGATTTTTTAGTAAATTTGCAATAACACGACTAACTTTTAACTACAAAATTATCCCTGATGAGTGAAAACCAAACTTTAACTATTACGGTAAATAAATCTGAAACATCAAAAATAGGATCGGTTGATTTTGAAAACCTACCTTTTGGCAGTGTTTTTACAGATCACATGCTGTATTGCGACTACAGGGATGGCGAGTGGGGCACTCCGGTTATTACGCCTTATGCACCCATACCTATGGATCCTTCATCGAGGGTTTTTCATTACGGTCAGGCCATTTTTGAAGGCATGAAAGCCTACAAAGATGAAAACAATGATGTATGGCTTTTTAGGCCGGATCAAAATTTTGACCGTTTTAATAAATCAGCAGCAAGGCTTGCCATGCCCGAAGTACCCGAAGATATATTTATGGAGGGCTTAAAGCAGCTTATAAATTTAGATAAAGAATGGGTACAAAAAGGCAAGGGCAACTCATTATACCTGCGCCCGTTTATGATAGCTACCGGCCATGGGGTTATTGCAGCACCATCGTCACAATACCGTTTTATGGTAATACTGTCTCCTGCTAAATCCTATTACCAGGGCGAGGTTAAAGTGCTTATTGCAGAGCATTACAGCCGAGCCGCTAATGGTGGTATAGGCGCCGCAAAGGCTGCCGGGAATTATTCGGCGCAATTTTACCCTACACGACTGGCTAACCAGCTGGGTTACCAACAGGTTATATGGACAGACGATGCTACCCACACTAAACTGGAGGAAGCTGGCACCATGAACGTTTTCTTTAAAATTAACGATACGTTATATACTGCCCCTACAAGCGAAAGGATACTTGATGGTGTAACCCGAAAAAGTATTTTAGACCTTGCTAAAAGAGATAATATTAATGTAGATGTTCGCCCGGTCCTGGTTGCAGAATTAGTAGAGGCCGCTAAAAATGGTTCGCTTAAAGAAATTTTCGGGGCAGGGACGGCAGCGGTTATAAACCCTATTGCAGGGTTTAGCTACCAGGATACTTACTATGAACTGCCTAAGCAGGAAAACCCGTTATCGCTGCAAATAAAAGATAAACTTACTAACATTCAGCACAAGCTTGCCGAAGACACTTTTGGGTGGACGGTTAAAATATAATTTAAGATTTTACTATAAATAAAAAACTCCTGTCGGCTACTAACTGACAGGAGTTTTTTATGGTATAATAAATTATGACTAAGGAAAGAAGCTAAATTATATCATTATGGAAATATAGTAGACCAATCGGCTATTATATTTCTTGAAATTTTATCACATAGGAACAACGATTTGTCACGTAGGACACAAGGCTGTGTGAATGTTCCGCCTTAGGGGGGAGGACACAAAAATGACACGTAAAGCCTTGTGTTCTCCAATCCTGGAATCAGGATTGTCATCTTTGTGCAAACTATAGTTTAGCCTTGTGACCCTTGTAAAAGCTTCGTGTACTTTGTGGTAAAAATAAACTGTTTTATAATAATAATTGTTACTATTAAGATGTAGGTTCCTTAATACCCCTAACTTCCTGTTGGTATAAAACCGATAATTTTTTACCAAGGCTGCTGTTCCAGTCCAACGGGAACGTATAATCATCTAACGATCCTATACCTGCAATTTCGGCAGCTGTTCCTGTAAAAAAGGCACTGTCGGCAGTTTTAACGTCATCAATTGTAAATAACTTTACCTCTACCGGTATGTTGTTCTCTTTAGCCAGGTCTAAAACGGTATTGCGGGTAATGCCGGGCAGTATAGTACCTAAAGGGCAGGTATACAGGCAGCCGTCTTTTTCGTAGAAAAAATTAGCACCGGGGCCTTCGGCTACAAAGCCGTCGGCGTCGAGCATAAGGGCTTCGTCAAAACCATTGTGTTTAGCTTCTGTAGTAGCAAGTATTGAATTGATGTAATGTCCAACAGTCTTAGCCTCTACATGGCATGATTTAGGGTTTGGCCTTTGGTAAGACGATGTGGTAATGCGCAATAACGTATCGCCCAGATACCTGCCCCATTCCCAGGCGCATAAAAACAGGTTGGTTTTATCTACAGGGACTAAAGACATGTTGGGATCCAGATAAAACAATGGTCTTATATAAGCATTGGTAATTCCGTTTTTTTCAAGCAGTTCATAACTTAACGCGGTAAGCTGTTCTACCGTATAATCGGTTTTAATGTGCATCAGTTCGGCCGATCTCAGCATGCGTTCATAATGCTCCTTAGCCTTAAATATTTTTACACCGTCTTCTGTTTCGTAGGCTCTTATACCTTCAAAAATACCATTGCCGTAATGCATGGTCTGGTTGTAAAGGCTGGTGGTGGCCTGTGCTGCAGGTATCCATTCCCCGTTAAGGAAAACAATGGTGTTTTCGTTGTAATACATCTATATAATGGTTGATTTACCAATGCTTACATTGGCTGTATTAGTAAAGGTTTCGTTACCTAAAATAAAGCTCTCTATAAAATCGCCTATATCGCCGGTAGACAGGGTGCTATCAGGGTTAATGTCTGAAGTACAGAAATCCTGTTCTATACTAATGGCTACGGCATCTTTTATAATTGCAGCTTCATCATACAGGTTAAAATGTTCTAACAGCATAGCCGCCGAAAGTATAGATGCCACGGGATTTGCAATACCCTTACCTGTTGCAGCAGGGTAGGAGCCATGAATAGGTTCAAAAAGGCTGTATTTATTACCCACAGATGCCGATGCCGCCAGGCCAATGCTTCCGCCAATAACACTTGCCTCGTCTGATAGTATATCGCCAAACATATTCTCGGTAAGCATTACATCAAACTGTTTAGGGTTTAATATTAGCTGCATAGCCGCGTTGTCTACAAATAAAAAGTCTAACACCACATCCGGATATTCTGCTGAGATTTGCGTAACCACCCTGCGCCACAGGCGCGATGTTTCCAGTACATTAGCTTTGTCTACCAGTGTTACTTTTTTGCGCCTGTTCTGTGCCGCTTTAAAAGCCATATGCGTTATCTGCTCAATTTCCTTTACCGAATACGAACATATATCGGTGGCAACGGTTTTATCGTCGCTTAAGTGCTTTTCGCCAAAATAAATACCGCCGGTAAGTTCGCGGTAAATAGCAATATCTACACCCGCAATACGGTCGGCTTTAAGCGGCGACTGCGGTATCAGTTTATCGTAAATTGTTGTAGGGCGTATGTTAGCAAATAGCTGCAATGCCTTACGTATAGCAAGCAATCCCTGTTCCGGACGGATGGGTGCATCGGGGTTATTGTCATATTTAGGATGGCCTACGGCACCAAGCAAAACGGCATCTGCGGCAAGGCAAATTTCAAGCGTATCTTTTGGTAAAGCCTCATTATACTTATCAATGGCACAGGCACCAAGAAGTGCATCAGTAAAAGTAAAATCATGGTCGAAACGTGAGGCAACAGCCTTTAATATTTTTACGGCTTCGTTAATAACTTCGGGGCCAATACCGTCTCCGGCTAAAACTGCTATATTCAGGTTCATAACTAACTATATTTTTCTTCAAATTGTGTAATGGCATCCAGCCTGCTAAGTAAAAAATCAATATCATCATAACCGTTAATCAGGCATAGTTTTTTATACGGATTGATATCAAAATGTTCTGTATTTCCTGCAACAGTAATGGTTTGTTCTTCCAGATTGATCGCAACGGGTTCTAATGGGTTTTGCTTAAGGGTTTCAAATAAAACCTTTAAATATTCGGGGCTAACCTGTAGCGGAAGCAGACCGTTGGTAAGGCAGTTCTCTTTAAAAATATCGGCAAAATAACTTGATACAATTACTTTAAACCCAAAGCCCGAGAGTGCCCATGCGGCATGCTCCCGGCTGGAACCGCAGCCAAAGTTATTGCCTGTAATTAATACTGCCCCCCTTTGCGATTGTTTGTTAAGGCTGAAATCAGGATTCAGTTCATCGTCTTTAGTATAACGCCAGTCCCTGAACAGGTTAGCGCCAAAGCCGCTTTTATCAGTGCTTTTTAAAAACCTTGCGGGGATTATCTGGTCGGTATCCACATTTTCAATATCGAGTGTCATAGCCACATCGGTAAGTGTTGTAAACTTTTGCATACTAATTCAGGTTTTTGGTAAAGTCTATAATTTTTCCTTCAATGGCTATGGCAGCAGCGGTAAGCGGGCTTGCCAGTATAGTACGTGCACCGGGTCCCTGTCGCCCTTCAAAATTACGGTTGCTGGTAGAAACGCAGTATTCTTCGGCAGGGATTTTATCATCATTCATGGCCAAACAGGCCGAACAGCCCGGCTGGCGCACCTGAAAACCGGCATCTTCAAATATTTTATAAAGACCTTCGGCTTTCATTTCGCTGGCCACCTGCTGCGACCCCGGAACAATAAGCGCGGTAACATTTTCGGCTTTTTTCTTGCCATTAATATAATCGGCTACCGTCCTGAAATCTTCAATGCGCGAGTTGGTACAACTGCCTATAAATATGTAATTTATTTTTGTGCCTAATAATGACTGTCCATAGTTAAAACCCATGTATGCCAGTGCCTTATCAGTACTTACTTCTACATTATTTGGTATGGTGTCGCCTATTTTAATACCCATTCCCGGATTGGTTCCGTACGTTATCATTGGGGCGATTTCTTCGGCATTAATATCAATTTCTTTGTCAAAAACAGCGCCTTCATCGGTGGTAAGTGTTTTCCAGTAGGCAATTTTAGCCTCCAGCGCTTCGCCTTTCGGGGCAAATTCACGGCCTGCTACATATTCAAAAGTAGTTTCGTCGGGAGCTATTAAACCACCGCGTGCACCCATTTCTATACTCATATTGCATACGGTCATGCGGCCTTCCATAGACATCTCCCTGAAAACATTACCGGCATATTCGCAAAAATATCCTGTACCGGAGTTGGTGCCCAACTTGCTTATAATATAAAGAATAACATCTTTAGGCAACACTCCTTTTTTAAGCGTACCGTTTACATTAATACGCATTTTTAAAGGCTTTTCCAGCAAGAGGCACTGACTTGCAAATACCTGTGCTACCTGGCTGGTACCAATACCAAACGCAATAGTGCCAAACGCGCCGTGGGTAGAGGTATGACTGTCGCCGCACACAATGGTCATGCCCGGTTGGGTAATGCCAAGTTCCGGCGCAATAACGTGTACAATGCCGTTATACGGGTGGCCTAAGCCATAAAATTCTATCTTGTTCTTTTCGCAGTTAATAGTGAGTTCCTCAATTTGTTTACGCGACATTTCGTCCTTAATAGGTAAATGCTGGTTAAGGGTAGGGGTGTTATGATCTGCCGTGGCGACAATTTTGCCGGGACGAAACACCGGTATATGGCGTTGCTCCAGCTCGTTAAAGGCCTGCGGGCTTGTAACCTCGTGTATAAGGTGCTTATCTATATATAAAATATCGGGTCCGTTAGTAATAGACTCTACCACATGCGCATCCCAAACTTTATCAAACAGCGTTTTTTTCATTTGTTTAAAGACTTAATTGAAACTTGTTCTTAGACATCTGTACGATATGATGAATATGGTTATCATCTACTACCTTACAGGTATCGGCAAAATTTATAAATTCAGAGTATATAACATCTAAATCTAATTTAGTGAATTCATAGCCAATATTCTTGGCCCTGTGTGCCAGTGCCGACCTGCCGCTGCGTGCCGTAAGCACTATGGAAGACTCGTTAACACCCACATCGTGAGGGTTAATTATTTCATAGGTTTCACGATTTTTAATTACCCCATCCTGGTGAATGCCCGAACTGTGCGAAAAAGCATTTTCGCCTACTATGGCTTTATTAGCCTGCACGATCATACCCATTTCTTCGGCCACCATTTTACTAATGTTTAACAGGCGTTTGGTATCTATATTCGTGCTCAGGTTAAGCTTAGGGTGCTGGCGCAGTATCATGACGACCTCTTCTAATGAAGTATTGCCTGCGCGCTCGCCTATGCCGTTTACGGTACACTCAATTTGTCGTGCACCGTTAATAACCCCCGAAATAGCATTGGCAGTAGCCAGCCCCAGGTCGTTATGGCAATGGCAGGAAAGGCGCACTTTATGTATGCCGGGCACGTTCTCCATAAGGTATTTTATCTTGGCGCCATATTCGTCGGGCAGGCAATAGCCTGTAGTATCAGGAATGTTAAGCACTGTAGCGCCTGCCTTAATAGCTACAGCGCATACTTTTGCGAGGAATTCATTATCGGTACGGCCGGCATCTTCAGCATAAAACTCTACATCCTCAACAAATGTTTTGGCGTAGGCTACAGCATCATAAGCACGCTCCAGTATCTTATCGGGCGTGGTGTTGAACTTATATTTTATATGTGATTCAGATGTGCCAATACCCGTGTGTATCCGTGGCCTTTTGGCATATTTAAGGGCTTCGGCAGCTACTTCAATATCGTTCTCTACAGCCCTTGTGAGGCCGCAAACGGTAGCATTCTTTACCAGTTTTGATATCTCTGTAACCGACTGGAAATCGCCGGGACTCGAAACAGGGAATCCTGCCTCTATAACGTCTACGCCCAGCGCATCAAGCTGCCCGGCAATGCGCAGCTTCTGGCCCGTATTTAATTTACAGCCGGGAACCTGCTCTCCATCTCTAAGTGTGGTGTCAAAAATTTCTACGTGGTCCATCGTCATTTAGTTTCTTTGTAGCCAAGTTATTATTAATAAAGCAACTACTGTATTGCATAAAGCCGTATTTTACGATGGTAGGCATGCATAATTGTTTTTTAAAATGCTGATTACAAGTGTTTTATTGGTTTGTGTATTACGATGCTTAATAGAGATACTTTATAACAGTACTACATTGCAATACCATTTTTTTACATGTTGGCAACTATGGGAGTAGCATTAATTAAAAAAAATAGTTACATTTCGGAGAGATTATTCCACATACACTTTTGGCGGAATATAATGGTATTGAATAGTGATGATTAAGAACAATAACGAGTTAACCGATAATTTATTTGCA
>Ga0247814_10001152_pt1 | contig 16376 bp, 23 predicted proteins | sample UWRJL179409R1_FD_179947 | JGI IMG/M metagenome (GOLD analysis project Ga0247814, IMG submission 179947) | Plant litter microbial communities from Arlington Agricultural Research Station in Wisconsin, United States - UWRJ-L179-409R-1 | ecosystem: Environmental > Terrestrial > Plant litter >...
TTCTTGACTATTGGTTACGACAATCTTGCCAATGTGCTTGCCCGAGCGCATGAATGCAAACGCAGACGCTATATCGGCAAACGAGAACGTCCTGATTGGGTGAACAGGCTTTACATGGCCCTGGCTGTACAAGTCGAAGATCTGAGAGAGGAGGCTATTGCTCGTTAGCCAAGACATCACGTAATTGCGAAGATCCACTCACTCAGCGATCAAAGGATCAGTAATGTGCTTGTGAGAAAAATCAAGAGCTCTGAAGGAGCAATTACGATCAAATGGTTCCATAGAAAGTTGGTTGCGATCAAGAATATCACGCTTGCCAATCTCTACCATGGTCCCACCATCGGCACATATCCTCCAAGACTCATCGAGCAATTCTCCAGTCAAGGAGTTGAGGATAACATCGATTCCACGACCATTGGTAGCTGCGAGGATTTCCTTGGCGAAATTTGTTGACCTCGACGAGAACATTCGTGTGCGTGGGATGCCAAATTCTTCTTCGAGGAATTTACGTTTGTCTTCAGTACCGACTGTGACATAGATCTACTACTGTAAGCTTCGTTAAAGATTAGAATGGGTCGTTTTACCTCCGCCTGCTTGTATTGAGCAAGCCTAATCGCAGATATACCGATCCCGCCGGCAGCAGAGTGGATCAGGACGGACTTTGAGGTTAGCTTATTGTACGATATCTGTGCGCGGATCATTACCTTTCCCTTCTGGAGATTGCCAAGGTTGAAGAGACAATAGAGAGATGTCAAGTAAACGCCCGTGATAGTTGAAGCATCCTAGCAATGTCAGTAGAGATTTTTGAAGATGTGAATCGACATACTTCGAACGATAGATCCTCCGGAATATGATGAGTGCGCTCAGTCGTGACTTGGATCCTGTTTGCGAAGGTACCTTTCTCGAAAACGACCACTCGATCACCTGGCTTGTATTTTGTCACGTCGGATGCGACACGTCGCACGATACCAGCTCCCTCCAAGCCAAGTAAGCGCTCATTCTCTGGAACGATTCCCATTGTAACAGCGACGTCCTACTTTTATTAGCATAAATCACCAAGCATAACGTCAATCTCACCTTGAAGTTGAGGCCCGCCGCGAAAATCTCCACCTCGACACAATTTTCTTTTACAGGCAGCTCTACTGGGGCAATCTCTGCAAAGACAAGAGAATCCAGAGTACCAAGACGTTCTGCGACAAGTCGAACACAGCTGGACCGAGAATGAAGTGAAGCCACTTCCAGTTCTCGACCGATCGATTGTGCATTCTTGAATGCGTTGACGCGAACATCTGGTAAGATTCTGCTCACATAGATAACTCCATCGCGCTCGGCGAATTCGCTATCTATCCGAGACTTAGGTGCGGGATATGCCAATGCTTTGAGGGTTGCAGAGATCGCTGATACACTTTCGGGCTTTGTTGGTGACTCAATATCCAGTGTTGTCAGACTCAACCCAGGATCTTCTGCTCGAATGGTTCTGAAAAAGCCATGCACAAGTGATAGATTTGGTTCTGTAATCTTGAACTGCGATCCATTTGTCACCCAGAGAACTTTCTGGCGCTGCGTGATGACATCTTTGATAATGTTCCAGCGATCTTCGTCAATGCGCATCAATAATGGTTGAGACAGCTCCTCGAGTACCAGGGCAATGTCCCCTTGCGGAATCGGCATTTTGACATGATGGTCATGAATCCGATGGCCCTCTGATTGCAGTGCAGCTTTGATAGCAGAGCTCAAAGGCGAAGGCTGTCCAAAGTTCAACAACCTGATCTCAGGAGCAGATGCACTCAAAGGTGTCGGCGCACGTGACAGGTACAACGTCTGGTCTCTGCCGTGGAACGTGTGTATTTTCTCCAAATTGTTGCTCTCGACCAAACTCTCTAGCTCCTCAGACGGTGCCCAACTATTTGTGACGATGTTGGCATTTGGTTCAGACACCACCAAACAGAAATAACCCCCTTCCGCAAGCAGGCTGCTTGCTTTGCTAATAACTTTCGATGCAATCTGAGGGAGGAGTGAACTTGATTTGACCAGGACTAAATCCATAAGGTCGTCTGGTCGTTGAAAATCAAGCTTCGCCAAATCTATCAAGGAGAAAGTCGAGTCTCTGTGAGATCCAAGCTCGGACTGGACATTGACCAATGCCGTAGCGCTTGTAGAGCCAAAGGAATAACTGCGATACGCTCCCCGGAGGCGATCGTGGCCATGGTCGAACCACAATGCTGTAATGTCGTCGCTATCAAGATTGACTTCGAAGATTGATAGTCCAGGCTTTTTGTGTGCAACCAAATCAATCAACTGCTGAAGATTTTCATCCGAGTTTTTTTTCGGCGCGATGTAATGCGGGGATAGGAGAGTTATATCTGGCTTCCAAGAAACGCTGTTGAATGTATGAGCAGCCAGAGAATTTGCACCAGTGTCGAGACGGTGGTACCGAAGGCCACTCAGACGCAGGATCACCGCTTTCGAATCTGCATCATGAACTGTACAGTTCGAAAGGTAATTCTTGTCGTCGTCGGGGTTCCCTTTACCGACGTATTCAGAGCTGGTGATTGAAATACCGCGTTCCGAGTGTGACGAACTCGGGAAGATGATGAGATCATCAATGACAGCAGGGATCAATACTGACTTTATGTTTGATCGGATTCCAGCGACCAATGATGGAGTCACTGTTTGGAAGCAACCATCCATACATACTGGATGTAATGGATATTCTGATTGAGTCCAAGCCGAGGGCGGTGGACTGAGATCAACGAGCGAACGACTAGACCGCTTACCAGATGTCGATTCAATCTCAAGATGTTTCTGAAAGAGCGGACCAAAGCCGTAGCCTGCATCTGACATGGCTTTGTACCAAAGACGCCCTGGAGAAGTTTTTTTGAGAGGTTCTGCGTCCGACCCAGTCACCCGTTCTGTTTCGGTCGCTTCCAACCGGATCAGACCAGAGGAATGTTCTCTTGTAGCATCATCCACGGTGGAAGTTACTCTGAATTGGAACCATGAACTCTTGACCCCTACTGAATGAGGGGATAAGATGGTTCGGATCTTCTGCTGCTCGTTCTCTTCCAGAACGAGGGCATTGTCGAATCTGACATTGCGCAGGCGATACCCCAGTTGATTCGAATTTGAGATTCCTTCCACTGGTCGAGTGACCAGCGTGCTTTGAAATAGTGCCTCGATGGCCATTGCACAGAATCCAGCTGCAGGAAAGACGGTATCCGGTCCCATTTTGTGGTCTTTCAACCATGGCAAGTCCTTGAGGTCGAGAACTTTAGAGAACGTTGGAAATGACCAAGCAGATCCAAGGATCTTGGAGCCCAGAAGATCATGATGAACAAATGGCTTATATCTCCAATCCTTGCTAGCATCGCTCTCGTGCCAGTATCGAGTCCCATGGTTCCAAACGTAATTGGGTAGGTCCACAATGACGGAAGGACTCAACGTTTCTGAAACCTTGGGATCGCTATTGACTTTGTCGAGATCGATAGAGCCTCCAGACAGGAACAAGCGTCCCGCAACATCGAACAGAGCATTAATTGAGTCAGCACCTCTTTTCGCAGAGGCAAAGTATTGGATTCCAGATCCCTGGCCTGGGAGGGTTTTCTTTATCTGTCCAATCGGGCCAGCTAGTGCGCCGCTGGGTCCAACTTCAATCAGGAAGTCTGCCGCTTGACTGTGCAGTAAGGATGTTGTCGCTTCATCAAAGCGAACGGCGGATATCATATTTGTCTTCCAATACAGGGCATCTTTTGGCTCACGAGAAAGAGATCCAGTCACCGAAGAGTACATGGCGATGTCAGCATTACCAGCAGCGGAGCTACCAACAGAGAGCTGGAGTAGCTGCTCGTACCGCTCTCCGATGGCTTTCATGTACTTGGAGTGGTAAGCCAGATTGACTTGAAGCATCCTGGCGAAATGCGAATCATCTTGCAAGCTTTTCCGTATCACATCAAGATCAGCGACCTTGCCTGAGAGTGTTACACTGCTCGGACTGTTGTAACAAGCAATTTGAACCTCGTCTGCCAGATCGTTGATGTAGGGCTGCACATCCTTGGAGCCCAAGCCAACAGCCATCATGCCGACTGCATCGGTCTGTTTCCCTTCGAGTTCTTTCGCAGCCTGACCACGGTAGAAAGCAATCTTGATGGCATTTTGGGGAGTAAGGAATCCGGCCGCGCATGCAGCAGCGATCTCGCCGGAGGAATGTCCAACGACGCTGTGCACAACAACTCCCCATTCCTTAAGAATAGACAAGATGACTAGTTGCAGAGCAGTGACTAGAGGCTGGGAGAACTCGGGCCGGCGCAGGTGATCTGGGCTGCGGAAATTATACAGTTCATCTGGAAATCGTCAGTAAGTGGCATATCTATTAGGCGGAGTAAATACCAATGATTGACCATGACGGGGCGTCTGGCAATTCCTGAAGTGCAGCATCCAAAAATTCTAGTAAAGAACGAGCACTGTGGAAGTGATCAATGACTGCTTTACCCATCTGAGACCATTGTGCGCCTTGTCCCGTAAAGACTAGTCCGACTTTTGGTGCCTCGTTATTCTTCTTACCAATGATGAGAGCCCCTTCAGGCAACTCCAGTCTATCTCGAATGAGGAAGCCGCGGTAGAAGTGACGACTTCTGTGGTTCGATAGAGTATATGCAACGTTTGGCAACTTCAAATTGACGCTAGGGTTGATCAGATGGCGCCTCAAGGCATCGTATGATGCCGTCAGAGAAGATTCATCGTTTGCAGAAAACACCAGGACAGTTGGCCGCGTGAGAGCTTGTGCAGTTTCCGTATCGTCATCGAAAAAGTCATCAAAAGACCCAGGGGCAAACGATGTGCTGTGAGGTTTGTAGCTTCTTTGTGAAAGAAATGATTCGGCATCTTGCAGAACAACATGTGCATTGGACCCTCCATAGCCAAATGAATTGACACTCGCGATTCGTTGTCCTTTGCTTGGCCACTTGATTGACGTCCGAGAAGCGCGTACTTTCAAGCCTTCGAAATCGACTGGAAACAGAATTTGTATCAGCATAAAACATTCAGATCGGTGATCTGAATCCACTCACTTTTGGGATTTGGATCCACAAATGTTGGATTGCCGGGAATGATTCCCCTTTCCACGGCCAGCACGGCTTTGATAAGGCCTGATACTCCAGCGGCCGGTTCAGAATGTCCAATGTTGCTCTTGATAGATCCAATTATCAGAGGCTCGGTAGGAGATCGACCGACAGAGAGGACTGATGCTGCTGCTGCCACTTCAACTGGATCGCCTGCCAATGTTCCCGTCCCGTGGCACTCCAAGTAACCTGTATTGTGGAGGGCATCCTTTTCAATTCCCGCGGCTGCGTAAGCAGCACGGATTGCAATTGCCTGAGCCTCGGCGCTGGGGCTTGCAATACCTGTTGTGATTAACATCGCAATCCAACTATAATGGCGCGGATACCTTACCTGGAGTCCAGCCGTCTGAATTTGTAGCTGTGCCTCTAATGATAGCACGGATTGGGTCACCATCCCTCAATGCATCCTCAAGAAGCTTCAAAATAACGCAGTTGATGGCTTCTGATTTGCAGTATCCGTCGGCTTTCGCGTCAAACGTATGGCACTTGCCTGTTGCAGAAGATGCTGTCCTCATGGCACCCATATCCTGGTTTTGCTCGGGACTTAGGTATAGGTTTGCACCAGCTACAATTGCTCCGCTGCATTGTCGTGTCTGTAGATAGCGACAAGCTACGTCCACAGAAACCAGACTTCCAGAACAGGCTGTGTCAATGGTCATGCTGTGAGAAGATCAGTAGGCTCCCATGAGATCAGCACGTATATGTGGTACCTTGCGCCCTTAATATTGAGGAAATGACTGATTCTGTTACTCAAAATGGCTCTGCCTGCGCCAATCGTGATTCCAGGCGGTCTATCTTCAGGGTCACGCATCTGGATATCTTGGTAGTCTGCGGAGGTTGTCAGCAGACCATACATAAAACAGTGCGACTATGATTTTTCTGACCAACTGCGTAAGAGCCAACAAAGCATCCAAATGCATCACCACTCAATCTTTCCAGTGTGATCCCAGAATTTTCGAGCCCCTCAAACACAACCTCCAGGAGCATCCTCTGCTGAGGATCCATCGAGATGGCATCTGCTCTTGAAATATTGAAGAAGGACGCATCAAACTCTGCGGGGTCCATGTCCTCCAAGAACATGGCGCCGGGGGTCTTAATTGTATGTGGTTTCAAGGATCCGTCATAATGGCCAGCAAGAGCGAATCGAGAGTTAGGAGGAGCATTCTCAGCCACACCTCCACGTTCTAAGAATTCCCATAGTTTTGTGGGATTACTACTGTGACCTGGGAGACGGTTTGCTAGTCCGACAACTGCAATAGGATCTTGTCGGTAATCATACTTGATGGTTTCTGGTTGTGAGATACTTGGATGGGTATGATAGTCCTGGAACGATCTCCTGTCATCGAGGACCATGGTTGTTTGTTGCTATCGCGCGTAGTTTGAGGAAGAGCGAGCAGATCATGTAACTTGCACTTTGAATTTTCAATGACCATAGAGTCTTATACGATCATAGGCTTATCACAGCAGTATCTGCTGACGCCGTTATCGCTGAACTCAAATCCAGCCTGACAATTGCATTTGAGGCCCTTCCCATCTGCAAGAGGTCGGAACTTTGTTTTGGCAAGCATTGTCATGTCGAGATGGCTGCTTGTGAGAGGACCAATCACCAGACATCGCCAGATCCTTCGAATTGCTTGGTGGCCTGGGAACTCTGCTGCGATTCAATTGGTTTCATTGGTGGGCTGACAAATAGCGACAATTACCCGACTATCGGTTATGTAGTAAGCAACCAAGTCCTTGTGAAATGGTCATTTAGCCCCATTTTTTTACGATTCAAGCACCTGCGATGACACTGCTAGTAATCATGTGCAGGCTGCTTACTGCTAATGTCCACAGAGTTCTCAGAGGCCTCAAGCTCAAGGGTTCTGTCGCCGTACCGGAGGAGTGAGGTTCGCAACTGGATGGAGACAAAGGTGAGAAGGTGTAGACGGGAGTAAGCTTATTAAAGTCGATACCTACCTTCATACTCTCCTTGCTCTCCTTTACTACTGGTTCCCTTTCTGTATACCTAATACTGTGTTCATTCTCGTGGCAATACCCAAGAATAAGCCCAAGTTCAAGTAGCTTCTGGCAGTGTATTTATGTGTACTGTTCTTCGCGTGGTCTGGTAGATCTCAGCTTCCATTTCATTTTATTGCACCGATCAGGCGCTTTAAAATGCCGGACCAACAAGATGTGGTCTTCAATACCGTTGATGGCCTGAAGTTGGCGGGTCGTGTCTACCCAGCGGCTCAGTTTGGTCCTGCTGTCATTCTTACTCCCGGTGTATGCGATACCCATTCATTTTCCCTTCTAAGTTGGAAACTAAATCTTGCTGACTTGATCTGGCACTATGTTACAGTTCGTGTGCGTGAAGGAGATGTTCATTCCTGACGTAGCTGAGGCATTCCAAGCAGCAAACATCACGGCACTCATCTACGATCCTCGAAATACAGGCGCTAGTGAAGGACTTCCTCGCCAGGAAATCATTCCTCAGAAACAGATTCAAGATTACTCGGATGCCCTGACGTATCTGAGCCGGCATCCGCTCGTAGATCCAACTCGAATTGCTTTTTGGGGATTCTCATTCTCGGGCATGGTCTCTCTCAACGCTGCGGCGTTGGACAAGCGGGCCAAGTTCGTCATCGCCGTCTGTCCTTTGACAGACTTCAGCTTCGGAGGCAAGAAGTCAAAGGTTCTTGCCAAGGCAATGAAGGACCGCGAGTCTCAAGTACAAGGGAACGCTCCCTTTTGCCTACCAGTGTTGACAGTAGCTGGCGAGAACCCTGCAGGCTTTGGAGTCGGAACAGCCAGCGAGGATTTCGGCCTGATTTTGAATGCGGAGAAGACAGCACCGAACTATCGCAACAGCACAACTTTGCAAACATACTACCACATCGCTGCATGGCAGCCATACGGGCTGATTCCTCAGGTCTCACCAACCGCCGTTCTCATGCTCACGCCGGAGAACGACCAGATCAGTCTTGCCAAGAATCAAGAGGCAATTTTCGACAGCATTCAAGGCGCGAAGAAGCAACGCCACGTAGAATCCAATAAAGGTCACATGGATATTCTGTCCGGGGATAGTTTCCCAACGTTGATGAAAATTCAAGTTGACTTTCTTACTCGAGCTTGATTTGCTCAGTATCATTCTGCATCGATTTCAACGCCAAATCAATTTGACGAGGATTTCCATGTTGGACTTGCATAGAGCGAGAAAAGTTGGACGCAGACAGCCGGTACTAGGGGATAGACGAGCGCCACGTACTGCTAGAGGCTTTGCGTTGTTGTGGGGCTTGGGTTGTGGAATCCTTACTAGCTTATCCTAAGCTTGTCAGCAAGTAATAACCACTGCATATTCTTACAGTGCTAGGCACAATAAATGCTTATTAGCAAGTGCATTCACATAGATAACTTCTTCCCGAGTGGTTCCTCAATTTATGCCAGTGATGCTGCTACTCGTTTAGATCTCTTTTTATTCATTGACAATGGAACTCCGAGTTTTATGCTTGCATGGCATGGGCGTTGATGCAGAAGTCTTCGCCACACAGACTGGTGGGTATCTGTAACTTCACGTGTGCCCATCATCCTAGTAACATTTTTTGCAGCAGCCTTTCGTTCCCTTCTGCCGGCATCATACAAGTTCAGCTTCGTCAATGCAAGCGAGTTCTGTGATCCATCCCCGGGTGCGGCCGAGTATTTTGCGGGTCCATATCGTTGTTGGTATACATCTCCAACGACCGACAAAGTAGCAAGAGCCCACGAAGAAGTGCGAAAGGTCATTGACAGTCATGGTCCTTTTGATATCGTTATGGGCTTCAGTCAGGTCCGTCAGCGAGTCAATGGTTGTCAATTATCTACTAATGAACCATCTAGGGCGCCGCCTTGGCGGCCAGCATCTTGATGCAGTGCGAGATCGATCAGATTCCGTCACCGTTCAAAGCAGCGATGTTTATCTGTTCTCCACTTCCATTCTCGATTACAACAGATTATGGACTGGACTGTCGTAAATACTTCGGCGTTAGCACTTCCCTACGACTCCAAAAGCCACGTCCCACCAATGTTCCCTCATATCTCATTCCCGACGAGTATTTTCTTCAAGGCGAGAAGCGAAACGACGAATCTGCTGGTTCCACATCTTTGACGCAGGGCTTCGCGATCGATGCCTGCAAAAACCCCGTCTTCTATAACATGTTCCACCCACAGATCGATGCAGTCCGTATTTCGTTACCAACGGCACATCTTTATGGAGCGAAGGATAGTTGGCGTCGACACAGTCTCGACTTGGCCGATTTGTGTCTTGACAGACTGACTTTCGAACATGGTAGTGGGCATGAAATTTCAAGTGATGCCAGTGAAGAAATCTGCGATTTGTTTGAGGAGTTGGTTGCTAGAGTTATGGTTTAATTGAATCTACTTCTAGATCTTAGTGGTGGCAATCCATCGCTCATCGCATCTAGAAATTCATCAATATCTAGACTAATCTATCATTCCCACTTCTCATGCCATGCCAACATCCGTCTTTGACCCTCTGATGCTTTTCCAAGGTGCTGTAAGCCCCGCCAACACGGCAACACCAGCAACGGCTGTTCCAAAAACGAACGTCACCTTCAATGCATCCAGATACGATTCAAGCACTGCAGTCAAAGTAGAATCTGCAAATTTACCTCCCAGGTCGCTCGCTCCGACAGTCAGTAGGAAGGAAAAGTCGATGCCAGGGTACTTTGCAACTGCCAACAGAAGTCGGTTCTCAAAGACCGATTGCCCAGCAGCTACAAACACCGCACCTCCCATCATTTGAAAGACTACATTTTGGTCAGATCAAGTCTCAGGCAAGGTGAATTTAGACCACTCACAGAGAATCATGGAGGTAGCCGCAGGAATATCCTCTGGCTGTGCGAAAGCCTGAGAGGCGATGACAGGAATCTGAATACAAAGTCCTTGACCGATACCTAGAAGGAGTTGATACCCGATATACTTGGCAGCCGAACTCCCAATTCCAAGCGTGTATGTTAGACTTCCTCCAATGGCAAACATCCCACTACCAATGACGAGGAATGGCATGAAATATCCCACACGGCCAACAGTGGCACCGCTCACGGCAGCAAAGACGGCTGAATGTGTGTCAGTAATTTGAGCTTTGACTTTGCCTGGTAAAAATATACTTACAGGACCCAACAATCAATGGCAGATTTCGAATTCCGCTCTCGGCGGCAGAAGCACCATCAATTGCTTGGAAGTAAATTGGAATATAGTATGTGAAGAGAAAGTTTGCCCCAGATTGACTAATGAATGGGTTGTTAGTTGAGAAGCTCTTCTGTGGGGTTTCCATCCAAGACAACTAACAGGAAGACGTAGCCGCAACATACTGCCACGATACGTTGTTTCACAATTCGTGGCACAATTGCCGCCCTTTCTCCAGACAAGATCTCTATCGCTACGAAGAGACTTGTCAAGAGGACAAAACCAACAAGGAGTCCAGTGATGGTTGAAGAACCCCATCTCAATTTAGCCCCTGCCCATTGCATCACAAGCAAAAAGCAAATCAGCGCCGACAAAATAATCCCAACACCAGGAAGGTCTAACTGAAGCAAGATTTCCGTCCACGAGACTGCCACTGCTTTCTTTGGTGTTCTGAGAAAGAATAGAATCAATCCAAGGGCAGTTCCGCCGATTGGTAGATTGATGTAGAAGCTGATTGATTGTCAGGGGCCATTCATATCTCAAGATCCGTTGAACTCACCACCACCTCCAACTAACGCCGTCGGTGAATACGCCACCCAGCAAGGGCCCAGCAACACTGGCAAGTCCAAATACCGTTCCTATTATTCCTGTGAAAGCCGGCAATCTGCTTGAAATTACCACCAAAGACATGATGATATAGCAACCGCTGATAATTCCTGCAGCACCCCAGCCTTGAATTGCTCTTCCAACGACAAGTGTAGGACTATTCTTCGAGGCGGCTGCGAATCTTCAGCTAGAGATATCAAGGATAATTCTACCAAACGAACCGCAAACGAGACTCCCCACTTCAAAGATGATGGTGCAGGCCAAGAAAGTTGCCTTCACGGAGACAAATTTGTACAGCTTCCCCCAGAATGATTGAAACGTTGCCAAGGTCAGAAAGAACGCGGATCCGTACCATCCAACTTGACTGACATTTTGGAATTCGTTGGTAATGGTAGGTATGGCAGTCGTGACGATTGTCATATCCAATGCCACCTGTTCATTCTTTCAGCAGCCATTCACACATCCCTCCGAATGCTCGTACAAGGAAAATACTCATTGCATTTGCCAGCAATACCATGACCAGCGTGATGCCATGTGGATATTCGACGACATCCGACAAAACACTCCCTGAGTCCGTGCCGATCTGAGGAACTGCATCCTGAGAAGTATCTTGTTCTAGCTTGGTAGGAGTTGACATGACGATGTGATTGCTGGATTAGAAGCGATAGTGGATTTCGAGTCTAGCTTTCGTCGTCTTCTTGCCTTCGTGTCTATGCTATGCTTTCCACAATTGACCTTCATCTTTCCAGACCAGAAGTCGAGGTGTGTTGCTCCACGAGCTTGGCAGTCCATGGTGAATGGACTCCGCCGAGACGGAGGAGCCATTCAGAGACACAGGCTGACAGAGCAGGGTGGTGGGGCACTAAGCAGAGTAATCTGACGACAGATTATCCCTGACACCCTAAGCTTAATCCCGGTTAAATCTCGCTTAACTTAAAGCATAATCTGACGACAGCTTACCACTATCATAATAGGGATACTCCGAGCTGTACGCCATTCTAGTTCAAATAATGACAACAGAAATGAGACATCACATTGAGTTTTGCTAGTGGATTGAGGGATATGCAAGCCAGGGTTTATGTACAGTATGCCAGGGTTCGTTGAGAAGCGAACGCCAGAGGGCGGGACCTGGAGTAACTTATCCCGTTCACGTGATGGTCAAGACACAAAAGACATTGGTCTTTGCCCAGGATCCATCTCAAATACAGGAGCGGTCATTTTAGTAGAGCGCGGTGCTGGATCAGCACGGGGCAATTGAGGCGTAGCAAAGTATTCGGAATGGCCGTTGCTGACATTCAGCTTTTGCTTTTCGTAGGTAGTGGATGAAAGGAGATGGCATGTACAAATATGATCGGATGGTTATTTCAGGTGATTTGATCAAGTGTTTTTGAATAGAATTCACATCGTAAACATGTATCTCCGTTCATCATCAGTTCTTGCATTTCAGGCGCTTTTCTCTTCCAGCGTGCTGTACCCCCTTGTGCAATGTAGTCCTGCCCATCTCAATTCCAGCCATATGTGTCGCGTTTTGCCTGGAGATGCTGCTTGGCCAGATGCAGCTACATGGTCGCATTTCAACTCGAGCATTGGAGGCAGCTTAATTGCAACCATCCCTGAGGCAGCTCCTTGCCATGACCCTCACTTCGACGAAGCGGCATGTCAAACACTGAAGGCGGAGTGGGATCTGCCTCTAGGCCAGTATGAACCCATCATTTGCTCATGGATTAATTTGAACTGATGCGTGAATAGCTCTCAATATCCCTCGTCCATTGACCAGCCGTGGTTCCAGAACGGTACTTGCGACCCTTTCCACCCGAGAAATGTTTCCTGTACGCTGGGAAATCTGGTCTCTTATTCGGTCAACGTCACGTCTGCGGCCCAGGTCAGTACGACCCTGAGATTTGCGAGGAGCAAAAACTTGCGGGTTGCCATAAAGAACACGGGACATGAGTAGGTCATGATTCAAGCTGCACTCGAACTTCCTGCTGATATCTGTCCAGCTTTCTCGGGAAGAACACTGCAAAAGGCGGTCTTGGCATCTGGACTCATAATCTGAACTCCATTGATATCTTGTGGAACTACACGAGCAAAGAGTATGCTGGTCCAGCCATCAAGATCGGAGCCGGGACTCAAGCCTACGCTGCATATGAAGCTGCGCACGCGGTTGGATACCGAGTACTGGGAGGGACTTGCCCAACTGTAGGACTTGCTGGTGGTTACACACAGGGCGGTGGTCACTCTGCCTTGAGTTCCATCTATGGCATGGCGGCAGATAGCGTTCTGGAGTGGGAAGTTGTGACGCCAAACGGAGAACACGTAACTGCATCGCCTGAATCTTATCCTGACCTGTACTGGGCCATCAGTGGTGGTGGTGGAGGTACTTTTGGCGTCGTCATCTCTCTGACCACAAAACTATACAAGGATACTCCGACCGTCGGCGCGCAGATCTTCTTCAACTCAACCTTAGCTCCAGGTTCAACCTTCTGGGAAGCTGCAGAAAAGTTTCAGGGTGGTTTAGAGCCAATCGTTGATAGCGGTGCCGTGGCATTATTCGCAGTCACGAACGAGACCTTCCTGGCTTACGTGACAGCTCCCAGCCACACGGAAGCACAAATTGCATCCCAGTTACAGTTCTTTACGGGATTCCTTGACAGCAAAAACGCAACGTACACACTCAAGATCACTTCTGATCCTTCTTACTTTGACCACTTTGTGCGCTTCTATGGTCCGCTACCTGGGGGTATCTGGGAAACTTCTCATCTGATCGGCAGCAGACTGATACCGCGTTCCGTGGTCCGAAACCATAACTCCGCAATCACGAATCTATATCACGATATTGTCAAGGATGGGGACTGGATCGTGTCGGGCATTGCGCTGAATGCGTCGCACAAAGTGGCTGGGAATAAGCCAGGACGGAATGCAGTCAACCCCGCTTGGCGTCAAGCTTTGGTCCACACAATTGTTTATTCAGTGTGGGATTGGGAGGCACCGATATCTGTCATGCAGGCACGAGAAGACCACCTGACCAATTACATCTCACCCAGTCTGGAGGCGCTGACTGCGAGTTCGGGTACGTATTTGAACGAGGCGAACTTCGGGCAGAAGAACTGGCAGGATGTGTTTTACGGCAAAAATTATGCACGTCTATTGGCAGTGAAGCACAAGTATGATCCTGAGGCCTTGCTCTATGCGCCAACAGCGGTTGGGGCTGATGCTTGGGTGTTAGCTAGTGATGGAAGGCTTTGTCGGGCATGAATAGTGAGGCATTATTTCAGAAAAGTAATTTGTTAAATGCTGCCATATTCCTATAGCTACGTTGTCTAGAAAGCTAAGTTCATGCATATTAAGGTTGACCTTCACAGTCACACCAGACCTTTCTCTCTCCATATATCTTCTCTACCAAGCCAGAGGTGTATCATCAAACGCCAGGAACTTACCAGATATCTCGCGAGTCGCCGAATCGATCTTGAACATGTTAGTCGAACTCTCTCACTGTGAGGATAGTCCAGCATACCTTGACAGTGACACCATCAACAGCTTCCTCGACACTGACATTTGCTCCAGGAAGTCCAAAGAAACGAGCGGCAGCGTTACCCTCCTCTGTTTGAACCGCACTATCAGTTTGTCAGTATGTAAGCTATTTATCTAGGGTCACCGGATGTACCCAGGATGGAAAGCCAAAGCAATCAGGTCCTCGTTCTCAATGTGAATGCGGCGAAGGAGGAAGTTCATTGCAGCCTTGGAAGCGCCATACGATGTGACCGTGTATGGGATGTACTCGGCAGCGGAGATAGTTGCGACACCAGACGAGATGTAGATGAACTTTGGCTGCTTGGCTGCTTTCAACAGGGGAAGAGTAGCTTGAAACAGGTGGACTGGACCGGCGGCATTGACATTGACATGCTCAAGTAGATCAGTTGTCTTCATCACGGCGACTTCTTGGAAGGCTTCAGTCTTGAAGATTCCCGCATTAGAAATCACGACATCGAGGTGAGCGATGCCTTGTGATTTGATGCTCTCGACGGCTTCGAGTGCATCGGTAGGCGATGTTGACTCGATCTTGACCACGATAAGTTTGCTGCCTTCTGCCTTGGGAAGGTTGAAGAGACTCTTGGAATCGGCAGCGTCTGGGTTACGGACAGTCGCAATGACAGTTGTGTTTGGGCGGCTGAGGTACTTCTTAACGAAACCTGCACCAAGACCCTGTGGAGGTTAGACTTGATAGGAGGGACGAATATAAGGGGAATTATCACCTTGTTAGCTCCAGAGATGAGGACAGTAGTCATTGTGGCGGATTTGATGTGAGCTTTTTGTCGAAGAAATCGAGTTGCAAATTGAGGAATTTTGCGGGGGAAAGATTCGTGGTTTGTAGAGATCAATCATTCTACAAAATATACAAGAGCCAAGGATGCAATACCCAACTTCTTGATTTGTCAACCAACATTTCGAACACTTTCCATTTGTGGAACCGTACGTAGTGTAACCCTAACCCTAAAATTTTATTCATTCAATACTCTCGGCGGAGCAACGGGCGGTGTCTTTGTTCGTCTTTGCGAACAGCTCTGTACAAAGGAATCATGTGACCACAGTTCTGAGTTTGGAAGGGAATTTGGCCAGCTGCATAGATCCCTGTAAGTATTTCTGTAGGTATGGTAATCGTGTAAGTACAGGGTTATAAGCGCTAAACTCATCTGAAGATAGCGCTTACCAACCCTGGATGTCAAACTCTGTCGATGGATGTGAGTTCAGTTTATGCCTGGGAGCCACTGAAAGTGCCACAGCGCATGTATATTCTTACATTGCAGCTCCATCGTTCATGATTTGCGGGATGTTTCGAAGTAATCGCAGGTCTAGATTTCAAATCAATACCACAGCATTCCAGCATGACGGACGGCCGAGTTCCTGTAAGCCCATTTTGTCAGTCGATTATCATGCGATGTACCATTGCCATTCCACCACCCTGTGCAAGATGGATCATTCAGAAATTTCTGGCTTAGCTGGGGTAATTTATGAGAATGTCGTATATAGTTAGCTCCAACAATCTTAAAGTAGTGTGTTGGTCTCTGTTACGACGATTGTCCTTGGCCGGTAGACAGTAACATAAACCTGGGTCACCAAATCAATCGGCGCGTAAGCCTCTATTGCAAAATGGCCATCATCCCCAGTGACTTGAACATTCACGCACCAGGAAGCGCTTCGCTCATAATCTCGGCTGTATTGTTGTATTGTGCCTATGGAATTATCCTCGGCATGTACAGGCTGTGGTTCAGCCCGCTTGCCAAAGTTCCAGGGCCATGGCTGGCCGCAGCAACACAATGGTATGAGACTTACTATGAAATAGTCCCCGGTGGTGGCGGCATGTTCACCAAGAAGATCAAACAGTTGCACGAGAAATATGGTGCGTATCTATATTCAGAATGAGCGTCTGGCATACAAACTGATGACCCTCTCCATCCAGGTCCAATAGTACGAATCAACCCAAATGAGGTG
>Ga0247814_10001153_pt1 | contig 16374 bp, 13 predicted proteins | sample UWRJL179409R1_FD_179947 | JGI IMG/M metagenome (GOLD analysis project Ga0247814, IMG submission 179947) | Plant litter microbial communities from Arlington Agricultural Research Station in Wisconsin, United States - UWRJ-L179-409R-1 | ecosystem: Environmental > Terrestrial > Plant litter >...
CGCCTGATCGCCATAATCGTCTACCAGCTGTATTTTATCTACAATATCTGCAGGAAGGTTCTGCATAACCTGGGCCAGCTCGCCCCCGGCATAGTCTTTACCATTTATACGTGCCTTGGTTACTTGTTGCCCCTGGTGTACCAAACTCCCATCTGTTCCTACTTCCATACCTTCCATCTTTTTCAGCAGCTCATCTACGGTAGAATTTTCACGGACTTTATAGTCGCTGGCCCGGTACTCTACAGTGTCTGTTTTGTAGGTTACAGTTGGGGTTCCATTAATAGTTACCTCATTAAGTTGATTGGCATCGGATTTGAGTTCGAGCGGATCGAGTAAAATCTTTTCTGCTGCATCATTGTTCAGGTATTTACGTACTGTGGTCACATAACCGATAGATTTTACGCTAATTACAAACGTGGCAAGTTTCACCTCCTTAAAAACAAACATTCCGTTTTCATTTGTAGCCGCTTTTAAAGTATCCTTCGCAGAATTTAAGGTTACGGTAGCACCCATTACCACATCACCGTTTGTTTCTTTTACTATGCCGCTAACCTGGCGCATTGGCAATGGCGGTGAGACAGCTGCAGGGCCTTTAATATGTTTTTGCTGTGCAACGAGTTGTGTTGCTATCAATAGCAGCAGGGCCATAAAATAAATCCTGTTCATGGCTACTTCCATGCTACGGTATAACGAACTATTAAATCATCCGGCGAGCAGGAAAAAGCTGGTAATGTTGTGAGCGGTATAATTTTAATCATCCTATGAGCGTAATTTACAGTATAATTTTTTGACTATGACTGTACGTTTTGGCCATAGGTTTAATAGTTTTTGTTGTGTACTATAATTGTTGCACAAAGGTTTACTACAACTGGTGTAGTGCAAAAAAAAAGGCGGCCATAAAATAATGACCGCCGCTTAAAGCTTATTTTTTATTCCGCTACACTTTGCAGGTATCTTACCCGTGGAGCGTAGAACTCTATCCTATCTGTGCTATATTAATAACCCGTATTTTGCACAAAATTCGGGTTACCCAGCTGATTATCCGGAATAGGGAATACCAGGTACTTAGGATCGTCGGTTGGTTTTTCCTGCCATGGCTGCAGGAACTTATTGAAACGGATCAGATCCTGCCTGCGCACACCTTCCCAGAAAAATTCCCTTCCCCGCTCATCCAGTAAATTGTCTAGTGTTAGACTTCCAAAAGCAGTAGCCCCCCTAACCGTACGCAGGTTGTTAACAATCTGCAGAGCCGGACCAGCAAGGCCAGTTCTCAATTGCGCTTCGGCTTTCATGAGCAGCACATCTGCAAAACGGAAATATACCCAGTCGTTTTCTGCCAGGTTGGTAGATAAATTAGCATAATCAATCGGATATTTCACCACACGGATTCCTGCTACCTCGAGGTGGTTAGGGTCGCGTTCAATAATGCTGACCTCTGGTGTAAAGATCAGGTTATTACCCCGCCTGTCTTTTAGCAAGGCACCGTTCTGGTCAAATTGCTGCCCAACTAAAAAGCCTACTTTTATCCCGGAAACATTGGTTACCCCGGCATAGGCACCGCCCAAACGGGTATCGGCAGGTTCAAACTTTGCGTAGAAATCTGACAGCGTTGCAAACCCGTTATACCCGCTGGGATTTTGGTTATAATGCAACCCGGGCACCCAGATATCCTTTAGCGCACCGGCATCGGAACCACCGATATTTTGGGCAGTAAAGATATTCTCTCTTGATAACTGGTCGTTTGTTGGTGCGAAGTTGTCATAATACCTTGAGCTCAAACTGTATTTGCCCGATGATATTATCTCATCAGCCAGGGTAATCACCTTTGCCATATCAGCCGCATCAAATACCGGCGCCGTACGGTTCAGGAAAGCACCTTTGTTCAGGTAACACTTCATCAGCAATACCTTGGCAGCATCCTTGTTGGCGTTGTAGACAGGCCCCGCGGGTAAATCCGGAATAATAGCTGTAAGTTCAGCTATCAGATAGGCAATCTGTTCATCTGCTTTTCTAACTTTTGAAGGCTGGGTAACGTCTTCTCCCGGTTCCCGGTAAGGTACCTGCCCCCATCCATCCAGAATAGAAAATTGTGCAAAAGCACGGATAAACCTTGCTTGTGCAGCCTGTACCGCGGTTGGATTAAACTGAAGCACATTTGTAGCTACATAACTTACACTATTGATGTCGCGGAACGTATCTGAGATCCGCGAATGATCTGCAGCCCATCGATGTAGATGTAATGCACGCCAGGCACCATTATCGTCCCAGTCGCCCGCCCGTGTTGGCACAATTGCTTCATCAGAAGGAAATTCCTGTAAAGACCACCATCCCCATGGTCCCTGGTACGGATTACGCATGGCGGTATAACTGGCATTGAGTAGAGCGGGAACGTTGCCGGAAGATATCCCCTGATTGCCGATCTGCCCGTTTAAAGATTCATCCAGTTTTGTACAGCCTGATATGGAGAGTGCTAAAGCTGCAAAAGCTATAATATATCTGTTTTTCATGTCGTCAATGATTAAATTAAAGAGAAAAGTTAACACCGAAATTGAATGTTCTGGCGGTAGGATAAGGCACATATTCTATACCTGCCGAAGGCACCCCGTTAACGCTCTTATCTACGTTAACCTCAGGATCAAATCCTTTGTATTTTGTGATCACAAACAGGTTTTGTCCGTTCACAAAAATATTAAGGCCCTTAATGGCAGTTCCAACGTTACCGATGTTGTAGCCAATCGTAGCATTTGCCAGTTTCAGGTAACTGCCATTTTCAATGTACCTTGATGAGGAAGCAATCGGATTTGCCAGTGATTCCTGGATTGAAGAACCAAGCAGGTCGGTCGTTGTATTTTTACCAATGCCTATGTTAGAAATTGGCAATACCGAATTGGCGGTGTTGTTATAGACTTCCTGACCCAATGATCCGTTAAAGTTTGCATTGAAGGATAGCTTTTTATAGCGGAAATTTGCATTAAAGCCTAAAATCACACTCGGGTTTGGATTACCGAGGTAATAATAAGTAAAACCATCGTCTGTATATTGCGAAAAACCTTGCGCATCCAAACCATTATATTGCCGCGTCACCATAGCAAATAAAGGCAACTTATCTTGTATAACTTCCAGGGTTACTCCGCTTAGACCCTGGCCACTTAGTGAACCGGTTTTAATTACTCCAATAATATCCTTTACCTCGTTTTTCAGGAAAGTTGCATTACCACCGAGGGAGAAGGAGATATCTTCCTTCTCTACAATATTAGCGTTGAGGGTTAGCTCTACACCTTTATTGGTGATTTTTCCTGGCAAATTGACCCAGGTCACAGTTACGCCAGCATTAGCCGGAACAAGTGGTATCTGCGGAAACAGCAGGTCTGTAGTGGTTTTGTTAAAATAGTCTACCGACCCTGTAATCCTGTTTTTAAATAAAGCAAAATCAACACCAATGTTAGTTTGTGCATCCGACTGCCATTTTAGTTTTTTGTTTTCATTGTTTACCCCTACGAGCGACTGCTGTCCGTTAGAGTACGTAATGTTATAACGCTGCTGCGCCGATCCCGAAGGGAATTCCTGGTTACCTGTTTTACCATAACCTGCCCTGATTTTTAACTGATCAATCCACGATGCATCCGTAAGAAAACTTTCATTCTTGATATTCCAGCCCGCTGCGAATGAAGGGAAATAACCCGTTCTGTTGTTAATACCAAATTTGGTAGAGCCGTCAGACCGGAAAGTAGCAGTAAGTAAATACCGGTCATTGTAATTGAATACTGCCCTTGCAAAATAAGACTGCAATTCGGTTTTCGGATCGTTATAAGAATTATAGGTACGGTTGGCAGGCGCTGTAGCCTGCATCACATCTGTATAATCTACCGCTATATCGCCAAAGCCTATCGCTGTACTTTGCAGCCCCTTGTTAATATAATTGGTGTATTCATGGCCGATAATGGCATTCAGGTTTAGCTTGCTAACGATCTGTTTATTAAAATTCAAAGTGTTAGTAACCTGCCTGGTAATCAGCTCGCTATTGGCATAAGTGGCCCGTCCACCTAAAAAATCACCGTTGGCTTCTATACCAGATAAGTTGAGATAACTCCTGGTAGAAGACCTTCTGATACCAGTACTATAGTTTAAACTCATCAGCAGCCTGTACTCTAACCATGGGGTTATTTTATAATACGGAGATACACTGCCCAGGATAGTAGTGACCTTCGATTTATCACTGGTGGCATTCGAAGCTGCCAGCGGGTTTATCGTAGTAGAGCCTCTTTCTACAAATACAGATCCATCTGCATTATACAGAGAACGGGTGGGGTTCCAGGATAGCGCCTGGCTAATCAGACTTCCCGTAAAGCCGGCATCAGTTACAATCGGTGCAATGTTTTCTGTGTATTGATTGCTGATCATATTAACGTCTACACCCAGTTTTTTGCTGTCGAGAAATTTAAAGTTTCCATTAAAGGCAGCACTGTATTTTTTAAAATCAGTTTTACGGATGATACCCTGCTGATCCTGATAACCTAGGGATGCACGGAAAGTATTGCCATCACTTCCCCCACTAATACCTACACTATAATTCTGATTGTAGGCGGTGCGGGTAATCGCTTTCATTGCATCTACATTATCTCCGAAATCGCCACTGGTCTGTCCATATTTGGTTAGCGCAGCACGAAACTCATCCGCATCCAGTATATCAATAGTGCGTGCAATGGTGCTTACTCCGGCGGAGGCATTAACGTCTATTTTAGTAGCGCCACTCTGCCCGCGTTTGGTGGTAATAAGTACCACACCATACGCCGCTCTGGATCCGTAAATTGCCGTTGCAGAAGCATCTTTTAAAATCTCCATAGTGGCAATGTCCGCAGGGTTGATAAAGTTAAGAGGATTGCCTCCGGGTGCAGTTCCGATACCGCCGCTGGTACCGGGGCGGGCAGAACGGCCATCAAGTGCAACTCCATCTACTACATACAGGGGTTGGCCGCTCCCTGTCATTGCTGTGTTTCCCCTGATCCTTACAGTAGTAGAACCACCAGGCTGGCCGCTGTTGTTGATCATCTGGACGCCAGCTACTTTACCCTGGATCAGCTGATCGGGAGCTACCAGCGGGCCCTTATTAAAATCTTTGGTCGAAATTGTTGTGGCTGCACCCGTAAGGTCGCTTTTCTTAACCGACCCGTAGCCAACAATCGTAACAGCTTCCAGCTCGGTAGAAGCCACGAGAGTAACATCGATCGTGGTACGGCCAGCAATATCTACAGTTTGAGTTCTTAAACCTACATAACTAAAAGTAAGTTGTCTTGCTCCGGCCGGTGCAGTAATGGTATATCTTCCGCCTGCATCTGTCATTACCCTTACTGCAGTACCAGTTACGTTTACAGTAACACCGATCAGGGTGTTTTTATCATCATCATAGACTACTCCCTTCAAAATCGTTTGAGCATAGGATGAAAAGTTAAGTAATAAAATACTGATGCAGCAAAATAGAATTTTTTGCCATAGGGAGGAAGGTGACCTGTGCTCAAAGACAGACCACTTTTGTGGTAAAAACGCGTTCATAATTTAATTTGGTTAGGTTAATAGTTAAATGTTCTTGTACAAAAGGGGTTTCTGTTTCTTGGAAATTTGTTTTTAGGGTAAAAGAAATAGATAATTCGATTTAGGAATTGCAGGATAAGAGTGCTTTTTCCTCACCATGGGTCGGGCGACCCTGGTGTAAGTACATCTTCAAACGGTTTATTTTGGTTAGTAATTTTTTAATAACACGGTCATAAGCTACTGATCAAATCAGCGGGCTAACTACCTTATTATGTTTTAAATATACACAACAAATTATTATATGCATTTGAAAATTTAAATATTTTTTCAAATAATTGCAACTTATAAATCGTGCTTTAATACCTTAAATACGGTTATTCGGCAGCAACTTATCGTTACGATATGCGTTACATTTGTAATGAAAACCCTATACCCGGATACTCAATATATCTTTGATAGCGTGTTCAGCCTTGGGGAATATGAAGGTATATCCATTATCTAATAAGCGCTTAGGCAGAACCCACCTGCTCTTCAGTATCAATTCTACTTCAGTGCCGATGATATAGGCACCTATTCCCAACAGCCATGCGGGAGAAGGCAACCCAACAGTAATACCATATGCATCGCGGATCTGACGCATCATTGTTGTATTTTGAATAGGTTCGGGAGCAGTACAATTGATCACACCATCAAGTCCTTCCTGCTGCAATAACCATTCTGTACATTGTGCAGCATCCTGTTCATGTATCCATGAAACATATTGTTTACCGTCACCCTGCTTTCCGCCCAATCCGCATTTCACCAGGTTTAACAGCCGGGGAAAAGCCCCATCGGCATGCCCTAGTACAATGCCCATCCTTAAAGCGATTTTACGTGTGTGAGGGGTATGGGTAGAAAAAAATTCCTCTTCCCATCGCTTACAAACCTCTATCGAAAATCCGTAACCGATATCTCCTGTCTCCTCGTCCTGCGGGCGGTCTTCGGCATGCCGGTATATAGTTGCAGAAGTAACATTAATCCAAAGCTTTGGCGGTTGTGAAAGACTTCCAATAACGTCACCCAGTAAAGTGGTAGGTAACACCCTGGAACTGATAATTTCATCCTGGTTCTTTTGAGTGTACCGGCAATTTACATTCTTGCCACATAAGTTGATTAACAGATCTGTACCTTCCAGGTTTTCTGTCCAATCTCCTTTTGTTACGCCGTTCCAAACCAGTGTTTTAATATTCCCCTCTTCTTTTTTAGCTTTCCTGCTTAATATAATAATCTCATCTGCAATGCTCCTGTAGTATTCTGCCAATACATTGCCCAAGTAACCATTACCACCTGCAAGAACTATTTTTTTGTATTTATTCATAATATTTTTGTGGTTTTGTAAGGTGCAAATTCAAATACAGATTTATGATTACCAGCGCAATCTAATCTTATCCTTCAGTATTAAAGTAGAAATATAAGTGCCAGCACAATTAAACGGTATAGCATCCAGGTAATAGTCATAGTTAGTCCGATATGTAAAAGCTTGCTTCTTTTAACGTGTAAAAGCAACATCACCCCTGCTGTGCATAAAAACCATCCAACATAAAAGATTGGTTTCATATTAAATAGTATATCAATTAAGAATCCCGGCAATAGCAGCATCGCACCTATAAAGGAGATCGTCATCATGTTTCCCAGATAATCCCACCTTCGATTTTTATTAACAAAACCAACTACCACTGCCTGAAAAATTATCTGTCCGCCGCAAACCAGGTATTCCCGGTAGGCGGGGCCATGAGGTAAAAGCCCATTCATCAGCTTTGCATATACAGAGAGGATCGCGGCAGTAATCAGACAGGTAGTTACTAAATACAAGATCCTGTACTTCAAACTAAAACCTGGCTGCAACACATCATTTTGTATAGGATTACCAGGCACTATTACCCTCCTGTTATAAGAAATAAATGCATAACATTTACTCATTAACCAAACAAACGGCCCAAACTCAAAAAGTGGTTTCAGGAGAGGAACTGCGGTTCCAAATACTTTAAACAAACTTTTAATACCATAGGTTACCTCACCGGTTTCCTGGTTAACCAATGCAATTTCATTTACTGCCCTTTGCCGGTCGAACACCGGGCAGGCGGCATCCTGAAACTCCTGGTAAGATAACCTGCCTTCTTTTTCAAGAAGACCAAGGTTTACAAATCCCCTGGTGTAAAAAGTACATAGGGGACATTCGGCATCAAAAAGGATGAGGTGGTTTTTTAAGGTTTTCATAACATGCTTATTAAACTTTCAGTAATTATTGAAACATAATGGTATAAAAAAAATACTCTATTTGAATATTTTAAATATTGATCCCCAAAACCAACTTTCTTCCGCCTTTAACATAGTTTCGAGAGTCTTATCTACATTTTTAGCTAACTTATTAATATCAGCAACCGACTTGCTGAAGGTTTTATATTCAGGATCTTTATCATCTCCTTTAACATTGGCCAGCTCATTCAGTACTTTAATTATTGGATCAAGCTCCCTTTTTCTCCGCTCTTTTGCTACCTGCCGGGCTATATACCAGGTGTCTTTATTGGCAAAAAAATATTCCTTCCGCTCTCCCGCTTTCAGTTGTTTTTCAATTAGCCCCCAACTTATCAAATCACGCAGAGTCATATTCGCGTTTCCCCTGGAAATACTTAAAGTTTCCATCACTTCTTCTGTGGTTAGTGCCTCAGGGGAAATCAGCAACAAAGCATGTATTTGTGCCATCGTGCGGTTAATACCCCATTCCGATCCTAACTTACCCCACGATTCTATAAATTTTGCTTTTCCTTCTGCTAATTCCATACACAAATATACTAAACTTATTAAACTTTCAAAATATATTGAAAGTTAAATAACACAATAAATATCTGTACTTCAGTTTTGTCATGTTCAATGCTTTAGAGAGTCAAAAACTGGTTTATCCAAAATGACCAATGTTGTAAAAGCCTTAAATCTTTACGCTAATTTTCTAATAAGAGATATCGCGCTAATGCAGGATTGTGCAGCTAATTACTGCAAGACAAGAAATTCATTGCAAGAACAACGAAAGCTAAGCCAGCAAAATATCTCCTCTGTTTATTGCTTTAAGATACTATATATGCACTCATCTAAGATTTCTCCATTTTTAACAATTGAAGATTTTAACACAGCTTCGAGGGTATAACCAGACTTCTCCAATACTTTCATCGACGCCACATTAGTGGCAAATACCCCGGCAAATATCCTTAGAAGTTTCAATTCATTAAAAGCATAAGTGGTCAACAACTCCACAGCCCTACCTGCAAAGCCCCGGCCCCAATACTCCTCCCCAATCCAGTAGCCTATTTCTCCATTGTTTTTATGAATATCATGTTGCGGAACAATACTTCCTGCTCCGATAAAAGTCTGTTCGTCAAAAATCCCAAAAGTATGGCCAAATACACCGTTTCGTGCGAAGGTGATAAATTGATGTGCATCATCCATGCTATAAGGATGAGGAAAAACATCCCTTAAATTTTTCGCTATCGCATTATTATCAGCAAGCCGCTGCAGTTCTGTTACAGGAATTAAACCCGGATCTTTCAGAAAAATCATAACCTTAATACTCAATTAATATATCAACCTCCAATGCAGCACATCATACATTTATACTAAAATACAAAGACAATCTCTTATATTGTAATCAAATTAACAAGTAACGCCATGAAAACAAACCGTTTAATCCTTTTCCTCCTCTTGCTTCCCTTTGCCGTCAGCGCCCAGCAAGATTTAACTACACGCACAAAAATTGGAGACCATGTGCCGGTATTTACATTTGAGACTACCAAAGGGAAACAAGCCAGTATTGCAGATTATAAAGGGAAACTTATATTGATTAATCTTTTTGCCACATGGTGCCCTCCATGTAATGAAGAATTACCGCTGATGCAAAAACTGGTTTGGGAAAAATATAAAGACAATCCCAATTTTGCTCTTTTTATATTCGGGCGGGAAGAAGGATGGGACAAACTTACACCCTATAAAACAAAGAAAGGCTTTACTTTTCCCATTTTGCCAGATCTTAACAGAGCTATTTTTAGCAAATTTGCTACCCAGTCTATCCCCAGAAATATTCTTGTAGATGAAACAGGAAAGATTATATATCAATCTATCGGTTACAGTGAGAAAGAATTTGCTGAGCTGCAAGAGTTAATCCGACAAAAACTGGAACCTGTAGCAAAGGCTAAATAAATCAGGCTGATTGCCTCTACCGTTCAGGAAATTGTAATAATATTGAGGATAATGTAAATTATACCATAATGTTACAATCCTGGGTCTGCAATTAGCCTAAAATTCATGCATTTTTATGCAGTGAAAACAAATATGTCCCTTCTGGAATTTTATGACTACCTGAAAATAGGCAGGCCAAACGTGGTTGTACCACGGTCGGTAGCTAATGCCCAGGGCGGACATTTTGATGTTTTTCAAAGAATTGGTGCCTGCTCCCTCAATACTGCACCATACAATAGAAAAGATTTTTATAAGATCACGCTGATGATTGGTAAGGGCGTACTAAATTACCCCAAACAAAGAATTGTAGTAGACAGGCCTGCATTGATTATCAATAATCCGGTAACACCTTATTCCTGGGAAACCACCTCATCTACCCAGGCTGGGTACTTTTGCCTGTTTACCGAAAACTTTATTCGCTCCCGTTCAGAACCACTTAAAGATTCACTGCTCGCAAAAATACAGGATATTCCGGTGATCTTGCTAGACGACATACAGGTTAAGGAAATAAGTCTGGTATTTGAAAAAATGATGGCACTTAAGGATGATGACTACCTTTATAAAAATGATCTTCTGCAAAGCTATGTGAAATTGCTGATCCACGAAGCGTTAAAAATGCAGCCACGGGATACCACCAGTAAGTTCAACAATGCTTCCAGCAGGATAGCTAACCTGTTTTTTGAATTGCTGGAAAATCAGTTTCCGATAACTACTACAAACAGTACCATCGAACTGCGCACAGCAACAGATTTTGCCGCCCGTTTAAACATCCACGTTAATCATTTAAATCACGCGGTAAAAGAGCTCACCGGGAAAACTACTTCAGAACACATCTCCTCACGTATTGCAGATGAAGCAATTGCACTGCTGCGACATACAGAATGGAATATCTCCGAAATAGGCTATTGCCTGGGCTTTGAATATCCGGCCAATTTCAATATATTCTTCAAAAGGCAAACTATGGCTTCTCCCAAATCATTCAGGCAGCTCCAGATTTTGTCGAAAGTGGGTTAAAGTACTATCCGTGGATAGCTTCTTTATTTCCATAACTTTGGATCAGTTCGCCTTCAAATTCAAGCCACTCTTTCCAGCGTTTATCTACATCAACATCTACGGTGTACTGACGGGCAAAATTTAAAAATGTGGTATAATGCCCGGCCTCAGACACCATCAGGTCATGATAAAATTTGGCCAGTTCCTGGTCCTTAATATTTAAGGAAAGTACACGGAAACGTTCGCAGCTCCTCGCCTCAATCATTGCAGCAAACAAAAGGCGGTCTATAAACGCTGTATTCCTGCTGCCATCTTTCACGCTGAATTTAACCAGACGGCCCACATAGTCGTCCTTGCGCTCGCGGCCTAAGGTATAGCCCCTCTTTTTGATCATCTCAATCACCATCTGGAAGTGCTGCATCTCTTCAATAGCAATTGCTGTTAATTCTTCTACCAAATCAATATGTTCAGAATTATTTGTGATGATAGTTATAGCATTCGTTGCTGCTTTTTGCTCACACCAGGCATGATCGGTTAAGATAGCCTCCAAATTAGATTCAGCAATGTTTGCCCAGCGCGGGTCTGTCAATAATTTTAATCCTAGCATCTGTTTTATAATAATTCTTATGTGCAAATTTAACAATAATCATATTCTTAAACCTGGCAATTATTAAAGCGTTTGATAATTGTGGTTTAAAAACCTCTATTTTGCATAAATTTTATAGAAATGGTGGGGAAAAAGATATTGATTATTGGACTAGTATGGCCCGAGCCGGTTTCATCCGCAGCCGGTACAAGAATGGTCCAGTTAGTTAAGACTTTTCTTTCCAATAATTACCAGGTACATTTTGCGTCGGCTGCCTCAAAGGGAGAGTATAGTTATCCCTTAGCAGACCTTGGCGTAATTGAACAGGAAATCCGTTTAAACGATCAGAGCTTCAATGTTTTTCTGCAAAACCTGAGCCCCGATGCCGTGATGTACGACCGGTATATGACCGAAGAACAATATGGCTGGCGTGTAGTGCAGGAATGCCCTAATGCAATGCGGATCTTAGATACAGAAGACCTGCATTTTTTACGTTATGCAAGACAGGAAGCAGTGAAAACCGGGCTGCCCGTACAGCTTTACAACGACACGGCAAAACGAGAAATTGCCGCCATTTTGCGCTGCGACTTATCCCTGATTATTTCCGAAACAGAGATGGATATCCTTACAAATCAGTTTGGTATCAACTCGTCTATATTGTACTACCTCCCATTTTTAGAAGATGAAATCACTGCAAAAACTACGGCCGGGTGGAAAACCCATGAAGAACGGGAAGGTTTTGTATTTATTGGTAATTACTTACATGAGCCCAACTGGCATACCCTCCAGCAGTTAAAAACCAAAATATGGCCTGTGTTAAGCAAGCTACTGCCAGATATCACTCTCCATATCTACGGATCGTATCCCTCACAAAAAGTAACCCAATTGCATAACAGCAAGGAGAAATTCCTGGTACACGGACGCGCTGCAGACGCAAGGGCAACCTTAGGCAACCACAAAGTGCTGCTTGCACCTATCCAGTTTGGTGCCGGTGTAAAAGGCAAATTCATAGATGCAATGCAAACTGGTACCCCAGCTGTTACTACCAATATCGGCGCAGAGGCTATGAAAGGGGCTTATAGTTGGAATGGCGCTATCGAAGATGACCCCATTACCTTTGCCATCAAAGCGGCGAAGCTTTACCAGGATAAAACGGAATGGACGGAGGCACAGCAGCATGGCATCAGTATCCTCAACGGGCGCTATGGCAAATCCAATTTTACAACTGCATTCATTGCAACGGTTCAAACGTTATCTGCCCATCTAACAACGCACCGCAACCATAATTTTATCGGGCAAATCCTTCAGCACCATACCATAAACAGCACTAAATATATGTCACTCTGGATTGAAGAAAAGAATAAAAGCAGAGAATGTTAATCTTCAATCTTAGAATGATGTTTGGTATCTTTCATTGTAGTGTATAACACGAGTGATATCAGGATACAGAAAGTAACGTACCAGTAAAAATAACTTTCGTGACCGATATTTTTAAACCATAATGCCAGGTATTCTGCCGTTCCGCCAAAGATAGCAACAGTAAGTGCATAAGGCAGACCAACTCCTAAAGCCCTGATATGAGCAGGGAACAGCTCCGCTTTTACCACGGCATTTATACTTGTATAGCCGCTCACAATAATCAGGGCGGTAATCATCAAAATAAAAATAAAGAAGTCGCTCGTAGCTGTAGACAAAGTGGTAAGGATTGGATAAGTGCATAAAGTACCCAGCACACCAAAGCCAATCAGTAATGGCTTGCGACCGATTTTATCAGATAGCAATCCAAACAGCGGCTGCATAATGGCAAAGATCAATAATGAGACAAAAGAGAGAATGGTGGATTTTTCCTTACTCAGATGTACTGTATTTACCAGGAACTTTTGCATATAGGTACTAAAAGTATAAAAGGCGATGGTACCACCAAGTGTTAAACCCACTACCGTGAGCAATTCTTTGGGATATTGTAAAAGTGCCCTGATGCCCGTCTTCTCTTCATCTGCAGATTTGTTTGCTTTAAATGCAGAAGTTTCGTCAATGTGCCTGCGTAAATAAAGAGCAATAAAAGATAAAATTGCTCCGATAAAAAATGGAATCCTCCATCCCCAGTCATGCAGTTCCTGCGGAGTAAGCAGCCAGTTTTGCAGAATGAGTTGTATACCTAATGCCAGCAGTTGTCCGCCAATCAATGTCACATACTGAAAACTCGAATAGAAGCCACGTCGCTTCTTTGTTGCCATTTCACTCAGATAGGTGGCCGAGGTGCCATACTCACCTCCAGTGCTTAACCCTTGTATCAATCGTGCAAAAAGCAACAGCAGCGGTGCGGCAATACCAATTTGTTTATAGCCAGGTGTTAATCCGATAATTAATGACCCTATCGCCATAATCAATACAGAAAGTGCCATCGACTGTTTACGCCCGTGCTTATCGGCAATTGTACCAAATAACCATCCGCCAATTGGCCGCATCAGGAACCCAACTGCAAAAATACCGGCAGTATCGAGCAGCTGCGCCGTCGGGTTGCTGTTAGGAAAAAAGACAGGTGAAAAATATAATGCAAAAGCCGAATAACTATACCAGTCGTACCACTCTACAAGATTCCCTATCGATCCGCCAAAAATAGATTTTAGCCTGTGTTTAACATCATTCTCTTGTTCTTCCGGAGCAGTAGTTTTTATTTCTTGCATATAATAGGATATGGCCCAATATAGAAACTAAAACAAACATAAAAGATTTGCAACCAAATTTTACCTGTTCGAATATGGCAGACTGCTGATCTGTGTAAAATGATATCGTTAGAAGGACGCTTACGACTGTTTAACCCACTACGTCTACTTCCCGGTAAGCTTCAATCACGCGCAGCTCTCCGGCCTTGTCAGGTTTCGAATTACCATGTTCCATTCCCATTACGCCCGTATAACCTTTCTCCTTGATATATTTAAACAGGTTTTTATAATTGATTTCTCCGGTTCCGGGTTCTTTCCTGCCAGGATTATCGCCAATCTGGATATACGCAATTTCATCCCAGCAACGCCCCATATTTACGATCAGGTTACCTTCTGTTTTCTGCATATGATAGATATCATAGAGGATTTTGCAAGACGGACTGTTTACAGCCTTGCAAACATTAAATGTTTCATGGGTCTGCTGTAAAAACAGCTCCGGAGTATCACTTAAAGTTTCCAGCACCATAATTAGTCCATGCGGTTCAAAAATTGCCGCTCCAGCCCGCATTGCATCAACCACATTAGCCATCTGGATGCCATATGGCAGTTTGCGATCGTAAAACCCCGGTACTACAGTCAGCCATTTTGCATTACAGCGCTTCGCAGCTTCCACCGATTTTTTACAGGTGTCTACAAAAACATCCTTAAATTCTTTTTTCCCGGTAGTTAGCGAAACTTTCCAGTTATCACCCCCATCTACTACAAAAACCCCCATCCTCATACCCAGTTTTTCGAGCAGGACGCCAATTTTTTTCTGTTCTTCCACCGGCCGGTTCAGATAGCCATTATCTTCAATAGAGCGGAAACCCTGATCATACATATACTGGATCTGGTCCAGAAAATTTTTACCTGCATGATTTGCAAACATACCTTCGTGCGGGGCAAAATCAAGGTTAAATACCTTCCCTTTTTTTTGTCCAGATAATTCATCCTGCCCTGCCGCGAGCAGATCCTGTCCAATCAGCAGCGATCCCGCAGCCAGTGTACCGCTTTTTAAGAATTCTATTCTGTTCATATCGATCAATGTATTAATTCTTTATCAGATGTTGAAACCCTAGGGTCATGGTGTCGGCAACCGACCCATCCTTTTTTCGGTAAACCAGGTACGCTTCCACATTTTTTTGTGCAGCTACAAACTGTAGGGCTTCTTTCACTCCCATTGCCATCACTGCGTTATCATATCCATCAGCGGTGATTGCATCTTTAGCGTAAAGCGTAACACTGATCATAGAGTTTTGTAAAGGGTACCCCGTTTTTGGATCAATGAGATGACTTATCCTGTTGTTTTTATTTTGCAGGTATTTGATATAATTGCCTGATGTAGTAATAGCGCCGTGGTTTATCGAAACGATTTTTCGCAGTGCGGGACCATAGCCATTTAGCGGCGGACCTTCAATGCCGATATGATAACCGGATCCGTCGGGCTTGCTGCCCTTAACCACAATTTCCCCGCCTATCTCCACCATATAAGATTGCAACCCTTTACTATCCAGGTAACGGGCTACTTCATCAGCGCTATACCCCTGGGCAATACCGTTCATATCGATCTGTACATCAGGTTTCTTTTTGGTCAGCCTGTTCCCCCGTAGCCCGATCAGCTCCATACCTACATTAGCTAAAGTCTTATCTATTACTGTCTGCTCCGGAAATTTACTGATAGCATTTGGACCAAAACCCCACAGTTGCACCAGCGGTGCAACTGTAATATCAAACTTTCCTTTTGTGCGATAATAGACCTCAAAGGATTTTTCCGCTACAGCTTTAAAATATTCATCCATTTGCACGCCGTCAACAGAAGAATTAAACCGGCTAATCAGGCTATAGCTTTTATAAATTGACAGTGAAGAGTCAATCCGCAGTAAAATACTATCTACCTCCCGGCGCTCCACCAGCGGGGTGGCAGCATAGTAGCTCACCTGGTAAGAAGTCCCTTGTACAAAACCATGGAATTGAAAAAACTGTTGGCTGCTCCCCTTATGCAGGAAGCAGGCCAACAGCGAGAGCCATATCGTTATGTTACCCGGATATAGCACCTGCCTTAAATCACTTTAGTTCTGCCCGGTGTAGGGATAGGATATAACCCATTTGCATCGGGCAGCACCTTCGGCATTGCCGTCCAGCTTAACTGTTCAGGAAACAAACTGTTGTTGGCCTTTAACGCTTCGTCCCATTTGATTACCTGACCAGAATAGGTGGCATACCTGCCAATAATTGCCGTAAAACAACTTTTTGCGGCACGTTCCGCGTCACTGAATTTATATTCTCCTTTTGCAA
>Ga0247814_10001155_pt1 | contig 16362 bp, 14 predicted proteins | sample UWRJL179409R1_FD_179947 | JGI IMG/M metagenome (GOLD analysis project Ga0247814, IMG submission 179947) | Plant litter microbial communities from Arlington Agricultural Research Station in Wisconsin, United States - UWRJ-L179-409R-1 | ecosystem: Environmental > Terrestrial > Plant litter >...
GGCATCACGGCGCCTGATCGCCATGTTGGACATCAGTTTCTCCGTCGCATCGATCAACGGCTGAAAATTTGCCCTAGCCAAAACTGGACTTTGTAACAGGGGCTGCTGCTGAGGTTCTTTTGCAGTTGGCAAGATAAAAATTCCGGAACTATTTAGTGCCGCCGCTCAAAATCTGAGCGATTTCCGTGGTTTTGAAATATACCCGCCTTCCTAGTTTGACTTTTGCTAAATTGACCTGCGTTGTCCATTCATTAGAAGTGCGTAAACTAATGCGCAGTCCCTCAGGTGATCTGTCTAGAACCCTTGCTAATTGAGCAATGCTGAGCAGTGCTCCATAAGTTTCAATCAGAATTTTTTCAATCGTCATCATAACTGTGGTGTATTGTCCGGTTGTTTACGTTGGAATAGATGCAAGGATGGCGTATCAGGATCACTCCGTAAGCCCATTTTTATGTAAAATGGGTGACAAATAAAGGACTCGAATAGAGGACTCATCCCAACGACGTTCTAGGAGTGATGCAATAATTGCATGAGTTATTGCGATTTCATTATTTGGCGTTGATACGTGAAAATCTGTGAGAGAGCGTCCATACTACTGGGACGGATCCATTTGGCCACGACCGTGGGCTTGATGAAGAAGAAATACAACTTGCTTGGCGAATGCCATAATTATTTTTTGCATTGATAGACATGAAGCGAGATCTGACACCTGGGGAAGCTAAGGATAGTAAGTCGGAGCAGGGTATCGATCGCGTTACAGCTCTGGAATCTCGTAAGGAAACGCTAATCGATAACCTTAAAGGATGCGACCCGGCCGTTGCCTCGGCGATCAGGAATTTTAGCCGCGCAGTTACATGTGCACATACAGTCCATTCAAAGCGATATTCTATCTTCGCTTTGATTCGCGAAAACGTTGAACCAGTTCTGTCGGCCTACCTCCGTAATCATCGACGTCAACTCATCTCATACGAGATCCGTGTTTTGGTTCGTGTTCAAAGCGAGAGTCTAGCTAATGAAATAAAAGTGGCCATGCGAAATTTGGAAGATTTTGGGTTGGCTTACGCAATGCGAACTGACATGCGTAAGTTTGAACATCTTTTGCGATGTTATATCGCCCCAACTTGGTGTGAACAATGGGACAAAAATTTTCAGGCAACCCTCGAATCAGTTCGATATCTTTGTGAATTCTGCGATGGGGCAGTATCAATTCGGAGGGTCAAAAAGAGCAAAATTAAAGGTCAAGAAACGAGAAAAACAGTGCGACCGGTATTTAACCCCAGCCAGTCCCCGTATTGCGATCTGTGTTATCGATTTTGTCAGCGTGAACATCAAAATGAATCATTGAATGACGTGCAGGTAAGCATGCGATTTTGTATTGAGCATGATTCAAGAAATGTGAATTCGCAATATAGGACCGATCTAAAGCATCGAAAGAATTTTCATGCAAAGCTCCGTGAGATTAACGCAGAATTTCCTTGGCAGCACGAAAAATGGATACATCTTGCAGGGAGTTTGGACGAAGCTTCAATTCGTCGCTATGCTTATGAATTCGTGCATGCACATCCTGTTGATGATCGTTTGAAGGTTACACAGCTTTCAAATGAAGGACACACAAATGTGGAAATAGGAAAAATTCTTGGAATTTCTCGGCAGATGGTGCATAAAGTCCTAAACAACCAATTAAAAAGATCATTAGGGCGGACTGCAGATGGAATGATTATCCACTTGCATGAAGAGAAGAAGTGAAAAATATCAGGCTTCGATTTAATCGCCACAACTTTTGGAATTGACTCCGTCCTAGAAGGCGAGTGCCTTGCACACTGTTGGCAGCTATTTCTCCTTTGGGAAATCCACTGACTCGGTTGCGGAATTGTCAGTTACATGTAGAGGATCGCATTTGAATCCGGTCATGCACGTATTCGACGCAGTTCCCGTCTCAGATTAAATGCGAATGACGGAATGGCCATGCTCACGCTTTCTACAAATATGCTTGCAAACTATGGTATCGGCTCGCATTGAACGGCAACGTGCTCACGCTAACTGTAAATGAAATCACGCCAGTCGACACGCCGCTTCCGGCCCAGGCTGGATAGAAAAGAATATGGTAACGGCGACCTTGCCAGCGAAGTTTTTGTCAAGTTTGAAAGGTCCGGGAGGCGCGTCGCGCGGCGGTATTTTTTCTTCAGACTTGTCTTCACTATCGCTTTAAATATCGGCGGCGTCGCTGTTTACGGCGGCGAAAACGGATAAAAGCCCTGATGGCTTTCATCATCTCCGATCGCCGCGCTAGGACGCCGCTGCCTGACAAGATAATGCCGATGAAGAAGGCGGTCACGAGCAGATGTCCAGGTGCCCGGCATGAAGCGCCACAATCGGTCGCGCTGGCTGCCTGGCCGTACCTTATCTGTAGCGACCTGCAATCGCAAACGCTCCGATCTGCATTCAGAGGCATTTACGACCATAATTATCTGCGTCCCACATCCTCCTTGAACAGGAGATAACTGCGAATCAACTCGCATTCAACTGCACCGACCTGCATTCCGTCAGCGCCAACCAGCAATATCTGCGACTGACCAGGTGTGCCAAGAACTCATCGAGCGCTGCCGTTTCTGGAACAATTTTGGCGGAATGAGTTTATGGACTTCAAGCACCCTATGCAAACGGATGAGCGCGATAGGGCAGCACGACAACAAGATATCCCTTTTCAGCAGATGCCGGAGCCTTCCATGATGTATTCGCCAACCGCCCCAACTTGATGTCAGCGCACTGGGAACAACTCCGTACAAGCGGACGACGTCAAAACACTTGGTTCCACCGAAATTTAGGGCTCCGCATGTTGCCCTGGGCCACTTTGGGGAACAAAATCATTCGTGCCACTTGAACCGCTTTTACCACCGACGCTGTCTGACGAAGGACGCTCTGAAGTTTGCGACAAATCTGACGAGTAGCTCGCATTATTTATATTCCATGCCAATTTTGCCATGGACAAAGTCATTAGACTAGCTAGTCCCCATTTTCCCTTCGAAAAATTGCCAAGGACATATTCTGCCGAACCCGTCTCCATTCCAGTTCCTAATACATCAACAGTCGAATTTCCTAACGAACGACCAGTGCAGGTATCGCCCCCAAGTATTCCAACGGTAAGACCGGATAACGCACCTGATGGACTGAGCAATTCTAATGCGCATGCTGCTTGGTCGTACTGGGCAGCGCCTGCTGAACTTGAAATCAACGCGATTTTTGTACTGCAATTAATTCCGTTAGTGATTGCTGAATATGCAAATCCTGCTGCTATGGGGGGCACCTCAAATGTGACAGCTGCAATAATTCCATTTAATACCATTGCTGCACAGTCGAATGCTGCATCGCCCATCTGAGCAGAGTGCCTGTTTTCGGCCAATGCTATGGCAGCGCGAGAACGTTCATTAACTAAGGCAATAGAATTTTTCATTATCGGCAAATGCAACGAAAAAATAGCGTTATACTTATTAGTGACGGTTCGACAGATTGTAGCGGCAGTGGCCCGAGAGGATAAGGCATTAAGCGGCCTGTAGTGAGCAACTCCATAAGTGTATATGTTCCCGCACCGCAGTCAACATTCTTCTGAAAAATTATTGACCAATTCCCATCAGGAATTATACGCCCGACTTGATTAGACTCGGAAAAAGTTGCATGTTCTATTGAACGTCCTTCACCGTGAAGGCTGACATTTGTCAAAAATAATGGCGCGCATTTCCAAGCTTCTTTTTTTCCATTTCCTGTTTGCTCGGGTAGATTTATCTTGACCTTTGCTGAAATTGTTCTGGTTCGTCTACGATCCTCATTTCGTAAGTCTTGATATTCTGCAAACTTTAGCGATTTATCTGGGTCATTTTCAGCCGTGGTGGCACCGCCGTTCCATATTATCGCGCTCCCGCTCTCCCATACCATATCAATGCCTACTATAGCTTGCACATTATGGTCAGGCCAAATATCCGATCTATTAAATGAAAATAAAATTTCCGGATCGGCTGGCTGATGCAAAAATTCAATTAATTTCTTACTCAAGTCAGGTACTAATTCTGCCAAGCGAACCCCTAGCACTACTTCATATTCTCGCTGCCGGATAGCAGAATATAGATTTGTACATTCCATGACCCAAGAGAGCATAGTAATCAGGTCTTTCGGGGTACCTGCAGGTCTTTGCAATGAAGGCCATTCACTCGTAGAGTCAGGCGGGGTTATCTGCCCAAATGCTAAGTCAACTGCTTTAATCCGTTGCCAGGCTGCTCGCATATCGGTAAGCAACAGCCCTTTTAGAAATGATACTCGTTCGGAAAAATTTAGGGCTGAGCCGCTATCAGTGTGGGACTTAAGTCTAGATAAAAATGCAGCCTCTTGAATGGCCTTCTGACGATCGAGTGCTTGCAAATAAGAATCGGGCTTTTCGTTGGAGCCCGCGGCCGCGTGCAAAACCTGCAGTCTCGCGATTTTGAATTGATCTGCTCGCTGTTGGTCCTCAAGTAAATATTGGAAAGCCAATGTTATCGCCTGTGATTCCAGTCCCTGGATTTCTGTTCGCCGCAACAGGGCACGGTTTAATAGATCCAGAGAAGCCGACAGATTTTCAGCTACATAGGCGGGGTTAAAATCCATAGAATACCGCTGAGCAAAAGCTGAAGACGTATTCGAGTCTGCCGATGCCTGATTTAATGAATCACTTACGAATTCGTCGATATTAATTTCTAGTAGTCCGGTTACCCATGAATAATTAGGGTCACCGTTGATTTTTGAGTGTAATATTAACCGAGGGGAATCGTTTCTGGCAATAACGTCACTAAATATGCTAGCCATCGCGCACTCACTTTTTAGAAACCTAATGGTATTAGTACCAAAAATAGCTGATTAAAAACGTATAGTAAGTAAATTTTGCCACATGCCAATTATACTTGAAGGTGGGCAAGCGACTAACGGTCCGGCCGGTATTGGCCGGTGCGGACATGGGCAGATACTAGTGTAGTCCATTAACGGAGGTTTGTTGGACTGCCGCCTCTGCCCAGCGCACTTAGGTCGCGTTGCCGATCTCTGACAGCCCAGGAACCCATTCCAATAAACTAATTCCAGAAATTGCGACGTCCGATGGTTTTTTGGTCCCTATCGGTTGCAGTTATTCCCAGCTCGCCGCGATGAGATGTTGGCCGGCTACTCTAATTGCAGGCTGGCTCGCAACTGTTGCTTGTCTGACGTGAGAGCTGATCGCAGTTATACCGGGTCGAAAAAGCCGCTGGATGCAGGTCGGACAGCTTTGGATTGCAGGTTGCCACACTTACCTGACGCTGATGCTGACGCTGCTGGCGCCGACGCATTTGCAGGATCGCCAGGGCCGCAGGCTGTAGCGGCGGCCGTGGGTACTACAGGCTTGGGTTTGGTAGCGAGCATGCGTTCGCCGAGCAGCGCGGTTATTTCCCTACTGAGTTCATCCAGTTTGTTGACCTTGCGGGATGCGCCGTTCCAGGCGTGCATGAGGGCGTCTGCGGTGTCTTCGCCAAGCGTGAAGCGCCCGATTAATGTGCGCCGGATATCGCGATGGCCGATCTCATCGATCCTGCCGATAATTTGGAATAAAAAGTGATTGAGGTCGTCGCTTTGCGATGCAAGCGTCTCGGAAGCGTGCCGACGAGCAAGGACTTCGCTCTTGTTGAGTTTGCATGCCTTGATCGTGTTTTCCCCTCTCCCGCTATGCCATGCGTACAGCCAGTTCTCATTAATGGCGATGTGGCTCGAGTAAGGCGTCAAATGTGGGTGTACCCACGCATAATCGGCATCTTGGTCCGGAAAACCAGTCGGCTTGGCGGAGCGCTTAGCCAGCGGATCGAAGCTTTGCTTGGACGCATTGCATTGCTTGCACGATACGACCAGATTGCCGACTACGAACGTGAATTCAGGATAGCCATCCGTATGCCGGCGTGAATCGAAATCGTCGAGACATGCCTTCGCGGGATTGCAATGGTGCGATTTTCCCTTTGGAAGAACGTGGTCTAGCTCGCACAATCCTACCGACGTCGCCGGGATGGAGACTTGGCAGTATACGCACCTGTAAATTTGTTGCGCCAACAGCCAGTCGCGCAGATCGCCGATGCCATCCCTCGACGCTTTCCATTCTAGTCCTGCGTGGGCTTCAACCCGCTTCTGCAGGCCATTCGGCAGCGCGTCGGAGTCGATCCGCTCGTGCAGGATGCGCTGCGCATGGGATGGCGTCGTCATGATCCCGCCACATCGATGCTCTGTGCAATCGCCAGCAAAATACTGCGCATCGGATCATGGGGCGGCAAATGCGCCCTAGTTGAGAGTATATAGTTGCGGTCCTCCGAAGCGACAATTGGGCGCTTGCCATCGGCCTCGCTGATAAGCGCCAGCAGTGCGTCGACCTTTGTCACGAATCCGGGCGTGCGGGTGGACTCGAGGCCGAACAAGTCTCGGTACACATCATCCACCTGGGCGCCATAAGTATCCGCGGACGGCGGTGCGCTAGTTGTTAGGGCGCGTTGTCGAGGCGTTCCGGCATGGGATTCCTGCAGTGCGAGACGCCGGATGTTGCCGTTTCCCTCGCTAACGCCCGACGCGATGAATCCCGAGTGCGTTGCGACGACGGCATGGCAGCCACTGCAACATGACAAAATTGTCGACAACGTCGGAACGAAATCGCGCTGCCAGTTCGGGTGCAGGCTGTTTTCCGGTTCGTCGATCAGTACCAGGGCGTTGTCGTCAAGTTCAATGCATAGCGATACCAAGCTGTACAACCAGTTCCACTGGCCTGAGCTCAGGTCGGACTCGCGCAGTGCATGCTTGGGGTTCGCCGGGATGCCGGAGTCCTTCGGGACGAGAAACACCGCGCCCACTTCGAACAGTTCCAAGTATAACGCGCAGCGCCAGTCGGAAATCGATTCGAATCCCAGCGCATATCGCGTGCCGCTGGTATCGATCCAGCAAGAAATTTTCGGGGAAGTGCAGGCTTCCAGTGCTTTCCAAAGCGTTTCCGCTTCGCCTCCTGCAAACTTGTGGACAAATTCCGCGATGGTACGCTTCCAGTGCTCGGAGAAATAAGGGCTTTTTAGGATCGTCGCCAGGCGCTTGCCGAGTTTTTCTCGCAGGATGGTGAGCGATTTCTCGACGATGACGCCGCCGGATCCCCTGAGCGCCCGCCATTTCGGCGCAAACCGGATGCCGACGATGGGAGATAAGCCCACTTTCGCGAAAATGGGCGTCAAGGCCTCGATGCGGGCATGAAAGGCATGCTGGTTTTCCAGCAGGGCGCGCCCGAATACGGCCTCGTTATAACGGACGCTGATCAACCCCTCGCGCGAGCGCGGTCCGATATACGAAAATCGATCATTAAACCAAGGGATCGACAGCGCTAGTTCCGACAAGGCCCATGAGCGCGGAAAGCGATCCCAAGGCGTGACGGATACGGCGATCACCTTTGCGGGCATGCCGGTGAGGCATTTGATACCGATATCGAAAGGCGGATGCCCATAGCCCTTGTGCACGATTTGTCCGAGCGCCGCATCCATCAGCAGGCGCAGCGCCAGGCTTTTGCGCACGCCGTTTTCGCCGATCATTACGGTAATATGGCCTTTTAGATGCACCTGTTCCTGCGGTGCGATCTCGAATGGCGATACGAACGGGCTTTTTGTGGACGTGAAGGAATGGATGTGCATGGTGTCTTGAGAGTGCAGGAGGATGCGTCGGCGCGAGGCCCGTTCATGGAGTGTCCGGACAGGGTTGCATATTGCTGCAAGAAGCAAAGACGCCCATTTTAAATTCTAATGCGTATTCGGGGAGAAGTTCATGCCAATACCTGGAGAGCGTGAGCAAACCGCTAAGAGGCAGCATACCGCGCAATGCAACGATGAGCAATGCAGCGCACGCTTTCCAGCCGCTGCAGGAACGACTTTAACCTACTTGGATAGGTTCTAAGCGCCCCGGCCGCTGCCTTTGCATCGATATTCGACAGTTTGCAAAATAGTGTTCCCACGTTTTGCACAAATATGTTTTTGAATCGTGGGAACTCTGCCGTTATCAACACCGGCAGGGCAATCCATAAGATTCAGGGGTAGATGATGCGCCGCCGTCCGGACATACTGTGGCTCCACCCATTTATTCAGGAGCAAACAATGTCTGACAAAGAACACCTCGGTTCACCCTACACGTCCATCTATATTGCAGGCAATGACCAATACCACGCTGTCGCGTCGATCAACGAATTCGGCCCGATCACGCATGCACATTCTCTCGCAAAGGTCCTCGTTGAGCAAAAAGCGGCAAAGGATGAATGGGAAGCGCTGCAGATGGCACACTGCTCGGTCAAGCAAGCGAAAGCACTGGCTAATGGCCAACAGTACCACAGGCTGGCGCACACGCGCCTCCAGCAAGAAGCGAAACGGCAGCGCGAGCAGGCCGGCCCCGCCGTCTTCCCGAACGCGCGCTTCGCCTAATACACTTATTGGAACCTACTATGAGGACACTAAAGACATCACAAGGCGGCCGCGATCCGAAGATTGCTAACGACATCGTCAATACAGTGGCCGACATGCTGACCATGTCCGAGCAAAAGGCGAAGTCGCGCATCAGCGCCGCCCCTATCCGCGAGATTGAAGCGCTTGGTAAAGCGTTCTCGTCGGACGTGCAGCTGAACGGTGTGCACGCACGTAAGTGGCGAGCCCACACTTTGTCGCGCTTGCCATTTAGCCAGTGGAAAGAGGAGGATGGTTTTTTCTCGGTGCTGCCGTTCGGGGAAACCTCCCTCAAATACCTAAACGCCGTGGACTTGGACGAAAACGACGGCCGCGCCTTGGATCAGCTGGAAAACCGCGTAGTGCTGTGCGACGCTTTGAAGGCCGTGCTTCCCGCCGAAGTACTGGAACAATACCGGCCTATGCTCGAGTGGTCCCAGATCGACACGTACGGTAACGCCCATCCCCTCTTAGCAGACCTCGCGTTGTCGTTCGCTATTAACTCTGTGGAGTACCTTTTCTATCAGGAATACCGAAAAGTCGACACGAAATGGCGGCGCAGGACCGGCGTACCCGAGACCACGGCAACTCCTTGCGACTGGATGTCCTGGCTGGGAGAACAGGCATACCGCTATTCCAAGGCTGAGTTGGCTATGTTGGGCGTCCTTCCCTTGCCGCTCCTGCGCGCGGATTCCGATCTGACGAACCAGCAAGACGCTTCCCAAGGCGATGATGATGAGGAGCTCCAGCGCTGCGCGACCGATGGTCAGCTGACCTTGGAATTGCTGTGCAATATCGTGGCCAACCGCGCCCTGCTGGAATCGGGCAGGATCGCCGAGCTCGCTTCTCAGGCAGCCGCCGGCGCTGTCAAATTGCTAAGCGTGCTGAACCGACAAGGCATCGTGGCTGCTCCCGCGGTCCAGAACGACGACGACATCCGAAAAGTTTTGTCATCGTGGTTCGGCCCAAGTGGCCTGATGAGCGCCGAACCTGGTTTCGGTGCGCCGCTGCAGGGTGCCGCGATGGAAGTTGTGATGGACCAAGCCGGGCAAGTGCAGCTCCACTATTTACACACCAGAGCCGGCGGCGACCCCCACGTCCATTTCGGTGAATCGCTGCAGGGCGTTGCGATGCAAGTCTTGATGAACCAAGCCGGGCAAGTGCAGCTCAATTATTCGTACACCCGAGCCGGCGGGAATCCCCGCGTCCATGCCGGTGCGCAGCACAAATTCATATTTGCCTTGGCGCTCGTGGCCTGCAGGTATGGCGGCCAAGACGTCAAGGTGGATAAGGAATTTATGGCCGACACTAATCCAACCTATGCTCCATTTCCATCTCAAAACAAGGGCTTACAGAACCGGCTGGCCCCTTTAGGCGCCCATGCGCGGGAAATGATCAAAAGCCTCTACGGCCAGATCTATTTTTCCAACGAAGGGTGGGAACTCCGCGCCGACAAACTGCAATCCTATGTGACGAATATTGGCTTTAAACGTTCATGCGCGCAGGAGTTGGTATTTGACGTGTTCAAGCGCTTGCCGCCATCGAGACTGCTAACCCTGTGGCAAAAGCTTAATGACCTGGCCGATCGACAGCAAGCCAAGTTCGACAAGTATCCGCCCGGCGTACCGCGGCCAGCCACCCGCCTTGAATACATGTTCGTTGGCATTGATGATCTGGTTCGATGACGTGGCAAACTGGCGCACTACCGTTGGTCCCGCCAACAACTACACTTCAGTCCACTAGATCACTCGAGTCACGTCGGCAGAGGAACTGGCGAGTTAGAGAAATATTTCTGTCACATAAGGTATTTCAGCAATCTCCAGAACGTCGCATGTATCCCGGAAAGTCCGATGGCTGCCCGCGATGCAGCGTTTTGCGCGTGGTGGTTAGGCAAACCGGCAATACTAGGGCGGCCTTACGATGTGCCTCGGTACGTTCCACAAAATCGCGCATCGCCTATCTTGCTCGCCGAATCACATTGGCCACATACACCGTAGACATTGTGATTGTTCCTGAGTGTGTTAATGGAAGACGATACGTGAATCCTCGTCAAGCGTTGGCGTCAGAAAGCTATTGGCACGCAATGGAATCGTAATATGTGCCACATTATTCCCGGCCAGCATCGCCCGTGCGAACGCTTCTTCGACCAGTCTGGTAACACGCCGCAGATCGAAATCGACACGCTCGGACAACACGCACGAGTCGCCGTCGTCCAGCGTGATTTTCCGCTTTGTCTTGCTGCGCAAATTCGCGGCCGTCTCCTGAATAATGCGCCGCCTTTGCGTCGGCCCCGGTGCTGGCACGTTAAACACTTCGACCCGCGACAACAACGCGGGCGGCACGTTCTCGACGCTGTTTGCCGTCATCACGACGATGATGCGGCTCGCATCGAATTCTAGCTCGAAAAATTCGTCACGGAACCGCTTGCTGCTGTGCGCATCGAGCAGGTCCAACAGGACCGGCAAGACCGGATATTGCGCGTCGCGGATCTTGTCTACCTCATCGATAACCAAGACTGGCGCAGCTGAATCACCACTCGCGAGCAGGGAAAAAATCATTCCTGGACGTGAGCCGGTCCATGAGGTGTGGGACCCGACTAACTGGAATCCGCCCTGCGCACCACCAGCGCTAATTTTTTCCGTCGATACGCCAAGCGCTTCGGCGAGCTGCGTTGCGAGAAAAGTTTTCCCGATGCCGGGGGCTCCAAGCAGCAGCAGCGGCGTGATCCGAAAATCGCGTGGCTGCATGGCGCCTGCAAGCACAAGGTTAGTTTGCAGGCGCTCAATCGGCTGCACAAGATTTTCGAAGCGAGTCTTTGCCGCGTCAAGCCGGGCGTGCGCCGTTTTGGTGTCTGGCAGCGTGCGGTTGCCACTGCTCGCGTGGGCGTTCTGCAAAATGCGTGTGCCGACATCGCGTCGATCGTCTTTCAGCTCTCCGACCCGAACGGTTGCACTCGCGAGATCATCCGGGGCAAACACTTCAGTTGTGGGCAGCGCTTTGGGGAGCTTGCGTCCTCTCGCGGGATAGCCTGCGCTTGTCCAGTGCTTGTAGCAGTCGGCAGCCATCTGATCCATCTGGCTACCCTTTAATTTCCTGATTTTTCTGCGAAAAGCGCTCATCCAGTGGGCTGCATCGTCCTGCTCAAATGCCAGTTGATGCTGAAAAAATGATCCAAATATCTGGCGGCTGCTATCCCACAGCGGGTCACGGAGAAAATTTAAGACATCGACCAGGTTGCCGTCGCCACGCTCATAAGCAAGTGTCATGGCAATCGCAACCAGCAAGTCATTTGACATCCCGGTTGACGCGCGGTCAAGCGCAAGTGTTGATCGTGCAAGCAAACGGTTTGCGAGCGTCATGGCGTCCGACAAGTCGTATTTGGTGTCTGTGCGGATGCTGGAAAGATCAAAATCAATCTGGCGCAGGGCTAAAACGTTTTCGTGTTGAGGCTTTACCTTTGACTCGACGTGGTCGGTTCTCGCGGCGGCTGCGATGGCGATTTTTTCGGCGGCCCTTTTCTCAGCTACCAGTTCATCGGCCACAAGCGCGGCGGCGGCGGAAATTGGCAACAAGAACCGCTGATGGCGCTCGGTGAAGTAATTTACGAACCCTGTTGCGATGGTAGAATCGTCGTTGCTCATGATGGCTCCTAGTCGGAATTGTTGTGAGTAAGGCATGGCCGGGGTGACAGCCCCTGCCATGCCTGCTTCTTGTTAATCGAGCCAGCCCCCATGCAGGCGCGCAACTGGCTTCTTGCTCAAAAAAAGTTCCCAAAGACCTGGGTGCATTTTTGCCTTCCCCGCTTCCCAGTCTTGCCAAGTACGCAGTGTTGAGTAAATTAAATTGGCGGCGGCGGTTTGGGATAGACCAGACGCCTTGCGCTCAGATTTTATTTCTTCCGATGTTGGGCTTTCTTTTCGCATAACTTTCTCTTTGATAACGAATTTTATTTCGCTTACCGTATAGTACACGGATTCCGTGCAGTATGCGGCTCAATGAAAAAGATTTAGTGTCCTATTTCTTTTTTTCCAGTGCCGTGCTCTGGCGTGCGTGGTACGCACAGCTTGCCATTGCTGTCCACGGCTATCTTGTCGCCGACGTGCAGTGCTAAGCCAGCGGGGACTGGGTACACGGCACCGGATCTTCCCTTGTCGAGTACGATTCCGTCCCGTGCGACGTGGATGACGGTGTGCGTGGTGCCACCGCTCTCTGGCTTGCCTGCTCCACGGGTTTTGCCTGTTGTGACTAACCATGCGGCAAGCCAGTCGTGCGCGGAGATTGGATCCGGCAGCGACGTGACCTGGTGTACGCCGGCGGCGGGCGTATCTGCAACCACAGGTGCGGGTTTGCGCTTCTGCTTCGCCTTGGTCGGTGCTACTTGGTGCGGATCGACGTCCTGCACGTCAACAGTCCGCTGCGCGGATTTGTTGGATTGGGACGGAGGTGTTATTACGTCAACGACAGGGGTTGGGGTGACATGGTCCGCGCCGGTTAGAGGAAGCCGGACCCGTTCACCGTGGTGTTCGGCGCAGGCAGGCACGTCAGGTCGAACGGGTCCTCCTCGTTGTATGTCGTGGTCGGCGCTGGCGCCGTGGGTGAGGGCGAATCCATCGCTTCGGTGTTCGCCGTTGTGCGCTTTGGCGCAAGCGCCGTCTGTGGTTGCGCTGGCGTGTCGCGCAAGAATAATGTTTTCATCCCGTCGTGCTGCGCCTCCGCTGCCAGTCGGGCTAGCTCCTGGGCGTCGCAGATCAGGATATTGCCCGGCTTGGACGTCTGCCACACGGGCACGTAGAGAATTCGGCAGTACGCTTCGAGGGACTGCCCCTTTAGCATCCAGTTCGCCGCCGGGCAATTCATGCACGCGACTGGCTCTGCTGGCTTCAAGTGTTGGGGCGAGTTCATGACCGTGAACGATGTCGTCGGCAGATTGTGCGAAGGCGGCGGCGTTTCTGGCGATGATGTGCGCAGGGGGCCTGCCCTGGTCGTAGGTATTGATGACATGTGATACTCCTTCAGCGATTTGCGCAGGCGTTAATGGACGGCGGGCGGCGCGACTAATCGAGGCCGCGAATTCTTGTTTGTAAGCTTGTAATGCTGGATCTTTGAAATAGATATTCAGGCCGCTGCGGACGGCTGTTTCGACTGCTAAGCGTTGAAACTCGGCCGATCCTGTAAGAGTGAGCGTGTTGCCAAATTTTATGGCCGCGAACGACAGCGCCGTCGCGATCACTGCTGGACTGTGGGCGGCGGCGTCGTTCATTTGCACTTGTCGCGCTACGGCGCTATCCGTTACCGTGCGCCCGCCGCCGAAGTCATAAATGACGGTGCCGTTTCGCTCTATTTTGTGCGAAAAACTCATCCGCGGCGCGGGACGGTATTCCTGCCCGCCCACTGCGGCCAAGATCCCGAGTTTGTCGGCTTGGCGCCTGCACAGCACATCGGTCGACGAGCCCACTCCATACTTCCTTGCAAGTCCGAGCGCGATGTTGTCGCCCTTAGTCGCCTCAATCACAAGGTAGTCGCGGAACGTGTTTCCCGGCCCCCGCAGTGCTAGCTCCTTGAGCAACAATTGGCGGTCATGCGCTAATCGAGCAGTAAGATCCGCCATCGCAACGGCGTGCTGCATCTTAACGACAGATACAGCGGCAAGCCGTGCTTGCCTAGATGTGCTGGCGCGGATTCGCTTCAGTTCGCTCTGCTGCGCAACCCGAAGCTCTTTGCGTGTTTTGTTACTGGAATCGCGTTGTACATTAATCCTATCTGTTTTCAGAGGTTTGAACGCGTCGCGGGCAGATTTCCATTTCTCATAGTGCGCTACGGCCTTCGAGTCAGTCGGCCCAGGGGAATATGCCACCTCGGTTTGCCGAGTCGGCGGATTATGCTTAGCCGGCTGGAATGCACCAAATTTAGCCGCGAGATTCTTTAATCCAATCTTTGATAGCTGGACGCCGCCGGCCTGGCCGACAGGACAAAGGACATATCCCGCCCCCTTTGGCTTAATCTCGCACTGGTAAGCGGCGGCAGCGGTATGGATATCTTGCCACGATTTCGCATGTTTAAGTCTAGTGCCAATGCGAATTTCATTTGTCCATGTTTGGAATGTTTTTTCTCCAGAATACATCTCTGTAGTCTTTGCTCGATCGCTGACAGATGGGCTAGATTTACGTTTCTCTTCTCTTGCTGCCCGCCGTTCAGAAATTGGTATTTCTACAACTTGTCCATTTTCGGCGACTTGGTGCATACCATTGTCGCGTTTCAAACCGTGGCGAATTTCAATTTCTCGGCAAACCCTATCCCGCTTTGTTTGATCTTGCCACAGGGAGCAGACTCGATGAGGTGGATTTTTTTCAATCCTACTTACATATATATGCACGTGCCAATGCCCGTTATCATTATGGAGAAATGTCGAAAAATGGTTTTTGTCTAGTCCAACCGCGGCTAGTAGAGAGTCTTCTGTGTCACGCAACACCGCCGCCGTCGGCTCGTACTGATCGAATGACACAAGGAAGTGTGCGATTTTTGATCCTTCCCCAGCGCGAGTATTTAAATCACAATTCGATTGCATTTCTGCAGATGCTAAATTAATAAGCTCAATCATTGAATTGAGATCCTGGCTTACGTGAGTCGCATCATCAACTAAACCAAAATTACCGAACCGTGTGCGATGGGACTTATCTAGGTATTCGCCAGTTTCGTTATCAATTTTTAAACCCTGGCCATAGCGAAGAGAATCACTGGCAGAGGATTTCCCGTCCTTGCGCGCATTGACCTGTTTTGAAATCATCCTTTGGTATCCATTAATCGCTTCGCGATATTTAAAACTATTGCTTGCGACCTTTCGATTTGATGTAACAATTGGCGGGCATCTTCTGTGCCGCGATAAGGAGCATCAGGAAATTCCCTGGAACCGAGCCACCCTTTTAGTAGGCCTCCAATCCGTCCCAAGTCGGCGCGTGCGTCAGCAAGAGCTTGGATCGCTTGCTGATCTACCAGCGATTTTGGCTTCGTTCCAAAGATCGTTTGGCGACACAGTTCGGCAACCGACACGCCAAATGCGGCGGCGCGGGCCTGAATAATGGTCTTCTCTTCAGGAGTCGCCCGAACGGGAATATGTGTGGTTTTTATTCGAATCTCTGAGCGTGTTTTTTTGCCAGTAACCATTTACGTTTTCCATCTGTTGTCATCATCGAAGCCAAAGGCTCTAAGAATGAAGGCCCACGGCAGGTGCAGGTCAAAAGATCATGAGTAAGGCGCAGCCGTCGAGTGTCTTTTTTTGGCGGTATCACCGCCAACCGTCCTGCCCCTCATAACCATAGAACAATAATAATACATTAAAGAACACAAAGAACACTAAAGAACTTAACAAAAATCAACAAAGTACGGTATAGTACGTTAAAGAATGTTCGAGTCTATTGACATGACGATCAGAAAACGACAAAGTACGGGCTTTAACAGGGAGCTCGACATGCTTGAATCCGAAATTGATCAATTGTTAACGGAAACCCTTCGGCGACAACGTCGTAAGACGGATCTGTCGGAATTCGATGGGCCGCTCAAGGAAATGATGGAAGCGAATATTTCGCTTCCAGTCATGCTTGATTGGCTAAAAAAGAAGGGTGAGGTCACCACGCTACCTGCGCTACGGCGGTATGTACGCAGGGTGTTTGGCGACGATTACTACGATGATTTTGTGAAGAGGAATGGATGGCATAGGAATAAGGAAAATCCCAAGCCCCCAACTCGGGGTGAGGGCGGAAACGGGGTCGCCACAGAGGCGGCAACGGAAGCCAAGAGTGAAGAGAAAAAGATTGGTACGGATCCGCAACAAGGGACGGCTTCGCAGGAACAATTGAAAAAAATTGTTAACGGG
>Ga0247814_10001156_pt1 | contig 16341 bp, 24 predicted proteins | sample UWRJL179409R1_FD_179947 | JGI IMG/M metagenome (GOLD analysis project Ga0247814, IMG submission 179947) | Plant litter microbial communities from Arlington Agricultural Research Station in Wisconsin, United States - UWRJ-L179-409R-1 | ecosystem: Environmental > Terrestrial > Plant litter >...
CTGGAAGCCATAGAGAGAGATGGGTTCGTCCAGCTGATCAGTGGCGCTGCGGGAAAGCTGCGAAGTGTGAAAGGTGGCAAGTACTCAACGTTTGCTGGCTCGGTACCTGGGTTTTTGTTTATGGATTTTTCTGAGGGTGCGGTAGACGTTAGCTTCATCAACGCGGCGGCTCGCCCGCTCTATACCAAGCGCTATTTCAAAAGAGGCTAAGAATGATCAGGCTAAAGCCTTCGGGGCTCAAGGGTGTTACCTACAATCCTGCTCGGCCTATTCGGCCCTGGCGTGCTCGGATCTATGAAGACAAGCGGACCAGGCACCTGGGTTGCTTTAAGACTGAGGCAGAGGCACATACAGCTTGGCTTACGGCAAGGGGCGAGATAGACAGGCGGCGTGAGGCTGAAATGCTGGAGCGGATGAAAGAGCATGTCGAAGAGCATATTCGGTATTTAGAGGTGTCTGATGAACTCAAAACAGAGGCGGACTGTCCGGCGTAAGAGGTACAGGGCCTACAATAAGATGCTTGATCTTCAAGCAGGGTGGCTGCATGGGGCCTGGAAGCCTTTCGCGGGGGACAGCGAGCTGGCGTTACTCTGGGAACAGATAAAAAGGTCAGCAGTGAACGGCCAGCTTAACAACGAATCTAACGGCCAGATTAGTGTGCCACCGCACTAGGCTATGTTATTATCGCGAGGAAACGTTTAAGTAGTAGTTCGGCCGTGCCTTAGCTTTGGGTGCGGCTTTTTTATATGCAAGCCAGTGTGCGGTTGGTACAGTGGTTCCGAAGAAGAATGGCGTGGTGATGTTGTCGGTTTACTAGTGACTGATCGCTGACCCATTAAAGGATTCTTAACTGCCTCGGCAGTCCACTTAAGGCGATGCACAGTCGTTCACGTGGCCCTTTCGAGCTATCGCAAGCCCTGAAAGATGCCGAGTCCAGGAGGGATAGTAGCCCCATTGAGGACTAGAATATTGGTTGAGCTGGCACACACGGCACAATCGATTAAGGACAGACCTCAAAAAGCTGCAATATTGATTGTTTAGGGTCTCTGGTCGTTAAATGCTAGTGCGCCAGGACAGGTCAGTAAGGTGTCGTCTAAAGGCTAGGACACTCCCAGTGCACTGGGTTAGAGATGCTGCTTAAAAACCAGCCACAAGAAAGCCAGTGGGCAAGTGCTAGCAGCCTGAAGCAATCAATCGGCTTCAGAGGTTTGGGTAACTCCCGAGCCTTTGGGGCCACCATACTTTTAGGGACAAGTAAATGAGCAACGCAACTTTGATGGTTCGCTTTAAAGATGGTCTGATCCTTTGGGGCATATACCATGGGACTTCGGATATAGCTTACCCTGGCTTATTCGATAGCATGCATGAGGCTTGGGCTTACGGAGTTCATGAGAGAAAACAAGTGTGTCGAAACCTCGAAGAGAAGCTTACTAAGAGCAGCCCAGAGCCAGTTGAAATTCATTCGGATTATGGATGTGGCTGGTATTGGGGAGGCGAAGCTTGTCGCAACACTAAGATGATTACGTCTAATTTAAGCGGTTATAGAGATGACGAAGATGTTTCTAGGGACAGGCTCTTCACAGATGACTGGGCCAACAAGCCTGTAGCTGAGGGCGCAGAATGAAGATCGAATACGACGTAGCCGTTCATTCCGACATCAACGAGTTGATAACCGAAGTCAATCGCATGATTGGTAAGGGCTGGTTCCCTATCGGTGGCATTGCAACTAAGTCATACAAAGACGACTGCGTGTTCTTTCAAGCGATGACTCGCAGCCCTCTGTCGGCAGTAACTTGAGGTATTGTAAGAACCACAAGCATAGTCCTTCGCAGGTTAGCATAGTGTATATGCGCGGAGAATATTACTGGATATGCGAGAAGTGCAGCACCGTCGAGCTCGCCGAAAAATCGTCAACCGCACGAAATATCGTAGATGCGCTTATATTTTGGGTCCTCGTTACTATGCTCGGAGTTTCTTGGGTTTTCTTTGAGGACAATATTAGGATTCTCTGGAGCCAACTAAGATGACCTTTTGAACCTTTGTGTTGGAGATTCCTAAGGGCTGAGCACACGAGGAGGAGGTAAATGTCGGCAATGACGCTAGTGTTCTGTATCGACGAGTGGTGGCATGGTAGCGTTGCTATAGGTGATGTGGGGTTTCCCAGCACAACGAGACGCATATTTTCAGAGTCTGGGCTGGCAATGGAATACCTCCAAGCTGTTTATGGAAGGTGGGATAGGGTTGGGTCAAGGACTTACCAGTGCCCTACGGAGAAAAGGCTGTTCGTTTCAATGCGCAGCAAAATGCTTGATAAAGATGTGTCCGAGCCTTATTACAAGGAAATGATATACGACTCAGATAATAATCTTGATTGAAAACGGCAACGCGTAAGTAGGCATAGGCCTCTTGCCTACTCTTGGTCCTGCTAGGATAAGCCCTTTCTTGACAAGCACGTGAATCCTCTTGCTCACGTTAGCCTGAGTCATAAAAAGAGCGTCACATATTTGACTTTGAGGCAGCGTTTTAAACACACCGTATTCTAGATGCATGATCATGTAGACCCAAATCTTAAAGGCGATCAGACCTATGTCTGGGTCATCGTGGACTATCTTAAGGGCTTTGTAGAACTCGTTCACTAGAATGGGATGTCATTGAGGCTCTGGTATTCTGCCGGCGCTTTCTTAGCTTCTGGCTGCCTCGTGGTCTGATGCTCCGATGACTTAGCAGAGTCTAGGAACTGCACGCTCTGTGCGGTTATCTCAGTGATATAGATCTTAGTCCCATCCTTATCCCAAGAGCGTGAGCCGATCTTGCCTTCCACGTAAACGAGTCTTCCCTTGCCCAAGTATTGAGCACAAAACTCCGCGGTTTTTCCCCACACTACAATGTTGTGCCACTCGGTGCGGTCGGCGGCTTTGCCATCTGCTCCCGACCATTTCTCAGTCGTTGCGAGGCTGAACTTACAAACTGATTGCCCGTTGCCTACGCCTTTAAGCTCTGGGTCTTTGCCTAGGCGTCCTACAAGTATGACTTTGTTGATCATTGGGTGCTCCGGGGTTGGGGATTTAAGGGGATTGTATCCTTGGGTTTGTAGCTATGCTAGGGTTATTTCAAACAAAACGGAGGATGCGATGCGCGAAGAGGACGTTAAAAAAGTAAGGGAACTGGCTAAAAATGTAGCAAAGATTTTGGACATGGACACAGTTGGGGATAACACTCGCTTGCCTAAAATGCGGTCAGCATTGGCTGACATCAGAACAGTCCAAGACTATCTGCAAGCGTGCGCCGGGGTTAGTCTGAGCAGCTCAGAAGCGTACAACTTGCTTAGCGAGTTGGGGATGGTGTCTAGTTAAACGCATACTTAAGCCCGAAGACATAACTGCAGTAATTGACACGCGTGAGCAAAGGCCTTTTGAGCTTGCTCCGCTTAAAACTGTACGCGGCACATTAGACACTGGGGATTACTCGGTCTTGGGCCTAGAGCATGTAATAGCGATAGAGCGTAAGAGTCTCGGTGATCTTGTGATGTGTGTGGGTAGAGAGAGAGAGAGATTTGAACGCGAGTGCATGCGGCTTTTAGCTTTTCCGGTCAGAGCTATTGTTGTGGAAGCTACGTGGCACGATCTTGAGCTAGGAGCCTGGAGGGGTAAGACTTCCCCGAAAGCGGTGTGTGGCAGTGTGCTCGGCTGGCAAGCAATGGGATTGCCGGTTATAATGGGGCATAACCCAGAGGTCGCTAGCCGCCAAGTCAGTCGTATGCTGTTTATAGCAGCGAGGCGTCGCTACGTGGAACTTCTCAGCTACGCGGACAGCTTTAATGATTGAGCTCTCGTTTCTCGATTTCCGTAACGCCCTTGTCTCTGAGTTGTCGACCCATACATGCCATAAGGCTCTGCTCAAAGGCTGCCTTCGCGGAGTAGTGCTAGCTTCTCCTGGTCTCCGTCGAGAGAAGTCGTTTCTTTTGTTAGAGGACGAAGCCTTGGCAGAAATCCCTCTCTCTCGCATTAAGGGCATGAGTCGAGCCAAGCTGCTCAAGTTGCCAAATTTTGGCTATATTAAAGTCAATATTTTAGAAAAAGTGTTAGAAAAGTTTGATATTAGATTGGAGGTTTGAAATGGAAATTAAAGAGCTGATGAAATATCTGCCGACTGGCAACGAAACCCGCGACGAGCTTAGCTTTCGCCTGCGTGTAATACTCAAGTACTTAATTGAGACTTCAGAGCGCCACGAGGAGCTTCTAACCGCACCCAAGACCACCCAAGAGGTGTGGCCTGCGCATAGTAACCGCAAGCCGAATGCTTTGCATGAGCTGCCCCTGTCCGAACATGTTGCTAAGCTTAGCACGTACGAAGAACAGATGAAAAAGAAAATTTAAAAGAGACTAAAAAAAATGTTGACTAGGTTTGTTTGTTGGCTTGGGTCGGTGCAACGTGGTGGGGCGTTTGGACATGACCCAAGGAATGTACTTTGTCATTTAAAGGGTTGGGATTGGAAATGTGTAGTTTGCAGGCTAGGAAACCGTTCTAAGGAGTGAAAGATGGAAATTTTAGTAATAGCTTTGATTATAATTGTAAGTTTATTGTTGGGTTCGATTGTTATTGGCTCTGTCAGCTTGTACTTCTTGTTGTGCACTTGGAGCGATCGTATTCAGGAGCAAGAGCTGATAGCCAAGACTTACGAGGACCATCTAATCAAAGCCGCCGAGAGCAACAAAGCTTTGATTACAAAAGTGGTGGAGCTGCACGACAAAGTGCAGAACCATGAGCTGATAATTAAGGGTGGTGTGAATCTTAGGCGTTAATTCTGCATGCAATAAACTACATAACCTAGGGCGTCCCTTCTTGGGGCTAAAGCACCATTCATGTCGATACTAGCTGTTGCTGTGCGTCCCCAACCTGTCCAAGAGACTAAGACCGAAAACATACCGTGCGCACCGGCTAAGTAAGCCTCTTCGTTTGTAGGCACATGCCAGTCACCGTTGCAGGCAAACTCTGGTAAGTAGCTTGTATTTTTAGCGCCCATAAACCACCATTTTCCAGTCACTGGGTCATGCCACATGTTTTGACTAGCAATCATGGGTTCTTCCGCATCTTTGCCATCTTTTCCGTCTACCCCGTCTTTCCCGTCTACGCCATCTTTCCCAGCGATGTCAATGTGCTGCCAAATCTCACCGTCACATACTAGGAAATTCTCATCAGCTAACACATAGATAAGGGTGCCGTTTACTTCGCAAATTGGAAGCTTACTGACGTTTTCTACTAGCATCGCACTTGGTGCAGGTGCGGTTACGGTCTCTTTGGTTACTTGTGTGGCCACCGCATCTGTAGCTTCGGTATCAGAGGCTGCTGGCTGGTCTTGAGCACCGCAAGCGCTAAGTACAAGGGCAACAGTTACTACTAAAGCTTTGTTCAACATGACAGCCTCCTTACTACTAGTTACAAGAAGCTTGTCGGGAGGTGGCGTAAAAACTTGAGGCTATTTGCTAAGCGCTTGATTTTCAACCCGCTTGGTGGCTATCTCGTAATATTCTTGATCCTTCTCTATGCCCACAAAGTGAAAACCGCACTTTAGAGCTGCAACGCCTGTGCTACCGCTACCCATGAAAGGGTCTAAAACTGTACCACCTGGAGGAGTAATAAGTTTTATGAGGTATGACATTAGGGCTGTTGACTTTACGGTTGGGTGATGGTTTTGAGCTGCTGCTTTTATGCTCCCAAACTTATCACCGCACGACGTTAGGCCTCCCCCGCCTAAGGTCTGCTTAACCGGCATCCCATCTAGCCCCGCGTTCTTGTCACGTTTCGAAGCTTTGGCTACGTAGAAAAATCTGCTTACGCCACCGCCTAAATCTTCAGGCCATCTGCCTTCGCTCACCTGGTGGGCATTGTCTCCTTTTTCCCTGGACATATGAGCGGGGTTAGTTCCCCCACGCTTACCAGTTCTTGCTGCTTTAGGGGCTGACATCCCGCTCTGCCCATTCAACTCCTCAACAGCGCTCTCATCGACTATTAGGTTTGAGGGAAAACGGCCTTGCGCGGATAATTGACTAACTCCAGTATTGACCGATTTTATTTCGTCTTTAGATCCGAAAGTTGTACCTAATGTTTTTTTGGATGCTATTGACCGGTGGTTAGGGTCGGAGCCGCTTACGCCAACTCTCGAAACATCAATATTAATCCCACCCGTCCCATGCTTTAAAACGTTCTTAGCTACCGTTTTTTCGGAGAGGGGTTTACGGCATAATATCCAATGTTCAGTAGCTGGCTTAAGAGCTGTCCCAAACCCCTCAAACTGAGGATCTCCTGTACTCTTTCCAATATTATGGCTTTTAGGAAACCCTGAGCCAAAAATGTGAGTCACCACGTCCCTAATTTCAAACCCAGCATCCTCTAGCGCCCGCTGTGTCCAGCCGCTAGTTCTAGGCAATGCCCAAACTAATGCGTGTCCACCGGGTTTTAATACTCGACTAGCTTCGCTCATCACCTCAGTTAGCCACGCTATCCACTGATCACGTCCGCCTTTATCAGAGTCCCAACTCTTACCCATGAAACTAATACCAGCAGGTGGGTCTGTAACAATCGAGTCAACGGAATTTCCTGTCATGATTTTCAAAGACTCTAAAGCGTCGCCAAACTGGAGATCGATCATGTGTTGGTCCACCTGATATTTAGTGAGTGTTTCCAACAGTCTAGCGGCTGGGGGCCAATTAATATATCCTGTCAATAATACTAGATATATGGCGGTGAACGATGACGACGGGTTATAAAAAAATCCGGCCGGAACAGGGTTTTAAACCGGGTAAGAGCGGTAACCCCAAGGGAAGGCCCAAGATTTTAGAAGAAAACCACGGAATTAAGAGGCTGACCCCGGACGACCTAAGGCGCATGATCACGCGTCAATTCAATATGACTTATGCCGAGCTCGGAGCATTAGCCGAAAATTTGGAATCGACCGCACTTGAGCTGAGTATTGCGTCATGCTTAAGCAAAGCAATCAACACTGGCGACTTCACCCGAGTCACACTGCTAGTAGAGAGAGTGATTGGCCGCGTGCAAGATGCTAAGCCGATAGAAGACGACAAAGATAAGTACAACGGCGAGTTAGACAAAGTCCCACCTGAGGAGCTGGTTGCTTACCTGAGGTCTCAGCGCAAAGCGATTGACACCGAGGTCCCTGAAAATTGATCGTTGACTCTATAGTCCGAGAATACATGTGGGAACGGGGCATCCTCAGCTGGAAGCTCTGGGACCAACAAGTAGCTATCTATGAAAGCATTAGGTCTCTCTCTGGTTTCGTTGAAATCATTGTTATCCTTTGCTGCCGACAGTACGGCAAAAGTCACCTTGGCGTGCTTATGGCCGTGGAAGATGCGCTTAGGCATCCGGACAAGTGCATATTGATCATGGGGCCGACGTATAAGCAGACTATTGAGATTGTTGCCCCAAGGCTGAAAGAGATTGCCAAAGATGCCCCTGAAGGCTTAATCAGGCGGACCAAGAGCGAGGGCAAATGGTATGTCGGTGACAGTGAGATTGTCATAGGGGGCTTTGATCAGAACTCGAGCAGCCAACGCGGCAAAACTGTGCAAACAATATACATCGAAGAAGTTGTCGACTCGAACCCTGACAGCTACAACGAGTCGATGCGCTCTGATCTTGGCCCAGCCTTGACTCATTCGGTTGGCGGCAAAATGGTCTTCTTAACGACTCTGCCTAAAATTCCATCACATCCATTTATTACCGAAACAATCCCAACCGCACAACTCAGTGGCTCTTATTACAACTTTACGATTGACGACAACAAGGCTTTAACCCAAGCCCAGTATGACGCTTGTGTGCGCAGAGCAGGCGGCCGTGACTCCGTAGACTTTCGGCGGGAATATTTAAATGAGCTTATCCGTGATGAACAAACAAGCATTTGCCCCCCATTCGACCGCAAGCTGCATGTCGGCGAAGTCAAAGGCCCGGGCGTTGGCATCTTCACAACAGTGATGGACTGGGGAGGAGTGAGAGATAAGACCGCCGCGCTGATATGTGTCTATGACTTTGAGCGTGACAAGCTGCTCGTGCTAGCTGAGCGCATCTATAATGCCAACACTCCGTCAGACTTGATCATCGAAGATATAAGACCTCTCGAAGCCTATCACCGGGTCACGGACCGCATCTCCGACTGTCCGGGGCAGCTGTCTATCGACCTCAGGAAGATGGGTTACCAGGTGCGGTTACCGATAAAAGCGGACTGGAGAGCTGGGATGAATGCTATGCAGATGGCTTTTAGTCTCGGCAAGATTGAGATTGATCAGAGTTGCACGATGCTCATCACTACGCTGGAGTCCGGACAGTACAACAAACAAAAGACGGACTTTGAACGTACTCACGCCTTGGGTCACTGCGACGCTGCTGCTGCTCTCTTATATGCTTGGAGGACGGTACGTAGGGAAAACCCGTATCCTCATTCTTACCAACCGAATCAAAACCGATTTGTCGTGACTCCACACAAAGATCCTATAATAGAGGTATCAAACGCTCTCCAGCCAAAGACCTTCGGCACTGGGTATAGACCCGTAGGGACTTTTAAAAAAAGGTAAGCCTTATATGAAACTAGCTATTCCGAAGCTTCTTGAGACATCAAAACTCCTTGCAACAAAGTCAGGCCAGGAGTTGCAGGAGCTTGTTAGTTACGTTTCCACGACTCTCACTCAAATCATCCAAAGCCTGCGGGCAGGTCTAAACTACCGAGATAACTTCGATTGCTTGATTCAAACCGTACAGTTGACCCATAATAAATCCCAAGTCATCAACAGAGGTCCACTTACAAAAACAGTCACGGCAGTAGTGCCGATGCAGGTCGTATCGACGACGACAGCTATCACAAGTCTTGTGTGGTATCTCGATTCAGCGAACGCCCTTGTTGTGATTGCTCAGTTTTTAGGTGCGCCCTCTTCTGACGTTAGCGTTGTCTTACGCATCGAGTATTAACCTCAGGGAGATTTATGGACGACATTACAAGTGCGCCTGCTCAAGAGAGCACAAGCGCACCGGTCGAAGGTTTGTCTAATGAGCAACAACAAGAAAAAACTCCTGAGAAATACAGGGTCAAGGTCTACGACCAAGAACAAGAATTGACCCTCGAGGAATTAAAGAAAGACTACGAGTTACGTCAAGCCTCCCATGTCCGCATGCAAAAAGCCGCCGAGAGCGAAAAGCAATACAACAAATTACTTAAAGACTTTGAAAGCGACCCGTGGAAGGCGTTTGAGCAATTAAAGCTTGACCCGGACCTTATGGCCGAGCAGCGGCTATTGAAGAAATTAGAGAGAGAGATGATGTCCCCCGAAGAGAAACGAATCTTCGAGAAGGAGCAGTCGCTCACCGCACGGGAACAACAGCTCAAAGACTATGAAGACGCCAAGAAAGAACATGATGAGAATCTTGCTAAACAGCAGCAGGAGGCGTTAACATATAAGGCAATACAAGAGATAGATTCCGATATTGGGGACGTTCTAAGGGCCACCGGGTTAAAACCCACGCCTAGAGTTGTCTCCCGTATTGCAGAAATAATGCTTGCCCACCTTGATTCAGAAGACGGCGAGCGTTTGGGTGCTGAAAAAGCTTTTGGGATTGTTAGAAGCGAGATGTCCGAGGAAATGTCGGAGTATCTCGCAGCATTGCCCCCGGAGCAGCTCGTACAAACGCTACCTAAGTCCGTTTTGGATGCGATTAGAAAGTACGACCTGGATAAAGTCCGCGGCACTAACCCCCTCAAGAAAGCTCAGAGCAGCAACAGAACTTCCACCGCACCGTCGGCGAAGGACTCGAGACGCATGAGCACGGATGATTTGTTTGCAAATCTTGAAAAGAAATTAAAATAGGGGAAATTAAATGTCATACGGTTATCCAATCGTGCTTAAAAGCGATAAGCTTGCTCGCAGTCAGATGCAAGAAGTTACGTTTTACCTTCGCATCACTGGCGCTAAAACTAATGCTAACTTGGCGCTTGTAAACAACCCAATTCTCGTAGGCTACGACGCTGCAGACCTTACCCAAACCCTCGTTGAGAATTTTCTAGGTCACGTATCGACCGCCGCTGCCGCTACTATATTTGACACGACATCCATGGGAACCGACACGCTCGGGATGGTTGTCGACATGAATGGCCAAGTTGATATTCTTTACGGCGTGAGAGCTCTCGTAGTTCAGACTGCTGGCGGCACTCCTGCCAACTCTAGCCAACTTATCCAAGCTTCCCAGGCTCCTTTGACCTCTTCAAACACAAGTGCAGCCGTTACCGCCGACGGTGACGTCTACTTACGTGTTGTTGCAGGAAACTTGGACTCAGCCACTGCTGGTTTCATCGAAATCAAAGTTCTTTTCAAACCAAAATGAAAAATTAATTAGGCCTGGGAGGGCTATTTAAATGGCGCAAGTCAGTAGCAACGATGTAGTCAATTTATTTAAAAAAGTTTACGGCAGCCTCCACGATCTTCAGCCCGAAGATTTCCCTCTTCAAAAAGATATTCCTTTCTCACAGAAGGAAAAAGTGGGAGAGAGTTTTTCTGAGGCTATGGTTTTAACCGCCGAGACAGGTTGGACCCTAGGTGGCTCAACTGCAGATGCTTTCGACCTCAACCCAGCAATCGCTGGCACAGTTAAACAAACTCTAGTCAACGCCTACACATCGATTCTTGCCTCGGTCGTGCCTTGGGGCGTGTTAGCACGTTCTGCTGGCGGCGGCGAGAAAGCCTTCTTTGATGGCACCAAACACGTTGTACGCAACAACCTAAAATCACACGGAAAATTGCTAGAAATACTTCGCTTATATGGTCAAGCCACTGACCTTTTAGGGAAAGTTTCCTACGCTACTGCGACCTATCGCGGGACAGCGTTTACCAACGGTACAGGTACTCTTAACGGAGTTGCGTTTACAAATGGTGTTAACGTTGCAGCTAAAGCTTTGCTTTTGGCTCCTGGCTCTTTTGCTAGTGGCATCTGGGTCGGCACCGAAGGTGCGGTAATCAACCAAGTCAACGCCCTGGGTGCGGTTGTTGCCAGCGGTAAGCTTGTTACTGTTGATGCTGATTACGGCATTCTTTATGTAGACTTTGTTCCAGTTGCTGCTACTAGTGCAACTTCTCATCGCGTATGCTTCCAAGGTCAAGAGTCGCTCAAAGACATGATCGGCATCCAGCCAATCCTTGCTGCTAGCGGTAACCTCTTTGGTATCAGCACCTCAGCTTACAGTCTCTGGAAGGGGAATGTTGTTGATTGTGGTAACCAAAAATTCAGCTTTGACTTCCTACAAGCCGGTGTTGCTGGTGCGGTTAACAAAGGCGGCCTAGACGGCAACCTTAAAATCTATCTTAACCCACGCAGCTGGGGCAAGTTGATCACTACCGAGGCTGGCAAACGCGTTTATGACTCGAGCTACAAATCTAGCGAAATGAGTAACGGCGCTGAGTCGATCACTTTCTACCATCAGGCGGGCAAAGCTGAAATCGTCGCTCACCGTATGGTTAAAGAAGGCGACGCTTTTGCATTGTCACTAGAAGATTGGACCAGAAGCGGATCTTCCGAGATTTCGTTTACTGTTCCGGGCATCGACAAAGAGATCATCTTCCCACTTGAGAACTCTGCGGCTCACGCCTTCAGAAGCTTCTCCGATCAGTACATGTTCTGCCACGCACCAGCACGCAGCATATACTTTAAAAATATCAACGACGAATCAGCGACCTAATTCATCAAGATCCTGAGGGGGGCCAAAAAGCCTCCCTCTTCTCCTTTTTTAAAAGGGTTTTCTGCATGCCAACGAACGTCTCATATAACGGCACAACTTATCCAATCCCCTTGGCCGGTGAACTAAACTGGACAACGTTGTCAGCGTTTTTGATCGACGTTGGACAGACAGCAGGACTCACTACAATTGCCAAGCAAGCGATACGGACGGCGGTGACTTCGCCGGTCACTGTCAGTGCCTCTGCTGATTACACGATAGTCACTAACTTGACCACGCCCGGTGCGGTGGCAGTAAACTTGCCTGCCGGTGTAAACGGACAAGTGTTTATTATTGTTGATGGCAAGGGTGATGCGGGGACCAACGCGGTAACAATCACTCCCAACGGGGCCGAGACCATCAACGGAGCCGCGTCTCTGGTCATGAGCCAGAATCGGCAAACCTACGTATTGCAGTACTCGACTACCGGAACTAACTGGAACGTCTTAGGAAGCTACTACGTCCCACTAGCTAACCCTCTGACTACAACTGGGGACATAATCTATAGCTCGGGGGGTAACACTCCCGCGCGTTTAGGCATCGGCGCTGCTGGGACAGTTCTAAAAGGCGGGACAACACCTAGCTACTCCCAAGTAGCGACTGCTGATATTGCAAGCTTAGCTGTGACAGATGCAAAAGTTGCTAGCGGTATAACTGGAGTCAAAATTCTCCCCGACTTCGGAACGCAGAACGTAACAACAACAGGGTCGGTCAGAGGTGACAGGCTTGTCTCTGGGTCAGTATCACCGACTGCCAGCGTTCTTGATGTTCGCAACACTACATCCAGCCCCAGCGTATCCACAGATGCCTTGGCTTATTTTGCAACGGGTCTCGCTGCAGCCGGCAACGCGTGGGCGGGTATTTTTGAAAACTCGAGCACTGCAGCCGGGCGCGGAGGCCTTTGGGTTGATGTAGCTAAGTCGACGAATGACACCTACGCCTTAAGAGTTACCACAAACTCTAACGGAACTGATGCCCTGTCGGTACTCGCCGACAACAGTGTGGCAATGGCTGGCACTCTGAGCGTAACAGGGGGGATAACCGTAGCGGGAGGCTCTTCCCTTAGCACCTACGTCACCGGTACCGTATCTGTAAACTGGATGCACGGTGCCGCAGCTTTCCAAACACGTAACATAGTCTATACCAGAATAGGTAATCAAGTAACTTTGTTCATGGACACCCTATCTGCGGCAGCATCTGCAAACAATGCACCACTGACTTTGAACGCTAGCACACTGCTTCCGTCTATTGTCAGACCTATCTCTGATATAGTTGTTCCAATAATTATCAGAAATGCGGGGTCAATACAGCTTGGAATGGGTCGCATCGACGTCTCCACAGCCGGCCAGTTGTCCATATATACAACCACTAACGGGGCTAACTTTACTGCTAGCGGCGGTACAATTGGCACACTCTCTAACCCTAACATTACGTATTTGGTGGTGTAGAGACTATGGCTTACTCGGACGTACCAAAAGACTTGCTAAACTTACTGCTGACTCCAGGCAAACTAATTGTTGCCAACGACAAAGGCATGCCTGTTGCCTCCGATATAGGCTTGTCCGATATCGCAGCTGCCAGCCAGCCCTCTTGGACCAAGTACACCGTTGATTACACGATGTTTTCGGGTGCGACCAACAACAAGTCAATCACTCTCTTCTCTTTGCCTGCCAAGTCTGTCTTGCAAGCTGTCATTATAAAACACACCACGAGTTTTAGTGGTGGCCTTACCTACGCTTTGTTTGTGGGGACAGCTTCCAGTAACGGCAAGTACATCAACGCTTTCGATGTCAGGCAGGCCGTAAGTGATACCGCCTTTGGTATCAACAGCACATACGGCATGGAGTCTTTTGCGCCTGTGAACATCCTTGTAACAGCAAACTCTGGCTTAGGACTGCTCAGCGGAGCAAACGCGGGTGTAGCTAATATATGGATTCAAACCTCCACACTTCCATAGGAAATGCAATGAAAGTTGATACTAAATCAGCGAAGAAAACCGCACTTATGGAGCTAATAAAGCACGTAAACAAAAAGCGGTTTCAAGACAAAGCGATCGACCCTAAAAAGGCGATGGAAAAAGCGATGACTGAAAAAGAAGAAAAAGACGAAGACGACGAGCCCCTCTCTGAGAAGGTTGCGGAAGAGGAGAGCGATGAATTTGGCTCATATAAAAAAGATTTTATGAAAGGCCGCAACAAGCCACAGGCTAAAGCTGGAACCATGATGATGTCAAAAGTAGGCGGCAAAATGGGGAACCTGGCAAAAAAGGCCGGTAAAAAAGGGAAATAAGCGTGGCAAGAACTACCGATGAGCTGCTGGAGAGCATTAAGATCAGTGGAGTAGTGCCTGCAAATCAGCAGCTGCTTACTGATCTTCGCATATTGTCTCTGTGCAATGAAGAAGTTGAGTCTAAGATCGTGCCTAAAATTCAGGCACTTAATCAAGACTACTTTGTCACAGCTGAAACGGTGCCTCTAGTTGCTTATCAGTCAGTTGTCAACATCCCCACACGCGCCATAGGGAGAACCCTTAGAGATATCAAGGTGATAGACCGCGGCGGTATCACTAGAAACCTTAAGCTCATCCAGCTTGAAAACGCCGAGCTGTATAGATATGACGCAGAACCCGGAAGCTTTTACTTTCAGGGCGACAAAGTCATATTAAACCCGGCAGCTCCTTACGGCGTCACCGCAAGCTTAGTACTTTATTATCTTCAGAGACCTGGGCGATTAGTTCCAACTTCTTTTTGTAGCAGGATTACTGGTGTTGCGACTGATAACGAAACCTTCACAACATTCACAGTGGACCAAGTCCCTGCGGGCTTTACGTCAAATGCAGTGTGTGACTTTATCGAGGGTAACTCGGGTAACTCTACTCTCGACAAAGATAAAGCGATCACCGACATTTCGGGCGCGCAGATTACTTTTGGAGTTGTGGACCCTCTTGTAAAGATTGGCGACTATATCGCTCCTCAATATTGCTCGCCAGTGCTCCAGTTTCCCGAGGATGCCTTTAGTTATCTCGTCTGTTTAGCAGGAGTGCGGTGCTTGCGAGCCTTGGGCGACGTAGAAGGCGCTGAATCTCTCGGCAAAGAAATCAAAGAGAAAAGAGAAGACTTCGAAACCCTGTTAGCCCCGCGAATTTCTGGGGAAACCATCAAAATTGTTAATCCCAACGGTCTCTTAAGGGGCATGGGACGTGGTCGCGGTCGGTTTTTCTACAGATAGAGGGCGCTTGTGTACAATCACGTGGAAATAAAGGCATTCAAAGGCCTTTTTCTAAATCAAAACAGCTTTACAGTGCCCGACGGGGCTCTAGAGCAAGCTGACAACTGCGTTATCACTAAAGACAATGTAGTTGAGAAACGAAAAGGATTTTATACATTCCTTCGACCTGCTGCTTTGACTGTCCTTAACAACTTGTACAACTATCAAAACACTTTGATGGCCCTCTACAATTCAAAAATCCAATGGGTCGATAGCGATGGAGAGGGAACAGATCTGATCGGTGAAACGATCACTCTCTCCAATGGTCGTACCGGCCGTTTTGTTGATGCTAACTCCAATCTCTACTTTACGACTGACCTCGGCATCATAAAGCTGGAGAATTTTGGGAGTGCGGTCTACAAGTCGGGAGTCCCGTCTGGCTTGGATTTGCGGGGTAAGTTTACCTCGGCAAACGGGCCGATTATGGCCGGAAATCAGGTCAACTATCGTGTAGTTTTTGGCAAACGAGACGGTAACAACAACCTTCTCCTCGGCGCGCCTTCGGACATCTTAACTATCAACAATCGACTTATAAATGGAGCTACCTGGGCGCGTGTCGGCTCAACAGTTACCGTTACCTCGCCCGTACCGCACGGTCTAGTGACCGGTATGGTCGTGGATATTTCCGATCAAGACGACTTTGCCGGCAATTACGTTGTGACCGTCACGGGGCTTACTACTTATACGTTTACTTCAAGCGCTGGCCTCGATTCGAGCGGGACTCTTAGCTTTGGCGGGAGTCGCAACGCTAATCTCGAGGGGACAGTACCCAGCGAAATAAACTCGACTGATTATTTTTATCAGGTTTATCGCAGTAGCCAGGCTTTGGCGACATCTGCCGCAGCACCTCTGGACTTCAGACTTATCCAAGAGGTGGCTCTGACCGCACAAGATTTGGCGTCGGAAGTCTTCTTTTTTACTGATACTATTGATGATTTGTTTTTAGGGGCCGAGCTCTATACTAACCCCAACTCTCAAGAGGGCGAGCTACAAGCCAACAACAAGCCGCCTTTGGCTCAAGATGTAGCTTTATACAAAGAATACGTGTTTTACGCCAACACGGTATCGCTTCACTTGCTTAACCTTTCCCTTACGACGACCTCGACGTCAACTATCAACGCCAACGACTTCGTTGAGATTCAGGTCGGTGCGGTCGTCCGTCGCTACGTCGCCAGAGCCGGAGTAGCCAACACAACTGTTGCTGCTCAGTCCGTCTCAGGCGCAGGAACGCTCACCATTACATACCCATCGCACGGACTGCAAAACGGCGACACTATCTATGTTTCAAATGTCCAAGGAGGCTCG
>Ga0247814_10001157_pt1 | contig 16323 bp, 6 predicted proteins | sample UWRJL179409R1_FD_179947 | JGI IMG/M metagenome (GOLD analysis project Ga0247814, IMG submission 179947) | Plant litter microbial communities from Arlington Agricultural Research Station in Wisconsin, United States - UWRJ-L179-409R-1 | ecosystem: Environmental > Terrestrial > Plant litter >...
GTACCCGCAGGCACCGGTGCAGGTGCAATTTCGGTTATGGCTAACGGCTGTGCAGGTACTGGCGCTCCCGCAGGTACTTTTACACTGATCGATTCGAGGTTTAGAAATCCCGACATATACATATCTGAAATTTTTGATGCTTATACTGGGGTTCCCGGCGCTATAGAACTGTATAACCCTACCTCGCAACCCGTAACCCTTAACGGGCGTTATACTCTTTTAAGGTATGGGGATATTGGCGATAGTTCCCCAAGCTATACTATGAATTTAACCGGTACTATAAATCCGGGCGATACTTTTATTGTAGGAATTCAAATAGGGAGTATATGTAGTGGCGTAACGATAGATTTTCCATTAACGAATGGTATTAACGCTAATGATGAATTTGAACTGCTAAAAGACGGCAGTGTCATAGATAATGCTGAGATACGCGCAGGAACAGGCGATCTTGCCGGCAGGGGCTATACCCTTGTGCGCCGGCCGAATGCAATTGCACCCAAAGTTGCATTTAACCCTGCCGACTGGACTTTATACGACACAGAAAGATGCGATAATTTAGGGGGACACACCGTTTCGCCTATAAGTGCATTAGTAACAATAACACACCCACAACCCCAGACTATTTGCGATAATACTACCGTTACATTAACGGCGGCAGTAACAAACAATACAGGATTTAGCTACCAGTGGAGAATTTTAAACCCTTTGGGAACGTGGGAAAATGTAGCCAATGGCCCTGATTATTCGGGGGCAACTACAGCTGCGTTAACCATTAATGCTTCGCAAAGCTTTGAGGGTAACCAATATTACTGCCACATTACATCTGCTGTTTTTGATATAAACACCAATGCTGCACGGCTTACTATCCTGTCGGTTGGAGCACCGGTCGCTACCGTATCGCCAACAGACTGCAGTACTAATACCGCTACGGTAACCATTACTTCTATACTGCCGGTTCCCGGCCTTACGTATACATTGGGTTCAGTCACCCAGGCTTCAAATGTATTTACATTCGTACCTCCCGCCACACATGCCATTACAATTACTTATGGCAGCTGTACCGCAAACGGATCTGTAATTGTTGAGCCTCCATTGGGATTAGCTCCTATTACAACAACTATCGGCATTACCGATTGTATAACCAATCAGGCAACCATTACCGTTACATCGCCATCGGGCACGGGGATGGTTTATAAATTAGATGGTGCGGTTCAAACAGGCAACACCTTCCCTGCCACCGCAGGAAACCACACTATTATTGCCGAATTAGGCAGTTGTACAGTTACAGATGCTAATATTATAGTAGCACTACCTGCACCGCTCGCTGCTATTACAACAACCATTGGTACAACCGACTGTATAACCAATCAGGCAACCATTACGGTCACTTCGCCATCGGGCACGGGGATGGTTTATAAATTAGATGGTGCGGTTCAAACAAGCAACACCTTTCCTGCCACCGCAGGAAACCACACTATTATTGCCGAATTAGGCAGTTGTACAGTTACAGATGCTAATATTATAGTAGCACCACCTGCACCGCTCGCTGCTATTACAACAACCATCGGCATTACCGATTGTATAACCAACCAGGCAACCATTACGGTCACTTCGCCACTAAGCACAGGGATGGTTTATAAATTAGATGGTGCGGTTCAAACAGGCAACACCTTCCCTGCAACCTCAGGTACACATACTATTATCGCCGAACTGGGCAGTTGTACCGTTACCAATACCAATGTTATAGTAGCACCTCCTGCATCATTGGCAGCTATAGCCACAACCATTGGCACTACCGATTGTTTAACCAACCAGGCAACCATTACCGTTACTTCGCCATCGGGCACGGGGATGGTTTATAAATTAGATGGTGCGGTTCAAACAGGCAACACCTTCCCTGCAACCACCGGAAACCACACTATTATTGCCGAATTGGGCATCTGTACTGTTAGCAATGCTAATGTTGTAGTAGCACCACCTGCTCCATTGGCAGCCATAGCAACAACCATTGGCACTACCGATTGTATAACCAATCATGCAACCATTACCGTTACTTCGCCAATAGGTACAGGAATGGTTTATAAATTAGATGGTGCAGTTCAAACGAGCAACACCTTCCCTGCAACCACCGGAAACCACACTATTATTGCCGAACTGGGCAGTTGTACCGTTACAGATGCTAATGTTGTAGTAGCAACTCCTGCTCCATTGGCAGCCATAGCAACAACCATTGGTACTACCGATTGTATAACCAATCAGGCTACACTTACCGTTACTTCGCCATCGGGCACGGGGATGGTTTATAAATTAGATGGTGCGATTCAAACAGGCAACACCTTTCCTGCCACAGCAGGTACACATACTATTATTGCCGAATTAGGCAGCTGTACCGTTACCAATGCTAATATTATAGTAGCACCACCTGCACCGCTTGCTGCCATTGCAACAACTATCGGCATTACCGATTGTGTAACCAACCAGGCGACCATAACCGTTACATCGCCATCGGGCACGGGGATGGTTTATAAATTAGATGGGGCGGTTCAAACAAGCAATACGTTCCCTGCCACCGCCGGTACACATACCATTATTGCCGAACTGGGCAGTTGTTCGGTGACGAATACTAATGTCGTAGTTTCACCTCCTGCGCCACTGGCAGCTATTGCTACCACTATAGGCACTACCGATTGTTTAACCAATCAGGCAACCATTACCGTTACAGCACCAACAGGTACAGGAATGGTATATAAATTAGACGGGGCGGTTCAAACAGGCAACACCTTCCCTGCAACATCCGGTACACATACTATTATTGCCGAACTTGGCAGTTGTACCGTTACCAATGCTAACGTTATAGTAGCACCTCCTGCATCATTGGCAGCTATAACAACAACCATTGGTACTACCGATTGTGTAACCAACCAGGCAACCATTACCGTTACATCACCATCGGGCACAGGGATGGTGTATAAATTAGATGGTGCGATTCAAACAAGCAATACGTTCCCTGCAACCTCAGGTACACATACTATTATCGCCGAACTGGGCAGCTGTACCGTTACCAATGCTAATGTTGTAATAGCACCACCTGCACCACTCGCTGCCATTGCAACAACTATTGGCACTACCGATTGTATAACCAACCAGGCTACCATAACCGTTACATCGCCAACGGGTGCAGGGATGGTTTATAAATTAGATGGAGTTGCACAATCCGGCAATTCATTTCCTGTTACATCAGGAAGACATGTTATTACGGCTGAATTAGGTAGCTGTAGAATAGACGAAACGGTTACGGTAGCCGCCCCCACACTACTGCCGGCACCTCTCGCAGCAATTACGCAGCCTAATTGTAACAATGGAGTTGGAAGCCTAAGGATAACACCATTAGGTACAGGGTATACTTATAAAGTAAATAACGGTTCGTTCTCATCTGCTGTTGACTATGCAAACCTTCCGCCGGATGTTTATACTATTGTTGCACGCGAACCGGGAGGCTGCCTTACGCAGCAGGCTGTTTATCGCCTTGTGGTACCTGCCCCGCCGGCTATTCCTGTTGCCCACCCTATACAACCCACCTGCCAAAACCCTTTTGGAAGCCTTGTGGTAGATTCGCCAAGGGGTACTAACTATGTATATAGTAAAGATAATGGCGCAAGCTTTCAGTCAATGCCCCGTTTTGATGGCCTTACAAATGGTAACTACACAATTATAGTAAAAAATACAGCTCTTTGTATAGCACAAAGTGTTTCGTATACCATTAATCCTGCATTAGGAATACCTGCCGTACCCGTAGTACAGCTCACACAGCCTGATTGTGCCGGGAACTTAGGGAGCCTTGAAATACTCTCAACACCTGGTTCCGGCCTAACCTACAGCTTAAATGGCGGACCGTTCTCAACCGATCTGGTATATCAAAACCTGCCCTCATCCCGATCCTATTATATAACTGTAAAAAACAGCGATGGCTGTACCACGCGAAGTAGTACCCAGACCATGAATGCCAGCCCGGCTGTACCACCGGTACCAACAGGCACTGCATTTCAGCCCGATTGTACTACCAATAAAGGCCGTATAAATATTACCTACCCTACCGGAAGCAATTATACTTATAGTATAGACGGGATAAATTTTCAGGCATCGCGCCAGTTTACTAATTTAAATGCAGGCCAAACGTACCATATAACCGTTAGCAATGGTGTTTGCCAAGCGGTTTCACTGCCAATAGTTATAAATGCTGCACCTGCCCCTGCACCATCTGCGGGAACTATTACAGGTTATGATTTTGTGTGTATTGATGCTACTTTGCAGCTAAGCAACACCGCTACAACAGGCACATGGAGCAGCAGCAATACAACTATTGCTACTGTAGATGCTAACGGACTGGTAACCCCATTACGTACAGGTACTGTTACCATAAAATACACTACGGGCACTGTGTGCACTGATTTTACCGAAAAAACAATAACCATAAACGCACTGCCAAGGCCGTTACTGCAAGATACCTACTATGTGTGTACCGATCTTAAAACCGGAATAAACGGTACAATTACCTTAAACAGCGGCCTGTATACCAATGCTTATAGTTTTGAGTGGACAAAAGATGGCAATGCAATTAACAATGCCGCAGGCTACCTTAACACCAATGAGCCGGGAGACTATACTGTAACAGCTACAAACCTGGCAACAGGCTGTAGTGCAACAGCAATAACTACCGTAAAAGAGTCATCTAAACCGGTGGCTTTCGCCGAAGTGGGGGAAGATTTTAGCTACAACCAAACCATAACAATTACTGTGACAGACGGTTCTGGTGATTATGAATACAGCCTGGACGGTAAGCCTTATCAGGATGAACCATATTTTACAGGTATTGATGATGGGGAGCATGAGGTGACCATAAAAGATAAAAACAACTGTGGCGAAGTTACTTTAGATGTATTCTCGCTAAGCTATCCGCGTTTTTTTAGCCCTAATGGTGACCGCACTAACGATACCTGGAATATAAAAGGGCTTAGCAGCCAGCGCAATGCAACTATAAATATCTTCGACAGGTATGGTAAACTGGTAACACAGGTAAAGCCATCGGGAACAGGATGGGACGGCACCCTAAACGGCAGCCAGCTCCCTGCAACTGATTATTGGTTTACGTTGTTTTACACATCATCTAAAGGTGTTGCAAAGGAGTTTCAGGCACATTTTTCATTGATAAGGTAAATATTTTACAACTTATATATCAAAACAAAACCCGGTTGCCATCTTGGCAACCGGGTTTTGTGTTTATAAGGCAGTAATGTAAGTAATCTCAAATAGTTTAGACTTCTAATTCTTACCAGCCCAGCCAAACAATTCCTCTATCCTTTGCTGCAAAGATTCGGCAGTATCGTCGTCTTTAAATAATTTAGAGCCCATGCCCACTGCGGTTACGCCTGCACCGAACCATTCTTTAATGTTACCTTCTTCGGGTTGTACACCTCCGGTAACCATAAATTTAAGGCCCGAAAATAACGGCCTAATAGCTTTTACAAACTGCGAGCCCAGTGAGTCGCCCGGAAATAATTTTACAATTGGTGCACCCAGTGCTTCGGCTGCCGCGATCTCTGTAGGTGTCATAGCGCCGGGAATCCAGAGTATACCTTTATCAAGCGTTACGGCAGCAATATCTTTAAGTACAATAGGGCTAACAATAAAATCGGCCTTAAGGGCTATAAAATCCAATGCCTGCTGTTGCGTTTTAATAGTACCAATACCTAATTTAAGATCAGGGAAATTTTCATTCCTGTAAGCAATCAACTGCTCAAAATTAGTTTTAGCCTGCGGCCCCCTGTTTACAAATTCAAACACCCTGATGCCTGCCTTGTAAGATGATTCAACGATCTTTTTACATGCCTCAACATCGTCGTTATAGTAAACGGGTACAATAGGGTAATCGGCAATTGTTTTAAGTATATCTTCCATAATTATAAATTCATGTTTGTAAAATCTCCCTGTACAAAAAGTTTCTGGAAACCGGTTTGCGTCGCTGTGTCAATAATTTCCTGCGGCTGGTATCCTTTATAAATACCACACAATAACCCAGCCATAAATGCATCTCCGCTACCTATACGGTCTACAACATTAAGGGTTTCAAAAGTTTCCGAAACATAATCTCCCTCCGGCGTGTGGTACACCCCATAAAATAAATTATGCTTTGCATTATCCATAAACCTAAACGTGTTAGATACATGGCTGCATTTTGGGAACTTGGTAAAAATCTCAGCTGCTGTATTGTGTGATGCCGAAATATAGTCCTCTTTGGTAGTATCTCGGTTTAAGGCTTCGTCTACAGTTGTACCCAGCATTTTATTTTCGGCCCAGATATTACCCATAATAACGTCGCAATACTGTACTAAATCGGGCATAACATCAAGAGGGCTTTTGCCATACTGCCATAGTTTGCTGCGGTAATTAAGGTCTACCGAAATGGTAAGCCCGCGTTTCGAGGCTTCTTCAAGGGCATCCTTCATCAGGTGGGCGGCATCTTCCGAAAGTGCCGGGGTAATGGCCGTCCAGTGAAACCATGAGCAGCCCTCGAATAAAACATCCCAATCTATATCTTCTGCCTTAAGCTGGCTGAATGATGAATATTTGCGGTCGTAAACCACATCGCCGCTCGTTAACCCGTTAGCCGATAGCAGTATATACATACCTATGCGGTCTCCACTCCATTTTATTTTAGAGGTGTCTACATTATTGCTCTCTAAAACAGCTACGATTTCTTTAGCTATAGCATTGTTAGGTATTGCTGTAAAATATGCATTAGGGATACCAAGGTGGCCAAGCGCTACACTTACGTTAGCCTCTGACCCTCCTGCAAATGCCGAAATATTAGCTGTTGTATCATCCTGGCGTATAAATTCTGAAGTTGATGTTTGGAGCCTTATGAGCAACTCCCCAAAAGTGAGTACTGTTTTCATTTTTTAATTAAAGCTTTAAGCATAGTTTTTATTGCCTCTTTGTGCCTGTTACTGTAAACTACAAACGCTGTTTACAAATAGGAGCGCCGGTAATTTCTTACTTTTTGCTAAAATACTATATCGTTTTTTTTAACGGGAATAAATATATACTTTTTTATTAACTTTAAGTATAAAAGCTCAAAAGGTAATATGAATTTATTTTCCTAATGCCTTTTGCGTTCGTTATATAAATAAAAATGCCCCAAAGCTACAAGCATTGGGGCATTTTGGCTATAGATTAAATAATCTATTTGCTTATTTTATATAAGCCGCTGGCATGGGCCGGAAGTACTTTAGCAAATGATGTGCCCGTAGTTGCATCAAGCTGTTTGCCGCTCCACATCTCGGTTACTTTAGCGCCGCTTTTTACCCCAAGGGCATCTAAGGCTACGCTTATTTCTACCGATGGCTTGTCTGACATATTGAATAAGGCAAGATATACATCGCCTGTTTTAGCATTTTTAGATGTAATGGCTACCTTGCCGTCTGCCTGGAAAAGCTGCTTTACATCGGTACCTTCACTATGCATTTTAAGTACCTCTTTATTGGTTAATAATGATAGTGTAAAAGCATCATTACTTGGCATATCGCCTCCAAAGAACAATGGCGAACGGAAAATAGTGAACAGGTTCATTAACGTGTACTGCTCATCTTTAGTAAGGCGGCTCATACGGTCTTCTCCCCTCTCGCCCCTTAACGATATACGCCCTAACGGAATCATATCGCAATCAGGCCATGTGCCCGGTGCAATGTACGGGTACCATTTTTGAGCTACTTCCATAAGGTGGGTAATATGCGGCCAGGTATCCCAAACATCGTCTACCATCCTCCACATGTTAGCGTGTGATTGTACGTGTTCTGCTTTTTCAACAGGCGTTTCACCCGGCGAAGTACTTAAAACAATTTTACGACCGCAGTTGTCAATCGCTTTACGAATAAGCTCTATTTCCCCTTGGTGGTACGGCCTGGAAAGGTCGTCTATTTTAATAAAATCTATTTCCCACTGGGCATACAATTCAAACAACGAGTTGTAATATTCCTGTGCACCCGGCCTATCTGCAAGTATAGTATAGTTATCTCTTAGCCATTCACATTGCAGGGCAGTAGTATAAATTTGGTCGGCAGTAATACCGTTAGCACCTTTTATAGGCATTTTTTCTTCCACCGCTTTTTTAGGGATACCACGCATAATGTGTATACCAAATTTAAGCCCTTTACCGTGTACATAATCTGCTAATGGTTTAAAACCTTTACCATCTTTAGCATCGGGGAACCTGTTTAGCGCCGGTTGGTAGCGCCCATACTGGTCTATAACATAACGCGGGTCTTTTTGGTTATAACCACCTGCTTTATCATTTTCTACAAACCAGCGAATGTCTACAATAATATATTCCCAGCCAAAAGGCTTTAGCTTATCTGCCATATAATCGGCATTGGCTTTAACCTCATGGTCTTCAACGGTAGAGCCATAACAATCCCAACTGTTCCAGCCCATAGGGGGCGTTTGTGCCCATTGCTTAAATTCCTGCGGTTTAAAAGCCGTGTTCTTTGTTGTAGAGCATCCTGCTAAAACAGCAACGCCTGTTAATGCAATAAATAGTTTTTTTATTTTCATATAGTATAAAATAAACTGCTGTATACAACTTGTAAAGCCATATACAGCAGTATAATTAATTAGTGATTTATCATTGCCGAATAATTTATCTTCTGTCTAATAACTTTTTAGAGAAATGCTAATTTAAACAAAAATGTATTATATACACTTATTGTTTTAACTACCTTAAATTATCCAAACTCCGATTTATTTAATAGTAATAGTAACCGAAACCGGTTTTAACCATGGGCTGCTAAACGTTGCCGTTACAGTACCGCCCTGGCCTGTACTTTGTATGTAAGCTAAAATATGCCCGTTAAATGCACGCTGTACATTATCGGTATAATCTGTCATGTCGCTGTTGTTACCTGCTTCAAGGCCAAGCAATTTAGCTGGGCCTGTAATAGTACAGGTAACTTCGTTATCGCTTAGTATTACAGGCAGGCCGTCTTTATCAAGAACATCTACCATTATTTGAGCAATACCTTTTTGTTTATCTATAGTTATAGATTTTTCTTTAACCACAAGCGAAGCCGGCTGCGATGAAGAAGTTATAGCATAACGGCTTACTTCTTTATTATTAGCATCAAGCGCTACAGCTTCAAGCTTACCTGCGGCATACGGGATATCCCATGTAATGATACCTACATTCTTATCGTAGTTCTTAACCTCGCCTACTGTTTTACCATTAAGGTCTAAGCGAACTTTTGCACCATTAGTGTAAGCAACAACCCTTATGGATTGGCCGTTGTCGTAATTCCATACAGGCCATGCATCTTTAGATGGCGATTTTTCTTTTGCCGGAGCAACATATGTACCTATGTAAACCATTGGCTTATCTGACCAAAGCGACTGGCGGAAATAACCTCTTGGCTTAATACGGCCTGCAAAATCTACAAGGCCTGAGTAAAAGCCCCTTGATGGCCACCTGCCCGATTCGCCAAGGTAATCTATACCTGTCCAAAGGAACTGGCCAAAAATATGGTCGTTGTTCACTACAGCTAACCAAGGCTCAATATCGTGCACGTTCTCACTACCGTATATAACCCTGTTAGGATATTTTTTATGGTCGGTACCATATTTACTTTCGGTATAGTTATAACCGGTGATGTCTAAAGCACCCGGATATTCAGTCTCGTTACTCATTGCCACACCTGCAAGGCCGGCAGTTGTAGGGCGAGATTTGTCATATTTTTTAACCGCAGCAACAAGGCGTTTAGCAATAGCGCCAAGCCTCATAGCATCTGGCGCATCTTTTTTGTAGCCACCGTAAGCAGCCTGTGTAAAGCCTAAAGCCTGAGTACCATCCAGTACAGGGTGCGAGTAAGGGTCGTTAGGGTAATCTACCTCGTTACCAATGCTCCATGCAAATACCGAAAGGTGGTTACGGTCACGACGTACCATATCTTCAAGGTCTTTTTCACTCCATTCAGCAAAAATATCAAACGTTCCTTCGTAGCCCGGCGTACCGTAGTTCCATCCTTCAAGCCATTTACGCTTAGGATATTCCCACTCATCATATGCTTCGTTAAGCACTAACAAACCAAGTTCGTCGCAAAGTTCGTAAAAATCAGGAGCCTGCGGGTTGTGGCTTGTACGTATTGCAGTTACACCAATTTCTTTAAGGGTTTTAAGGCGGCCTTTCCAAACATCTCTTGGCACTGCCGATCCTAATACACCTGCATCATGGTGAAGGCACACTCCTTTTACTTTTTGCCATTTGCCGTTAAGGGCAAAACCTTTGTTAGGATCGAAAGTAAAGGTGCGGAAACCTGTTTTTAATGTAGAGGCATCTACTTGTTTGCCGCCTTTAAGTACTGTAGTTTTTAAAGTATACAGGTTAGGGTTGTTTAAATCCCATAATTTTGCGTTTGAAACTTTTAAAGTAGTGGTTACTTTTTGGTTTTTATTCGCTGCTGCAGATAGTTTTTCGGTACTTTTAGCAACCGATTTTCCGTCAGGGCTAATAAGTTCGCTTATTACTGTAAGGCTTTCTTTAGATGATGAGCCGTTTTCTACTTCAACCTCTACGTTTAAAACGCCGTTACCGTTAGTAACTGTTGGGTAAGCATACACACCCCACTGTGCAATATGCACCGGGTTAGCATATACTAACCATACATTACGGTAAATACCAGAGCCGGTATACCAGCGGGAATCGGCACTTTTGCTGTGATCTACTTTTACAGAGATAATATTATCTGCGCCATATTTTATATAAGGGGTAGCATCGTAAGCAAAAGATATATAACCGTTAGGGCGCTTGCCTAACGACTGGCCGTTTACAAATACTTCGCTCCTGTTATAAACGCCTTCAAAATATAAATAAACTTTTTGCCCTTTTTGTGCAGCAGGTACATTTAACATTTTACGGTACCAGCCTATACCGCCGGGAAGGTAACCCGTGGCGCTTGCCAATGTAGGGCTAAGCTGCCCCTTTATGCTCCAGTCATGCGGCAGGTCTATGCCTTCCCATTTAGCATCATCAAAAGCTGCGTTCTTTGCTTCGGGGGTATCCTGAAGGTTAAACTTCCAGCCGTCGTTTATTTTTGCAGCATCGCCAAAAGATACCTGGCTAAAGCCGGACACCCATGTAAGGCTGAGGATAAGTAACAGAATTTTTTGTGTTGTCACGATGTGTTTCTTCATTTGTTAGTATTTATATAGTAATAGATTTTACGTTAACTAATTTTGCGATACTATGGTTACTATAGATTGTGCCGGTACTGCAAAAGGTTTTTTAGATTTTACTTTTTGTACTTCCAGGTCTTTATCTGCCGATGTTACATATACAGTAAAGCTGCTAAGGGAAGAAGCCTTATGCTGCAATGTTACAGGTACATCATTATTACCGGAGTTTATTATTACGGTTACAAGTTTACCAGTTGCCGGGTCTTTATAAGCCGAATATAGAAAATCTTTGTCAATAGTACTGTTAGCAGGGTTCTCTACTTTTACCCTTTGGTAACCCGGACGTATAAAACGGCTGTAGTTGCCAAGGCTCCAAAGCATTTTACTTTCGTAAAAATTGCCATCGGTTTTCTCCCTGTCTATATATATAAGGCCATCCTTATAATCGTAAGGAGAAATGGCTACCCACCAGTGCCATGCCGTAGCCTGGGCCACCGCAATATCTGTATGGATGGTACGGGCAAGGTATAAAGCCGATGTAATACCAAGATCGCGGCTATGCCCTTTAATTTCGCCGTCATTGTCTCCAAGTATACAGTATTCAGACATCCAGTACCTGAGTCCCGAAACCTGGCTTACCGATTTTGAAAGTTGCTCCCTTTGTGAAACTGATGCAGCAAATGGCGATGTTGTAAAGTAGCTATGGCCTGATATAGCATTATCTAAATGCGACAGGCTGCCAATATAATTAGGCGAACCTTTTACAAAAAAATCCTTTACCTGGTTTGCCCTTCCCGGCCTGTTATGCTCTTCATACAGGTAGTTTATCTGGCCTGCTTCGGCAAGGTTTATTTTTGCGGTAATGCCTTTGTCTGCAATTTTTTGGTCAAGTAGTTTTGCTACCTGCGCTACTTCATTATTATAAAACGGGGTTCCCTCCTGCCCACCGTCGTTCCAGTCCCACTGGGGCTCGTTCATGGGGCTTATATAATCGGGCGTTAGTCCCATTTTTTGCATGCCCTGCGCCACTGTTGCAAGATAATCGGCATAGGCTTCAAATTTGCTGCTGTCAAGGTTTGTTTTTAAGCCTTTATCGGCAAAAGCTTTCCCGTTATGGGTTAACGATACCGGGGGGCTGTTAGGAAATATAAGCAGTTTACCCACATTGCGCTGTTTAGCTGCATTGGCAAACCATACCTGTCCCTTTTGCCTGTTCCAGTCGTATTTTCCGTCGGGCTGTAAAAAAGATTCTGCCCTGCGCCACTCATCACGAATTCCGCTTTCGGTACCCTGTTCTGTACTGCCGCCGCCAATATTAAAACGCCATATAGATAGCCCTATGCCTATGGGATTACCCTGTGCATCTGTATCCTGGCTAAAAAGTAAATCGGCAATGGCAATTTTTTTAGCATCGGGCCAGTTGCCTACAAACTGGCATGACCAGGCATCTGATGCGCCAAAGTGCTCCATGGTTTGGTATACAGTAGCATCGTCGATATTTAAATTAACGGTTACAGCCTGTAGTTCTTTAGGTGCAGACTTATCTTTGGTACTGCTACAAGAATAAAACAATGCTGCAACTATGGCTAATGCATACGTGCCATATATTTTTTTAATGTACATGCTTAATGTGGTGTTGCTGGTAAGTATAAAAAGCCAGGGAGCACCCCTCGTGGCGCCCCCCGGCATTATTTATTAGTATAGCGGATTTTGCGGCAGTTGATTATCTGAAGCAAGAATCTCAAACCTTGGTATAGGCAGCCAGTAATGTTTTTCCTGGAAACTTTTACCTGCTAAAGCTGTAGTAACAGAATATGTTTTAGTGCCGTCAAGAGCCCTTGTAATACTTATACCCTGTGCTGGCCTGTTCTCTGTAACATCGGCAATTTTCCATCGCCTTACGTCATAAAAACGGTGCTCTTCAAAAGCAAGCTCTATCCTGCGCTCATGGCGTATACGGTCACGCATTTCGCTTTGCGTTAAACCTGCAGGCAGTGCCGGCATGTTAACACTTGTCCTGCTGCGTATAGCATTAATTGCATCATATACTGTAGCATCCGGGCCTGAAGCTTCGTTTTGAGCTTCGGCATAGTTAAGCAATATTTCAGCATACCTGAAGTAGATCCAGTTTTGTACACCTGCTACTTCCCAAGGGTTAACAATAGGAAGGTCTTCGCGGATAAATTTCCTTAGGTAATAACCTGTTTTACTGGTGTTCCAGTTATCACGGCCACCCGGGCTGTCCTGTCCGTCAGGAGATACAGAATTATTAACTGACCTGAATGTTTCAACCGTCCTGTCCCTGTAAGGAGCTCCATCGTATAAAACAGTATAGCCAAATCGCGGATCTCTATTTGCATAAGGTGCAGCAGCATGTGCAGGGTTAGTCCAGCTAAAGCTGCTACCGTCTGCCATTTCGTAGTCATCTACAAGGTTTTGTAACGGTACGTTACCACCCCAGCCGCCATAACCGTTAGGTCCGTTAGCAATTTCTAACGCCAGGTGACGGGCAGTAAGGTTATAAAAACGTGCAAAAATATACTCTGAGTTGCTTTGCTGGTTAGTGAACAGCTGAGCATAACCACCCTGAAAAAGGTTGTATGTGCCTAACTCCATAACATCTTTAGCGGCCTGCGCAGCAGCTGCCCATTTTTGGGTACTGTTTGCACCACCTGTATATAGCGGGCTGGCTGCATAAAGTAATAGCCTTGATTTGAGTGCCATTGCAGCACCTTTAGTAGCCCTTCCTTCGCCATAGTTATTGCTGTTTGCTGCCGGTAATCCTGCAGCAGCCTCATCAAGCTGGGCAATTACATAAGCCATACTTTCATCTATAGGCCTGCGGTCAAACAATGCCGGATCCTGGTAGTTTTCTCCAAGCTCTACTACCCTGTCGCCCATAAGTACTACTTCGCCATAGTTCCTTATAAGGTCATGGTACCTAAAAGCCCTAATAAACTTAAGCTCGGCAATAAGGCGGTTAGTATGGCTTTCACTCATACCTACCTGCTGGATATTATTTAGAGCGTAGTTAATTTCGCGTATACTCCTGTAGCTTCTTGCCCAAAATGTACCTGCAATACCAAGATTTTCGGGGGCAAGCTGGCCCTGCTGTATTAACCAGGTATCATCATTATTATTGTAAATAGACTCATCTGTAAGCGATGACCACATACCGTACTCAAAACCACGGCCAAAGCCCGGCATGTTAGAGTCGCCTTCCTTATTGGTTAATTTCACCCCTATGTAACGGTTTATCACGTAAGCGTCAAATAAAACAGAGTCTGCAAGGATAGCAGCATTCGATAGGCGGTCTGTAGGTGTAATTTCAAGATAATCCTTTTCGCACCCTATGATTACAGCACAAGCCGTAATTCCAAATGCTAAAGATTTTAAAATACTTATATTTTTCATAGTGTAATTTTTAGAATTGAACATTAAAACCAAAGTTCACAATTTTTTGCTGCGGATAAAATTGCCCGTTCTCGCTGCTTCCTTCAGGGTCAAAATCTTTAAACTTAGTTATAGTAAACAAGTTGAAAGCACTTAGATACAACCTGAAGTTAGCTATACCATATTTCTCAGTAAGGTCTGTTGGCAATGTGTAGCCAAGCTGTACATTTTTAAGCCTTACAAAAGATGCATCCTGTAACCAGAAGTTGTTTTTATAGTTACCACCATTGATAGAAGATCCTGAGCTTGTACTTACCCTTGGGTAAGAACCATTAGGATTTGCATCGCTCCACCTGTTATCTGCCCAGCTGCTATAGTAGTTACCTGTTGTACCACTCTCTGTTAAAACATACTGATTTACCTGTGCCTGGCCTGAAAATAATACGGAAACATCAAAGTTTTTGTATGCAGCATCAAGGTTTAAACCAAACGTCATACGTGGCAAATTACTGTATTTAGTTCTATACATATCGTCCGGATTAATAACGCCATCCCCGTTTTTGTCTTCAAAAATAAGATCTCCTAACTCTGCACCTGCTACGTGAGGCGTAGCATCAAGTTGTTCCTGTGACCTGAAGATTCCTACAGCATTATACAATAAATAAGTATTAAAAGAAGAGCCTGTTTGCCTTTGGTAATCTAATGCACCTGGTGCCTCATCCTGGTATATAACTTCGTTTTTAGCATACGTAAAGTTTCCTGAAACTCCCCAGCTAAAATCGCCATTATGCCTGTAGCCTAATGTCGTTTCAACACCATTACTTTTCATTTTACCTATATTTTCTTTCGGAACCAAAGGATCTTCACCATAAGGGTTAACAATTCCTGATGAACCCGGTATAGATGCATTCCTGTTTAAAAGAATATCGGACCTGTCCTGTATAAAATATATAGCTTCAAATGTGAAGTTTTTCAGGAAAGTAGCATTAATACCTATATCGGTTTTAGTAGCAACCTCCCATGTAATGTTAGGGTTTCCAAGTTTTCTTAGGTTTATACCCGATACTAAATCTCCGCCAATAACATTCCTGTTGCTAAACACATAGTTATTAAAGTACTGAAAGTTATCTGTTTGATCATTTCCTAACTGTCCCCATGAAGCGCGAATTTTAAGATCGTTCACAATACCTTCTGTTCCGCCAAACCAGTCTTCTTTAGATATCCTGTATCCACCCGACACTGAAGGGAAGAAACCAAAACGGCCGCTTTTAGGGAAATTAGATGATCCGTCTACCCTTGCCTGAAGGTCTAAAAGGTATTTCTCCTTATAATCATAAGCAATACGGCTTATGTAACTTTGCCTTGTAAAATTCCAAGAATATCCGCTATTCCTGCTGTCTGTACCTGCTGCACCACCCTGCGATAATTCCGGAAGTGTTGTAGTAGGAAAGTGAAGGCGTGTTGCATCAAACTGGCTTTCTTTATACTTGCTTTGCTCATAAGCAACAAAAGCATCTACGCTATGTTCGCCAAATTTGCGTTTAAAATTAAATTTAATGTTAGATACAGTTTGATCTAAACTTTTTTGTGATTGGTATAGCTGACCCTGCTGATTTGCGCCACCTCCCAATAAAGACGGATCGTATGCACCTGTAGACTCATTATAATCATACAATGTAAATGGCGTAGCAAAACTTTTCGATTTGCTTTCGC
>Ga0247814_10001158_pt1 | contig 16307 bp, 22 predicted proteins | sample UWRJL179409R1_FD_179947 | JGI IMG/M metagenome (GOLD analysis project Ga0247814, IMG submission 179947) | Plant litter microbial communities from Arlington Agricultural Research Station in Wisconsin, United States - UWRJ-L179-409R-1 | ecosystem: Environmental > Terrestrial > Plant litter >...
GTCCACACAAGAAATTCGGAATTACTGACGATCACATGGAAATGATCTCAGAATTCATGATAACTCACACGGGCGCAATCAAAATCTGAGCTAATTCCTACTCGAAGATACGGTGCAGAACCTCGGGGTCAGCTTGGATATTAGCAATCATAGGCATTACAGAGTTTTTAAACCATTGAACCTTTTCATCACCCGCATCAAGAAAATCAGCCATGCCGTTAAAATCTCTAGAGAGCATATCTGAATACTCGTTATTCCAGTAAAGGTGTTCGCCGCGCGGCTCCAGCACGGCACGGTAGAAATCAATAATAAGACGAGCGTGAAGTTCAGTACATCCGCCAAGTGAATCAGAATAACTAAAAGCAGAATCAAGGCTTACCCTAATATTATGAATAGGCAGACGAATGTCGTCATCTTCTAGCCATTCCTCGCGCCAGTCAGCAAGGATTTTGCCTCCAGCAGCGTAATACACTTCCAGCTCGCTGGGAAGCCCCTGACCATAAACGCTTCGAAGACAACGAGTGCCATCCTCCGCAATAGTATCTTCCGCAAGAACGAAAAGGCCATCACTACGTGAACCGATTTGCTGCTGAAAAAAGTCGTAAACCTCTTTATGAGTCAATCTGGTCTTAATATAAATGTCAGTTGCTAAAGTCACAATGCTTCCTTAAGTGTGTTAAGTCAATTATAAGCACAAAACGCAAGAAAAGCAAATTAACATGCCTTGATTAGAGAAGATAATTTTTCCTTATCTTCATCGCTACCTAAACCACGAATAACAGGTTTTATAACAAAAAGATAAATTTTCCTTATTTTCTAACAAAAATGGGAACGGATTACCATAAGCAAACGTTACCTACTGTTACATAAAAAGGATCAACAAGGGGGAAGTTAATAACGCACAATATGACAACAAACGAAAAGGACAACTACACAAGGAAAAAATTATGTTAGATACCAGCGAGTTCGCTCGCCTCATACCTGCTGAAGATGAAAACATATACGAGATAAAGAAATTACTACTACCACAACAAATTCATTCCATAGCAAGTTTAGAAAACAAAACAGACCTTAACCTTAAAGCTGGCTCTTTTAATCATACATACGCTGAAGTATATACAGACGCTTCCGCTTCACCCTACGGAAAGGGCGGAGCTTGCATAGGGTGGATAAAAAAAGGCACACTAGAGGAAGTTAAATTCGGTCTTCTAGAATCTCGCTTCATAGCAATACAGTTCCTCGAAGCTAAAGCCATCGCGCAAGCCATATTAAGAAACAGCTCAAGCGACACAATACATATTCATTCAGATTCCAAAGCTGGAATTAAAATTATTCAAGCTGCAATAAACAATACCGACCATCACGCTGCATCAAATTTCCTAGGCTCCCTGATAATAGATAACCTCACAAGAATCGCAAGCAGAAAAGAGGTTCGATTCACATGGGTTAAAAGCCATCAAGACGACGACTGGAACGTACTCTGTGATCAGCTCGTAAGATATGGACGCAACCTCCTTAAAGAAGGATACGACATCTGGGAGGTCAACAATGAAGCAAAACAGCTCATCAAAGAAATGATGCGAGTAAGAGGACTAGGCTAGCTTAGTCTAAACAAAAAAATTGGACTTACTCAGGAAATGAAGTAGGTCCAATTTTTAGCAAAAGTTAGTTAACAAACTCTTCGGTGTGCACATAAAACCTTGTCGCATGCGAAAAGCGAACCGTAGCAGGAACTCCTGATGCAAAATCTTCAGCATTCAAAAGATCAGCTCGCGCCTGACCATGCGCCTCAGTTGTGAAAACTGAGTCAATTCGAGTAGTTGGGAATCGAGTGTCATTCGTGTAAACAACCCAGCATTCATCCATTAGTTTAATCCTTCAATAGTTGGGGAAAGTCATAGGCAGCTTAACACACACTTGCGAAAAAGGCAAGGCTTCAACCAGTCATGAAACGATCTGCGAAAGCATGAGGTAACCCGTTAAATTCAGCAAGGTCTTCAGCAGAATAGGAAAACTTTCTCGTTTCATCAAAATCACGATTACCATGCCTAGAAAGCGCAGTAATAGCAGTCAACGTTGGTATTTTATTTTCCATCAGCGAAAAAATACGTTCTCGAACAAGCGAAACCTCATCACGCCAAAACATTCTTCCGCTAAAGATGGAAACAGTAGCGTAATTCAATGTCCAGAAAATAAGTATGTTTTCAATAGTCGCCTCGATGTCACGTTTTGTGAGCAGATGAGAATATTCCTGTTGCATTAGTTCGAATGCTTTCAAAGCTTTAGAAATAGAAACTTCCGTGAAAAGCGAAGACATACGTTCACCCCTATACGTCCGAGCAGAAAAGTCAGTAGTTAAATAATAACGGCTGAGAACGGGTGCACGCAAACTTGCGCTAGCTAAAGCAAACGGAGTCAAAGGGGTGGCATTGAAATTGGCAAACGCCTCAAATTCACCACCAGTTCCTGAGTTTTTATGAAATTTGAAGTAATCTTCGAAAGGCAAAAAGCCGTAAATAGCTTCCCCACGTAAAGCGTCAAAACGAAACCCGAAATTATCAGGGTTATTGGGAAAGCCAAGCGTCCGAAGGCCTTCCTTGAAATACAAAACAGAATTACGAGCCGCCATAGCATAAGCAACAGCTCGCTTTTCGTCCTCTTCAGTAATTAATTGAACTTCCATAGGCCTCAGCGAATAAAAAACATCATACTCAGGAAAACGTAAACCCCTATTAAGATCCCATCTAACGCCTTGAAGCTGAACAGGTTTATCATCAGTTTTGAACAAGTTCCGTCACCTCCGCAAAATACAAATGTTCTCTAAAAGCGGCAGGGAACTCTTGAAAGCTTGCAATCACCTCTGGTGAGTACGAGAATTTTCCGTTATCTTGATGTTCAATGTTTGCATACCATGACAAGGCGGTAAAGCAATCCTCAAGGCAGATAGGGAACTGCATCAATTCAAAAATGCGTTCATGATACTCTGTGTAACCATTCTCGTCAACAAAATACGTAAGTCCAAAACTTGTATACCTGAAGTTTTTCAACGCCCAAAACTTGAGGAAATTATCAACGTTTGCTTCAATACCATGAGCTTTAAGCTCTTGGTTGGCTTCCTCCCTGAACTCGATGAGACCCTCTAAGGATTGCTTGGCAGTAAACTCATTTCCTGCGTCCAAAAATTTTCGACCCAAATTAGGATTGCTGACGTTAGGCGCTTCTTTATCTATCGAAACCAAAGTGAGATTTGTCAGCTTGTGAAAAAGCGAGTTGTTCTTCGTCCATATATTTTTTAGGAGACTCCTATGGTACGCGTCGAAAACAAAAGCCTTGTAGAGAGTTTGTCGTGTATCATACATATAGTCAAAGCCATACCCGTTAATATCATCAGGTAACCCCATAGACTGGAGTCCAGTTCTGAAAACTTTGAATTCTTCGTACGCTTCACGCATCAGGTCAAAACGCTGAGGACTGATTGTGCGGGTTATTTTTCCGTTTTTATCTTGATCAAACAATGCAGCAGTAGTATATTCAGGAAATGCCACGCCACGATAACCGCCTACAGTAACTTCTGGGTACATGATATTGTAGGCCTCCCCATTTATACTCATGTTTTAGAATTCCATTCTAACACAATATGGACTACGAATCAAGCAGCGTAGGTCGCATGAAATGTTCAACGAACGATGCGGGTAAATCATTGAACTCAGATAATGTTTCTGCTGAAAAGCTAAACACTCCGTCAAAACCATAGTTAGGGTTCCCATACCATGAGACAGCGGTAAGAGCTGTAAAAACTGGAATATTATGCTTTAACAGCTCAATCACACGAGTTCTTATGATTTTCTTTTCGTCAGCATCAGGGTTAAGTTTGAAACAGCTCAGCTTTGTTAAAACTCCGTAGTTCAAAGCCCAGAACTTGAGTATATTATTCATACTCGGTTCCACTCCGCCCGCCATTAACTCAGCGCTAAAAGCGTCTCTCATAATTGTCATTACTTTTAAAACGTCAGCAACAGTAGACACTCCACCACGGTTCCCCTGCAAACCTGCGGCCTTATAAATTTCAGAACTACCTAACCCAAAATGAAAACCTCTAGTAGTTTTAGCTTTACGCAAACTAATTTTCATAATAGCGAAATTGCTAACCTTGGTTTCATCTAATACCCACTCAGACGCAGCAGAAAGTTGCTTATGAAAGTAGTCGCTAAAAAGAGTCAGTCCATAAGTTACTTCTCCTGACATGGGGTCGAAGCTGAAGCCGAAACCCTCAGGGTCATCGGGAAAACCAAGTTTACGCAGGCCTTCCATGCATTCAACAACAAAGTCATGAGCGGAGACCACGGATATAAACAAAGCAGCGTTCTTCTCAGCAGCACCAGAATCGTCGTTAAGTTTGTAAGTATGGTAGTAAATGTCATACTCGGGGAAACGAAGGCCAGCATTATGCCACCCGTTAACACCTGCAATTTTAATAGGAACGCTCATAAGAGACATCTTATCATGGTGAACTGCTGGGATCTAAAAATCGTCATTGAAAGAAACCTCACTAGCGAAGTAAAAATAATTTCTGAAACTTAAAGGAGCTTCCCGAAGACCTGCAATAGCGTCAACTGAATGAGTAAAATCATGCGTTTTGTCATAATCCATGTTCCCATACCATGACAAAGCAGTGAAACAATCTTCTAACACAATCGAATGACGTATAAGATCAAGAATACGTTGACGAAATTTCTCTTTTTCCTCATCAGAATACATCGTAAACCGAGCGCAAGAAAACTTGGTGATCGCGAAACTGTCTAGCTCCCAGAACCTCAAAAAGTTTTTCATGCTAGGTTCAACACCGTTGTTTTCAAGATAACATTCAATTTCCGTTTTCACGATTACCAAATTTTTGAGAGTGTCCTTGTTATCAAGCTGGTCAATACTCGTCGCATAAGTTGATCCCGTTCTCGGGTCAGAGCCATAAGCGGTACGTTTATTAAAACCTACTAGCGCAAGTACAGGAAAATCTTCTCGCAACACATAAGAGACAGGTTTCGTGTACTTCAGCATTTCGGCATAATAGTTTTCAAAACCGAAAGACTGGTATGTTATCCACTCATTATAATAATCAAAACCAAAATTATTTTTGTCATCCTCAAAACCGAGCGCGAAAAATTCCTCACGAAAGGATAAGAAAAAATTGTAAGCCTCGCGAACAGATTCTTCCCGCGCCAAATTAAGTGCTCTCCCAGCCTCAAGGTCATCTCTTCGAGCATAAGCAACATTAACACTATACTCGGGGAAAGATACATTGAAAAAATCAGTTCCAGCCAACAGTTTTCTTTCTAGTAAAGGTTACGTATTTCATGATTACCATGCATTGCGAATGACAACACCTATGGTTAGGAACAGATGAAGAAGTCACGGCAAGGGCGGATATTAAACGACTTCGACCTCATGATATGGCATCAACTTAACCGTCTGTGGATGAGTTGCACCAAGAATAACATTCACAGTGCCATTCGTTTTAAACGTTATGTTGCGAACCTTTCCCGTATATCGAGAAGCTTTGTAAGCAGGAGATGCAAGCTTCTCTGCGCTCAAAGGCTTACTGAAAACGAGCTGCTGAGCAGATTCGTCAAAAGTAACAGGAAGAGGCGACAGTAACCATGCGGTGGTTACAACAGAGAAATCTTTTCCTATGTCGTCATAATTGAGATCTCGTGCAAACTTAATAATATGGTCCTCCTCTTTAGAGGACCAGCTTAGCTTATGAAAGATAGATTGTCAAGCAAAGGAGCTGTCCGTTTTTAGGTTTAAGCGCGAGGACTAGCTTTTCTAATATATCCGTCTCTCCATATAGGGGCGATTATCTTGCCGTTCAGATCTTTCAACGCCGCGCGATTGATAACTATTGCTCTCCTTCTAACTAAAGCAACTGTATTAGGCATCAGACGAACACTTTTGTTTGGAAGCGTTTTCTTACCTCCTCTAATATAGAGTATTTTCTACATGGAATTCAGGCCTTTTTTAGTTCTTTTTCATCCATAGAGAGGTGAATTGACTCATAAGGAACCATACCTAAAGCGAAATCATAATTATCAGAAACTATTTTGAGTATCTGTTTTGACTTATCGTCTTTCACATCCATGGTGCTAAGAATATCTTCCAAAGCTTGCTTTAATATTTCAACATTAGCTGTAACAATATCACTCTTGTCAGGTCCAGAAAAAAGTTGAGTCCAGCGTTGTTTCCATCCTTGAAGCACTTTATCCTGAATTGAAATGGTTTCTAGATATCTAACTATCTCATCTTTTTTGATTAGCTCAAGATTGTTTGCTTTTTGGCGACCATGGGAGGCTTTAATAGTAACTTGACTGTTGGTTAGTCGGTATCCCGCTTTGGCCAGAAGATGAATCAGGTCCTGTTCCGCTGGATTTATAGTAGACGTTGGAACTAATCCTGCTACCCAAATTTTAACAGGTTGCTCAAATTTAGCAAAATGCCACATTATCCTCTGGTGATTGCCGAACCTATGAGCTAGATTATCCGTTTGCCCAACGTAAAATGGTACAACCTTTTCCATACCCTCCACATTGAACATAAGGACGTATATGTACTTGTATCCCAAAGGAGCAGAACCAACTTTAGGAGGATTCAAGATGAAGTAGTTTCGCTTCAAAGAAAAATCATTTCGTTTCTGGCTAGTTGTCATTATTTTTCTAACCTACGTGCGACCATTCGTTTGACGTTCACTGTCAATTTAAAACGAATAGGGGTGCGGGTAGTGATTTCTTCATCTAGTAGTTGCCAGTTTGCTTTCACTAGATGAGCAAACTTCTCAGCTTCTTTAACCAGCTTCGCGTTTTTCGCCTCAGAATCAGCACCGCGAAAAGTATATGTGGCTATACCTGTCTTTTCGTCGTAAGTCTTGCCAAGCTTCTGTGAAAGTAAATTAGCATTAGCTGAATCATATTTAATGAGAATTAGAGCTTTCATCAAGTCAGTTTGTGTGGGGTTAGGAAGAGCAGAGTTCTCTTCCTTAGCCTTTAAGCTTTCGCCGTAATAACGTCCGCGTTCGTTACCTTCAACATATTTATATTTAAGCTTCCATTTATCACCCCATGTAACGATATCTTCCTCCGCGTTCAAGGGAATCTTTGAGTAACCAAAGAGTTCGCCAATGTTAAAGTGCTCAATTCGCTTATTCCCGTGTTGGAGCACTTGTCCATAGAATAAGCAGCCCTTCTTGTTGAAAAGTTTTCTTAGGTCTTCAACAGCCGCTTCAGCTTTGTCTAATAAAGCCGTACCCGCAATCCAGATTTTTGGTGGAGCTGAAATTGTTTCTAAATGCCATTTAATGGCAGCATGGTTACTTAGACGTTTTTCGAGGTTATTGGTAAACCCAACATAGAAGGGCTTGCTCGAAGGAAGATCTGGGGAGTTCAAAAGAATCATATAAATGAAGACTCTCTCAGGGGAGGACTCTGAAGGTGTCTCTGGGTCAAGAAAAATAAAATTTTTTCCTTCTAGCCATTTGCTTGTCATTCTGCGCCTTTTATGGGGTTAATCGTAAAACTAGTATACCATAATCACAAGTTATCTGTTTTGTTTTGTATTTTGTGAGCTGATAGCGTTGTTAGATAAATAATATGCTCAATGACGAGTAGGGGAAGGCTGGCCTCAAGAAGTGCAAGAAGTAAATTTCAGTCCACCGCTTTGCCAGCGGGTGTAGTGAGATGGGAAACCAAAGACGTGCGAAGAGAGTGGAAGTGCATTTTAATGCGAGTCTCGAAAATGCTTTACAAACGACCCCCTTTATGCCGTCCTCGTATTATTTTCACGCCCTTTTATTTTTTTGCTCGCTTTTCGAAGCGTAGGATAGACTAGACTCCTGCCCGAAAATAGACACCAGCTTTAGAACAAAAGAAGGCATGAGCAACGCAGTTGGCTTTCTGCTCTTAGCTAAGGGCAAGCCCTCAGCTAAGCCAGCGTGCTTCGCACGTAAGAATGCCCTTTAAGTTTAAAAATGGTTTTTGATGGTTGCTTTTACCAGGCCCTGGTAGTGTAAAAAATGAAAATTTTGTTTTTTCTTTCAAAACAATGAAATCTTTTTTGAAAACAATGAAAAGGCTCTCTAAAATGCCAACTAACACAACATGAACTCACATAAAACCAACTAAACAAAGATGACGCAAGAGATGTAAAGGGCCGATAAAATGCTTATACAGGTTTGTATGGATATGAAGAAGCATTTTGGAGGGGTTCTTTATGAAGAAGTCATTAAAACGCTATGAAGCTCTAGTAGCACAAGGCGCAATTTCGAAGCGTCAGGCAGTAGCTATTGAGTTGTATCGTAATTCTCCTGCGAAGGTAATTGTTGTTAAGGGTGTTGAGGGTGCTTCCGTAAAAGCAGAGAACGCTGCATACCTTCGACCAGCTTAAGCTAATGATTTAGTATGGAATGCCGATAAGAGCAACATGATAGAAGAAGGCATTTTTGTGAGTGAAGCAAAGGGCACTCCTTTCAATGCGGGTTTTCTTGTTAAGTATGATTACGGGCAGTCCTTTATTCCTTCTGAAGAGGTTACAGCTCCTCAGCCTATTGTTAAAGCTATTAGTCTTATTCAACAGTTAGGGTTTCTTTCGGAGAACGAAGCTTTTTTGCAAGTGTCGAATTTTCGTAAGCGTAGTGGTTCAGTTGATATTTATAGTATTCGTGTGGGTTCCATAATCTTGGTGAACTTCAGCATTTATGCTAAGCAAATCGTGAGTGTTGAGTTTGAAAACAAATCGTTTACGGCTGAAGAGCTGGTTAAGATGTTGTTTTCGGAGGCTAAGAAGGCTTTTAGTGAGAATATTGTTCTTACGAAGAAAAGTCTTGGCCGTTTTTGTTTACTTCGTTTGGCGGGGAGAACTGATAAGTATTCTCGCAAAGAAATAGCAACGTTGGCTTTAAGTGAAGTGAAGAGCGAAACGCTTGTGAGTATGATGAATAGCGGTATGCCTGTTGAGGCTATTTTAGACATGGAAGAAATTCCTGACTCTTGGTTGCAAACTATGTTAGACAAGTTTGCTTGATACAGGTTAACGTTCCGCCTGAATGTGGCTGGTGCGCTGTACGCCTGTTAGGGGCATTTTTATGAGCAGGCCATGCGTCGGTGCGAAAAGGCTCTCAACGGCCTTTCTCGGGCGCTTACAGTCTCTTAGAGAGGTATTTTAGGCCTTGTGGCTCATGGAATTGCGAGAGATTGTAGCTTGCGGGGTCCGATGAAGATTTGCAAATGATAACAAACGATAATAAACCTTTACGTTACTTAATTTTTAAGAGGTAGAAAGAGTATTCTACCTCTTAAATGGTTTCTATACCCCGATATACTTACTGACTATCTTTCCAGAGACCACGGGAACGTTCTGAGCTTTATTTGAGCCTACACAACCACTAGAACGTGAACAGTATTCTGATGACACTTGCCTTGTCCATGTGTAGGGTGCTTTAAAGAATTGCTGAAATGCGTCCTGTTACCTTCCGCAGAGTCATCTCCTGCTCTTTAGCCTTAGCTTGTGTGATGGGTTTAGCGTCTTTCCATGCCGAAACTGTTGTTGGTGGCGATAATGTTGATAGTTTAAATTCTGTAGGTCATGTTGAAACAGGTTTGTATCCTGAGAGTTTAGATGCTTTTAACCGTGACCATACTATTTTGTCTATCGCCACTTCAGTTAAGTTAACTCGTGTGAACAAAAGTTTTGAACGTAATGTTTCAACTCTTGGTTTAACCATGTTGAGAGCCTCTATTGTTACTGAGGCTGTATCCAGCAGGTCTAGCTTTAAGCATGAGAAAATTGTTGAGTATTTCGGAGAACCTGTTCTTGGGGTTTCATCTGTCGCCTATATTGCTGAAGCTAGGCTTGAATCTACTCGACGTGTTACGGTTCTGGAATCTAAGATTGTTGCATGGGAGGGCGCTGTTGTGTCGGAGCGCTTACGTATTAAAGCGGAGGAACAACGGAAAGCTATTGAAGCTGAAGCGGCGAGGGTTGCTGCTGCTAAAGCGGAAGCCGCACGTGTCGCTGCGGCTAAATCGGCAAACTCTAAAACTCCCACAGGGTCCCCTTCGAAAACCAGTACCGCTCCTGCTGCTCCATCTGCTGCTGGGGAAAGTGACCTTGGTCGGTTACAACGTATTGCGTCTACTTTACCTTTTGCTGTCCCAACTATTGTTATTGGCTCCTGCGATTCCACTGGTTTGGCGGCTGCGGTTGCATGTTATTCAGTGGGTGGTGACGTTATAACAGTTATTCCCAGCTATTTGAGCAGACCTGATTGTAAACTGAGGAGGGTTATCGCTCATGAGTCTCGTCACTATTGGCAGTATACTACGGGGAAATTAACTTTCGACTCAAGCGGTCAGGTAAGCAACGCACCTTGGGCTGAATCTGACGCTTATGCTTTTGGGGATTCGTATGGTTGCAAATGAGCTGCGGTCTTCTGAAACAAAACCTCGTTAAACATGTATGGCCCCAGCTTTAATTAGCTGGGGCCATACATGTTTAAATTTAGTTGTTGATAATATTGATGATGTCTTTTGCCCAACCTTCAACTTGGCGAGCTGAAATATCATTATTTCTGGTTGCTGAGTGCTCCATTGCTACTGCAACTGATTTCGCTTTACTGAGTTTGAAGTTAAGCCGTTTGATTTTAGCAAGCAATTGTTGCTGTATTTTTTCTTCTGGGCTTAATTTAGCTGCTGGTCTTGCTTGTGCGGTTTTCTGACGGCTAGCTGCTGCTTGTCGTCTTACTGCATCACCCAGCTCGCTACGGTTCGGTTGTGGTGGCATAAGTATGTCATCCTTTCTCAACGATTCTATCGGCTTTTAGCTGGTATACCGTTTTTTACTCTGGTGTTAACTTCAATTGTTTGCTATGATAATGAAGGAGAACGCTTCGAAGAGTTGAAAGGAAAAAGTGAATAACGATATTTTTGCAGCAAATCGTGACGCAGTGAATAAGACTCAGCGTTACGTGCGCGATATTTTCACGTACTTTGAACGCTTGTACGCGGCCAACAGTAAATGGTGGCATGCTTTTTCTCCATACCATATCGCGGTGAAACATGAGTTTTTTAAACGCTGGTCTGAAATTGTTCTAGATCTTAGTCATATGAGAAATTACGCTCAAATTAATGCTGAATTGGACGCATGGTCAACGGGTTTGACTTTGGAGCTGGCAAAATTTCAAGATCGCTATGATAAGCCTGACAAGAATATCTCGACGGTGAGTAAAGCAGATCTTGTTGTTATGCGTAAAATTTGGGGTACTAGGGATGAAAAAGATTATAGAAAAATCATCTTTAATATTCTTAGTTCGGGAAGTGTTAAGGATCAGTCTTACACTCGTGTTCTTCTTTACGTTATGATTGGATGCACGCCAGCGATGCTGGAGGATTATAAAGAGGTACCCACTAGCTTCCTTATGGAAACGGCTCGAACTTTGGGCAATATTTCTGATTAATCAGTAACGATTTTCCGTAGAAGTTCCATAACCTCGGGGATACGTTGTGTTTCTTCTTTATCCATGAAGAGACCTACGGTACTGGCTAGGATTATAGAGATGGAGGCAAGCTCTTCGATCAGGTCATCTTTTGACATTTCTGTTTCGACGGCTTCAGTTTGGAATTCGTCGCCGCGAGAGTAAGCGCTAATGTAAGTTATTGCCATTAAGCGATTTTCGGTTGCTGCCATGATAGTTGTTCCTAATAGTATTGGCCTCTTGACGAGGGGAGATGCTAACTTTTTGTAAGTTGTTAGACGCCGTATTTGGTTTTAAGCCATTCGGGTGTCCAATTTTCAATCGTGCATGTTACTTGATCTGAGTGCGCACCCATGTTAATAGATCGGCAATCAGCATCAGCTTCTGCTTCAGCGACCACGTATTGTGGTGAATCGAGGATTCCCTCTTGGCCTTGCTGGTAGTGGCCATACTCGTGAAGTAGAACAAAATAGCGCATGTCGTAGTCTGTGGCTGCACCATAGTAGATAGTAATCGTGTTTTCGTAATTTAAAGTGTAGCAACCGCTAACATAGTTGTGTAGGTTAGCTTGGTCTGCTCCGATTAAGCCACAATTATATTCTGTGTTGTCTGTGTAATTAATCGTCATAGCTGGGGCACCTAAGCTAGAGAGTATTGCTTCTTCGGATACACCTTCAGCGATTGGGACTCGTGCTATATTGGACGCAGGAGGCGTGGCTATTTCTGGTTCTGCGATAACATCTGAGGGCTGCCCTTCAGCGTGCACGTCGGGAGCGGACTTAAGCACTCCAGCATTCTCATAAAAGATTACGATTCGGTCTTGAAAAAAGTATGCGCCAATGGCGAAGAACATCAAAACTGTTAGCAGGAATGTAATGAAGGTAAACTTCTTTTGTGCAGGTTTTTTCTTTTCTTGCGAAAGTAAGCGCGACACGGCTTGTACGGCTATTTGAGGCCTTAAGACCTCGCTACCCTCCACGCCCTTGTCAGTAGCATCAAACGCGCTCTGTGAGCTGCCTAGCGGCGCTGGTGGCATAATAAATTGAGGTGGCTCTATGTTCGGTCGAGGAGTTTCATCCATTCCATCAATATCGGTCATAGTTATTCTGCTACTCCGAACATGTTAAGGAAAACTTTAGCTACAGGGTCTGTAACTATGAATTTAACAGCGGGTTTGTTTGTCTCTTGAATCCATGTGTCAGGAAGATCCCATAATTCTATAAGATACTGCAATTCAACACCTTCGATGAGCAGCCGTATTGCTCTAGAAGGGTCAGAAAAATTATTTTCGAACACTTCCTGCATTAATTTTCGACGTATTCCCGCATAAATCGATTGTGTGTCAAGTAGAAGAGTTATAGCATTATCGCTATTCCATGACATCCCCTTAAGGTCCGCATCAAACGCTTGTAAGAGCTGACTATACTCAGAAAGCCTCTTATTGTCCACGGTGTCATAACCCATAAAATCCGCTAACCATTGTTTCGTTTGTTTTATTTGTCTATGCAATGGGCCAACATTGGCGAACGTGAGATAGTGAGCACTTTTATAGTTAGTATTCGCTAGAGTATCTGGTTGAAGTATAGGTTCTTGTGATTCTGAAGTTCTAAAACCTAGAACCCATGTTACTTGGGAGGTGTTGTTATTTTTATAGCCAACAAGTATAAAATTCTGCTTCGTACGGGAAACTATTTTACAATCTTCAAAAGAAGGCATTAGGCCAAGCGAGTTCATATAAGAGACAGCGATGCCTATAGTTTTGAATTTCTGAGGCTTCACCTTTTCTAAAACGGTGAAGAATTTTTCTTTACTCAGCAGTGCCATATGCTTCTGCGTAGCTTTCTTCTATTCCAGCGCAGCCATCAACGAACTGCTTGGAGATCTCGGACGAAAGTTCTACGTCAGTTATTGTTTCATAGTTATCAGCAAAACCATCGAGCTGTTCCGCTGTAGCTTGCATATTTTCTTCATTTACGCCCTCGTACGCATTTAGCTTGTCTGCCATGGCGCGGAAGTTCGCAATGTCTTCTGTAGTAATTATTGTTTTGCCGCTGAGCGCGCACATTGTGTCAACTGTTTCTCTAACGAGACCTTGAACGCTGGTACTGGTTGCGGGTTCTGTTGGAGGTGCAGCTACTTTTTGCGGTGTTGTGCTGCACCCTGAAATAGCGAGTATGCTAACCATGATAATACTGGTTGCAAGTTTGCTGAAGTTCATATTTTCCTTTTACGGGGAGGTAACAAAAATTTTAACACGCTACGGCGATACATCGCGTTTTAACGGTTTTAAAGATATGGGCTTGCAGCGAAAACTAATTTGGTATGCTATTGACTTTAGGTTATAGCAGGAGTAAAGTTAAAGTAATTAGAGAGCACTACTGAGACTTGGAGATTGTCATGACGAATGCAACTGGACGTATTTATGCACAGGAACGCGATTACGGTGTTAACCGTGCAAAGGGCATTCTGCTTGCTCTTGCGTTCTCTGTTCCCGCATGGGGCATTATTTCTCTTGCGACCTATTTTATAATTCGCTAGCTGTCCTAAAATAGGTGTGGCCCCAACTTTAATTAGTTGGGGCCACACCTATTTTAATGCTTAGTTGGAAGCCTTAAACCACCGTAAATAATGTCGTGAATCAGAAGTCGGTCTTTCTGCATTTCTTTGATGAGGAATTTCATCTCGTAATAGGTATGAGCTGGGAACAATTGCATTACATTTGAAACTATTTCGGAAGGAGTCAAGTTGCGACCTCTTCCCACACAACTAAGAATCTCTGCTTTAATTTCTGCTGCGGCTACCCTGTTGGTTCTCATATTCATTTTTCGTTCCTTCTCTTGTATGCAATCTAAGAATGCTTAATTAAGGCGTTTCATCTTAACTATCGTTTCGTTTTGCGAGAAGAAAGATTTTCAGCGAGCCACGCCTTGGGGAGGGTAAAGGGGGAGATGTGGCTCGCTGAAAGTTTCAAATTATGACCAGTTACAAATCTGAGCGTAAGTGGCACCAACGCCCGTAATGGGACGATCTGCGTTAACAGAGTAAAGGCTGTTCTGGCCGCTGATTTTCCATGTTGTACCACTAACTAGCTTACCGTCGAAAGCGCTTAAGTTTGTGGAGTTAGGGTTATTGGAGAAGAATTTGGACAAATCAATGGTTGCGCTCCATGCTACGGGCACTTGAGAAGCGGTTGAAACCTTAACGAGAACACATTTAGAATTAGCAGGGTCAAGTGCAAGGTTAACGGTGTAATCGCTTGGAGAGTCAATGTATGTAACACCATTGGTGTTCAGGTTGAATGCTTGAGAGCCTTCGGACGCAAGACCACTAGCAGAGTTAATGTTGCTGAACTTAACTTTTGTTCCACCTAAATCAGTAGTAACAACTTTGCCATCATAAGTGGTTGGCTTTGTTCCAAAGTATGGAGCGGTACTATAATCAATAGTACAACTCCAGTCAGTGGCAGCAGGATTAGTTTTAGTTACTTTTACGTTCACTAAGTTTTGTCCGCTACCTTTTGAATAATTGTTAGTGTAGTCAATTGATGCGTAAGCACATGAGTAACTTGTGTTAGCAGCTGTCGGAGCGGTAACGGTTAGCAAACTGGCAACTGGCGCAGGTGCTGTGTTTGTTGGAGTTGCGGAAGGTGTCCCACCGTTCGCGCCGCCGCCCGTGTTTGGCTGTGCGGCGCTACCATTACTTGTTTTAGTGTCGCTTCCTTCTCCAAGATCTGGGCAGGTACCTTCAGCTATACGTCCGCTGGATGATAAGAAGTGGAAAGCAACAATGTCTGTGCTAGAAAAAGTATGGAATGCCCATGTGCAAGCTACATCTCCAGCTTCATTAACTGTGTAACCGCGTTCGTTACCAGAAGTTGATACCGAGATTTCCATAAATTTGGCGCTGTTTGTGTAGAGCTTATTGTTTCCACTTGGTATCATTACGATCTCGTTGCTAGAAACGTCCTCTTTCACTGTTGCTTCAATTGCTGAGCGTTGCTGGTTAGCGAAAATGGGAATTGCAACAGCTGCGAGAATACCTATGATCACAACAACAATCATTAGTTCAATAAGGGTAAAGCCTTCCTCGTGGCTTGCTGCGTTTCTGCGTCTTTCGAGACGTTGTACCAAGTTCATTTAAAACCTCCAGCTATTGTGATCAGCAATTACTGGATAACAAGCAAAAACGATTTTTAAGAATGTGTGTTTGTTATCTTTTATTATCGTTTGACTGTCCCCCTAAAAGAGGACACAAAAGCCTCAAGTTGGCGGTTTTGAGCTTAAACGTATCGAAAGTGTATAGAGATGAACTACCTCATGCTTTTGTTGCCGAAATAATCGTGTTAAGCTTTGTCAGAGGAATTTCCATTCAACCACGCGTGTTAGGTATATGTTATGACTAGATCACTGAAATGCCAAGCTGAAGGCGGAGTTGCGAACTGCACCTCCCCTCGCTGCCCAGAAAAGCTTGCTAGCGAAACCTTCCCCGTTCCTTCCTTTTTTAAACCTGAGTTGTTTCCCGCAGAAAAGAAAATTGCGTTCGGAGCGTGGACTAACGAAAACACTGTGCTATTTAAAACTATTTCGGGTTCTAAGCTTTACGGGTTAAGCCATGCAGGATCTGATGATGATTATTACGTGATCACTCCTTCTCGTTACACATCAAGGAAAATCAACGCGCGCCAAACAATCATTGGTAATGACGATACTGTGGCAATTGATTTTCGCTCCTTCGTTATTCTCTCCCACAACGGAGTTCCTCAGGCGCTAGAGGCAATGTTCTCTCGTGCTTC
>Ga0247814_10001160_pt1 | contig 16217 bp, 11 predicted proteins | sample UWRJL179409R1_FD_179947 | JGI IMG/M metagenome (GOLD analysis project Ga0247814, IMG submission 179947) | Plant litter microbial communities from Arlington Agricultural Research Station in Wisconsin, United States - UWRJ-L179-409R-1 | ecosystem: Environmental > Terrestrial > Plant litter >...
CAATTTTTCCATGTGGTGTTGTTGGTATTTTTTCCAGAATATGAAAAACATGAGGTATCATAAAGATTGGCAATTTTGACTCTATCTCACTTCTCCATAATTGAATAAGATCTTGTCTATTTGTGACGTTTCCCTCTGCTATAACATAGGCAATAAGAATGTTGTTTTTTGCTAACACAACAGCTGTTTTAATGCTATTTATTAACATTAGACTATGCTCAATTTCGCCTAATTCTATTCGGTGTCCATTTATTTTAACTTGCTCGTCAATTCGTCCACAATATAAAAGATTACCATCCGGTAGCCATTGTGCAAGGTCACCAGTTCGATACATTCTTGTACCTATATCAAAAGGGTTAGGTACAAATTTTTCAAATGTTAAACTTTTTCTATTTAAATAACCTCGAGCTACACCATTTCCTGCAATATAAATTTCTCCGATTTCACCCTCTGGACATAGCTGTTGATTTTCATCTAATAAAAATATTTCTGTATTTGAAAAGGGCTTACCAATAGGAATACTTTCTGTATAAATTGTATCATCAAAAGTATTTATTTCATAAGCTGTACAACCCACAGTGGCTTCAGTTGGTCCATATTCATTGACTATGGTGGCCTCAATGCCAGCTGACTTAAATTCATTAATATGGTAATTGTATAAAGCTTCACCTCCAACAACATATTTGTCAGTCAATTTAGGTTGATTTTCCTTATTTAGAACTGAAATTATTATACTGATGTGTGATGGTGTTATATTTATGAAATCATAAGGTGCGTATTGAAGTAAATTTTTATCATCAAATATCTCTAATCCGGTTCCAGCACTCAAAATTAATTTTTTACCAAAAATAAGTGGAAGAAAAATATCTAGAATACTTGCATCAAAAGATTGTGATAGTTGTGCGAAACAACCAGAATTAGAGGAATTAGTGTCAATATAATTACTAACGTTGCTAAGATAGTGCAATAGATTGCGGTGTTCAATCATCACTCCTTTTGGATTTCCTGTACTACCAGAAGTATATATGATGTAAGCTAGATCGTTTGGTTTTACAATAATTGCAGACGGGTGATGAACAGGGTGTTTTTTTTTAGAAGCGAGAAAGTTGTCAATTGCATCGTGATCTAATGTGAATTTACAATTGGAATCATTTTGTAAAAAAGCTATCCTTTGCTGTGGATAGTCAGGATCAATAGGTACATAGGCTGCACCAGATTTGAGGATTCCCAATATAGAAACAATCAACATTTCAGTGCGACTTTGTATAATAGCAACATAATCGCCTAGACTTACATTTTGTTCGTTAATTAAATAGTGAGCAAGTTGATTAGAAAGTATATTAAGTTCATTATAGGTCAATTTTTGTTCCTTGAAGATAACCGCTATTTCGTTTGGTGTCTTTTCAATTTGATCATGCAATAAATCTACTATTGTCTTGTTTTTTGGAAATTCTATTTCTGGTTTGTTATTGTTTTCAGACATTTTTCTAATCCAATATTTTTTGTGTTTAGACATGTATTTTTCATTTTGCTCTTTCATACTCCTGATTGATGAATTCTAGGCTGATTAATTGTATATGTTATTGAACTGAATCAGTATATTTTTGATGTTCAAAATTGTTGAATTTACCAAAATAATATATATATATATATATATGGAATTTATTTTCTCATTTAGAAAATGAATTTTTAGAATTAAATTTAAACAAAAAAAAGACTTTTTTTTTACTAAAACTTATATTTTCCATAGAAAGCTATTATTCTCGATGAATAGCACATTTTAAATTGTATAAGGTATTTCTGTTAAAAATAATAATAATTAGAAGAAATCAATCAGCAATATTGAAATTATTATACAATTTCTTATTATTGTATAATAAAGTTAAAGAATAATTATTTTTATATGAGTAAAAAAGCTACAAAAAAACTCTTTTTATTGCTTTTTATCGGTTATTGTATGAATTACATCGATTATGTTTTGAAATTAAATATTTTTGCCATATTAAAAATATGATCAAAAATAACTGTGAAGGACCAAATATTAATAAAAAATAACTTACTTATAATTTTAATGTTGTTTTTCTCTTTTAAAGGGATTTGTCAAATTACGCCTGTAAATAATGAAATTATGGGTAGTGTAGTTACTTCAGGCAGTAATGCAAGCGGTAGTTCAGGAACGATTGCCTACTCAATCGGACAAGTTTTTTATACCTATATAGGTTCTGAAATGATTTATAATGTTGCTCAAGGTATACAGCACCAAGAAAAAGAAGATATTATTGAAGTCCCTCAATTACCTGAAACAAAAACAGAGATAGTTGTATTTCCAAATCCTACTATAGATATTGTTAATATTAATATGGATGCGACTGAGTTAGAAAATGGTCAGCGTACATATAAAATTTACGACATACAAGGAAGACTTTTAAAAGCAAACCTAATTAAGGAAACTACAACTCAAATTAGTTTAAATTATCTAAGCCCGTCTATTTACTTGTTGGTTGTATACTCTTCTGATAACAAAATGTTGAAAACATTTAAAATAATTAAAAAATAAAATAATGAAACTTTCAAATACATTTTTATTATTATTTCTAATACTTACCCTTCAGGTATTTGCGCAATCACCAGAAAAAATGAGTTATCAGGCAATTATCAGGGCACAAGATAATAGCTTAGTTGTTAATTCTAAGATAACCCTCAAAGTTATTGTACATCAGGGTACTGCAACAGGAGCTAGTGTTTATCAGGAAACCCATTCAGTTAATACAAATAACAATGGTCTGGTTTCTCTTGAAATTGGAACAGGAACAGTAGGGGTTGGTAGTTTTAGTGCAATAGCCTGGGATAAAGGACCTTATTTTATAGAAACACAAGTAGATGTAAAAGGAGGAACTAATTATAATATTGTTGGAGTTACACAGCTTTTAAGTGTTCCTTACGCTTTGCATGCAAAAACTGCCGATAGAATAGTCGGAGGTAGTGTAAGTGTCCCGGATAAGGCTTTTATTATTCCATTTGTTTCTTCCAGAAACATAGCTGTCGGAGATATAAATAATACACTGGAGTGTACAGCATCAGCTACATTAACATTAACTTCTTTATTTGGATCTATGGCGGTGGGAGATACAATTAATTTGGAAGCTCATAATGGTGCTGTTTTAACCATACAAGCAGCTTCTGGAGTGACAATTAATTATAATGCAAGTGGTAGTGCATTGTTTACTAGTGCTGCTGGGAACGTAAGGTTTGGGTTGTTAAGAAAATCAGGTATAAACTCCTATATTATTTCAGGACAATGAAGCATTTAATTTATTTTTTACTTTTTTCAACTGCGGCTTTTTCCCAAAATTATCAATATGCGATAGAAGTTGTTCCTAAAAAAACTTTAGGGTCACCAACTGGTTTAACGATAAGCCAGGTTACTGAGACGAGTGTAGATTTAATCTGGGTTGCTCCAGTTCCGGCTACTTCAATTAAAGATTATGAGATTTATAATAAAAATGTTTTATTAGCTAAATCTACCGGAACAGCAACCAATTATCAGCTTAAAGGCTTAACTTCAGATACATCTTATAGTCTTACAGTAAGAGCAGTTGACAATGAAGGAAATATCTCGAAAGATAGTAATGTGCAGGATTTTAAAACATTAGCTACAACCACAGGAGTAAATAACCAATTAGAAGAAATTGAGTATTTTAAGGCTTATTTATTGCCAGTAGCTCAAAAAGCTAATCTTCAAAAGGCATTAGATACTTATGGGGCTGTACGATTGGAAAAAGGGGACTATAGAGGAGTTGATATAGTAATGCGCAGCGGGCAAAAACTATACGGACATCTGACATTATCATGGGTATCTAATATTACTATAACTGGAGGAAGTAAGAATATAGTATTACAAGACTTACTTATGGCTGAGAGTAAACTTTTGTTTCAATCTACTGGCGTTATTTCAGATTGTACTTTTAAAAGTATCAAATGGGCAAGTATAGTTGCAAATAATGCAATGCTGGAAAATAATTTGTTTATAAATCTTATTGCAAATTTTACTATTAATTGTAGTGCATCAGGTTATTTCAGGAACAATAAAATAATTAAAAATCAAGTAGGAGGTCAAAATGCTTTTATATGTAAAGGAAATACAATCACACCTAGTTATGGAAACGTACATTTATGGCTTAATTTTTTAAATGCAGATGGTAATTCTACGGATATAACAGATTTACAATCAGCAACATTCGTTGGAATTGATGCAGAGGGCTGGAACTTTAATGGCAATGGTACAGAAGCATTATTGAAAACTAGAAATATTGGTAATTTAAGAGTTACAGATTTTGGAGGAGCTAATGGTTATTCTCCCATTAAAACTCCTGCGTTTGACATTGAAGCAAATAATGTTTTTTTTCTAAATGAAGATATAGGTAGTGACATTATAAGTAAACTTTCTCCTAATGCTAATATGATTGACATAAGTTTAAGGCACGATTATACTAGAACAAGTGGAACAGTAAGTGGTTTTGATATTAAAGCGCATCACATAGGAACTGCTAATGAAAGTAATATTGTTGTTAATAAAACAGTACAAACAAAAGCAATTTCGGACATATCAGGTTTGTCTAACAATATTTTAGGAACCAAATATACTCCTTGGGCTAGACCAAATTGGGAAAATTTACCAGACCCATTGGGTGCAAATTGGAGAACTGAAAGAGTAGGGAAACCAGATAGTAGAGCTTATATTCAAAACTTAATAAATACTAATAAAATTGCAGAACTTCCAGAAGGTATTTATTATATTGGCTCTACTTTAAAAATTAGTAGTGCAGATCAAGGAATAATTGGATCAGGTACAGGTAAAACAGTTATAGTAGGTTTAACGGATGATTTTCCTTTAATAACAATGGTTTCTGTTCAAGGCTTCACGACATATTATTTAGCAAATTTAACCTTGCAAGGAGGAAGCGTAGGTCAATTTTTTCCAGAAAATTATGTAGGTAGTGCTTTTATAAATACAAAATATGTTGTTTTTCGTGACCAAAAAATTGGTTTACACTTATATAAAATGGGGGGTACAGATAACTGTTTTTTTGACAGTATAAGTTTTGTAAATTGCGGTACTGGATTATTCCAACAACCAAAACCAATTACAGATAATGTTGATATGTCAGGTTATATAGATAAAGTAGTTTTTTATAATGGTCAATATATAAATTGTAATATTGGTGCTTACACACACGGAATAAGAGCCAATAATTTAAACGCTTGGGTAAATTGCAAATTTAATGGAAATAATACTGCTGCTTCTATTGGAGGTTCTAATTTTCCAATAATGGCAAATTGCGATTTTACAAATAATTATGGAGATAGTGTAATTTTAGGAAACTTGCTATCATTATATAGTTGTAATTTTTATAATAATCCTGTCACTGTTTCTACTACAAAATTGGCAAGTATATTTGCAGAAGGATGTAATTTTTTAGACAATAAACAATTGACTACTTGGCAACAATTCAATAATACAAATTTGTATATAGTGAATTCAACCGTAACTGGCAACGTGCTAGTTAATGACAGACCTCAAAATGAATATGGTACTGATAATGGAGTATTTTTGAATAGTACTTTACAATCAAATCCAACTATAAGCAAAATGTTGGTGAATATGAAAAGTAGGGTGTCAACAGTGATTATAGATGCAACGCCTAACCCTTATCCGCAACTTTTAGTAACGCAATAACAAAGCTGTTAGGAAGATATTATATAATTATTAAAAGAATTTTAACAATTCGTAAAACTAAAGCTTCATATTAAGTATACTTGATATGAAGCTTTAGTTTTTTTTATTTATAATTCATTTCTCAATTTTTTAAACATAAACTTCTTGGTTATTTCATAGGATAAATAACTCCACAAAAGTTGTATATAATCAACTCTTTTATCAAATCTATATATAAATATATAGCTGTTTATAATCAAGATTATTCATCAAATAGAGTCATTTTACATTTTTATTTTAAATTTTGTTAACAAAAACGAGCTATTACCTATGTTTATTTAAATAGCAAAACAGGAGCATAGTCCATGAAATTGAGTTTTTTTTTGTCATTTGTACAAGATGTGAAGAACTAAAAACGACTATAATTTGTATTTAATCGGATTTTAAAATCCTTTGACAGATTTATTATTAGAAATTAAAAGGCTTGTATATTTTTGGTCAAAATTAAAAGGGAAGATAAAAAACTATCATTTAGTTTTCTGTTTATATTGATTTGAATTTTCTATTTTCATTTTAGAAATTTTAAATCATTTTGTATAGGTTAATGAATATAGTTTTTTACATTTTTTGTTATTTTAGGATAGTTATTGTAACTAACCATGGGGGACCCTTATTTTTTTTTCAAAAAAAGTTTAAAAAATATAAAATGATTTTTAAACCTTTTGACGAATTAAGAGATATTAACACAAACTATTTTTAACTTAAAGAATTAAACAGATTAAAATTGAAATAACCTTTAGTGCTTTTGATTTACTATATGCTGGGCATATTAAAGCCTGAAGAAGCTAAACTTCATTGTGATTACTTGATTGTTGGTTTACAGGCAGATCCCACTTTGGATCGTCCAATAAAATAAACCTACTCAAACAGGTATTGAACGATATATACAATTAAAAGCTTGTAAATTTGTAGATGAAATAGTTCCTTGTGCTACTGAACAAGATTTAGAAGATATTTTAAAGTCATTTGTTGTTGATGTACGCATAGTTGGAGATGAGTACCAAGATAGAGATTTTACTGGTAGAAACTATTGTGAGGAAAAAGGGATTGAATTGTATTTTAATTCTAGAGATCATCGTTTTTCGAGTTCAAGTCTTCGTAAAGAAGTGTATGAAAAGAACTTTTAATACACGCTAACGGAAATTAATACTATAAGCCATACCATAAATAGTTAGAATAATTACTAAATAGCGATAGCTATCGAGAAAAAAGCAGTGTAGAAGTAAATAACTGTATTTAAAAAAAAAATATCATAAAAAAAATATAATGAAAATCAAAAATATTTGTTGTTTAGGTGCTGGTTATGTTGGTGGACCTACAATGTCAGTAATTGCTTTAAAATGTCCAGAGATTAAAGTAACCGTAGTTGATTTAAATGAAAGTAGGATTGCAGCATGGAATGATGAAAATTTGGATAATTTACCTGTTTATGAACCAAAACTTGCAGAAGTTGTTGGCGAAGCTCGTGGTCGAAATCTATTTTTCTCTACAGATGTTGATGCTGCAATTGATGCTGCAGATATGATTTTTATAGCTGTGAATACACCAACAAAAACATATGGTGAAGGAAAAGGTATGGCAGCAGATCTAAAATTTGTTGAATTGTGTGCTCGACAAATTGCTAGAATTGCCAAAAATGATAAAATCATTGTTGAAAAATCGACATTACCTGTTCGCACCGCCGAAACTTTGCAAACTATATTAGACAGTACGGGTAATGGAGTGCATTTTGAAGTATTATCTAATCCAGAATTTTTAGCAGAAGGTACCGCAATCGATGATTTATTCAATGCTGACAGAGTACTTATTGGTGGGCAACAAACTCCAAAAGGTAAAGAAGCAATTCAAGCGTTAGTAGACGTTTATGCTCATTGGTTAACACCAAAACAAATTTTAAGTACCAATGTTTGGTCTTCTGAATTATCAAAATTAACAGCAAATGCTTTTTTGGCACAACGAATATCTTCCATAAACGCACTTTCGGCTTTATGTGAAGCCACAGAAGCGAATGTTGATGAAGTAGCTAATGCTATAGGTACTGATAGTCGTATTGGTCCTAAATTCCTGAAAGCTTCAGTAGGATTTGGAGGCTCATGTTTTCAGAAAGACATTTTAAATTTGGTGTATTTGTGTCGTTTTTTTAATCTACCCGAAGTAGCCAATTATTGGGAGCAAGTTATTATCCTAAACGATTACCAAAAATATCGCTTTGCCAAAAAAATCATTAGCTCTCTTTTTAATACTGTAAGTGGTAAGAAAATTACATTTTTGGGTTGGGCCTTTAAAAAAGACACCAATGATACACGAGAGTCCGCAGCAATTTACGTTGCAGAACATCTAATTGAAGATGGTGCAGAAATTCATGTTTATGACCCTAAAGTTTCTAAAGCAAAAATCAAAGCTGATATGGCCTATTTATGGGAATTGAACGGACTTACTGAACAGAAAATTGCATCCAAATTAAAACAAATTTTTGTATATAAAACACCAATGGAGGCTTTAGATCAAGCTCATGCTATTGCTGTTTTGACAGAGTGGGACGAATTCAAAAGCTATGATTGGGAAACTATTTATACCAATATGTACAAACCTGCTTTTGTATTTGATGGTCGCAATATTTTAGACGTAGAAAAATTGTCAACAATTGGTTTTCAGATTAAGGGAATCGGGAAAGGCTAACGAAGTTAATTTTTTATTTTTGAAATATATTGTAACAATATTGTGATGATTAAACATTTTTATAAATTAAAAAAGCATAAACACTACGATAAAGGTTTAAGTTTAGTAAAGTTAATTTCGATTGTTGGAAGTGTACAGGTTTTATTACAGGGAATAGGTTTTGTTTCAGGTATTTTGATTGTAAGAATGTTGCCAATACAAGAGTATGCATTGTATACCCTTGCTAATACTTTTTTAGGGACTTTAACAATTTTTACCGATTCAGGAATTTCTAATGGTGTTATGGCATTAAGCGGAAAAGTTTGGCAAGATCCTAAAAAACTGGGGGTAGTTTTGGCTACAGGTTTAGATTTAAGAAAGAAATTTGCCCTAGTTACACTAGTAATTGCTACTCCAATAATAATATATTTGTTATTAAAAAATAATGCAACTTGGTTATCAGCTATCCTAATTTTCCTCTCTTTAATTCCTGCTTTTTATGCTGCATTATCAGATTCGTTATTAGAAATAACGCCAAAATTGCATCAGGATATAACTAATTTACAAAAAAATGAAATAGTAGTTGGACTAGGAAGATTACTACTTACTGTTTTAACCATATTTATTTTTCCTTGGACATTTGTTATAATTTTGGCTTCTGGTATACCAAGAATTTATGGTAATATAAAATTAAAAAAAATTAATGATAAGTTTGTAGATAGTAAGCAGAAACCAGATCCAATAGTTAGAAAAGAAATACTTAGTATCGTTGCAAAAATACTTCCTAATATTGTTTTTTATGCTGTATCTGGTCAAATTGTAATTTGGATATTGTCTGTTTTTGGTAATACGAATGATTTGGCAAATATTGGTGCGTTAGGAAGGTTTGCTGCGCTGATGGGATTCTTTACGGGGGTGTTAAGTGTACTATTTATACCGCGTTTTTCAAGATTACAAGATAATAAAGCTACTGTTGTAAAGGCGTTTTTATTTTTTCAAGTAATCCTTTTTATTATTTCAGGCTTTATCTTATTAATCGTTTTTCTTTTTCCAATTCAAATGTTATGGATTTTAGGAACCTCTTATGTTTCATTATCTTCTGAATTGTTTTTAATTATGTTAGCTAATTGCATTGGTGTTATAACTTCAATGACTGGTAATTTGATTGGTAGTAGAGGACATTTTTTGAATCCAATAGTGGTAATTTTTTTGAATTTGGCAACAGTTTCAATAGCATATTTTATTTGGGATTTATCAACGCTCAATGGTGTTTTGTATTATACTATTTTTTATCAATGTATTTCATTATTAGTAAATTATATCTTTAGCTTTAATAAATTATTTTTAAATAAAAAAGTATTAGTTGATTAATAAGAAAATTTTGGAATTTCATATAAAATTGATTTTTAATAAAACCCACGCAGAATGAAAAAATTACCAGGTCAAGGAGGTATTACAAAAAAGATTACTACAGCAATTGGTAAATCCAATCGTGCTGAATTTTTAAAACAAGTAGAATCAAATTTGCCTAATTTATTGACAAAACTCAGTATAGAAAAGCCAATTGTAATGGAGGTAGCTAGTTTCTCTTCTTGTAATGACTATGCTGAACAAATGTTGTCAATAATATCATTTCTTCGATATGTAGGAGTTCCTACAAAATGGACAATCTATTCTGATGGATCTCATACTCAAAGCCAAAAAGATTGTTTGTTAGGTAATTTTAACTTCATAACAATTAAGAGTATGGATTTTACAGAATTAAACTCTATCGAGAATTTGTGCAAAGAGGAGATAAAACCATATCATGAATATATTTTGCATTATGGAAAAAAGCTAGCCCTTGGAAGACGATTATATTATTATTTGCATCATAAAGTAGAATTGCCTACCTTATTTATTGATTCTGATATCTTGTTTTATGATAAAGCTAATTCTTTTGATATAATTTTATCCGAAAATCCTAAACCCGATGGTTGGTATATGCCTGATGCAATTTGGGGATGTTTAGATAGTAGATATAAAGAAAAATATAATGAGCAATTTTATCAGGTCAATGCTGGTTTTATGTTGTTGAATAAAGATTTTAATATTGTAAAAAACGGCTTGGATTTTTTTAAAACCATTGATTATAATTATGAATATTTTAGTGATCAAACTATTTTTCAAATTATTCTAAAAGATAACTCTTTTATGCCCTTAACCCCTAAAACTTTTATACTAGATTCTGAAGATCAATTTGACTTTTCCTATCTATACAAACCAAAAGAAATGGCTGTTCGTCATTATACAGGGCCTGTGCGTCATAAAATGTGGCAAAAAAATTATAAGTGGCATTTAGGAATATAAATGTAATAAAATGAAAAAAGGAATTGTTTTAGTTGCTAATTAAAAAAGTCAGTTATATTGTAAAAATTTAGTTTATTTGAAAAAAGATTAAAATCTTCTATTGAACATCATCATTTTTTAGAACATTATAAAGAAATAAATTGACGTGTTTTATTATTTTAAAAATAAATAAAGTCATAAAGTGAGAAATAAAAAAACAGTTATTCTAAAAATAATTTAAATAAAAATTTTTATTTAATATCAACAAGTTATAAATTAATAGAATATGTATCCAACACGAATAAGTTTAATATATAATAAGTTAAATAAATATTCTAATTTAATTAGAATATTTATTTTTAGAATGAGAGGTTTACAAATTCAAAAATCAACGCGTTTGGGGAAGATTTCTTGTGAATGGCCTAATAATTTGATAATTGGATCCAATTGTGATATTCAAAATAATGTTGATTTTAGAATAGGAGAACCCTTTAATGATAATTGTAATATTACTATTGGTGATAGAGTTTTTATAGGACGTTCTTGTGAGTTTGTATGTAGCAAAAAAATAGTAATTGGTAATGATTGTTTTATAGCAAGTAACACAACAATAAATGATGCAGGTCATGAATATTCAAAACATATAGAAATTAATAAACAACCATTAACAAGTAAAAAAATTATTATTGAAGAAGATGTTTGGATTGGAACTTCTTGTGTGATTTTACAAGGGGTTACTATTGGGAAGGGTGCTGTTATTGGAGCAGGGTCGGTAGTTAATAAAACTATACCTGAATATGAAGTGTGGGCTGGTGTACCTGCCCGTTTTATAAAAAAAAGAATATAAATAATAATATATTTGTACAAACCTAAACAAATCGCTACTAGACATTATACAGAATCAATTAAATACAATATGTATCAAAAAAACTATAAATGGTATTTAAGTTTATAAAATATATATAATGAAAAAAGGAATTGTTTTAGTGGCTAATTTAAAGAGCCAGTGGTATTGTGAAAATCTAATTTATTCCATCCGTAAGAGTGGATGTCAATTGCCTATTCGCTTAATTCATTTTGGGGGAGAGCCTGTAAACTCTAAAAAAATCTTAGATGAGGTAGAATTTTTAACTGTTGATGACTTTTCAGAAGAGGCAAAAGGGTTTATAAATAATTTAAGAAGTGTTTTGACAGATTGTCCAATGGGTTTTTTATACCGTTTTTTAGCATGGTTTTCGGATTGGGATGAATTTATTTATTCAGATAATGATATTGTTGCTTTGATGAATTGGGAACATTTGTTTGATTATACTGAAAATCATGATTTAGTTCATGCCGATGAGGAATATACAACTCAAGGAATATTTAATTATTTGATGCCAAATAAAATAGAAGAAATTTTTGGAAAAGGTAGTTTAAGTACAGCCATTACTGCAGGACATTTGCTTGTGAAAAAAAATCCAAAAATGATTGCCGATATGAATGCAGCTGTAAGTTGGTTTAAACTAAATCCTGATATTCCAAAAAGACACGATCAATCTTTATTACATATTGCTACGTTGATTGGAAATTGGAAATTGCTGAATCTTTGCAAACCAACACACAATTGGTTGAGTTCATGGTCTGGAGATTATAAGAATAATTTGGATCTAATTCAAGCAATTCAAGGTGACGGAAATAGAAAAACACACTCATTTAAAGCTTGGTTTTCTAATTTGCCTAAAGAAGATAAAAATCAGTATAAGCAACAATTTTTACTAAAAGATAAGAAGGTATCCATTAGTCATTTGCATTATTCTGGAAGAGGACGTTTGGGAGCGGAAGCAATTGATGATCTAATGTACTCAAGTCAAACAAATGAAGGTAGAATGATGCGATTTTTTAAAGTACAAATCGCAGATATGTTTTACCTTACTTATATAAGAGGGCAAATAAAGCGAGTAAAAAGACATTTGAATCGCTAATAGTATCCAAAACCAAAAATTAAAATTATGAATGCAGCAATTTGTACTCTTTTTGAAGGTCATTACCATTATGGAGTTGCTACACTTTCAAACTCTCTTTATAATCAAGGTTTTCGTGGTATTATATATGTAGGTTTTCGTGGTATATTACCTAATTGGGTTTTAAAAGGGAAAAAAGAGCGAATTGGAGAATGGGAAGAAGCGATTATTGTATCACCAATTGAGGGAATACAACTGTTTTTTTTACCTTTAACAACAAATTATAGTCTAACCAATTATAAACCTGACTTTATGTTGAAGTTATGGAATGGTCTGGCAAAAAATGCAGAAGCATTATTTTATTTTGATCCTGATATTGTGATTGAAGATTCTTGGATTTGCTTTGAACAATGGGTAAATTGTGGTGTTGCACTTTGTGAAGACGTAAACTCTCCTTTTCAAGAGTTTCATCCCCGTAGAGTAGGATGGAGAAATTATTTTAAAAAGTATGATATAGAATTACATTATAAAAATCAAATCTATGTAAATGGTGGTTTCGTTGGATTACTCAAAAAAAATATTTCATTTTTGAAATTGTGGAAAGAAATTCAAGAATATATGAGCGAATCAATTGGTGGTTTAGAAAATTCTATTTTTTTAAATCAAACTTATAATTCAACTATATCAAAAATGGAAGGGTTTACGATTTTTGATAAATCCGATCAAGATGCCCTAAATGCAGCTATTGAGGCTTACAAAGATACGATTAGTTATATAGGTAAAGAGGGAATGGGATTTGTTTCAGGTAAACCAATAATGAGCCATGCTTTAGGAAGTCCAAAACCATGGAAAACAAATCATTTATTAAGATCATTTCAAGGTAGAATACCTAGAAATGAAGATGTTGCTTATTGGCAAAATGCCTTGAACCCAATTTTAGCACATTCAAAACAAGAGATTAGAAGAAAAAATATTAGTATTAAAGTTTGCAAACTCATAGGTAGATTTTATAAACTTTAGATAAAGAATAGTTCGACAATTTTTTTGATAGTTATTTAAAACATGAAGAAATTAATGGTAATTTTTTTTAATCTTCTTTTTAATTTAAGAGAAATTTTTATATGAAAGTTTATATTTTATCAGCTTACCCTGAAAGCCAGCATAATTTTGCATTTCAAAATTTGAAAAAATCTAGCTTACATGATTCATTCAAAAAATATGTTTTAGAAGAAAATCCACAACTAGCGGATCTTATAATATTTGTAGAACATCATCCTGGAGAAGACACTTATTTTTTTGAAGTATTAAGACATCCATTGTATAAATTGTATAAGAATAAATGCTATTTGTATCATGATAATGATAATCATATAACCTTATTACCTACCATATCACCTTCCATTTGTAAATCAATTTTTAACAAAAGGACACATCATTCTTATCATTATCTTGAGCAAATTTCATTAAATCCATATATTGTATATTCTCCAAACAAAAGTGTTGAAAAAAAATATTTGTTTTCATTTATGGGCGCCTGTCGCACTTATCCTGAAGTTAGAGATAAGATTTTACAATTATATCAAGGAGATAAAAATATTTATGATACCAAAAATTCTAATTCTTGGGAATTAAATGATGAAGATAAGAATGTTTATTTTAAAAATTATGCTGAAATTTTAATTCAAAGTAAATTCATTTTATGTCCTCGTGGTATTGGCCCTAGTTCTTACAGACAATTTGAAAGTATGAAATTAGGTATTGCTCCAGTAATAATTTCGGATGAATGGATAGCGATTGATGGAATTGATTGGGACAGTTGTTCTATTCGTATTAAGGAAAAAGACGTTAGCCAAATTGAAAATATTCTTAAAAGTCGGGAAGGTGAATATTTAGAACTAGGTATTAATGCAAGGAAAAACTATGAAAAATTCATGTCATTTGAAAATCAATTTCATTTTCTTTCAGATGCAGCAGCTACATTACATGCTACAAGAAAAGAAGTATCTGTATTTGATTATTTAGGTGAATATTTAAGATTTTTTCAACCTTTTCATTTTCGAAATGTATTAAGATATTATAAAAAGAAATATACAAAATGAAAATTCTCTTCATTTGTGGCTCTGCAGAGCCAGGCAATGATGGTGTTGGTGACTACTCTAGACGCATGTGTGGTGAGTTTATACGGTCTGGGCATCAGGCTCAAATTGTTTCATTATGTGATTTGTATTTAAATTCGTGTTTTAATGAAAAGCAATTAATTGAAGATACCGAAGTATTAGTGCATCGCATACCTTTGTCCACTACAAATTTGCAACGTTTTATATGGACTCAGAATATTATAAACATATTTAAACCTGATTGGATTTCTTTGCAATTTGTACCTTATAGTTTTCATCCCAAAGGTTTACCCTTTTGGTTGCCTAAATTTCTTAAAAAACTCAAAGGTAGCCATCAATGGCAAATTATGTTTCATGAGTTATGGATAGGGATAGAGCGAGAAGCAACATTCAAAAATAAATGTGTTGGATTTTTACAAAAAAGAATAATTTGCAGACTTAAAAAAAGCATCAATCCCAATGTTGTTCATACTCAAGCTAAAATTTATCAGTATTATTTATCCAAAATAGCAATTAAATCTAATTATTTGCCGCTTTTCGGGAATATTGCAGTAACGGCTTCTAAAAAGAATAATTCTGAATTAATTACATTTGTAGTTTTTGCAACTATTCACAATAAAGCTCCCTTTGAAAAATTTATAATAGATTTAAAAAAAGAGATGGAAAATGCAAATAAATCATTAAAGTTTGTTTTTATAGGTCGTAATGGTGATTTATTGGATTCTTGGATTTCTATTTTAGATCATTATAGAATTGAATATGAATTGTTGGGTCCATCTAGTGAAGAAACAATTTCACAAGTATTAATTGATGGAAGTTATGGCATTTCTACAACACCTTATAAAATTTCTGACAAGAGCGGTGTGGTTGCTGCTATGAGAAATCACCAATTGCCAATAATAAGTATAGCTAAACCTTGGATTGATATGGACGACATAACAATAAAATTTGACGATATTATACAGTATAAAAAAGAAAATCTAATATTTAATTTACCTTCAAAAATGGAAAATAACAGTTTAATCAGTGTATGTAATCTATTTTTAAATTCAATTCATCTTTAATTTCGCATAATAATAAATAATTAACTTAGCTTTTTTGTTAAAATATATAACTCTAATTCAATATGAAGATACTCTTGTTTAGTCATGCATTTTACCCCAATATTGGTGGTATAGAAAGCATTTCATTAATGTTAGCTAATAATTTTAATAATAGACAGGATGTTTCTGTAATTGTAATTACACGGACTAAAGAAAAAGGGAATAAACAATTTCCGTTTAGAGTTGTAAGAGGACCTTCTATAGGTGAAATTATTAGTTTGTTGAAATGGTGTGATGTTGTTTTTGAAAATAATCCTTGTTTTGGAATGTCTTGGCCTAATTTATTAATTCG
>Ga0247814_10001162_pt1 | contig 16190 bp, 11 predicted proteins | sample UWRJL179409R1_FD_179947 | JGI IMG/M metagenome (GOLD analysis project Ga0247814, IMG submission 179947) | Plant litter microbial communities from Arlington Agricultural Research Station in Wisconsin, United States - UWRJ-L179-409R-1 | ecosystem: Environmental > Terrestrial > Plant litter >...
AAATCGCTAACTCCATTGATTCCTTGATGCTAATCATTCCTGAATCTTATTGATTCGTTAGTTCCGTTATGGGTTCGCCAATACAGCCGCTTGGCATTTGGATTTGAAGCATCGCCGCTAATGTTGCGGATATATCAGTCATGTAGTGCGTCTTGTTAGTCTTGCCTGGTTTAACATGCCAGCCCATAAAGACACATGGTATATGTGAATCATAAGGATTCCAGGAACCGTGCGTAGTGCCGGTTTTCCCACCTCCAAAGTAATTGGACTTCAGGATGTAATAGATATCGCCACTTCTTTTGGCATTGTACCCATAAGTAATCATTTTTTTAATCTGTTCTGGAAGTGTTTCAGTCGCTAATTTACTTAAGTCTACAACGTCCAATACCTCATCCTGTTGTTTCAAAGCATCTGTAGCCATCATCTTGATCACATCAAAATCTGCTTTCGCATCTTTGATCGCTTTGTGGTCAAAGTAGAACTGGCTGTTGCTAGAGGTAATAATGGCTTTCTTTACCTTGAATTTATCTTCAATTGCAGCATTCAGAGATTTAACTACTTGAGAGTCGCTGAAAAGTCCGCCTGGTAATTTATTCTCCTCCATAAAGCCCGGAACATGTGCAGCCCCGTGATCTGCTGAAAGGAAGAACAAGTAATTGCCTTTACCTACAGTTTTGTCCAGGTAATTGAAGAACTCCTCTAAATCTTTGTCTAATCTCAAGTAAGTATCTTCAGCTTCGATTGAGTTAGGTCCATACTGGTGACCAACATAATCTGTTGAAGAACAACTCACAGCAAGGAAATCGGTAGATGGTCCTTTCCCTAAATCCTCGGAAAGAATAGCAAGTTTTGCAAGATCCAACGTTATCGTATTCCCATATGGCGTACTTTTAATCATCTCATAGTTTTTCCCGATGTAGAGCTTTAAAGGGTGTGGAAAGGTCGGCGTCTCTTCGCCTCTTGCTTTTCCTTCATACGGCTTGTTGTCTGCCGTGCTTTGACTGTACGTTTCTACCGGATATAAAGTGCTCCAATTCTTGTCATAGAATTTGTTAGCCAACTTAATCTTGTTATAGTCTTCCAGCCAGGTAGGCAGTTTCGACATATAGTGTGTGCTTGTAATCCAATCGCCAGTACCCGAATCATACCAGTATGCAGCATTTGCCGAATGTCCGGCAGGCATAATCGATCCACGATCCTTAAGTGAAATCCCTATAACTTTGCTTTGAAAGTTAGTCGCTAAACGAAGCTCATCAGTGATGGTGGTCACCAATAGATTCTTCGGAGACATTTTCCCAGCGGTTGTATTGCTTCCTACCGTATTAACAGTAGTGTCTTCAGCACAATACGTACTACGGTTGATACTGCGCTCATACCAATCGTTTCCTACAATACCATTCATGGCAGGGACTGATCCAGTATAGATACTAGCATGCCCACAAGCCGTGTAAGTAGGGGTATAGGGGATAAAAGTGTTTTCCGCGGAAAAGCCTTCATTGATTAAACGCTTGAAACCGCCCGATGAATATCTGCTGTAATACCTATACAAATAATCCCAGCGCATCTGATCTATCACCATCCCAACAACCAATTTTGGTCGGCTTACCTGCGCCGGGTAAGCAGCAGTTTGTACGGATTTAGTTTTTTTTGTTTGAGCGATACTTGTCAAACTTATAAGGCAAAACAAGGAGAAGAGTTTGTAAGCTTTCTTTATCATTCTAGTAATAAATTGTTTTTAATTCGTATTAAAGGTAAATAGATCGTAAGTAGTATCCTTTAGTGTTATGTAAAGATTTTATAAAACTTCGGCTACAACAAATGTGCTACCCCCGATGAATATAACGTCCTCTTTTGATGCATTTAGTTTAGCATGATCAAAGGCATCGGTTACAGAATGATAGCTTTCGCCATGCAGTTCCTGAGCATAAGCAAGCAATTTGAGTTCCTGCGAGGGGAGCGCACGCTCCAGATTGGGACTGCAAAAATAATAGACAGCCGTTTTGGGTAATCTTTGAAGTACAGAGGTGATGTCTTTATCCTTAACCATTCCCAGTACGATGTGTAGTATTTTGTATTTTAGTCGATTAAGATTGCCTACAACCTCTTGGATACCGGCTTCGTTGTGACCGGTATCGCATATAGTTAATGGATTATGACCGAGTACATACCATCTCCCCTGCAAACCTGTCAGTTTTTTTACATCTTTAAGGGCACTGTAGACCTGCTCTTTGCCTAAATGATATCCCTGTTTCTTAAGTATTTCAACAGCTGATAGTACAGACAATACATTTTTAAGCTGGTAGGACCCTCCAAGATCCAGTTGCAAATCTTCAGAAGTAATTTCCTTCCCGTTACTTACGATAGCTGATAGGGTGTCATCGGTAAAGTTAGCTTCCACGATTTTAAGTGCATGATCGGCAAAAGTGAGCTCACTATTTTCTTCCGCTGCCTTAAGTTTAAAGATCTCAGCGGTTTCTTCATGGAATTCACCGATAACGACAGGAACGTTTTTCTTGATGATTCCGGCTTTTTCAGCAGCAATTTCCTTTACGGTGCTGCCTAAGAGGTTCGTGTGGTCCAAGCTAATGTTGGTAATAATAGACAATTCTGGAGTGATGATGTTGGTAGAATCAAGTCTGCCTCCTAAACCAACTTCGATGATGGCGATGTCTACTTCGTTCTGTGCGAAGTATGAAAAGGCCATGGCTACTGTCACCTCAAAAAATGATGGATCAATATCCTCGATTAGCCCTTTGATTTGTGAAGTGAAATCGACCACAAAATCCTTGCTAATCATTTCCCCATTGATTCGAATTCTTTCTCGGAAATCGAGTAGGTGAGGTGAGGTGTATAGTCCTGTTTTATAACCACACTGCTGGAAAATTGCCGAGAGCATATGCGAGGTGGAGCCTTTGCCATTGGTACCACCAACATGTATGGATTTGAACTTGTTTTGAGGATCATCCAGGCTTCTGCATAACTCTACGGTATTGTGAAGGTCCTTTTTATAAGCTATAGCTCCAACCCGGGTAAACATCGGTAACCTGGAATAAAGATATTCCAGTGTTTCTTTATAATCCATTCTGTGAAGAAATATATCCTGAAATGTCTATTTCACTTTAAAGTTAAACACCACGACGCCAATTTGGACATCTGGAGCAGAGTCTGACTGGGTTAATCTGGCGCCCATAACGGCATCTTTGCATTTCTGCCATAGTTCTCTGTCGTTAAGCGTTGTACCCTTAACGCCTGGCGTTGCATCGATCACGATTCCACTTTTGTTAATCTTTATCCTAACAGCGATTTTACCAGTTTTCTGTCCGTCATCTTGAGGCGTGACTAAATTGGTAAACTGGCGCAAAGCGATTGGTCTTTCACCGAATCCTGAACCTCCCTCACCATAATTATTTGCTAAAGGATCACCATCTTTATCACCTTGATTTCCTGGGGTAGTCGTTGTCCCGTCTCCACCGCCAGTTCCCTTATTGGTTTTTCCCTTGTACAAAGCATTTTGATTCACTACAGGCTTTGATGGCTTGTCAGTTGAGGTAGCAGTAGGAGTTGCATTTTTGCTCGTTGTTTTACTGTTTACTTTGACTGCATCTTCCGTATTTTGAGTCATAATCTCCCGATCGCTGGACTCTTTGGTCGGCTGCGCCTTCGTTGGTTCTGTTGGAACAACCTTATCCGGTGGTTGATTGTTGGCATTGGGATCTGCCGATGGTTCTTCAATGCTGGTGTAATCACTTCCCATTCCTTCTGGAGATGTTCCATAGTTTACCACCATACCACCCATACCAGTATCGACAGGATCGAAACTTCCAATCACAATAAAAAAGCTCAATACCAATAAAGCACCCATGATACCCGTAGATATCGCGATTGCTTTAGGATAATTGTTTTCTTCTTTTGAGTAGGTCATCGTTTTTTAACTTCAGGCTCTACTGCTAGAACAAGTTTTAAACCAAGTTTATTCGCTACATCTAATACCACTAAAGTATTTTGAATGGATACTTCGCCATCTGCATAAAGTACTACCGACAAATCCGGTGCAGCAGCTTTGTAAGTCTCCAATGTAGTCTGGAGATTTTCAATGGTGACTGGTTGTTTATCTATATAATATTTTAGGTTCTTATCGATTGATATGGTCACAGTCTTCTGTGAGGAGGATTGCTGACCTGATTCTGATCGTGGAAGAAGCAACTTAACCACTTTTGGATTAACTACGGCGGATGCCAATAGGAAAAACAACATCAAGAAAAACATGATGTCATTTAATGCTGAAGTATGAACTTCAACAGTTCCTTTTTGTCGTTTGCGTAAGTTCATTATTTTCCTGGCTCCTCAAGTAAATCGATAAATTCAATTGAATCAGTCTCCATTCTTAAGACAATACGCTCAACCATTGCATTTAGTATGTGGTATAATACATAAGCAATGATACCTACAATCAATCCTGTAGCAGATGTAATCATTTTAGTGTACAATCCCCCTGAAATAGTTCCGATTTCAATAGCACCTTTAATTGACACGTCATGGAAAATCGTAATTACCCCGATGATGGTACCCACGAAACCAAGCATTGGAGCAATACCAGCGATAATACCTAAAATGCCTATGTTTTTCTCCAGCTTGGATACTTCCAGCTTTCCATTATTCTCAATAGCAGCTTCGATGTCCTTGATCGGACGGCCAATGCGCTTTAATCCCTTCTCAAGCATTCTTGCCAAAGGAGAGTTGTTGTTTTTACACAAAGCAATCGCATTGTCTAATCTACCATCGTGAATATATTGTTTAATCTGAAGCATTAGATTAGACTCCGTTTTAGACGCTTTTCTAATGGTAATATATCGTTCAACGAAAATGATAAGTCCTGCGAACGCAAGCAGAGCAAGTGGGATCATCACCCAGCCGCCCTTGAAAAGTAAATCTATGAAATGTAGTTCTTCAGGTGCAGGTACTATTGGCTGTGCTAGATTATTGGCTGTGTCAACAAGTTGGTTGGCCGTATCCGTAACGCCTTGTAATAATGTGATCATGTCTATAATGGTTTTTGTGTGTTTTTATTTTGGAAAATGTATAAGTCGTGGTTGTTCAGCTTCTTTACGAGTTGTCTGCGACCTTCTTTCGCACTCTCTTCATCTTTGAAAGTTGCGATGCTCATTTTGATTCTTCTTTTTCCCGGCATATTAGTAACTGCCTTAGCAGCAAAACCCCTTGCCTTCATGTCTTTGATATACTGGTTTACTTCTCTTCTCGTAAGAGAGGCGCCAATGATTTCCCAAGTGACAGAATCCTTTGGTTCAGTCGGTACAACAGCGGGAGTACCCACTTTAGCCATTGTGTCTATGTCGGCAGATGTTACCGCATTGTTGGTACTGTCTGTTGTAACGGTATCAATCTTAACTGGAGTGGGAGTCTTATTCTGCACCACCTCCTTGGGAAGGGTAACTGACGCCTTGGGTGCCATACCGAACCATTCCGGTTTGACGAAATAGGCAACTCCGGCCAGTATAATTAGAATAACCAATCCAATGACTACATAGTTAATCCATCCAGAGCCCTTAGCCATTTCGGTTTGTTCGGCTTCTTCAGATGACTTTACTGGAGTAGATTTTTCTCTATCGAAATGCCAGATGTTGGCGCTTTCATTGTCGGAAATAGCCTTAGCAGGAACGTTTAATTCTTGTATTTGATTTTCTTGTTCGCCTACAAACGAGTCAGGCACTTCTAGTTGCTGATCGATAGGGGCAGGGTTGGAATCTTCAACTCGTGGTTCTTCATCCTCCTTACGGTCCTCTTCCTCTATCAGTTTTTCAGAGGTTTCTATTTCCATTCCTGGAACCTGACCAATTACAGGCTGGGGTTCACTGATTTCGTCGTAGGTTTCTTGATTGTCAAGTTCTTTATTATCGTTAACATCTAGAGGTATTGGAAGATTGTCGACTTTGATGGTTTCCTCTGCTAAAACTCCTGGCTCTTCAATAATTTGTTCTTCGAGATCAGGTGTAGATTGTTGTATAGCTGCTTCGGACGGATCAATTTCAGCGGATTCACCTTTTCCAGATAGCGGTTCTTCAGCAGAAATCGATTCAGATTCTGCTCTAACCACTCTTATTTTCGGGAGGCCATAAAACTCGAAACCAAGATTTGGATCTTGTTGTTTAACGAGCGTAAGCTGCTCATCGATAGGCGTCAATACGCCTAAAGAATCTAAATCAGCCTGGTTGTTAACTGCGATTTGTCTGTGAATGTCCTCTGCAAATAATCCGATATAATATCGAGCAGATTCCTCAGAAATGTTTCTTGCATTCGAGATGTAGTCGACTAAAACATCGGTATCTCTAACTTCTGTGGTAAAATTGAGGTTGTGGCTTGGAGGTATGAACAAATGATTTTCAACATCATATTTGCCGGGTATTTTCTTTTTAAAAAACGTGCCCAGCCCTTCTATTCCAACTTCCTTCTGAGTTTTTAGTAAATCTGTCAGGTATGATAAGATATCCATTTTTGTAAAAATAAATTTAAATTCCGTATCAACCAATTATTAATTAAAAACCTATTAGAATGAATAGCTGATGCCTCCAAATACGTTGAGTCCTATGGTTTCATAATACAAATACCTGCTGTATGAAGAGTTCAGCAAATTGTTCACCTTCATAAACGCAGAGAATTTGTTGTTTATTTTATAGTTTGCTCCGGCACCCAGATCCACGAAACCTTTTACCGTTACCACCTTCTCTTGGGTTGCATCGGGGATAAAATATGGGTTTGCAGGGGCAGAAGTGTAAACCTTAGCTTTGCTGTCGTCCTGGATAGCCACAGAGCCCGTAATCGTTAGTTCTTTTGTAACGTTAAACCATAAATCTGAGCTTACACGCAACAATGGTCTGAACCAGCTTTGAGTTTCTGAAGCAGGACTGTAATCATCAAAGTTCACTTTTCCAGTCCACTTCAATGCGTCACTCACTTGCACGGATAGTTCTCCTTCTATGCCGGTAAGTTTCATTGTACCAAAATCATAGATGACATCGAACTTGTTGAACTGAGCAAAATTGTTGACGAACAAAGGCATGTCTTCGATTTTCTTATGATAGAAACGCGCTTTGTAACCGAAACCTGGTCCACCTGTTCCTTTAATCCCACCGCTTATACTCAATTTCTCTACAGAGTTTCTGATTGCAATATTGCTGTTTAAAAAAGGATTTTCATCCGTAAACTGTTTCAGAGAGTTTCTATTGACATCTCCTTTCACTTCACCAAAAATCTGCAGATAGTCAGGTATCAAAGTAAAATCTGCAGTTACAGCAGGGAAAATACGTGTGGATGAAAATGCACCAAATTCCTGAACAAAGTTAATTCCGGCATTGATCTTTACCCCGTTGGCTTGTAGCCTGATGTAAGGATTTAACTTGAATAAATTGTTGCCTATAGAAGTGAGCGAGTCTTTTGTGCTTCCAAATTCCGCAGAGGTGGCAAGCCCAAGGTTAAAACTACTGATCCTTTTGTTCACATAACCATTTAAAACGATGGAATTCTCATTTGCATTAAATTTGTCACTCCATACATACCCGTTCACTTTAGCGGCATAGCTGAGGGCGTCAGGGTCATCTGTAAATTTATTCACAATTTCTCCCTCTGCTTCCACGAAGTTCAAAACCTGCTTTTGAGGGTTGGGATTAAACGTTGGATTCTCTTTATCTATTCCATAGAAATAAAGTCCATTGCGTTGAAAGTTAACGCGACCGCTTAACGTATACAATTCTCCAATGCTCCTCCCGAAAGCACTAAGCTTTTGCTGGTCTGACTGTTGTTTGTTTAATTTTCCGGATTGGCTTAAATGTTGAAAAAATGCTCCAGCCTGTAATCCTGGATCATCTCCGATATTTACATAAGCTTCACCAAAGATCGTTTTTGCAGTTCCAAAGCCAGCTTTAACATAATTGTTAATGAATTCCGCTTGCTTTTCATCTGCAACCTGCTGTGCTTGTAGTTTGTTAATGTCAGAGTTTAACTCCAGCTTCCGGTCTGTAAGGCTGTAGTTGAATTTCGCTTTATAGGTTTTGACATCGTTTAAATCCGGACTTCTTCTAAGCTTAACAGCTTCTGCCAGAATCGGCTTATAGGGCCTAACAACCTCAATTTCTTCCGTTACTGCTTTATCTTCTGTCTTTTTTTCTGTTGTTTTAGTATCCTGGGCTTTTAAATTTAAAGACCCGGCAGTCAACAAAATAACGGCAGTGTATATAATTTTATTTAATCTCATGTCTAGTCTTCTATTTGATTTTCTGTAATTTTTCTTTCGCGGTTGGAACGATATCGTCCTTACCATCGTAGTTGTCAATAATGCTCAATAGCGTACTTTTTGCCTGCAGATTGTCTTTGAGCGCTACGTAATTGTCTGAAAGAAGAATGAATGATTTAGCTACCCAATAATCATAGGAAGGCATATTGTTGATGAGGTCAAAGCAGGTTTTAGTAGACGTTTTATAGTCTCTCTTCGCATACTGTACTGCAGCTAAGTTATATTTTGCTTCTGCTGCAGCAACGGTTTTTGTTTTGCTAACAACACTGTTGAATGCTTTAACTGCCATTGCAGTATCAGCTTTCATTAAATAGGCTTTACCCGCATATAGATCTGCACTGTTTTTCTCCTCTTCAGAGCCTTTTTCCGACTCTTTAATTAGTTTGACATACTTCACGATATCGTCGGGCATATTTAAGGCATCATATGCTTTCAACAAATTGTTGAGTGCAAAACTGTAGTGGACTTTGTAATCCGCAGTGGTTTCAAGCCTTTTCAGATAAACGATAGCTTCATTGTATTTTTTCTGATCAAGGAAAAGTTTAGAAATACTCACGAGTGATCTTTCCGTGTAATCACTGGTCCAATCGTTTAATATATATTCGTAATCTGTCACTGCTTCCAGTGGCCTGCCAAGTTTCACCAAAGATTCAGCTCTAACGAATTTAGCCTCCTTATCATGAATTGCTTTTGGGAATTTATCAAAATAAGCATTCACAGCTTCGAAAGCACCTTTGAAGTCCCCTTTCAAATACCTGTTGTTCGCTGCCTGGAAAATGATATTGTCCTGCTCAGCTGCTGAGTAGTTACCCAGCGGGGTAGAATTAGCATAGGTAATGAATCCCTCAGAATCGCCCCTATCCACATAAATGTTCTTTATGGATTCGAGGGCCTGCTTAGCTTCCTCTGTGCTTGCATATTCTCTAATCACTTTCTTAAAGGATTCCAATGCTTCGTCATCCTTATCTTGATTGTATTGTACTAGACCAATAGTTACTAATGCTCTTGGTACGTAACTGCTGTTCGGATATTTGCTAACCAGCGTGATTAAGTCAGATTTGGACTTGTCAAAATCACCTTTGTTGAAATAGGTGTATGCGGTTTCGAAACCTGCATCATCTGCGTAGTTTGAGTTTGGAAATTTGACTAACAAATCTTGCATTGTGGCAATTTTGCCGTCATTCTGGTTTTCCAGACCCTGGATCATTCCTCTTTGGAAAAGGGCATAGTCTTCGCCTGTTGATCCATTGGAGATAATTTTGTTGTAGTTGGTCAAGGCATTACCATAGCTTTTACTTACAAAGTAAGAGTCTGCCAATCGTATAACCGCGTCATTTACTGTTTTAGGATCTTTATCGTTTCCGTTTAGAAACCTCTCGAAGTAGTTTGCTGCTTTACTGTATTTTTCATCCTCAAACGCGGAATACGCAAGTGCGTAGTTCGCAAAGTTATACACTCCGGTTTTCTTAGCGCCTGGCATGTCCAGAAAGGTTTCAAAATGACTAACAGCTTCACCAAACTTTCTTAATTCATAAGAGGCCTCAGCTTTCCAATACGTGCTTAAGGCAAGAATCTCTTCATCCTCCGGAAATTTCTCTGATCTTAAAAACATAGAGAGCGCATTAGGGAAGGCACGTTCATTATAAAACTCTAAGCCTCTAAAGTAGGTCACCTTTTGAAAAGCTTCTTTTGCCTCAGGCGATTTATTTTGTATCGGCTCAAGAATGTCAATTGCAGCTTGATAGTTTTTGCTCGTCAATAGAATTTCACCCAGCAATGTTTTTGCTTCGTTGAGTTTCCTTGACGTAGGAAACTGTTTAAGGAAGTTTTGTGTGTATTCTAACGCTTGTTGATTAAAGTCAAGTTCATAGCTCAACCTGGCATAATTGATCCATGACTCTTCCTGAACCACCTTATCGAAGTCTAGTCTTGAGGCCCTAAAAAAAGCGCTTCTCGCTTTTTCTTTATTCTTCAATTCGATGAATGAGCGCCCCATCGTGTACATACCACTTTGCAGATATACATCATCTGTATTGAGTTTCTCTAAAATGCTGACAGACTGACTATATTTCTTCAACTGAAATAGCGCATACCCATATTGGTAGGTATAAAGATTATTCTGAGCATTCGATTGGTCTTTCGAATAAAATTCCGCAAAGTATTTTACTGCATTTGGATAGTCCGACTTAGCAAAATATGAAGCTGCAATTAAGCTTAGCATCTCTGCTTCATACTGCTGTTTAGAAGTTTTTAAGATAGGAAGCGCATAATTTAATACGTCATCATACCTTTCATCAAGGTAGTACATGGAAGTAATGTAATACGGATAGCTAGCCTCATAAGTAGGAGAGCCCTTCAGCTTTTCAAAGTTGCTTAATGCTGTTTTGTATTCTTTATTCAGGTAATTTATGTAGGCGAAATAGTAGGTTGCGCTTTCCTGAAAAGGCGACTCCTCTTTTTTAACTGCTTCAAATAAAGGTTCTGCCTTTTCAATATCCTTTAACTCAAAGTAAGAATAACCTTGTTTGAATTGGTATTCCAGGCGTTGTTTTCCAGATAGAGAAGAGGGATCAGTTTTTTCAAACCATTCTAGTGCCTTTTGATAGTTTTTTTGCTTGAAATAAGATTTGCCCACATGGAAATAGGCCAGTTTGGTATTGGAATTCAGTGGATATTCTTTAATGAAGTTTTGAAAGAGGCTTTCTGCATCGCTGTTTCCTAGCTCTAATGCACAAACAGCAGCATAAAACTTCGCATTTTCCTTCAGCAATGATAGCTCTGCATTGCTCTCTTGTTGGGTACTTGGTTTTTCTCTTACCTGTTCAACCAAACGAAATTGCTGAGCAGCAGCAACATATTTTTCATTGTGTAAAAGTTCAAGCCCGGTTTGATAATTTTTATTAAGGTTAACTAACTTGCTGCTCTGCGCATATGTAGCCGTAAAGCCGCTTGCTAATAACAGCGGAATAAAAAAGTATTTTTTTTGCATCTGATTTCAAATATGGTTGGTACTAATATAAAAATAGAATTGTGTCTTATTAACAGAAGAAATTAACATCTGTTGATAACAATGACTTAACGACAAGAAAATAGAAATGGTATTGGTGCAATTAATCTCGTTGAGAAGCGAGCAAGTATAAAACAGCCATTCTAACCGCAACTCCGTTCTCAACTTGTTCAAGGATAATGGATTGTTTGCTGTCGGCCACATCGCTTGTAATTTCGACCCCACGGTTTATTGGGCCTGGATGCATGATGATGATTTCCTTGTCCAAGCCATCTAATATCTGCTTGTTCAGCCCGTACATCATGGCGTATTCTCTCAAGGATGGAAAATATTTTATGTCCTGCCTTTCCAGCTGGATTCTTAACATATTGGCTACATCACACCAGTTGAGAGCCTTGAGCAAGTCATGTTCTACTTTCACGCCTAAGGATTGAATATGTTTGGGAATCAAGGTAGTTGGTCCGCAAACCATCACTTCAGCACCTAACTTCTGCAGGCATAGGATGTTGGAGATTGCTACGCGTGAGTGAAGAATATCCCCTACGATGACTACTTTTTTACCTGCTACATCACCAAGTTTCTGACGGATAGAGTAAGCGTCCAGTAGAGCCTGAGTAGGGTGCTCATGAGCACCATCACCGGCATTTACAATTTGGGCGTTGATGTGTTTACTGAGAAAAACCCCAGCGCCGGCATAGGGATGGCGCATCACCACCATATCGACTTTCATTGCAAGAATATTGTTTACCGTATCTACCAGCGTTTCTCCCTTGCTCACTGAAGAAGAAGAGGCTGCGAAGTTTACCACATCTGCCGAAAGTCTCTTTTCAGCGAGTTCAAAAGACAGCTTTGTACGGGTGGAGTTCTCAAAAAAAATATTTGCGATCGTAATGTCTCTAAGGGAAGGAACACGCTTGATCGGCCTGTTGATCACATCTTTAAAGTTATCCGCAGTTTCAAAAATCAATTCTATATCATTTCGGTTAATGTCTTTGATACCTAAAAGATGTCGTGTTGATAGTTGCTCTACTGCCATATTATTTACCTGTTTCTGATATTAAAATCACCTTGTCTTCTCCCTCTGTTTCCTTCCAGCTCACCTTAACGTGCTGTGAATTTAAACTATCTACTTTTCTCCCAATATAATCAGGTTCAATAGGAAGCTGCCTTGAAAACCTTCTGTCGATCAATACGAGAAGTTCCACTTTCGCAGGTCTCCCATAGGCAAGCAATGCATCCATGGCCGACCTAATGGTTCGTCCTGTCCACAATACATCATCTATAAGAATTACGTTCTTGCCTTCGATGATAAAATCTATGGTGTTACTGCTCGCTGATACGATGCTATCCTTCCGTCTAAAATCATCCCTGAAGAAGGTAATGTCCAGATTACCCTTTTTAATGGTTTTATTCTGAATGATAACAGAAAGTTCTTGCTGAATCCTGTCGGCAAAGAAACTGCCTCTAGGCTGGATGCCAATTAAAACAGTATTAGAAAAGTCGTTGTGATTCTCAATTAATTGATGACAAAGTCTCTTAATTGTGATTTGGAATTTTTGTCCGTCTAGCAGAGTTCGTTTTTGCATTGACTAATGATTAGGCAAATATAAAAAATGCAAATGAATTATCGATACCTGTTACTATATTTTATCTGTAACAGATCATATCGCTTCAATTGGGTGGATAATCTAACCTTGAATGATTGAAAGTTTTTGCTCGACTTCGGCGTCCACAACAGTTCACTCAGCGCATCTATCCTTGGGAAAAGCATGTAATCTACTTTTGCCCCGTTACTAATGTATTCTGTCCAAAGGTTCGCCTGCGCCCCCCATATATATTTTGATTCTTCTTTAGTTAGTACTGATGGTACGGGATCGTAATTATATACGACCTCCAACGGCAAATACTTAGCTGCCGTAAGGGAATCATCTTTGAGAAATTGGGCGTGATTGAAGTATAATGAGTTCTCCGGAGTCATAATTACCCTGTGTTTAAGTTGAGCAGCTTTTATGCCTCCTTGTTCTCCACGCCAACTCATCACAACAGAATTCGGTGCCAATCCACCATCCATGATCTCGTCCCAACCTATGATCGTTTTCCCTTTACTATTCACAAACTCCTGGATCTTATGGATAAAATAGCTCTGGAGAGCAGTTTCGTTTTTTAGGCCATTCGCTTTCATAATTCCTTGAGACACCTGAGATTGCTTCCACCAGATCTTTGAACATTCGTCTCCTCCAATATGAATATATGGAGATGGAAATAGGTCTATAACTTCTGTCAGAATATCCTGCATGAAGTTGAAGGTCTTTTCTGAGGGCTGTAGTACGTTATTGAACTTATTAAAGATCCCCCAGGTTTGGGCAACTTCAGTCGGCTTACCAGGTGCAGTGCCAAATTCAGGATAGGCGGCCAACAACGCCATGCTGTGTCCGGGCATTTCAATTTCCGGAATGATATTGATGTACCTTTCGCTGGCGTATTTTATAACTTCTTTAATTTCTTCCTGAGTGTAAAATCCTCCATATCTTTTCTTATCGTTTCCCGTTCCAGGATAGAGTCCTACAATTGTTCCGTTACGCCAGGCACCGATTTCGGTTAACCTCGGGTACTTCTTAATTTGTATTCGCCAACCATGATCGTCAGTGAGGTGCCAGTGAAAATAGTTCATTTTATGGAGTGCCAGATAATCAATGTAGCGCTTCACTATATCAATTGGAAAGAAATGCCTGCTCACATCCAGGTGCATACCCCGGTAGGCAAATCTGGGGTAATCCAGAATTTCTGCAGACTGGATTTCTAATTCGCTACTAAGTTTATCTACGGGAAGCATTTGTATCAAAGTTTGCACGCCGTAAAAAATACCCTCTTCAGTAGCGGCACTTATCTGGATGTTATTTTTTGTTACCGATAGGGTATATTGATCTTCATTTGGAAATACTTGGGCCAGTCTGTTCAGCACTATGCTATTTCTGGAGCTCAGGTCCTTAATCGCTAAAGATGCTATTGGTCGGATGGAATAATAGGTATTCAAATACGTTTTAAGGTAATTTGCCGATCGGTTAAGCGCTGTGTCGCTCACTTCTATAATCGTCTCCGCATTCAGGTGAAAGTTATTCCTATCCTGACCCTTAATCAGGCTTACGGGTAGGGGAATAATATGTTGAGCACGGATAGGAGCGAAGCTTAAGATGAACACAATGGAAATAAGGAAGACTCTTTTCATTCAGCTTTAAAGTTGATCAGTAAATACAAATAAACAAAAAAAGCCCCTCAACTTGAGGGGCTTTTCAATATATTGAAATTAAAGATTAGCTCTTTTTAGCTTTGCTTTCTTCACCTTCCATTTGTTGTTTTAGTTGTGCAAGCACGCCTAAATCACCTAATGTAGATTTCTCAACAGAATCTTTAACTTTTTTCACTGCATTACTTGAAGCTTTAGCTTCTTTTTTCTTGCTAGCTCTTTCTTCAGCAACTGCTTCAGCTTTAGCTTCTTCCCATATACGGGCATGAGATACAACGATACGTTTAGCATCTTTGTTGAATTCAATGATTTTGAAATCATTGGTTTCTTCAGCTTTGATAGTTGAACCATCTTCTTTAGTCATGTGTTTAGTTGGTACGAAACCTTCTACACCATATGGTAAAGCAATAACAGCACCTTTATCAGTTACCTTAACAACTGTTCCCTGGTGAATTGAATCTACTGTGAAGATAGTTTCAAAAGTATCCCATGGGTTTTCTTCCAATTGTTTGTGACCTAAGCTCAATTTGCGGCTTTCAACATCTAATTCAAGAACAACTACGTCTAATGTATCACCCACTTTAGTGAACTCATTAGGGTGGTTAACTTTTTTAGACCATGAAAGATCAGAGATATGGATCAAGCCATCAATTCCTTCTTCGATTTCAACAAATACACCGAAGTTAGTCATGTTTTTAACCACAGCAGTATGTTTGCTTCCGATAGGATATCTTTCAGCAACATTTTGCCAAGGATCTTGAGTCAATTGTTTGATACCTAAGCTCATTTTGCGCTCGTCTCTATCTAGAGTTAGAACCTCAGCTTCGATTTCATCACTTACTTTCAAGAATTCTTGAGGGCTGCGTAAGTTTTGTGACCACGACATTTCTGAAACGTGGATTAAACCTTCAACACCTGGAATGATTTCTAAGAAAGCTCCGTAATCAGCAACAGTAACAATTTTTCCTTTTACTTTTGAACCAATCGCAAGATTAGTATCTAAAGATTCCCAAGGGTGTGGAGTCAATTGTTTTAAGCCTAAAGCAATACGTTTTTTCTCGTCATCAAAATCAAGAACAACAACGTTGATTTTCTCATCTAAGCTCAATACTTCTTTTGGATGCTCTATGCGGCCCCAAGAAATATCAGTGATGTGAAGTAATCCGTCAACCCCACCCAAATCGATGAATACACCGAAGTCAGTGATGTTTTTAACAGTTCCTTCCAATACCTGACCTTTTTCAAGTTTAGATACGATTTCAACTTTTTGGCTTTCCAAGTCATCCTCAATAAGGATTTTGTGAGATACAACAACGTTTTTAAACTCGTGGTTAATCTTAACAACTTTGAACTCCATAGTTTTACCCACGTATACATCGTAATCGCGGATAGGTTTGATGTCGATTTGAGAACCTGGTAAGAAAGCCTCAACACCCATGATGTCAACGATAAGACCACCTTTAGTACGGCTTTTAACAAATCCGTTGATGATTCTGTCGTTATCAAGAGCCTCATTAATAGTCTCCCATGATCTTTGAGTTTTAGCTCTTTTACGAGATAAAATCAATTGGCCGTTAGCATCTTCAGGAGCTTCCACGAAAACGTCAACTGTATCGCCAACTTTTAAATCAGGT
>Ga0247814_10001164_pt1 | contig 16156 bp, 19 predicted proteins | sample UWRJL179409R1_FD_179947 | JGI IMG/M metagenome (GOLD analysis project Ga0247814, IMG submission 179947) | Plant litter microbial communities from Arlington Agricultural Research Station in Wisconsin, United States - UWRJ-L179-409R-1 | ecosystem: Environmental > Terrestrial > Plant litter >...
AAGACATTTCATAAAAAATGTTTCGTATTTTAAGTTTTCTTTATGATATCCTGATTTAATGTTTACGTGAGCGGCTAAACGCTAAACGGTTATGGGAGGCTTAAGGATTAAAATATTTTGCAAAAATATTTTTTGCCCTATGCCCGGAGAATTTCCGGGCGAACCTTACAAAATACATTCCGCTAATTTACGGGTATGATGAACATAATTTAAAGGTGGTTTAAAAAGGAGGATGATGTTATTTTTATTTGCGACACCCTTTATTTATTAGGATAAATAGCTAAATTTGGGAAAACATTAATATATTAAAATAAATCAACGATTAGATTATGACCTGGACCACAGCACAAATTAAAGACCGTATTGCTAACTGGACAGCAATACTAACCAATGTAACTGCATTAGAAAACGCCTTCGCGCAGGGCTATTATTTTGATTGCGACTACCCGTTCGATCAGCTTACCTCAGGAACCGTTCATGCTTACATGGCTTTGAATAATAATGACCTGTACCTTGTACTCGTGCCATCTATATACGATAATGCTACATCAGATATCGGTGCAAATTCATTTGTAGCACCTGTTGAAGGAACTTTGGGTGGAACGAACAGGATAACTTCAAAAGAAGCGCTGTCGCGTATAGACCGCTGGAAAAAAAACTATAAAACCTGGATACCACAGCAGGTAAACAGTACCTATGGTATGTTTCAGGCGTTTGATGTAGAAAGACAGGATTTTGAGTGTGCTACTACAAAGCTGTTCCTTGGTCTTATAGCCACACCTACCGCTGAGGTGAACAAAACGGTAGATTTGATCGTGGCAAACGAAGAGGTTACTGTTTTATATGATGATTTTACAAAACCGGTGCCCCCGTATGTTAATCCTTCGGCTACTGCATCAAGTTTTTATTTAATTAATCCTAATGTTGTTTAATGAGTATTACAAGATAATATTTTACATTGCTGATTTAAATCCTGTTGTGTTAATTTTAAGTTTTATAATTGGCTTATATGGTTACAAAAGGTTGAATGATTTGCATAAAAATGTTTTATATTATCTTGTGTTAATGCTGTGTGTCGACATGTTGGGTAGGTTGTTAGCAGCAATTTATGGCGCTAATATTATTGTGTTGCCATTATACAGTTTAATAGAAATGTTATTTTTTTTATACTTCTATAATAAGTATCTCTTTCTTAAACCCAGCAAAGTTTTTATAGGTTTAGGTATTGCAGGTGCATTATATATTATTGCAGAAATAACACAATACTTTATTTTGGAGACATTAAATTTAAAGCAGTATCAGCCTTATGCCAAAGTGGTAGATAATTTTGTTATCATACTAATGACCCTGACTTTTTTCTACCAAAAGATTGATAGTTTTAATGAAACACGATGGGATAATTTTAAACTTAATATGGTAATATTGATTTACTTTACAATTAATACGCTCGTATTTCTGCCTTTCAATTTTTTGGTTAACGAATCAAGCGGAGTAAAGTTTTACTTCCTTACAGGTAATGTATTTATGACATTCTTTTTTTATGTTTACCTTACTTCATTAATTTGGAAAAACGGGACAGCAAATAAAAAAATATCCGGGCACAATATTTAAAAGTTAAATAATAGCAAGGCAGGCAGTTACATTTACTGCCTGCTTTATTTGTTATTTTTAATGGCTAAAATACCTTTAAGGCTACTGTTTATTGGGGTTATTACTTATTTTTGCGCAATTATAAACATTGCAGTTCACTTAATAATGACGTTCTATCTTTTTTCTAAAGCTATAGGTAAAGCCGCACCCATACTATTATCTGTTGGCTTGCTTGCAGGTATCTATTTATATAACCGTCTTAACAGCATGCACAAAAGTATATTGCTGTATTTGTTTTTAATGCTTGGTATAGATGTATCAAGCAGGGTATTAGGAAGTTTTGGCAACAACCTTGTTATACTTCCCATTTTTAGTTTAATAGAGCTAACCTTCTTTGTGTACTTCTATAATAAATACCTGTTGGCTAAGCCTAATAAAGTACTTATTGGTTTAGGTGCTGTTGGCGCGCTGTACATAATATCAGAAATGCTTCAATATTTTGTATTCAACACTTTAAATATAAAGCAGTTTCAGCCTTATGCAAAAGTAGCCGATAACTTTGTAGTCATAATCATGGCATTGTCTTTTTTCTACCAGAAGATGAACAGCTTTAACGAAACAAGATGGGGTAATTTTAAGCTTAATACTGTAGTGCTCATATATTTTACTTTCAATACCATGGTTTTTCTGCCCTTTAACTTTATGATTAACGAGTCGAGCGGTGTAAAATTTTATTTCTGGATGGCTAATTTTATGCTGATATTATTATTTTACGGTTACTTAATTTCTTTAATTTGGAAAAGCGGCAAAAGGCAGGGTAAGGTGCAATTAGTATAAAATTACTTATAGATATTACAAATAATATAAGCAGGCAATGGGTAACTATCGCCTGCTTTTTTCATAACATTGCTTCTATAACAATCGTTAGGTATATTAAGCTTTAATAACTATTTTTGTGGGGTAAGCACACATTTTTAGTATTAAGAGTTATGGAAAAATGGCAGGATCCGCAGGTTATAGCACTGTGGATTGCAATTATCGTGGTATTGGTTTTTATTATTCTGTTTTTTGTGATCTGGATATTATACACCGGCTACAAACGCATGACCGAAGCTAACCTTCGCGAAGCCCGCACGGCCTTAGACCACCAGAAAAAACTTTTGGAAACCAATATACATGCCCAGGAAAAAGAGCGCGAACGCATTGCGGCCGATTTACATGACAGCCTTATAGGCAGGCTTACCGTTGTGCGCATGAAAAGCCAGCTGGGCGCCGCCGCTGCCGATGTTGAAGAAATGCTGGGCGAAAGCATTGCCGAAGCCCGCCGTATATCGCACGACCTTACACCACCCCTTATAGAGTTTTCTACTGCCGAAGAGCTTATAGGCAATCTGTTAAGCCCCTGGGAGCAAAAGCTTGCAATTAATTATTATACCGATGTACGTACGCTTACCGTGGTTTCGCCGCAGGTAAAAATACAGTTGCTGCGCATAGTGCAGGAGCTTATTACAAATATTATTAAGCATGCCCACGCTACAGCCGTAACAGTACACTTGCGCCATACCGAAAAAATGATTATTTTGCAGGTTAATGACAATGGCCGCGGTTTTAATGTTGCCCAACTTAGAGCAGGCCTGGGGCTGCAAAGCTTAGAAATGCGCGCCCAGTACCTTAATGCAGCCCACCGCGTTAAAAGTACACCCGGTAAAGGTACCCGCATTACAATAGCCGCGCCCATAAATACTACAGTATGACAGATGATATTACCATAGCTATTACCGATGATGATGCGTTAATAGTAAGCCTTTTAGAAGGTTACCTGCAAAATTGCCCCGGCATGCAGGTGCTTTTTACTGCAAACAGTGGCAGCGAACTTTTCTCGCACCTTGTGGGTGCTGCCGTTTTGCCCCAAATACTGTTGCTGGATTTACGCATGGATGGCATGGATGGTATAGAAATTACCCAGCATGTTAAAACCCTGTATCCGTCTGTAAAAGTTATAGTAGTATCATCGCACTATCAAAAAACGTTTATGGGCTTTATGCTAAAAACAGGGGTTTCGGCCTTTTTGCCTAAAGGGATTTCGCCTGCACAGCTTACAGATGTTGTACGCACCGTTAGCAAACAGGGCTATTACTTTAAGGAAGACCAGCTTGATGTGCTTAGGGAACAAATACCTGCAAAGTCGCCTAAGCCCATACTGCAGGAAGAAGAGCTGCTTTCTGAAAGGGAAACAGAGGTATTGCGCCTTATTTGCCAGCAAAAGACCGCCAAAGAAATAGGCGACATTTTATTTATTACCCAGCGCACTGCCGAAGGCCACAAAAACAACCTGTTTGCTAAAACCGGTGCTAAAAATATTGCCGGCCTGGTTATCTATGCCATACAAAACCGCATTATAAAAGTAGAAGAACTTCCTGTTATATAATAGTCAAACTATCTTTATATACGGCTTCTACAGGCTAAGCCTGACTTTATATTTGAAGATGGTTTATGAAATTAAAGAAATAATAGTCGCACTGAGCTTGTAAAAGTGCGGAGATTGTTTTCTTTAATTTGTCCTATTCACAAATTTGCCACAATTATGCATCCCTTATTAATGGAAATGAGTGTAATTCAAGGCTAAAAGTCTCCAAAAAACTACTGCGTAAAAATACCTGTTTTAGTAAATCAGGTAAAAGCTACCTGTTGGCGTTAACTTTTTATTAGGACTTTTGACTCAGGATAAAACATAAATGCAGCAGGGCATAATCGTAAAAACTGTGCTTAGAAATTTTAATTGTAGTTGGTTAATTTATTCGGCATTTAAATTTTATCCTTTTAAAAAAAAGCCGTGTAGGGAGGTAGCAATTTGAAAATATTTTTCGCTCTCTCAAAAAATGTTGTCTTACACAAATTATATCTGGTCAAACCTGCCGGCTTTTTATTTAATTATGGCATTCAATTACTAAATAGTATTTTTTTATTTTTAGCTCGTAGGGGGTGGCAGGCGTGCCACCCCCTTTTTTTAGTATTGTAAAGCAAAATTCTTACAACATTATGCGCTTTTTTTTTATAATAATTTTTTTCTGTTATATTTGGCTTATGAAAAAAAACGGTGATATCATAGTTATTGAAGACGATGCAGACGACAGGGAGATACTCACTGAAGCTTTTGAACAGGTTTTGGCAGAAAACAAATACACTAACCGTGTTGTTATGCTGGAAGACAGTGCTAAAGTAATAGACTACCTTAAAGAAACCGGTACAGAGCCTTTTATCATGATGAGCGATATTAACATGCCAAAGGTAGACGGCCTTACCCTTCGCAACCGCATTTTTAGCGACCCCGACCTTAAAGACCGTTGTGTGCCCTATATATTTTTAACAACATCGGGCAATAATGAAACATATATACAGCAGGCATACCAAATGTCTGTACAGGGGTATTTTTCTAAACCGATAAAGTTTGATGATTATAAAATACTCATTGCCGAAATACTGGCCTACTGGAAACTAAGCAAAACGCCATAAAGCCCTAATAAATAAGAACCTCTCACGGTTACTTTTACTTATTTATTAAGCACAAAAAAGCCCTGCGCTCTGGCAGGGCTTGATACCAATAACTAACTCACTTAATTTTGGTGAAGATCATAAACACAAGGCCATTAGCTTATGGCGGTGTGGGCATCATTTTACAGTAAGCCATTGTAAAATGAAAGTTGATTATTTTTTTTGATTGATTGATGAATGGCGTACATTAATAAGACGCACAAAACATTATTTTGTTACATCTTTTCAAAAAAAATCTTCAAACCCATATTCGTTGCCTGCTATGGCTTTAATACAGCTTCTATAGCATTAATTTCTTCGGCAGTAAATTCTATATTTTTAAGGCTTTCCAGCGAGTCTAAAATCTGTGACGGGCGGCTGGCACCTATTAGTACAGATGTTACCCTGCTGTCTTTAAGCAGCCATGATAATGCCATGTGTGCTAATTTCTGGCCGCGCTGCTGTGCAATGGCATTCAGTTTTTTAAGTATTTCAACTTTCTCCGGCGTTATGTGGCTTTCGTTTAAAAAAACGCCGCTTGTAGCCACGCGGGAGTCGGCCGGTATGCCGTTAAGGTACTTATCTGTAAGCAATCCCTGTGCAAGGGGGCTAAAAGGTATACAACCCACGCCGTTAGTGCCTAATACATCGAGCAGGCCATTTTCGGGGTCGCGCACAAACATACTGTATTTAGGCTGGTGTATTACGCAGGGCGTACCCAGTTGTTTAAGTATATCAATAGCTTTTTGGGCTTCTTCGGCTTTATAGTTAGAGAGGCCGGCATACAATGCTTTGCCCTGGCGCACAATAAGGTCTAAAGCAGCCATGGTTTCCTCCAGTGGTGTTTCAGGATCTGGGCGATGGTGGTAAAAAATATCCACATAGTCAAGCTTCATGCGTTTAAGGCTTTGGTCAAGGCTCGATACCAAATATTTTTTAGAACCCCAGTCGCCATAAGGGCCATCCCACATAGTATAACCTGCTTTGGTAGAAATTATCAGTTCATCGCGGTAGCCTTTAAGGTCGGTTTCCAGTATTTTTCCAAAAACCTCTTCGGCACTTCCCGGTGGCGGGCCATAATTGTTGGCAAGGTCAAAATGGGTAATGCCGTTATCAAAAGCAGTTTGTATAATAGCGCGGCTGTTCTCAAAATCGTTTACAAAACCAAAGTTATGCCACAGGCCTAACGATAAGGCCGATAACTTTAGGCCGCTATTGCCGCAGCGGCGGTATTCTATTTTTTTATAACGGTCGGGTGATGGTTGGTAGCTCATTTTTAGATGGTGTTTGATGGGATAAATATACTTAAAAAAGTATTTCAAACGGTGTAGCTGTTCTTTAAGTCTCCATCATATTCAATATATTTGCGTGTATTAAATGTAAAATATGGCTACATGCTACTGCGGTTCCACTAACAATTTTAGTGTTTGCTGCGACCCTTATATAAACGGCGTGCAAAAAGCACCAACGGCAGAGGCGTTAATGCGGTCGCGCTATTCGGCGTATGCCACTCATAATGCCGATTATTTATGGCTTACCACTGCGCCAATAGAGCGTAAATATCATAGTAAAACTGCCATTTTAGAATGGGCTAAAAGCAACCAGTGGCTAAAGCTGGAAGTATTAAATGCAACCGAAACTACGGTTGAATTTAAAGCGTATTATCTTGATAATAATTTGCGTGCGCAGGTGCACCATGAGCGGTCGCGGTTTATTATGGAAGATGGCAATTGGTATTACGTTGATGGGGAGTATTGATTGGTCTCAAAAATAGTCCAAACTATGCACTTTAATGCATTTAGCTTTCAGCTTCTAAAAAGTTTTTAGACACGAATTTTCACAAATTTCCACCAATTTAATTCGTGAGAATTCGTGAAATTCGTGTCTGTTTGACTCCATTAGTGCAGACTTTCAGTACATAGTAATTTAATTTATTAGCTTAATTAAACAGATGGCGCCTGAAATTCTTCCGGGAATTCCTGCTGCACTAAATGTTCTGCTTCAAGGAGTATATCGTCTACGTTGACCCCTTTGTAAACAATGCCCAATTCTTCTAATGCTTTGTTGGTCTTTTTGCCTATCTGCCCGTCTATATTTCCTATATTTTTACCAAGGCGTATAACGCACGATTGTACAGCGGCCTGTTTTTGGTTAGGGCCAAAGGCATCTACAGGAACATCAATAGAGAGTATTCCGCTTGCCGATGCCGCTGTGTAAGGCTTAAAGTTTGTTCCCTTCCCATCAGCATAATACTGGTAAACAATTTGGTGGCTGCCGCGGCAATCAAAGTGCCACGCTTCAGACAGCGATGTTTTTGGCTGCGAAATTATAGGGAACACACCATACTTAGCGGCAATTTTCCAAAAATCGGCTAACGATATTTTAATGGTACTCAGGTCCAGGTCAAACGCCCTGCCGGCTTCATGAAAGCTGCCGCCCGGTGGTGGGCTATAGGCTTTTTTCTTGCCCGAAATATAATCGTTATGCGATTGCGACTGCATTTCGTAACTCCTGAAAAGGTCGCTCAAAACAAGCCTGCCGCCTTTTGTTGCGAGTTCTTTGGCAATGCTAAAAAGGGCGGTATACGTATCGGGGGTACATTTTGCCATGCGTGTGGGCAGCGGCACAAGGTCTCCCATCTTGTTTTTGTATATCGAAATAATGTCAATAGGCAGTAGAGGAGATTTCATCTGTTTGCAGTTTAAGTTAAAAGTTTGAATGCTAAACCAAATTTAATTGTAATATGCAATATGTCAGTATTTTGACTGCAATTTACTAAAGCTTTTTGACTCTTAATATACCCAATAGTAGGTATTTAATGATTATTTTTGGTGTAGATTCTTTTCTGTAAAAGTGTAACAAAATCTTTATACCTTCATCTAATAATCAACAATCCAATTATCAAACAATATAAAAATCTAAAAATGACAGCACACGAAATTGACTACCAGATATATGGTGAAGAGATGCAATATGTAGAAATAGAACTGGACCCGCAGGAAGCTGTAGTGGCCGAGGCAGGCAGCTTTATGATGATGGACAGCGGTGTACAAATGGAAACCATTTTTGGCGACGGCGCTAACCAGAACGAAGGTATAATGGGCAAACTTTTCTCGGCAGGAAAGCGGTTGCTTACCGGCGAAAGCCTTTTCATGACCGTGTTCCTTAACCAGGACAAGGGTGTGCGCAGGGTAAGCTTTGCATCGCCCTACCCAGGCAAAATAGTGCCTATAGATTTAAGGCAGTTTAACGGTAAATTCATTTGCCAGAAGGATGCTTTTTTGTGTGCTGCAAAAGGAGTGACGGTGGGGATAGAATTCTCTAAAAAATTAGGCCGCGGGCTTTTTGGCGGCGAAGGATTTATTATGCAAAAGCTGGAAGGCGACGGCCTTGCCTTTGTACATGCCGGCGGAACCCTTGCCCGTAAAGAGCTGGGTGCAGGGCAGGTGCTTAAGGTAGATACAGGCTGTATTGTGGGCTTCTCGCAAACGGTAGATTATGATATAGAATTTATAGGCGGAATTAAGAATACTGTTTTTGGCGGCGAAGGCTTATTTTATGCCACACTGCGCGGACCGGGTATTGTATATATACAGTCGTTACCGTTTAGCAGGCTGGCCGGCAGGATCTATGCATCGGCACCACAGGGCGGCGGCCAGCAGCGCGGCGAGGGCAGCATACTGGGCGGCCTTGGCAACTTGCTTGATGGCGATAACAGGTTTTAATATTTTTTGATATTTACGAAAAAGCATCGGGCTGTAACCGGTGCTTTTTTGTTTTTATTTTTTATGTTTGTCAAAACGGATTCAGGTACACTTCCTAATTTAGCCTGCCTTATGAAAACAGAAAAAATACTATTTGGAATTTTAATAATAGGGGTTATCCTTAAATTGCTGCATATACCGGGAGGGTCAATAGTAGTAGTTTCAGTATTGCTGCTTTTAACACTGATGTATTTACTGTTTTCATTCTACTTTTTTAGAGACACAACTACAAAGCAGCAAAATATAATTTTGTCTATCATTTCAGGCCTGTGCCTTTCGCTTACAACCATAGGTGTTTTATTTGTTTTAATGCAGTGGAACGGCGGGTATAATATGTTATTACCCGGAATTATTACCGCTTTTATGGTGCTTATTCCTGCCTGTATCCTGTTTTTTAAAAGCACAGAGACTGGCTTAAAAACCTATTATAAAAACATGTTTATCAGGGCAGGTATTTTATTTATTACCTCGGCTACTATGGGGCTCCTGCTAACATAATAATTTTACTTTTATACACACTTAAATATCACAGCATGAACATACAAAACGCACAACAGGACGTAGATAACTGGATAAAAGAGCACGGTGTACGCTACTTTAACGAGCTTACCAATATGGCGCAGCTTACCGAAGAGGTAGGTGAAGTGGCCCGTATTATTGCCCGACGCTATGGTGAGCAAAGCGAAAAAGAAAGCGACAAGAATAAAGACTTGGGCGAAGAACTTGCCGATGTGGTTTTTGTGGTACTGTGCCTTGCCAACCAAACCGGTGTTGACCTGCAGGCTGCCTTTGATAAAAAAATGGACTTTAAAACCAAGCGCGACCACGACCGCCACCATAATAACGGGAAGCTTAAATAATTTTGCTATTTTTGAATTTAAGTTACATCACAGCCTTCAAATAAACCGGGCATTACAACCTTCGGCGCATGCCGCACCCTATGGATATTACATTACAACTACATAAGCCTGTAGCAAGTACAGCAATTACAATAACGGGAAGCAAATCAGAAACCAACAGGCTACTGCTGTTACAGGCCCTGTACCCCGGCATTAGCATACAAAACATATCAGAGTCGGATGACAGCCATGCCATGCAGGCCGCACTGGCAAGCACAGACAGTGTTATAGATATTCACCACGCAGGCACGGCCATGCGTTTCCTTACTGCCTACTTTGCGTTGCAGGAAGGCCGCGAAATTACTTTAACGGGTTCACAGCGCATGCGCGAACGCCCTATAGGTGTATTGGTAAATGCTTTGCGAGACCTGGGTGCACAAATAGAATATACAGAGAACGACGGTTTCCCGCCGCTAAAAATTACAGGCCAAAAACTTACTAAAAGCAGTGTTGCCATTAATGCGGGAGTAAGCAGCCAGTATATTACGGCACTGTTGCTTATTGCCGGCCGGCTGGAGAACGGACTGGAACTTACCCTTGAGGGCGAGCTTACCTCTATACCCTACATTAAAATGACATTAGGCCTGCTGAATGAAGTGGGCATAGAAAATAGTTTTGAGGATAATAAGATTATAGTAAAATCAGCAATTGGCAATCAGCAATTAGGAAAGCCGGGTGAAGCTCAATCTGAAATCTTACATCTTAAATCTGAAATTCTGAAGGAATCTGAAATCACTGTAGAGAGCGACTGGAGTTCGGCGTCATATTTTTATTCTATAGTGGCGTTGGCAGAAGTTGGCACTACGATAACCTTATCATCCTATAAGCAAAACAGTTTGCAGGGCGATAGTGCGTTGGCCGAAATTTACACAGAGCTTGGTGTTGAAACAATTTTTAATGGCAATTTTATCACATTAAAGAAGCTCAACTATCAACCATCAACCATTAATCAACAACTAAACAACACGCCCGATATTGCCCAGACTATTGCCGTAACCTGTTTTGGTTTAGGCATTGGCTGCCATTTAACGGGACTGCATACCTTAAAAATTAAAGAAACCGATCGTCTTGAAGCCCTTAAAACCGAGTTGGAGAAATTTGGCGCAACCATTACGGTTACAGACCATAGCTTAACCCTTGAACCACATAATCTATTTGGTACGAGTGAAGCTGGCACCCCTCCACTGGAGGGGACGGGGGAAGCCATAGCAACGTACAACGACCACCGTATGGCTATGGCCTTTGCGCCGCTTGCCATTAAAACCCCTGTGGGCATTAAGGATGCCGGTGTAGTATCTAAATCATACCCTACTTTTTGGGAGGATATGAAGGTGCTGGGGTTTGAGGTAAACACTTTGTAAAAGTATACGTCAGTCTAAAAATATCAGTCGCCGGTAATCGCTACAAGTTTAAGGATAAGCCTGTTGTAATGTGTTGATTTTCAGTGTCAATTATAAATAAATGCCAAAACACTTGACAACGCCTCCTTTGCAGTAGTATATTTGCATACATTTAAACGTATATATGAAATTATCAAACTTCAATTTCAATCTGCCGAAAGAGCTTCTTGCAGAGTTTCCTGCCGAAAACAGGGATGAATCAAGGCTAATGGTTATAAACCGAAAGACTAAAACTATAGAGCACAAACAGTTTAAAGATGTTATAGATTATTTTGAGGAAGGCGATGTAATGGTGCTTAACAACACTAAAGTATTTCCTGCCCGCCTTTATGGTAATAAAGAAAAAACCGGTGCACGTATAGAGGTATTCCTTTTAAGGGAACTTAACAGTGAGCAGCGCCTTTGGGACGTACTGGTAGACCCGGCCCGTAAAATACGTATTGGTAATAAACTGTATTTTGGCGATGACGACAGCCTTGTGGCTGAGGTTATAGACAACACTACATCACGCGGGCGTACACTACGCTTTTTATACGACGGATCGTATGAAGAGTTTAGGAACAAACTTACTGAGCTTGGCGAAACCCCAATACCTAAATATATAAACCGTGAGGTAGTGCCGGAAGATGCCGAGCGTTACCAAACTATATATGCTAAAGAAGAAGGTGCCGTTGCTGCGCCTACTGCAGGCCTTCACTTTTCTAAACACCTGCTTAAAAGGTTAGAAATTAAAGGGGTTGATTTTGCAGAAATTACACTTCACGTAGGCCTTGGTACTTTTAACCCGGTTGAGGTAGAAGACCTTTCTAAACACAAAATGGACTCGGAAGAGCTTATTATTACCCAAAAAGCATGCGATATTGTAAATAACGCTAAAGCTAAAAAAGGTAAAATATGTGCGGTAGGTACTACTTCTATGAGGGGTATGGAAAGCTCTGTATCATCGCAGCGCACGCTTAACCCGTATGTGGGCTGGACAAACAAGTTTATTTTCCCTCCGTATGATTTTAGCGTAGCCGATTGTATGATAACCAACTTTCATACACCAAAAAGCACACTGCTTATGATGATATCTGCCTTTATGGGCCACGACCTTATGAAAAAAGCATACGAAGAAGCGATTGCCGAAGGCTACCGTTTTTACACCTATGGTGATGCTATGCTAATATTATAATTGCATTTTTTTGCAAATAGGAAAGCGGCTTTAGGGCCGCTTTTTTTTGTGGGTAATGGTTAATACCACAAGCTATTCCTGAGTTAACAACTCATAGTAGCCTGTAAGTTCCTGCGCCCTCTTTTTTACAATTTCAAGATTGTTACTGGCAGCAATAACCCTCCACATAGTGCCTTCCTTATTAGCAAAAACGGCAGAAGAAAAAGCCATTTCCTTATCACGGTATGCAATCCAGTGGCGCTGGGATTCCTTAAGTTTTAGTTTTTCATCCGGATTTAAAACATCCATTAGCCGTTTATAATATTTATTCATTTCGGCATCCCATGCATTTTTTGCAGTAATTGTACAGGCAATCATTCCGGCGGTAGATGTTCCTTCCGGTGCTGCAAGGCATTCTTTAAGTGAGGCGTCTATGGCGTGTTCTTTAAGAGGTACGTTCTGCCCGAAACTTATAGAGGTGAATAGTAAGAATAGTAATAAATATTTCATTTTAATTGATTGGAATAATACATAAATATACAAAACCCTTTTATCCTCTAACTATACCCCAATAAAAAAAGGGCCTGAGCCCTTTTGTAAATTTATTTTTTATAATTAGAGTCGGGTAATTTTTTATCCTCGCTAATTAGTTTGCCGCCTTTATAGGTTTGTATAGCAGCAACAATACCCTGGTCGTTATAATTAATTACGGTGCCCTTGCCGTTTTTAAGGGTGCCTTTGTCGCGCGTTGCACCGCTGGATGTATTGTTTGCCTTTATGCTCATTAACAGCCCGGCTTTATATTCTCTTTCGGTAGCCAGCTGGCCGTTGGTGTAAAAGTATTGGTACAGTCCGTCTTCTACGCCCATAGTTACATTACTTACCTCCTGAACCTGCCCGGTGTGGTAAAATAATTTTTGCGTGCCGTCTTTAATGTTATTGGTATAATTGCCCTCGCTTTTTATTTTACCGTCTTCATAGTAAAAGGCATAAGGGCCGTTTAACACACCAACAGTGTAATCGTGCTCGCTGTATATGGCACCTCCGGTATAGTAATTGGTAAAAGTGCCATCTATCTTATCAAGGTGGTAAGTACCTGTAACACCTTTTTTTCCGTCGGGCAAAAGGTAAGTAAGCGGCCCTTCTTTAGAGCCGTTCCTGTAAGTGGCTTCCTGTAGTAATATTTTCTTAAAAGTTTTATCTTCAATTACATAAAACTTCCAGTTCCCTGTGCGTTTGCCATTATAATAACTGCCTTCGCTATATTCCAGGTACGAACCAAAACGTTGTTTTATAAGGCCTTCTTCGGTATAACATATAAAATCTTTTTCAATTTTATATTCTACCCATACGCCCTGCTTTAACTTTTTAACGTCGGTATTACCCTGAGATTTAAAAGTTTTAGCGGCAAAGCCGTTTGTTTTATATTGTTGTACAATTATGCTGTCGGTTATAAATACAGGTGCCTGGCAATAAGCGTTGATAACGAATAAAAATAAAATTAGAGATCCTATTTTTTTCATAAAATTAAAGCATTAATTAGTATTAAGTCTATGCAATGTACTATTAAACTTACCGAATAAACAAAAAAAAGAGTGAGTATCAGACGTATTTCACAAAATAGCAGACAAATTACTTATATGTCACCATTTTTCTACGTTGTAAGCGCTATCCCAAAAGCCAAACTCCAGTTGGCTTGCCCTTACAAAAGCCGAGGTCATTGCCTGCTGCTGTGCCGGTGTTGCCTGTGCCGCCGCTGTGTTGCATAGTGCAATAGCTTTATCTACTATAAGGCCAAATTCTTCGCCTGCGTATGTTCCTATCCAGTCGGCATACGGGTTGTTGTTTTGTGTCTGGATTTCTAAAATATGGTCGCCCACTTTTTTATAGATCCAAAAGCAGGGCAATACCGCAGCCATAGCAACAGCCACATCGGCCGCGTAAGCAGTGCTTTGCATAAAGTGCACATAATGGTGGCAGGTAGGCGATATTGGTGCACGTTCTTTTACGTTATATTGCTTAAAATAGCCATCATGCAGGGCGCGTTCTACCACAATGGCGCCTTCGGCAAAGCGCACAAAATCCAGCATGGTAGTTACATCGGTTACTTTTGCCGCTATGACAGAGAGGGTACGCGCAAAATATTCCAGGTAGTGCGCGTCCTGCTGCATGTAGTATTTAAATTTTTCTATGTTCAGCGTGCCTGCTGCCAGTTCGGTTATAAAGGGCATTGTTGTTATGCGGTTATATATGGGCAATGCCTGCTGCCAGGCGGTTTCACTCCATTTCATTCAGTATCATTTTTAAAGGATTGTAAAAGTGGTTTAGCGGTCCGTGGCCTTTACCGGTAGTAACGTCTTTGCCGTAATAAATAGCGTGATGCACATAATCCTGCGCTAATGCTACAGCATTTTGCAAACTCCCGCCATGGGCAATGTAAGCCGCTATTGCCGACGATAATGTACACCCCGAACCGTGCATATTCTTAGTCTCTATTTTAACAGAGGTAAAGCGTTCAACTTTTCCGTATTTGGTAAACAGGAGGGAAGTAAGCTGTTCCTGCTTTAAGTGGCCTCCTTTAAGCAAAAGTGCGTTGCAGCCCTGCTTCATGATTATATGGCCTGCGGTTTCCATATCGCTTACGGTTTTAATGGGCATGTTTGCCAATAAAGCCGCCTCATCAAGGTTTGGGGTTATAAGCGCAGCAAGCGGAAATAACTGGTTAACCAAATGCTTTACAGTATCTTCGGCAATTAGCCTGTGGCCGCTGGTAGCTACCATAACAGGGTCAAGTACTACAGGGATGTCAGGGTATTGCTGTAATGCCTCAGCAATTACAGCAACCAACTCAGCACTGTGTACCATGCCTATTTTTATAGATTTGGGGCTAATGTCCTGCAACACCGCATAAAGCTGTGCCTTTACAAAATCAGGCGGTATGCTGTGTATACCGGTAACGCCCAGAGTATTTTGGGCAGTAAGTGCGGTAATAACACTCATGCCGTAACAACCCAGTGCCGAAAAGGTTTTAAGGTCGGCCTGTATGCCTGCGCCACCGCCCGAATCAGAGCCTGCTATAGTAAGTACGGCAGGGTAGGTGTAGTGTTTCATAATGCTTTTTCTATTTGGTTGCGAATTGCCTCTGCGGCCCTTGCCGGGTCATCTGCCGCGCATATAGCGGAAACTACGGCAAGGCAGTCGGCTCCGGCTTTTATAACATTACAGGCATTTGTAACATTCATGCTGCCTATGGCTACTAATGGCTTATCGGTCAGGGTTCGTATTTTAGTAATGCCTTCCAGGCCCCATTCGGTTACGGTATTGGTTTTGGTGGATGTGCTGAATACAGGGCTTATGCCTAAATGCGTTGCATACCGAATTTCGCTATTGCTTAACTGTTCTAAATATTCTATAGAATAGCCAAGCATACTGCACTGTGGCCATTGCCGCAGTACATGAGAGGGTGGGAGGTCGTTATTGCCCACATGCAGCCCTGCTGCATTGCAGGCTTTGGCAACCTCTATAGCATCATTTATAATAAGGGGTACATTGTATTTTTCAAGCATGTCCTTAAGCCGGAATGCCGTGTGGCTAAAAGCCTCAAAATTTTTATGCTTTTCCCGAAGCTGAACCAGTTGCACGCCGCCCTTAATGGCCTGCTCTGTTACCCAAACAATATCGCGGCCGTTGCAGTCTTCTTCGCCCACCACTAAATACAACCGGTACGGGAAATCGCTACTCATTGTGTTGTTCTACATTAACCACTTTATAAAACTCGTCTTCGGTAATGTTGTACAGCTTGTCTAAAAGGTGCAGCTG
>Ga0247814_10001167_pt1 | contig 16119 bp, 13 predicted proteins | sample UWRJL179409R1_FD_179947 | JGI IMG/M metagenome (GOLD analysis project Ga0247814, IMG submission 179947) | Plant litter microbial communities from Arlington Agricultural Research Station in Wisconsin, United States - UWRJ-L179-409R-1 | ecosystem: Environmental > Terrestrial > Plant litter >...
ATCGACCACGACCGCTTCGAGGCGATCATGCCCGGGCTGTGGGAGAGCGGCGTGATCCCCGACTTCCGGCGGCCGAACGGCATCCGCTTGGGGCTCAGTCCGCTGAGCACCAGCTTCGACGAGGTGCGGATCGGGGTGGAGGCGATCGCGGCGGCCTGCGCTGGTTGAGTAGCCCGCGACGAAGGAGCAGGCGTATCGAAACCTGGTCGCACCGGTTTCGATACGCGAACTCGCTTCGCTCGCCTGCTACTCAACCAGCGGGAGCCTGCTGCTCAACCAGCGGGACTAGGCTCGCCGCGCCGCCTTGTCGCCCTCGACGATCGCGGTGATCTCCTCGGTGGAGACCCGGTCGATCGACGCCTTCTCGTCGGCGCTCAGGTGGTCGTCGACGCTCATGGTGGCCTCGTCGAAGGGCGAGCGGCGCGAGAGCACCTCCTCCACCTGGCCCTTGTCGATCTCCTTGGTCCACGTGCCGATCAGGATCGTCGCCACCGCGTTGCCGGTGAAGTTGGTGAGCGCGCGGGCCTCCGACATAAAGCGGTCGATGCCCACGATCACACCCACACCGTCGACCAGGTCGGGGCGGTGCGCCTGCAGGCCTCCCGCGAGGGTCGCGATCCCGGCGCCGGTGACGCCCGCCGCGCCCTTCGACGCGATCATCATGAACAGCAGCAGCGAGACCTGCTCGCCGAGGGCGAGCGGGGTGCCCATGGCGCTGGCGATGAACAGCGACGCCATCGTGAGGTAGATCGCCGTGCCGTCGAGGTTGAAGGAGTAGCCGGTGGGCACGGTGATGCCGACCACGGGCTTCGAGACGCCGAGGTGCTCCATCTTCGCGATCAGGCGGGGGAGCGCCACCTCGCTCGACGAGGTCGAGACGATCAGCAGGTACTCGCGGCCGAGGTAGCGCATCACCCGGAAGATGTTGACGCCGGTGACCAGCTTGAGCAGCCCGCCGAGCACCACCACGACGAAGACGACGCAGGTGATGTAGAAGGCGACCATCAGGGTTCCGAGGGCGACGAGCGCGCCGACGCCGGTCTCGCCGACAACCGCGGCGATGGCACCGAAGGCGCCGATCGGGGCGATCCACATGATCATCGCGAGAATGCGGAAGACGAGGATCTGCAGCTGGCGGATGGCGCCGAGGATCGGCGTGCCCTTGGAGCCCATCTTCTGCAGCGCGAAGCCCACGATGAGCGCCACGAACAGCGTCTGCAGAATGCTGCCGGAGGTGAGCGAGGAGAACAAGGTCTCCGGGATGATGCCGAGCAGGAAGTCGGTGGTCGACGCCGGCTCGAGGTCGGAGGTGTCGTAGCTCGCCCCGCTGATGTTCAGGCCCTCGCCCGGGTGGATGATGTTGCCCACCACCAGGCCGATGCCCAGCGCGAAGGTGGACATCACGATGAAGTAGCCGAGCGCGAGCCCGCCCACCTTGCCCACCGTGGCCGCCTTGGCGATGGAGCCGACCCCGAGCACGATGGTGCAGAAGATGATCGGCGCGATCATCATGCTGATCAGCGAGACGAATCCCGTGCCGATCGGCTTCAGCCCCTTCGCGAACTCCGGAACGGTGAGGCCCACGGCGATACCCGCGGCCACCGCGATGATCACGGCGATGTACAGCCAGTGGGTGCGGTCAATCTTCTTCTTCGGTGACGTTAGCGGCGTCTTTGCCATTGGTCTTCCCTTGATTCTCCCGGGCCGTCACTGCCAGTGTTGGCGGCTCTCCTGCGGTCGACCCAGCATGGGCCCGCCGCCCGCGCCGCCGGCAGTTGCGTTCATACTGTTCACATGGGCCGGTTCATCCGGGGCTGGAGCATCGCCGCTCGCCTCTTCGTACTCCAGGTGGCCTTCATCGCCGTGCTCACGGCGGTCGCGTCGGTCTGGCTGTTCGCGGACGCGCGCAGCGACATCGACGCCGAGGCCGCCTCGCGCAGCATGACGGTGGCCACCTCGATAGCGGCCAATCCCTATGTGCTGGAGTCCCTCGCATCCGCCGACCCCACCGCCGCCCTCGAGCCCTACGCCCTCGAGGTGATGCGCGACACCCAGACCGACTTCGTCACGATCATGACCCCCGACCGCATCCGCATCACCCACCCCGACCCGGGGGAGATCGGCAAGACCTTCCTCGGCACCGTGGCGCCGGCCCTGCGCGGGGAGCCGTTCACCGAGACCTACACGGGCACCCTCGGTCCCAGCGTGCGCGCCGTCGTGCCGATAGCGGATGCCGGCGGCGCGATCGTGGGGATCGTCGCGGCCGGCGTGACGGTGGAGAACATCTCGGCCGCGCTCGGCGGCCGTCTCGCGATCCTCTTCGGCGCTGCCGTGGCGACGCTCGGTATCGGGGCGCTCGCCGCCTGGCTGCTCAGCCGCTACCTGCGCCGGGTCACCTGGGGCCGCGGCGCCGAGGAGATGAGCAGCATGTTCGCCTACTACGAGGGGGTGCTGCACTCGGTTCGCGAGGGCCTGGTGCTGGTCGACCAGCACCAGCGGCTGGTGCTCTACAACGACCAGGCCGCCGAACTGCTCGGCCTGCCCTTCGAGCGCCCGGCCGAGCCGGCGGCGGTCGGCGACCTCCCGCTCCCGCGGGCGCTCGGCGAGCTGCTCGCCGGCGGGCAGCGCGCGGTCGACGAGGTGTTCCTCACCGACAGCCACGTGCTGGTGGTGAACCAGGAGGTGACGGTGTCGCCTGGCGGCGCCGGGCCGGCGCGCATCCTCGGCACCGTGACCACCCTGCGCGACCACACCGACCTGCAGAACCTGGCCGGCGAGCTGCAGACCATGCGCACCCTCTCCGACGCACTGCGCTCGCAGACGCACGAGTTCTCCAACCGGCTGCACACCATCGTGGCGCTGATCGAGCTGGGCCGCAGCGAGGAGGCGGTGGGCTTCGCGGCGAACGAGCTCGATCGCGGGCAGGCGCTGGCCGACACGCTGCTCTCGTCGATCGACGAGCCCGTGCTCACCGCACTGCTGCTCGGCAAGTCGGCCCAGGCGGGCGAGCGCGGCATCGAACTGGTGCTCGAGATCGACCCCGGCCTCGGCGACCCGGGGCTCGCCCCGAGCGACCTCGTCACCATCGTCGGCAACCTGATCGACAACGCGATGGACGCGGTGGGCGCGTCGCCCGACGCCGCGCCGATCGCCGCGCCGCGGGTGACCGTGGAGCTCTCCCGGCGCCCGGAGGGCGTGGTGCTGCGGGTGCGCGACAACGGCCCGGGCATCGCCGACGTCGACCGCGCCTTCCGCCGCGGCTACAGCACGAAGCGCGCTGGTCTCGGCGGCCGCGGCCTCGGCCTCGCACTCGTCGGGCAGACCGTGCGACGCCTCGGCGGCGAGATCACGGTGGCGAACGACCCGGGCGCCGTCGTGACGGTGCTGCTCCCGGCGCCGGCCGGCCTCTCGGCGACGGATGCGGCCCCCGCGGAGGCGAGCCGATGACGGCGGCGCCCATCCGCGTGCTGGTCGTCGACGACGAGCCGATCACAGCGGATGCGCACGCCGAGTACGTGCGCCGGACCCCCGGATTCGAGGTGGCCGGGGTGGCCGCCGACGGAAGGGAGGCGATGCGGCTGCTGCGCGACTCGGCCACCGTGACGCCGGGACGTCCGGCGGTGTCGAGCGTCGACCTGATCCTGCTCGACATGAACCTGCCCGACATCCACGGGCTCGACCTCTGCCGGCGCATCCGCGCGGCCGGGCTCGAGGTGGACGTGATCGCGATCACGGCGGTGCGCGACGTGGCCGTGGTGCGCGCGGCGGTGACGCTGGGCATCGTGCTCTACCTGATCAAGCCGTTCACTTTCACGACCTTCGCCGAGAAGCTGCGGGCCTACGGCGGGTTCCGCGCGCAGTGGGACGGGCCGGACGCGCTCGCCACCCAGAGCGAGGTGGACGCGTCGTTCGCGAGCCTGCGCGCGCCCGGCCAGCCGCAGCTCGAGAAGGGGCTGTCGGCGGACACGCTCGACGCGATCATCCAGGCGGTGCGCGCGAGCGGCACGCCGCTGTCGGCCGGCGAGCTGGCCGCGCGGCTCGAGCTGGCGCGGGTGACGGCGAGGCGGTACCTGGAGCACCTCGTGGCCGACGGGGTGCTCGAGCGCGCCCCGCGCTACGGCTCGCCGGGGCGCCCGGAGTACGAGTACCGGGCGCGCTGACCCGCCGCTGCCCGCCCCGCTCCCCCCCCCGCTGGTTGAGTAGCAGGCGAGCGAAGCGAGTTCGCGTATCGAAACCGGTGTTCGCGCTGCTCTAGCGTGCTCCGGTTTCGATACGCCTGCTCCTTCGTCGCGGGCTACTCAACCAGCGGGGTCGTGGCCGGCGGGTCAGGGGGCGGCCAGGCGCTCCAGCAGGGGGCCCATGCGGTTCGGGATGATCTCGGCCATCGCCAGGGTGGTGCTCGAGCGCGAGATGCCGTCGATCTCGAGGATCTGCTTCGTCAGCGCGTAGAGGTGCGCGGGGTCCCGCGCCACCAGCCGCGCCTGCAGGTCGCCCTCGCCCGTGATCGCGAGCACCTCGACGATCTCCGGGATCTCCGTGAGCGACTGGATCGGCGCATCCGCCGAGCTCTGCGCGATCGACAGCCGGAGGAACGCGGTGAGCGTGTAGCCGAGCGAGGCCGGATCGACCCGCTGGCTGGGCGGCCCGAGCAGCCGGCGCTCGGCGAGCTTGTGCAGCCGGGCGTGCACCGTGTTGCGGGCGATGCCGAGGGTGCGCGAGAGCGACAGGGTCGTCGCCTCCGGCTCGGCGTCGAGGGCGAGGAGGATGCGCGCGTCGGTGCGATCGAGGTTCGGTGCGTCGGGATTGGGCATAGTGCACCATAGCAACAGCGGATGACGCGGGAACAGCGCACCCTGCGCAGCTTCCGCGCCTGTGTTGCGCACCATGTGGTGCGGAGCAATCCTTGGAACATGCTCGACATCCCCCGCCGCCCCACCGTCGCGATCGTCGGCGCCGGGGCGATCGGCCTGGTCGTCGCCGATGCGCTGACCGCGAGCTCCTCCGTGCTGCTCTGCCGCCGTGGGAACTCCGCCTCGATGACCCTCGAGGTCGACGGCGCGACCCGCACGGTCGACGCCGCCGTGGCCGGCTCTCCGGCCGGACTCGCGCCGGTCGACTGGGTGGTCGTCACCACCAAGGCGCAGGACACCGCCGCCACCGGCCCCTGGCTCGAGGCCCTCGTCGGCCCGGACACCCGCGTCGTGGTGCTGCAGAACGGGATCGGCCACGCGGAGCGTGTCGCCGCCTGGGTTCCCGCGGAGCGCGTGCTGCCCGGCATCGTCTACATCGCCGCCGAGAAGGTGGGCCGCGACCACGTGGTGTGCCGAAACATCGGATCGCTCGCGCTCGCCGCGTCGCCCGACGGCGCCAGCCACGCAGAGGCCTTCGCCGCCCTCGTCGCCGCCACCGTGCCCGTGCGCCTGGTCGAGGACTTCGTCACCGAGTCCTGGACCAAGCTCGTGATGAATTCCGCGCTGAACACCATCACGGCGCTCACCGACCGCACCATGGAGGTGACGGGCGATGCCGGCGTGCGCCCCCTCATCCGCTCCCTGCTCGTCGAGGCCGTCGCGGTCGCGACCTCGCAGGGCGCGCACTTCGCGCCGGGCAGTGCCGAGCTGTTCCTCGCGAAGATGGACGCCCTGCCGCGCAACAGCGCCACCTCGATGCTGCTCGACCGCCGCGCCTCCCGCCCGCTGGAGCACGCCTACCTCACCGGCGCCGTCGTGGCCGCGGCGGCGCGGGCCGGCATCGCCGTTCCGCACCTCGCCCTGGTGCACTCGCTGATCGAGGCCGTCGACGCTGGCGCGATGTCGCTACAGAAGCAGCAACTCGCCGCCTGACCCCGGGCCTAGGGTGGTCGCATGCCTCGCCTGACCATGCGGATGACCGCCCGCGACACGAGCGAGAAGAACCGCGCGTCCAGCCCGCTCGAGCTGCTCTTCGACCTCACCTTCGTGGTGGCGATCGCCCTCGTGGCGGCGCAGCTCGCGCACGGCATCGAGGGCGGCCACCTGCTCGAGGACGTCGTGCCCTACCTCGCGGTGTTCTTCGCCATCTGGTGGGCGTGGATGAACTTCACCTGGTTCGCCTCGGCCTACGACACCGACGACGTGCCCTACCGCCTGCTCGTGCTGCTGCAGATGGGCGGTGTTCTCGTGCTGGCCGCCGGCGTGCCATCCGCTTTCGAGGAGCAGGACTTCACCGCGGTCACCGTCGGCTACCTGATCATGCGCATCGGACTGGTGGCGCTCTGGATCCGCGCGGGGATCCAGCACCCGGCGGGCCGCGCCACCGCCCTCCGCTACGCGGCCGGCATCACGGTGGTGCAGGCGATGTGGATCGCCCGGCTGGCCTTCGGCGAGGCGGCGCCGTGGTGGCTGTTCCTGGTCTGCGTGCTGGCCGACCTCAGCGTGCCGCTCTGGGCGGAGCGCACGGGGACGACGGCCTGGCACCCGCACCACATCGCCGAGCGCTACGGCCTGTTCACCATCATCGTGCTGGGCGAGAGCGTGCTGGCGGCCACCACCGGGGTGCAGGCCTCGCTCGCCGGCGGCGGCCTGAGCGCCGACCTGGTGGCGATCGCGGTGTGCTCGCTCGTGGTGCTGTTCGCGCTCTGGTGGCTCTACTACTCCGAGCCGGCCGGCGACGGCCTCGAGGGGCACCGCGAGCTCTCCTACCTCTGGGGCTACGGGCACTTCCTCATCTTCGCGTCGCTCGCCGCGCTCGGCGCCGGCCTCGAGGTCGCGGTGGAGTCGGCCGGCCACCACGGCCACGTCGACCCGACCGTGGTGGGATACGCGGTCGCGATCCCGGTGGCCGTGTTCCTCGTGGCGCTGTGGGCGGCGCACGCCCCGCTCGTCGACCGCGTGGTGATCCGTCCGCTGGGCATCGCGCTCGCCGCCGCCGCGGTTCTGCTGCTGCCGCTGGCAACGGATGCGATCGGTACAGCGGGCGCGCTCGCCGGCATCGCGCTCACCCTGTGCCTGCTGCTCGCGGCCACTCTGCTCGGACAGCGCGGGGCGGCGGCCGGAGACACGGCGGGCGTAGGTTGGGAGGCGTGACCGTTCTCAGCGCAGACCTGCTCGCCCGCATCCGCTCACGAGCCGCGGGGTACGACCGCGACAACGCCTTCTTCGCCGAGGACCTCGACGAGCTGCGCGCGGCCGGCTACCTGGCGCCGCGGCCACTGCTCGAGGCGGCGCGCGACCAGCGGCTGCTCGCGGCGCACGCGCCGGCCACCGCGCTCGGCATCGGCATGCACCTCGTGGTCGTGGGAATCGCGCGGGTGCTGCAGCAGCGGGGCGACTCCTCGCTCGACTGGATCCTCGCCGAGGCGGAGGCCGGCGAGCTCTTCGCCTTCGGCAACAGCGAGGCCGGCAACGACCGGGTGATGTTCGACTCCCGCACCGCGGCCGTGCCGCAGCCGGACGGCTCGTACCTCTTCACCGGCACCAAGATCTTCACCTCGCTCTCGCCGGCCTGGACCCGCCTGGTGGTGTTCGGCCGCGACGACTCCGACCCGCAGAACCCGCGCCTGGTGCACGGCGTGCTCGACCGCGACAGCGCCGGCCACCGCACACTCGGCGACTGGGACACCCTGGGCATGCGCGCCACCCAGAGCTACACGACGGTGCTCGAGAACGCGCGGGTGCCCGCCTCGCGGATCACCCGCGTCCTGCCGGTCGGCCCGGTGGCCGACCCCTACATCTTCGGCCTGTTCGCCGACTTCCTGCTGCTCGTGTCCTCGGTGTACGCGGGGGTGGCCGACCGCGCGCTCGAGCTCGGAGTGCAGGGCGCGACGCGGCGCACCTCCCTCGCCAACGCGGGCCGGTCCCTGGGGCAGGATCCGGACATCCGCTGGCAGCTGGCGGATGCGGCGATCGCCCTGGACTCGCTGGCCCCGCAGATCGAGACGCTGGCCGCCGACGTCGACTCCCTGGCCGACCACGGAGACGCCTGGTTCCGGCTGCTGGTGGGCACGAAGACGCGCACGGTCGATGTGGCGCGCTCGGTGGTGGAGACCGCGATCCGGGTCTCCGGCGGCGGGGCGTACTCGGCCGGCACCGAGCTGGCGCGGCTGTACCGCGACGCGCTCGCCGGGCTGTTCCACCCGAGCGACCCGGAGTCGGCGCACGCGACCGTGGCGAACCAGCTGATCGGACCGCTGGACTCCTAGCGTGTGCCCCGGGGTGTTCCCGTGGACCGCGCTAGTGTCGAGGTCCGGGGAAATCGTCAGGAGAGCGCCATGTCAGATCCGAACCAGCCCGACGGCCCCCCGGCTCCTCCTGCACCTCCCACGCAGCCGCCCGGCCCGCCCGCGCCTCCCGCAGCGCTGGCCAGCGTTCCCGGGATCCCGATCGTGCTCACCCCGATCGACCCGCCCGCGCAGGCGCCGTTCGCGCCGCCTGCACCCTCGCCGTACCAGCAGGGGCCCTTCTTCACCCCCGACGAACCCCGACCGCGCAGGAGCCGGCGCGGGCTCGTGGTGGGCGGGATCGTCGCCGGCGTCGTCGTGGTGCTGGGCGCCGGCGCGGCGGTCGGTGCCGTCGTCGTCTCCGGCACCCTGGCTGCCGACAAGCCGGTGGCCGCCTTCCTGCAGAACCTCGTCGACGGCGAGGCCGAGTCGGCGCTCGCCCTGCTGAGCGACGCGGAGGAGGGTCCGCTGCTCACCGACGAGGTCTACGGCGAGGCGGAGAACCGCATCTCGGGCTTCACCCTCGGCGAGCCGACGGTCGAGGGCGAGCGGGCCACCGTCGTCGCCAGCATCACGCAGGGCGACGAGGAGTACGAGACCACCTTCGCCCTCGAGTCGGCGGGCACGACCCTGCTGTTCTGGAACGACTGGAGGCTCGCGGCGCTGCCGCTCGCCGACGTGGCCGTCGACTTCGACGCACCGAGCGACCTCTCCCTCGAGGTGGGAGGAGCCGGGCTCGACCGGGCGATCGTCGACGAGGGCCCGCTGTCGGCGCTGCCGGGCGACTACGCGTTCAGCTCACCCGACGACAACGTCAACTACACCGCGGAGTCGGCCACGGCATCCGTTGTCGGCTTCGGCGGCCGGGCGGGTGTCGACCCGATCGAGCCGGTGGACGTGGCGTTCCCGGTGACGCTCACCGCCGCCGGGGAGACCGCTGCGCTCGCCGCGGCGAACGCCGTGCTCGACGCCTGCGCCGCACAGACGGTGATGGCGCCGGCGGGGTGCGGCTTCAGCATCCGGATCGAGCCGGGCACGGAGAACACGAACATCCGCTGGACCGTGACCACACGCCCGACGGCCACCTTCGGCGCCTGGGACGGCGGCGGATTCCCCGTGCTGCCGGAGACGTCGGGCCGCCTCGACTTCGCATCCGACATCACCGAGCCGGCGACCGGCCGCTACGGGACCGCCTCGGCCACCAAGAGCGACTACGAATTCGAGGGCACGGTCACCTTCGTCGACGGCGCCGCCGTGTACGAGTCGCTCGACAGCGTGATCGACCGGCTGCAGGACATCATCGACGGCTCGGAGGCCTGAGCAGGGGGTGCGCGTCTGTCGCGGCTATCTCGGCTATCTCGGCAGGGTGAGTGCGAACACGGCGGCGAGCACCACGAGCGACGCCGCTGCGAACACCGCGTCGGTGCCGCTCAGCGCCACCGGGCGCCAGATCGTGCGGGGCGCGAGCCCGAGCCCGCGGCTCTCGAGCGCCATGGCCAGCCGTTCGCCGCGCCGCAGCGACACCACGAGCAGCGCGAATCCGGCGCGGGCGAATGCGCGCACGCCCCCGAGCGGACCTCCGCGTGCGCCGGATCGGGCGCGCACCGCGTGCGCGTGGCGGATGAGCTGCCACTCGCGCGGCAGTTCCTCGAGGGTGCGGTACCCGGCGAGTACGGCATAGGTGAAGCGCAGCCCGAGCCGCGCGTGCTGGTGCAGGCTGGTCATGAGGCGCACGCCGTCGGTCGAGGCGACGAAGCCGAGCGCGAGCACCCCGATCACGAGCGTGCGCAGGCCGAGCGCGGCACCGACCTCGACGCCCTCCTCGGTGACGCGCAGCAGTCCGAGGCGGGCGATCTCGATGCCGGGCCGGCTGAGCGCGTTCACCAGCAGCAGGCCGACCGCGACGCCGACGAACGGCAGATGGCCGAGCAGCAGCAGGCGCGGGCGGATGCCGCTGCCCGCGGCGACGGCCAGCAGCGCGACCACGTACAGCACGGCCGGTGTCAGCGGCTCGAAGACGAACAGCAGTGCGAGCGAGACCACTACGAGCAGCCCGAACTTCACCGTGGGGTTGCGCCGGGCCAGGGGCGAATCGGCGACGGTCACGACGCGGCGGCCGGCACGGCGACCTCGGAGTCGAGTGCGAGCAGTGCCCGCAGCACTCCCGCGTCGGAGCCGACGTTCTCCAGCAGCCAGCGGATGAGGGGCGGCAGGGCGAGATGCGCCTTGGCGAGCACGGACTCGTCCCGCAGCACGTCGAACACCGGTCCGTCCGCGACCACCCGCCCGTGCGCGACGACCACGGCGCGGTCGGCGAGGGTGGCCACGGTGCGCAGGTCGTGGCTGGAGAACATCACCGCGCCGCCCTCGCGAGCCGCCCCGCGGAGCGCGCCGATCACGCCGATCGTGGCGCGGCGGTCGAGGCCGAAGGTGGGCTCGTCGGCGAGCAGCGTGCCGCGTCCGTGCGCGAGCATCGCGGCCAGGCTCACCCGGCGCTTCTCGCCTCCGGAGAGGCGGTGCGGGCTCTGGTCGGCGAGGTGCGCGAGCCCGTGGTCGTCGAGCAGGCGTGCGACGAGGGCGTCGGACCCGGGCGGGAGTCCGTAGCCCACCTCGCCGGACACGGTGTGCGCCACGAACTGGTGCTCGGGGTTCTGGAAGACCATCCCCGGGCGCTTCCCGACGACCGTGCCGGCGGTGGCGGGCAGCAGGCCCGCGAGCGTGAGCAGGAGTGTGGACTTGCCCGATCCGTTCGCGCCGAGGAGGGCGACCACCTGACCGGCGCGCAGGTCGAGGTCGACGCCCGAGAGCACGGGGGTGTGCGGGGTGCGCGTCCGGCGTGCGGGCCGGGTCCGGGAGACCGCGAGGTGCGTCGCCGCGAGCAGGGTCGGGCTCCACGCGGGCCGGGGCGCTTCCTTCGGCCCGGAGTCTCCTGCCGGCCCGGGGGCTCCCTCCGGCTCGCCCCTGGGCGACGGTCGCCCGAGCGCGAGCAGCCCAGCGCGCACCACGGGGGAGTCCAGCCCGCCGACGCCGCCGAACACCGCGTCGAGCTCGTTCCCTATGGGCAGCCAGCATCCCGACGCCGTCAGCGCTCGGGCGTGCTCGGCGAGCACCTCCCCGGTGGGCCCGTCGGCGGCGAGAGTGCCGTCCGCGCCGAGAACGATCGTCCGTTCCGGCAGCGCGGCGAGGCCGGCGCGTCCGGCGAACTCGTCGAGCCGGTGCTCGACCAGGATCACGGCCGGCGAGTAGCGGGCGACACTCGCCGCGATCGCGTCGCGCACGGCGGAGACTCCCGCCGAGTCGAGCATCGAGGTCGGCTCGTCGAGCAGCAGGAGCGCGGGTTCGGCCGCCAGTGCGGCGGCAAGCGCCACCCGCTGTCCCTCGCCGCCTGACAGCTGGGTGGTGCGCCGGGTGCGCAGCCGCGTCACGCCCGCGGCCTCGAGCGCCGCGTCGATCCTCGCCGGGATGACGGCGGGATCGACGCCGCGGTTCTCCATCGGGAGCGCGATCTCCTCCTCCACGGTGGGCAGGCAGATGCCCGATGCGGGGTCCTGCGCGAGCACGGCGACGATGCGGGAGAGCTCGACGACGCTGGTCGCGCCGGTGTCGACGCCGGCTACGGTCACGGTGCCCTCGACCTCCGCGGTCACCGAGTGGGGGATCACCCCGCTCACGAGCTGCAGCAGCGTCGACTTGCCCGAGCCGGAGCCGCCGATCACCAGCACCCGCTCGTGGGGCGCGATGTCGAGGGTGATGCCGTTCAGCACGCCGGCGCGGCGCCGGGGGAACGCGACGGCGACCTGGCGCATGGAGACGAGAGCCACCGTCACTCCCGGCGTGAGAGCACGCGCCCGATGGCGAAGTTGTCGACAACTCCGGTTCGGGCGAGCCCGTCGACGATGATCTTGGCGAGCAGACCGCCGAGCACGACGCCCGAGACGAGCTGCATGACGAGCCGGAGGAGGAACAGGTCCTGGCCGTACCAGCCCGACCGGAACGCGGAGTAGAAGAACACGAGGCCGGCGCCGCACAGCCCCGAGAGCCCGTAGACCCACCAGCCGAAGCGCCGGTACCGGGTGAGCGCGAAGGGCAGCTCGCTTCCCGCCCCCTGGATGGCCGCCGCGACGATCAGCAGCGGTCCGACCGCCGAGCCGAGGAACACCACCTCGATCACCGAGGCGAGAACCTCGGCGATGATGCCGACGAAGGGCTTGCGCACGATGGCCACCGCGATCGGTGCGACGAGCAGCCAGCCGCCGAGCAGAAGGTGCTGTGCCAGGTCGCCGGCCGGTCCCATCAGCACAGACAGCGCGGTCCAGGCCTGCACGAGCGCCCAGTAGAGGAATCCGAGGACCGTGCCGAGAACGGCGACGAGAACCAGGTCTTTCAGAGTGAGCCGCCTGCTCATCGCGGTCACCGGCCCGACGGGCTGTTGATGGAGAGCGTCACGTGGCTGGTGACGTGCTGAACGGTGCGTCCGACCAGGATCCACCCGGCGGCCACAGTTCTGATCACGTCGGCGACGTCGCCGGAGAGGCGGGTGACGAAGTGCTCGGAGGCCTCGAAGGTTCCCAGCTCGCGCGCGAAGTCGATCGCGGCGTAGATGTCGCGCATGTGGTCGGGCTCCACTCCCGCGCGGGCGGTGTCCTCGAGCGGGTAGAGCGCCCACTCGGCGACGGCCGAGACTCCGGTCGGCACCACGTCGGGGATCTCCGCCGCGAGCGGCCCCGCTCCGCCCGGCACCTCGCAGACGACCTCGCCCGGGCACCCGCGGGAGAAGTGGATGGTCGCGCTCACGTGGGCGCCGCTGCGTCCCGCCGCGGCGACCAGCCCGACGAGGTAGCGCACCAGGTCGGCCTCGCCGCCGGCCGCGAAGGTGCTGACCGCGCCGGTCTGCAGCTCGAGTCCGGTCGCGTCAGCCGACGACAGCGCATCGAGCAGGATGCGCACGTAGTCGTCGCTCATCGCGGAGAGAGTGATCCTCGCGCCGACGCCGAATTCGACGGGGCTGAGGGGTGGGGATTGTGTCATTTTCGCGCCTTGTCTCTGTGAGAGGGCACGGGATTACGAGTGTCGACTCCCTGCGCTGGCATGATCCAGATCAGGTTCAACGGTCGAAGCTTGGATAGCTTCCTCTCAGCCCGGCTCACCGGACTCCCGTGTACAGCGGCCACCATACACGAGCCCGGGATCGCGTAACCTCGGGTGGCACCGAACTCGGTTCCGCAACACTTCGGAGGACAACGTGGCACTGCCCTGGACGCTGCACGGCGACGGAAAGAATGTCGGAGCGACCGAGATCGTCGCCCCGGAGGAGCGGCTCACCTGGCTGCGCACGATCGGATTCGGCAGCCAGCACGTCGTCGCGATGTTCGGCGCCACCTTCCTGGTGCCGCTCATCACCGGGTTCCCTCCGGCCACCACACTGCTGTTCTCCGGCATCGGCACCCTGCTCTTCCTGATCATCACCGCCAACCGCCTGCCCAGCTACCTCGGGTCGTCGTTCGCGTTCCTCGCCCCGATCACCGCGGCGACCGCATCCGGCGGGCCCTCCGTCGCCCTCGGCGGCATCGTGGTGGTGGGCGCGCTGCTCGCCGTGATCGGCGTCGTGGTGCACCTCACGGGCACCCGCTGGATCGACGTGGTGCTCCCGCCCGTGGTCAGCGGTGCGATCGTGGCTCTGATCGGCTTCAACCTCGCGCCCGCCGCGAAGAACAACTTCGCCGAGTCGCCCGTGGTGGCCATCATCACGCTGCTCGCGATCATCGTCTCCGCGGTATTCTTCCGCGGCTTCCTCGGCCGCCTCTCGATCATCATCGGTGTGATCGTGGGCTACATCGCCGCGGTCGTCGCGAACGAGGTCGACTTCAGCTCGGTGGGCGACGCCGCCTGGGTCGGGCTGCCCGAGTTCACCACCCCGGTCTTCTCCACCGACCACTTCGGCATCTACCTGATGTTCCTGCCGGTGGTGCTCGCGCTCGTCGCCGAGAACGTCGGGCACATCAAGGGCGTCGGCCAGCTGACGCACCGCAACCTCGACCCGCTGACGGGCCGCGCCCTGTTCGCCGACGGCCTCGCCACGGTGCTCTCCGGCCTCGGCGGCGGCTCGCCCACCACCACCTACGGCGAGAACATCGGCGTGATGGCGGCGACGCGCGTCTTCTCCACCGCCGCGTACTGGGTGGCCGGAATCGCGGCGATCCTGCTCGGACTGTCGCCCAAGTTCGGCGCGATCATCAACACCGTGCCGGCGGGCGTGCTCGGTGGCGTCACCACCGCGCTCTACGGACTGATCGGCATCATCGGTGTGCGCATCTGGGTCGAGAACAAGGTGGACTTCAGCAAGCCGAAGAACCAGCTCACGGCCGGCGTCGCGCTGATCATGGGCATCGCCGACTTCACCATCAACCTGGGCACGCTCACCTTCTCGGGCATCGTGCTCGGCACGGTCGCCGCGATCGCGGTGTACCACCTGATGAGCGGCATCGCGAAGCTGCGCGGCACCGACCGGTAGCTGCGCGACCGGGTTTCGATACGCCTGCTCCTTCGTCGCGGGCTACTCAACCAGCGGGTGTTCCGAAGGCGTGCCGTCCCTCGTCGACCCGGCTCCGGGCATCCGCTTGCCGTTCGCAACTCAGGCAGAACGCCCGGACCGCGAGAGCGGATGCCCGTGGTCGCGCGGGCGGTCCCGTCTCGATCGCGCGCGCTGCCTGAGTTGCGACACGCGTCAGCGCTGCCGCGGCACCAGCCGCTCGAGCTGCGTCACGTGCCGCGGCTCCAGCTCGTCGAGGCTCTTCACCCCGAGCAGGCGCATGGTGCGCGCGATCTGCTCGGCGAGGATCTCGATCGTGCGGTCGACGCCCTCGCGGCCGCCGGCCATCAGGCCGTAGAGGTAGGCGCGGCCGATCAGCGTGAACTTGGCGCCGAGAGCCACCGAGGCCACGATGTCCGCGCCCGACATGATGCCCGTGTCGAGGTGCACCTCGGTGTCCATGCCGACCTCGCGCACCACCTCGGGCAGCAGGTGGAAGGGGATCGGTGCGCGGTCGAGCTGGCGCCCGCCGTGGTTCGACAGCGTGATGCCGTCGACGCCCATCGAGGCGAGCTGCCTGGCGTCGTCGACGTTCTGCACGCCCTTCACCACGAGCTTGCCCGGCCACTGGTCCTTGATCCAGGCCAGGTCGTCGAAGGTGACGGTGGGGTCGAACATGGTGTCGAGCAGCTCGCCGACGGTCCCGCTCCAGCGGTCGAGGCTCGCGAAGGCGAGCGGCTCGGTGGTGAGGAAGTTGATCCACCACTCCGGGCGCGGCAGGGCGTTGGCCACGGTGCCGAGGGTGAGCTGCGGCGGGATCGAGAAGCCGTTGCGCTTGTCGCGCAGCCGGGCGCCCGCGACGGGCACGTCGACCGTCACCAGCAGGGTGTCGAAGCCGGCCTTCGCCGCGCGGTCGACGAGCGCCATCGAGCGGTCGCGGTCCTTCCACATGTACAGCTGGAACCAGTTGCGCCCGTTCGGGTTGGTGGCCTTCACGTCCTCGATGGCGGTGGTGCCCATGGTCGAGAGCGAGAAGGGGATGCCCGCCGCGGCCGCCGCGCCGGCGCCGGCGATCTCGCCCTCGGTCTGCATCATGCGGGTGAAGCCGGTGGGCGCGATGCCGAAGGGCAGCGCCACCCGGCCGCCGAGCACCTCGCTCGACATGTCCACCGTCGAGACGTCGCGCAGGATCGACGGCGTGAACTCGATGTCCTCGAACGCCTGGCGGGCGCGCTTCAGGCTGATCTCGCCCTCGGCCGCTCCCTCGGTGTAGTCGAAGGCGGCCTTCGGGGTGCGGCGCTGAGCGATGTCGCGCAGGTCGGAAATGGTGAGCGCGCGCTGCAGGCGGCGCTTCTTCGCGTTCAGCTCCGGCGTCGCGAAGTTCATCAGCGGG